>Ga0214919_10003302_pt1 | contig 24526 bp, 18 predicted proteins | sample LL1503_MetaG_FD_177994 | JGI IMG/M metagenome (GOLD analysis project Ga0214919, IMG submission 177994) | Freshwater microbial communities from Lake Lanier, Atlanta, Georgia, United States - LL-1503 | ecosystem: Environmental > Aquatic > Freshwater > Lake | place: USA: Georgia | collected... | reverse complement strand
TAACAGAAAACTAGTTTTCTGAAATACCTATATAAATCAATGACTTATACGGGTAAAAATTGACCGTGTAATAAATCGTGTAATACCTAATTTTGTTGCATTATGCAACAAACTGGTTTTTTGCCTCATTTTCACTCAGCCTAAATTGAAAAATCAAGTGGACCGGAGTGATTTCACTTGGGTCGGATCGACGGCCCGCGTAACCGAGGAAATCGGCGTGAGTCGGACTGTCCAGCGAAACACATACTCCATATTACCCTTGGTACGAATGGTGGGGAGCAGGTCAGAATGATTATCTTGTTGGCGAATTGCCTTTTTATAGGAATTGAGCCACCTTAAGTTAACCCATCTCTCCACTCTAGTGCAGCCTTTAAACCATGCTCTCGGCGGATACGGTCAAACTCAGATCGACTCGGTCCACCAGAAGTCTCAATAAAGATGTCAATTTCTAACGCCGAGGCAAGTGCATTCCTAAGTCCCATCGCATCAAAGGATCGATTTATTGCTAGTTTTGTTAGTCGAACAGCGCTTGGCTGCGCTCGAGAAATAGCACGAGCAATGGTCAGAGCTTGGTTAGTTTCTTCACCATCTTCCACCACATAATTAACGATTCCTAGTGAAAGTGCCCTGTCGGCAGAAACCTTATCGTCACCAGTTAGAAGTAACTCCTTTGCAGCTTTGGGACCAGCAATCCAAGGTAAAAGCAGGGCAACGGCACCAGACCCAAATTTGACTTCCGGCGCTCCAAACTTGGTCGACTTTGCTGCAACGGTTACATCACAGGCCAGCGATAGCTCGAAGGCGCCACCTATACAGTAACCATGAACAGCAGCTATCGTAGGCTTAGAGCAATTCCAGAAACCCATAATAAAATTGAAGTCTGACTCAAGCAACGCACGCCACTCAACTGGCCCACGCTGACCCGCTGAAGCCGCCCCAGCCTTTAAATCAAACCCTGCAGAGAATGCTCGGCCTGCCCCACGAACAATTATCGCCAACACTTTATCGTTTGACTCAAGTTCAGCAAGGGCTGATCGCGTCTCTTCAACAAGTTCACTATCAAAGGCATTGAGGACTTTGGGTCGATTAAATGTAATCAAGGCAACTCTATCGTCTTTCTCAATTTCAAGTGTGTTGTAGCTCATGTTGAAGGCCTTCACAAAGACGTTTTATAGATGGTTTCAAGCTGTATCCGCGGGTGTTAGTAGCTCGGTGGAGTAATAGCCCAAATTACGTCAGCATCGTCAGGCCCTGGGTTGCGATATCGATGAGGCAATGTGCTTGAGAATCCAAAGCTATCTCCGGCCTCAAGCATTAGTTCTACGCTATCTACCCAAAGTTCTAATTTCCCTCGAATAACCACGCCTGCTTCCTCTCCGGCATGCGTATAAGGCACATCTCCAGATGAAGCTCCTGGTAAAAAATGACTTGCTAATAACTCTAATTGTCCTGACAAGGTTGGGCTAAGCAATTCGTCCACAATTCCCTTAGAAAAGTCCAGTCGGCGGCGACGCGATCTGCGTACGACAAGTCCTCGTTCCTCAGCTGGGATTTGACCGGCATCAAAAAACCAACTGATGGTCACGTCAAGCGACCTGCTTATTGAATGCAGCGCATCTATAGATGGCGTTGATAGATCGCGCTCAAGTAAGCTCAGGTACCCAATTGAAAGAGAGCTCTTTTTGGCCAAAACTGCCAAGGTGTAGCCTCGCGCCTTCCTAAGACTTTTTATTTCTCGGCCTATCAATCGTTCGGGCATTGAGGAAGTAGTTAATTCAGGGAATTTCTGGTCAATACGGGTCGAATCGTTCATTGGGGATTCAGCAATATTTTACTTAAAGTAAAAATTTAAGGGTAAAAGTTTATTGACAACTAAATTTTACTCAGTATAGTCGTTTTTAAGAGAACTCATTTGGCCATCTCGAAACGTTCACAGGAGGACTTCCGATGCTTGATAAATACGAGGTCATTATTTTGGGCGGTGGGCACAACGGCCTCACATGCGGAGCATATTTAGCTAAAGCTGGGGTGCGGACCCTTGTATTAGAGCGGCGTTATGTTATTGGTGGTGCCGCCGTTACCGAGGAAGTAATACCTGGATTTAAATTTTCCGTATTCAGTTACCTGATGAGTCTGCTACACCCAAAAGTGATCGCAGACTTAGAGTTAGAGAGGCATGGGTACGAGGTGTTACCAGCAACGGACATGTTCAGCCCGCTTCCAGGTGGTAATCACATCCTGTTTAGTGACAACATTCAAAGAACGCAACAGAGCTTTGCAAGATTCTCCGTAAAAGACGCAGAGATTTACCCGCACTTTGATCGCTATCTGATGGAGTCGGTAGTCATTTTGAGAAAAATTTTGCTAGATACACCACCGGACCCATCTTGCAGGGACTGGAAGTCGTTTAAGCAAACTGCTGTTTTTCTTTGGAAATACCGTCGCATCCGAGGTAAGTTATTTCGCCTTATTGATCTTTTCACAATGAGTGCTGAGGACTACCTCTCTGAGTGGTTTGAAAGTAATCACGTTAAAGCTGTATTGGCCTATTACTGTGGCATTGGATCCTTTGTGGGACCTAAGAGTCCGGGCTCAGCTTACATAGTCACTCATCATCTTATGGGTGAACATGCGGGTGCGGGCGGTTGGGGGTTTATTCGCGGTGGAATGGGAACGATTACTCAAGCCATTGCATCATATGGAAAATCAAAGGGCTTAGAAATTCGAACTAACGCAGAAGTAATTTCAATAGAAACGTCAGATGGAAAAGCTAATGGTGTAACTTTGTCAGACGGCACTCGAATTTATGCACCAGTAGTAGTCAGTAATGTCAGCGCAAAGCTAACATTTTTAAAGTTTTTACAAAAGAAAGATTTACCTGTTGAATTCCTACGTGATATCGAAGGATACAGAACTTACTCGACAGCATTCAAGATAAATATAGCTTGTGAAAAATTACCAAAATTTGAAGCCTTTAGCGCTGAAAAATGCGGATTTGCCTACCCTAGCTATACGCATATCGGGCCAACTATCGACTACTTAGAACGAGCTTATGAAGACGCCAAAATTGGCGACTGGTCGCGTGACCCATTCGTGACAGTGGTTACCCCTAGTTTTTTCGATAACACCATAAGCCCTCCAGGAAAACACGTAGTCCATCTATTTGGTGGACATGCTCCCTATACGCTTCGCGAGGGTGATTGGAGCACAAGAAAAGAAGAATTTACCAAAAATGTACTTCGCGTGGTTGATGAATATGCGCCTGGATTCTCAGACGGAATAATTGATATGCAAGTGCTAACACCACCCGATATTGAAAGAATGATTGGATCACCGCATGGTCATATTTTCCACGGGGAACTTCAAGTCGATCAACTTTTTTTCGCGCGCCCAGCTCCTCATTTCGCTGATTACAGAAGCCCAATCATGGGGCTATATCAATGTGGATCTTCAGCTCACCCCGGTGGAGGAGTTGGTGGTGTGGCGGGACACAATGCAGCCAGAGAAATCTTAAAAGATTTGCATCGATGAAAATCACAAGCCATCGATTCTTAACTACAGCCCTCCTTAGCCCGGCAATACTAATTCTTGCCGTGTCTTTTTTGGTTCCCTTAGGTCGGCTGGTTTTAATTAGTTTTTCGTCTCCAAAAGGATTGTTTTATGCATATAGTCAGCTTTTTGAAGATGAAATATTTGCTACGGTATTTCTTAATACGACAACGATAGCAATTGTTGTTACTTTATTAGCAGTTGTTATTGCGTATCCTGTCGCATTTGCTTTAACAAAAGTTTCGAAAGGTTGGCATGCAATCCTACTTGCTTGTGTTCTGCTGCCACTTTGGATTAGTGTTCTAGTAAGAACGTTTGCCTGGATGGTATTGCTTGAGCGTAACGGCCCGGTAAATACATTGTTAGTTTCCAGCGGAATTTTAGAAAAACCTATTTCCCTACTTTTTAACCATGCATCTGTGGGAATAGGAATGCTACATGTACTCTTACCTTATGCAGTTCTTCCGATGTACGCCGCTTTGGTACAAATCGAGCCGAATTTGCTGCGTGCAAGTGAGGGATTGGGCGCTTCGAGGACGACCACATTTCTAAAAGTTTTACTACCGTTAAGCCTAAAAGGAATTGCAACTGCAGCAACATTCACTTTTTTACTTTCGCTTGGGTTTTTTGTAACGCCAGCACTTTTAGGAGGAGCGTCGAGTCTGACTCTTTCTATGCTCATAGATAGCTTCGTTAGCGATCGTCTTAACTGGCCGCTTGCCTCTGCAGCCTCTGTAATTTTATTAGTTGCGGCATTACTAGTTGTAGCAATTTCCAAGAGATTTATTGCACTCACATCGTTTGCTAGGGTGCATCAATGAACGGTCGATTTACTTTAAACATATTTGTTGCGCTTGTAGCGGCATTTTTGGTATTTCCAATCTTGGCTATCGTCCCTGTAGCCTTCAGTGCGCAAAGTTTCATTCGTCTGCCCCCTGAGTCTTGGTCTCTAAGGTGGTGGGGGGCATTTTTTCAAGATGCCTCTTGGAAATTAACACTTGTTACCAGTTTGAAAATTGCTACGTTAACAACATGTGTATCTGTTTTAGCTGGTACAGCTGCAGCATTTGGAATTTCACGTTGTAGTCCCCGTTCACGCACATTGCTAACTGGTCTTTTTTTAGGTCCAGTCATGGTGCCAACTATTGTTTTGGCCGTGGCTATGTACAGCATGGGACGAGCAACAGGAATGGTTGGAACGATAACCGCACTTGTTATTGCTCACACCATGCTCGCGCTGCCATTTGTTATTTTAAATGTAGCGGTGTCATTAGATAGTTTGGATCAGCGTTTTATTCTTGCTGCAAGCGGTCTAGGAGCAGGATCAGTTCGAATATTTAGAACCGTAACTTTTCCATTGGTTTCTCCTGGAATTGTCGGAGGTGGAATTTTTGCCTTTGTTACATCATTTGATGAAGTTGTTTTATCAATTTTTCTTTCTGGCCCCAATGTCAAAACTCTACCTGTCCGTATATGGGAGGAAATAAGACTTGAGTACACGCCGGTTGTTGCAGTAGGAGCGACGTTAATGCTTTTGCTCGCCTTAATTGCTGCGACTATGAATCGCATTTCAAAAAATAAATGATTATGAGTACTGTCAAATTTTCATCTGTTAGCAAATATTTCGGAAGTGTTTGTGCACTTAGTCAGACTGATCTAGAGATTAGAAATGGGGAGTTTCTCACTCTACTTGGCCCATCCGGATCAGGAAAGACAACTCTTTTAAACATATGCGCGGGATATACGCAACCCACGTCAGGGAAAGTTTTAATCGGTGATAAGGACATAACTGACTTACCTCCAAGATTGCGCAACATGGGTATGGTCTTTCAAAGTTACGCTCTTTTTCCGCATCTAACTGTTAAGGAAAATGTTTCTTATGGTCTTCAAGCACGAAAGATAAAGCCAAATGAGATTTCTCAACGCGTGATTGAAATATTGAGAATGATGCAACTTGAAGGCTATGAAAATAGACAGATTCGCGAGCTATCAGGTGGCCAACAGCAACGCGTTGCTCTTGCGCGTGCAATGGTTATAAAACCTGAGATTCTCCTGATGGATGAGCCGCTTGGTGCTTTGGATCGTCAACTTAGAAAAGAAGTTCAGCTCGAGATTCGAAGGCTTCATTTGAATCATCCAAGAACAACAATTTACGTAACCCATGATCAAGAAGAAGCACTTGTCATGTCCGATCGTATTGTCGTAATGCGGCAAGGAAAAATCATTCAAAGTGGAACTGGATCAGATCTGTATGAGCGACCTGACAACACATTTGTAGCGCGCTTTTTAGGTGAATCAAATTTATTAGAGGGCGTTGTTTCAGAGGTAACAGGCACAGTTGCATTACTAGATGTGCCCGGTCTAAGTAAAAAAATAACCGGTAGAGCGGCCAAAGGGTTAAAAGTTGGCGCACGTGCCTCAGCCCTTCTTAGGCCAGAAACAATTCAATACCAAAGCGGCGGAATTGCCGCGGTGGTTCTCGAAACTGTATATCTCGGTGAACTAATTGCCACAAAGCTAAAGCTGTCAAGTGGTCACGAGGTCTGGACTCGTCGGCTCGCGGGGGAATTCAACCATCGAGAAGGCGTTGAAGTCGGCTGGGATGAGACAAGGGTGTCCATTCTGCCGGATGTGTCTCACCAACAACTCTAGGAGAAATTCATTATGAAAAGAAGACAAGCACTTACGGCGATGGGCGCAACTGCTCTAATTGCACCTGAAATTTTTACAGCAAGCCTTGGACTCGCAAGGGCACAAGCTCGACCGCTAACATTTTGCTCTTGGGGCGGAGCATTAAGCGAGATGGAAAAAACCACCATGCTCGACCCGTTTGCCAAACTAAAGGGCCTTGAATTTGCATATGCATCGCCTACCAACTATGCCAAAATTAAAGCTATGGTAGAAAGTGGGGCACCAGAGTGGGACATGGTCGATGTTGGTGGCTTTTTTATTTGGCAAGGTAAAGCTCTTTTAGAGACGCTAGATATGAGCCTTATTCCGAATGCGAAAAAACTTGATCCAGGTTGGGTAACCAGTAAGGGAATTTTCACATCTACTGGCGCAACTGTGATGGCTTGGAACACTAATGCATTTCCAGCGAATAAGGGCCCAACATCTTGGAAAGATTTTTGGGATATCAAGGCTTTTCCTGGTCCCCGCGGACTGTATAAGCAACTTTACTATAACTATGAGGCAGCATTACTTGCAGCAGGGGTCCCGCTAAATGAGGTTTATCCTGCGACAGACGAAAAGATCAAGTTAGTATTTCAAAAATTAAGAGAGATCAAGCCTCATGTCAAAGTGTGGTGGACCGCAGGCGCGCAACCAGGCCAGCTTCTGTCTAGCGGCGAACTGGCTCTATGCTCTGCTTGGACAGGTCGTATTTTGTCAGTCATGAAAGAAAAAGCACCTGTTGCGATGACCTACTCTCAAGGAATCGCTTGGGGCAATGCCTGGGTAGTTCTTAAGGGTGCGCCAAATGCCAAACTTGCAATGGAAGCAATTAACTACTCTATTTCTGAAGAAGCGCAGCTGCGACTTCTTGATAATGGAACGTACGGGCCAAGTTTGAGCACTGCTTCTGCGAAGGCGACTGCAGACCAAAGAAAAGTGTTGGTAACTGCCCCCGAAAATGCAAAGCAAATGGTTATTACAGACGAGGAACAGGTCGCTATATATCGAGAAAAATACGAAGCCGAATGGAACAAATTCCTGTTGAGTTAATTATCGAAGTGCGCCCAGCTTCAATAATGCTGGGCGCTTAATTTTTAATAACGCAGGCTACAAATACTCAATATGCAAGCACATCGTCTGGAGACATTACTTGCTCCTCGGTCCATAGCACTGGTTGGAGCAAGTTCACGAACCAATACGCCTGGTCACGACATGATCAGAATGCTCAAACGAGGCGGTTTTACTGGCGACATTCATCCAATAAATCCGCAATACAAAGAAATTGATGGATACCCCTGCATCCCTCACTTAATCGATTTGCCTAAAGCCCCTGACCTTGTTGTTGTATCTGTTAGAAATGATAGGTTAGAAGACACGCTTAAAGAAACGATTTCTATTGGGGCTAAGTCAGCTGTTATTTTTGCTTCAGGACTACTACCAAATGATACGGTTCCGGTTTTAACAGATCGGCTAACCACATTAGTAAATTCCGCACAAATGCCAGTTTGTGGTGGTAACTGCATGGGGTTTTACAATAATTTAGATCGGGTCTGGGTCTGTGGATTCCCCAATCCCCGTGAGCCGCATCAGGGATCAATAGCGCTGATATCACACTCGGGAAGCGTATTCGGTGCCCTTGCACATAATGATCCACGTTTGCGGTTTGCACTTACGATTTCTCCTGGACAAGAATTAAACACCACAGTCGCTGACTACATTGATTTTGCACTTGAACGTCCTGAGGTGAAAGTCATTGGTCTTTTTATTGAAACTGCACGTGATCCGTCAGGATTTCAAGCTTCTTTAGCTAAAGCAGCTAAATGTGGAGTGCCCGTAGTGGCATTGAAGTTAGGAAGAACAGAAGCAGCCGCCGCTGCAGCCCTTACACATACAGGAGCACTGGTTGGAAGTGACAGCGCTTACCAATCAATATTCGATAAATATGGTGTTGTTCGTGTAGAAACACTCGATGAACTTGCAAGCACTCTTCTATTGTTTTCTACAGGAAGATCTGCCAGCCAAGGCTCTCTTGTTTCGATACATGACTCAGGCGGTGAGTGTGAGTTATTCATTGATGTTGCTGATCGTGTTGGAGTAGATTTTTTAAAAATATCTGACACGACAAAAGATGAAATATCGTTATTACTAGACCCTGGACTAGAGGCCAAAAACCCGCTTGACGCGTGGGGGACTGGATTGAATTTTATTTCAACTTTTGAAAATTCATTTTATTCACTTATCACAGATGAAAACGCTGCAATTGGCGCATTCGTTGCCGATATAAGAGATGAATATTATGTGAGTGATGGCTTTGCAGCAGCTGCAATTGCAGTCGCCAATCGATCAGCTAAGCCGGTGGTTTTTATTACCAACTATACCCAGTTGCGTCATGACAAGATTGCTTTAAGACTCACTGAGGCAGGTGTCCCCGTTTTGGATGGAACTCAAAACGGGCTTGTAGCTATCCGTGGTGCCTTAGCGCACAGAGATTTTTGCAAGCGCCTAAAAGACGAACTGCCTAAGTTTCAAGCTGATAAAGCCAAGATCCAAGGCTTGCTCAATACTGTCCAAAAAAGCAAAGGCACTTTAGGTGAAAACGCGAGCCTGTCAATACTGTCCCAATATGGCATACCAGTTGTCCCTTATTTAAATGTCCAAAGTGAAGCCTCAGCTGTTGAAGCAGCACTAGCAATAGGCTATCCAATAGCCTTGAAAACCGCAGCTGAAGGGGTTTTTCACAAAACCGAGTCTAAAGGAGTTTTTCTCAATATCAATAGCGAAGCGGAGCTTCGCAGTGCATGGTCTGATTTAAATTCACGCCTTGGCTCGTCAGCTATCGTAGCAAAAATGATTCCAAAAGGCGTTGAAATTGCGCTTGGGATGATCAATGACGCGCAATTTGGACCTCTGGTTTCAGTAAGTGCTGGGGGGGTACTCGTAGAAATATTGTCGGACACTCAAGTGGCATTGGCTCCATTTGGAGTATCAACTGCACTGCGACTTTTGAATGCATTGTCGATAAGTCCACTTTTATCTGGCCACAGAGGGGAGAAGGCTGTAGACATCAATTCCCTTGCTGAGATCATCAGTAAGTTCTCTTTGCTCTGCATTGATCTAGCAGAACACGTGCAGGAAATTGATGTAAATCCATTGGTTTGTAGTGACAATATTTATGCAGTAGATGCATTATTTTTAATTTCTTAGAAAGGTGCTAAATGGACTTATCAATACCCCCAGCAGATCAAGCATGGCAAGAACGCGCCAAAAACTTTGCTGAAACAATACTTTTTCCTCAGGAATTGGAGTTGGAATTAAATGGCCCTCTATCGCGCAAGACTAAAGATAACTTAAGAGCCGAAGTAGTTAAGCACGGTTTTGCTGGTATCAATCATTCAATCGAGGTTGGGGGAAAAGGGTGCACTCAATTCCAACAAACTTTGATTAATGAAGAGTTAGGAAAAGCGACTGGTGCATTGTGGGCTGCAGTCTGGCATCCAGCAGTTCCACTCAAGCATGGAACAAAAAAACAAATCGAGGAATACCTTCGTCCAAGTTGTGAAGGGAAAAGACGGGCTTGTGTTGCGATAACTGAACCAGATGCTGGTTCAGATACTAATTTAATTAAGACAACCGCGAGACGCCGCGGGGATCGATATGTAATTGATGGTGAAAAATGGTTTGTTACAAGCGGTGACGAGGCAGATTACATTATTGTTCACGCCTTGATTGATGGCGACATTTCTAAGCCAACGCTGTTTTTAGTTGATCGAAAAACTCCGGGACTTTCAATCAAGCGCGAACCAAAATTTACACATAATTATATTTTTGGGCATCCAGAGTTTGTTTTTCAAGGTGTTGAAGTTAGCGAAGAATGCATACTCGGTGGAGTAGGAATGGGGCTTGAGTTAACGAAGGACTGGTTCGTTGAGGCAAGATTACAGATAGCAGCTAACTGCCTAGGTGCAGCAATACGCGGTTTTGAGCTTGCTAACGATTGGGCGAATCGTAGAGTTCAATTTGGAGTGCCTATTCGTAGTCACCAAGCAATCGATTTCATGTTGGCAGATATGGCTGTAGAAATTATGGCTGCTAAAAGCATGATCTATAGAGTCGCTTGGGAAATTGATCAAAAAATCGATCGAAAAATCATACATGCGCGAGCTAGTGTCATAAAACTACATGCTTCTGAAATGGCTGGAAGAGTTTTAGACAAAGCCGTTCAGATATTTGGTGGGCGGGGGTATATGCGTGAAAACGCGGTTGAGCGTCTAAATCGAGATGTCCGTGTAGATCGAATTTGGGAAGGGACATCAGAAATTCAGCGAGTAATCATCGGTGGCCAATTAGCGAAAAGGGGTACAGGTATTTTTACCGACTGGCACAGACCACAAACCCAATAACATCTTGAAAACAACTGATAGTTAATGATGAAATTTGGATAGATTTTTAATATTTAAATTCCAACGTAAGGATCACAATGAGCATGATAAAACACTCTCCTTATCATCACAAATTTGTAGCATTAGGAGCAACATTTGTTGATAGGTTGGGCTTTTCAGCTCCTCTTGTATTCACCTCAACTGAGGAGGAACACCTTGCTACTCGCAATGGAGTTGGTCTTTTTGATGTTTACTATCAAGTCGCAATAGCAATTACAGGTCAGGATGCTCAGTCATTTGTTGATTTTGCAGTTGTTGTAGACGCTGCCAACCTAGAAATTGGTCGATCTATTTATACATCTATATGTAGTCAAGACGGCGGAATGATCGACGATCTAACTTGCTTCCGTATTTCTAGTCAAGAATATTGGTTATGCCCAACACCATCGCGTGTTGCACACGTTATGCATGCTTTGACTATGATTAAGTCTAATTTTTCAGTGTCAGTGACAAACCTAGGATACAAAAATGCATATCTATCCGTTCAAGGTCCTTTTTCAAGAAGCCTCTTGAGTCAACTAACTAGTTCAGATCTTTCATCTGAGGCATTACCATATTTCAGTTTCATCGAATCAACTGTTGCTGGCATTCCAGGTGCACTATTGTCTCGTACAGGATATTCAGGCGAACTAGGGTATGAGTTGTTTTATCCAGTTGAATATGCGGAACATCTTTGGGAATCGGTCTTTAAAGCAGGACTTAATTTTGGCGTTAAACCATGTGGATTAGGTGCGCTTCGGACGCTGAGGCTTGAGAAGAAATATCTTCTATATGGTTTAGATACGGATGAGAAGACAACTCCATTGGAAGCTGGTTTGGGTTGGACGTTAAAAAATAAGAAAACTCAATTTGTTGGAAAAGAGTCGCTTAACCGTCAACTCAAAGAAGGCGTGAAAAAGCGCTCCGTTTTATTAGAGTTTGAAGGTCTAAACTTTGTTCCAGAAATTGGAGCCCAGATTTTTTCTAAGGGCAAAGAAATTGGTCTTGTTACTTCCGCTGAAAAAGGTTACAGCGTAGGTAGCTCTTTAGCCCTTGGATATGTCAACACCATTAATGCTAAACATGGCGAAGAATTGATGGTCACTGGTGCCAATGGATTGCATGGAGCAAAAATCCATTTACGTTCTATCTACGATCCTGATGGAATACGTGTCCATGCTTAGAGATTTATACGAGTTCGATTGCTCGTTGAGTTCATACAAATTGGATTTCCTTTCTGTTAAATGAATAATTTTAAATTTCTTTTTTCTCCTATACGCATACGACAGACGGAAATCCGTAATCGTATTTTGTCAACTGGGCATCAAACTTACTTGGCTAAGGAGGGCGTACCTGGTGACGACTTGATTGCTTATCATGAAGCTCGAGCTAAGGGTGGTGTCGGTCTCATAATCGTAGAGGCGGCGAGATTCCACTCTTCCTCATATAGTGATTCAGCGGAGTTGATTGTGGGGTCCGACGAATGTATAGCTGGATATCATCGTCTAGCTCAAGCAGTTCACATGCACGGTGCAAAGATTTTTGGTCAACTTTCGCATTCAGGCCGTGTCTCTCGACGAATAAGTGATGGGCTACGTGGCGTCGTTTATGCCCCATCTGCGGTCCCAGATAACCGATTTCACACGATGCCGCGGGAGATGCCGATATCTCTTATTGAGGAGTTGGTCGAATCTTGTGCGGCGTCGGCCATAAGGTTTTTACGTGCTGGCTTAGATGGCATTGAACTTGTTGCCAGTCATGGGCTTCTTTTTGCACAGTTTCTCAACCCCCAAACCAATACACGCGTTGATAGATATGGCGGTAGTCGCGAAAATCGAATGCGATTTCTTTTGGAGTGCTTATCAGCTGTCCGTCGCTCAGTGGGTGAGGAGCTTGTTGTGGGAATAAGAATATCTTCGGAGGAAGTTGAGCACGATGGTCTTACTGCTGAAGAAGTAATTGAAATTTGCAAAGAACTCGCAAGTAATGGTGTCATTGACTATGTCAACGTTACTACAGGATCCATGTCCGGACTCGGTGGTTCCATTCACGTCGTTCCTCCTATGGAACTTAAACCGGGTTACGTGGCGCCAAATGCTGCAAACCTGCGCTCTGCTGTAGGCCTTCCAGTCTTTGTAGCTGGAAGAATAAATCAACCTCATATCGCTGAACAAATATTGACATCAGGACAAGCCGACATGTGTGGAATGACGCGGGCAATGATCTCAGATCCTGAGATGCCAAATAAGGCAAAGGCCGGTAGGACCGATGACATCCGAGCCTGCATTGCATGCAACCAAGCGTGCATCGGCCATTACCATCTCGGATATTCAATTTCGTGCATTCAAAATCCAGTAGCTGGTCGTGAGGCTAAGCTCAAAACAGTGTTTCCAAAGCCCTTAAGGAAGCGTGTTCTTGTAGCCGGTGGCGGTCCATCAGGAATGAAGGCTGCTGTTTCTGCCGCAGAGCAGGGGCATGAAGTCATTCTTTGTGAAGCAGGACCTCAGCTGGGTGGTCAGGCTTTGCTTGCACAATTACTTCCTGAGCGAGTTGAGTTCGGTGGGTTAGTTACTAATCTTGAACACGAATTAAAAACTTCTGGAGTTGATGTTCGTTTAAATACAAAAGTCGATAGATCGATTGTGGAGAGTATTGGTGCAGAAGCAGTAATCATCGCCACAGGTGCTCGTCCCTATTCACCCCAAATAGAAGGGCGCGAAAACGGTCATGTGATTGATGCATGGGAAGTTCTTAAGGGCGATGTGATCTTGGGATCGCGAGTTTTGATAGCTGACTGGCGTTGTGATTGGGTAGGGATGGGCATTGCTGAAAAACTTGCACTCGCTGGGCACCAAGTACGATTAGTTGTAAATGGAACACATGCCGGTCAAAATCTGCAAATGTATTTGCGCGATATGTGGGCTGCTAAATTGCATGATCTTGGTGTCGTAATTATTCCATACGCGCGTTTGTTTGGTGTTGATAGCGACACAGCCTACCTGAGTCACATCGTTTCAGGCAAGCCTATCGTTTGTGAATTAGTCGATACAGTGGTTTTGGCATTAGGTCATGCCCCAGATACCCAACTTGAAAATGAGCTCGAATCAATGCAAATCGTGAAACACCTCATAGGCGATTGCCTTTCACCACGATCAGCAGAGGAGGCAATATACGAGGGACTCATTGTGGGTCGTGCAATTTAGTTTTTAGGTAAGTGAATTTAGGTTACTCAAGGCGGGGTAGTTGGTGTTTTTATTTGCGCTTCATGAGCTGTAACAGCCTCAAGTTCCTCAGCCAGTATTGGGACTCCAGTGGTCCTACAACCATGATCGCCCGCATATAGCCCTGTGCGGTTTCACCTCAAAGCAGCATTTGGCAAAGGCCGCATAACCGTTCTACTTTTAAGGCCGGTGCAAAACGGGGGGATTACCGATTGACGCGCCACCACAAAGCCTTAAAAAAGAATACGTAAGGTTATTCCTCTACTTTTCTATTCGTAAACGCCGCTCAAGAGTCCAACTGAGCCAGTAGTTTTGCCATCTTCAAGATCCTTGTGGGCTATTCTCACACTTTCGAAAGGATAAAGTTGTCTAACGGTAGGGTGGACCATATTATTCTGTATTGCGTCAAAAAATGCAGTTGCCCCGCGTTGCATATCGCCTGGCTCGGTTATAAAGCTTCTTAATGTAGGTCTTGCTACGATAATTGATTTACTATGTAGAAGTTGAAGATTAAATGCCTCGACATCACCTGAAGATGTACCATAACTAATCACAAAACCCAAAGTCTTCACGCACTTTAATGAATCCAGAAAAACATCTTTGCCGACAGCATCATAAACTACATCTACCCCATTACCATGTGTGATTTCTAATACTTTAGAAGCAAAGTCTGACTCGCGATAATTTATTACATGATCGCATCCATTTGAGAATGCCAAATCCATTTTTGGTTGTGATCCAACTGTGCCAATAACGATAGCTCCAAGAGAGTGTGCCCATTGGGAAAGTATTAGCCCCATACCTCCAGCAGCTGCATGAATGAGTACAAAATCGCCTCGTTTTACAGGGTATAACCGTCGTAATAGATATTCGGCAGTTAGTCCACGTACCAAAGAAGACCCCGCAATTTCTATCGAAATAGCGTCGGGAACGGCGATGACAGCTTGTACTGGGACATTTCGAGTTATTTGATAGGCGCCTGGATACAAAGATGCTACTCTTTGTCCTGCGCTGAACTCGACTACACCAGGACCAATGGCCTCAACAAAGCCTGCTGCTTCACCGCCAATGACAGTTGGAAAAACTGAAATCCCGTAGGGGCCGTGAGATCCTCGGCGCTGATAGATGTCAGAGAAGTTGACGCCAATGATATGCTGTCGAATTCTGACCTCACCTTCTTTTGGCTCATCAATATCAACCTCTTGAATTTCTAATACTTCAGGGGGTCCAATCCTATTTATCAACACGGCTTTAGTTTTCATATCAAAACCTCCTAGATTCCTATAAACTAGAATTTATCATGCAATTAGCTATAAGAAAAATATCAAATAGGATCTACGATGCCATGATTTTTATATAATTTCTCAAGACCAAAAAGAAACATATCGACGTATATTGATATTTGCTCCTCTGTATCAGGAGGAACTGGCATACGGTATATCCATTTGCGAACCCCAATATGGAAAATCATTGCCTGAAGTGATACGATTAACTCAATTTCACTTTCATGCGTTCTTTTATCTTGTTCCCCGAGATTAAACGCATTTCTCATTTCTAAAATGATTGTTGGCATCAGGCGTTTTTCGAGAAGTATTCTATATTTTGTTTGAATTAAATTTTGTTCAAATCCGCTCAAAAGAAAAATCCTAATCCATTCTTTAGTATGAATTACTCTTGCATAGTTAAAATAAAATTTAACAAGCCTTCTCCTCAGTGATTCTTTGCGATTCTTTAAATCTTCCTCCCAATTTGGCGACCACCGCTCTACGAAAACAGCCTCATAAACGCGGTTAATTAGCGTCTCTTTGTCTGGAAAATATCGATATATCAGCCCTTGAGTAACGCCCAAACGCGTCGCTAGCTCCCGAGTCGTGCCTCGCATTCCGACCTCTGAATAAAACTGAATCGCAGCATCTAATATCTGCTTTTCCCTTTCATGCGGCTGCAATCGGACTCTATTTGTTGATGCTCGATCTTTTGTCAAGAAATATTCCCAATTAAATAAAAATAAAAATTACTTTAAGATGTATTTTTTTAAGTTACTAATGAATTTTAAGTGAGCTAAAGTCCCAATTCTTTAAGTAATGCAGAACGATGCTCGTCAAGATGAGGTGCAAGTGAGGGGTCAAAGTTCTCATCCCCAGCAAATTTTACTGGGCTGGCAGCAGTAAGAATTTTTTTGCCATCCGGCAATGGTGTTTCAAACAACATACCACGCGCCTTTATTTGCGGGTCTTTGACGACATCTGACAAATCATTCAATGGGCCAACGGGTACGCCTTTAGCTTTGAACATTTGCATCCATTGATCAACGCCCCGTTCCATAAGTGAATACTCAATTATCGTCTTTAAATCCAAATGATTTACACAACGACTTTCATTATTATGAAATCTCTCATCATTAATGATGTCTTTTTTACCTATAACTTCGCATAGGCTTTGAAACACTGCATTATTACCTGCGGCCAGCACTAAATATCCGTTCTTTGCTTTGAAAACTCCAAAAGGTGTAATCGATGGATGTCGTGAACCAATCGGCTTTGGAATCTTGCCTTCTATTTGATATCTAGATAATGCGTTTTCTAACAAAGCTACTTGGCAATCAAGCATTGCAATATCCACATGCTTTCCGATACCGGTCTTGTCTCTTTCGATAATAGCTGCTTGAACGCCGATTGCACCAAACATTCCAGCAGCCAGATCGCCGATTGAAACCCCCACTCTTGTCGGTCTACCGTCCTCTTCTCCAGTGATGCTTAATATTCCGCCCATTGCTTGCACAACCATGTCATAAGCGGGCAATTCTCGATAGGGCCCTGTCTGCCCAAATCCAGAGATAGAAGCGAGTATTATTTTAGGGTGTGTCTTTCTTAAGAAGTCAAATCCATAACCCAGTTTTTCAATTGTTCCAGGAGTATAGTTTTCGATTAATATATCCGCACTTAAAAGCAGCTTATCAAATATCTTTTTATCATCAGGTGATTTCAAATTTAAAGCTATGGATTCCTTGTTTCTATTGACCGAGAGAAAATAGGCGGATTGTTTTTCATTATTTAATCCTTTGTAGAAGGGACCTACTTGCCTAGCATCATCCCCAGTGCCTGGTATCTCAACCTTAATTACTCGTGCCCCCAAGTCAGCGAGAATCATACTGCAATAGGGACCAGCGAGAACTCGGGTCAGATCAATTACAATTAGTCCAGAGAGTGGTCCCTTTTTGTTATTTGTTAGCATGTTATACCTTCGCTATTATTCTGGATTGCGATTATTATTGATGCGTTCAAATATTTTCGCACCATCAAAAGAGTCAGATAAATCCTGCCTACTCTGGTCTCTATCACCGATTTCGAGTGTTTCAATTGAATTAATATATTTTTTCATAGCAGATACGGGTTCAAAAGGAAATTCTGAAACCATTTTTGCTAATTGAAAAACTCTATCCTGTAAATTACTTGCTGAAACTAACTCTGACAAAAATCCTATTTTTAATAATTCCTCGGCTGACACAGAAACTCCAGTTAATATTAGTCGTTTAGCATGAGTTAGTCCTAAGTTGGAAACGTAACGCTCGATGGCACTTGGATAAAGTGGGAGTCCTATCTTTGCTGCAGGCATTTGTGCAGAAGATTCAAAACTTCCAATTCTCAAGTCGCATGCTAAGACAAGATCAGTTGCGCCGCCAAAAATAGGTCCTTGAATAGATGCTATTGTGATTAATTTGGTATTTGCAACGATATTCGCCGTTCTTTCTAAATCACTTTCAGCTCTATCGTTATTAGTCTTCCTAATAGCTATATTTTTCAATTCTTTAAAGTCTAACCCAGCACTGAAGTATTGACCCTGCGAGGAAAATATAATTACTCTAACTTTCGGATCATTTTCGCAAATGCGAACATATGACTCTATTTTAGCTAAATCTTCTATTTCTAAACGATTTGCGGATTCCGGTCGTCTTAACTGAATGGAGGCGACATGTTCGGATATTTTTGTTAGGGATGGTATATAACCACTCATATTTAACTATTCTTTATAATTTAATTCATTCAAATTATGAATCAATTAAATTTGTTTTCAGTCGATTGAGGGATTTTTCCAAGTGCACGAAGGATATTTTCTGGCGTTATAGGAAAGCTGTTGACGCTTACTCCAAGCGGTGCGAGTGCATCATTCACCGCATTCATTACAGCTGCTGGCGCTCCCGAAGTGCCGGCCTCACCAGCTCCCTTTGCACCAAGTTTTGACATTGGAGTCTTAGTGCTAATGTGCCTAATTTTAATATCAGGCATCTCTGCCGCCATAGGTACCAGATAGTCTGCTAGTGTAATAGTTAAAAGTTGACCTTCCGAGTTATATTTACATTCCTCAAACAACGCCATGCCTAGTCCTTGAACTACGCCGCCGCGAATTTGTTCTTCGGCGGTTAATGGATTAATTATTGTTCCACAATCCTCAACTACCCAGTGTTTTAATAATTTGACAGTACCAAATCGCGGATCTATTTCGACTAGAGACGCTTGTATGCCGTTGGTAAATGAAGCTTGTTTTGTATTATAAAAACTTGCATATGTGACTAATTTATCCTCAAAGTCTTTTGGTAATAGGTCTTGCCTAAAGTGTCCGATTTTGGCAATCTCAGCTATGCTCGTTTTAGTCTCATTATTATTTTGACTAAAAATCTCACCATTTGAAATTACTAACTCTTCTGGATTGACTTTTAATATGATACTACTGATATTGATTATTGATTTTCTTAATTCTTCGCTTGCTAAAAGTACTGCTTCACCTGAAATTGCGATGGTTCTCGACCCAAATGCTCCTCCCCCGATCGGCGTAACAGCAGTGTCACCATGGACAACTCTAACTTTGTTAACGTGAACGCTTAGTGTTGTAGCTGCTATCTGCGCCATTGCTGTATCAGAACCTTGCCCTTGATCGGCAATTGCTACTACACAGGTTACGGATCCGTCACTTTCCAACCGAACAATTGCTCCGTCTTGAGACGAGATTGGAGCGCCTCCTATGGCGTAAAGAGTAACGCCAGGAGCAGTCATTTCGATTAGGGAGGCCACGCCAAATCCAATTAGCTTGCCTTCTTCGCGTGCGATTTGTTGTTGTTCTCTTAGCTTACTGTAGTCTACGAAATTTTCTAAATCGTTAAGACATGCCTCGTGAGAAAGCGCCTCATAAAGGATTCCAGTCTGACTTGTATAAGGTTGTAATTTGTCTGTGACTAAATTTATTCGACGTAAATGTATCGGGTCTAATCCAAGCTCTCTTGCCGCATGGTCGACCATAACCTCTGCGACTGCACAGGATATAGGATGACCAACGGATCTGTATTGTGAGGTAGGTACTTTATTTTGAAAAATTATGTCAAGTGACGAACGATAAGCACTAAATTTATAAGGACCTCCAGTTAAAACGCTGACCGCAAAACCTTCTAATACACTCGTTCTTGGATATGATGAAAATGCACCAATGAGTGCGTAATCCTTTAGATCGAATCCTACCAATTTTCCATCAGGAGTTAGAGCAATTTCAATTTCTATTTCGTGCTCTCGAGCATGAATGTCAGATCCAAAAGACTCAAGCCTATCTGCCGTATATTTTACCGGTCTATTAGTAATGATTGAAGCTGCGACAGCCGCCATTTCTTCAGCATAGCTGTGAACTTTGATCCCAAATCCACCACCTACATCCTTACACACAACTCTAATATCATTAACTTGTAAATTAAAGTGTTTTGCGAATATATCTCGCATCATGTGCGGCGCTTGATGTGACATATTGACCATCAGAGTACCTTCATCTTTTTTGAAATCAGCGAGAATTGTCCTCGGCTCCAATGGAACTCCGGTTAGGCGACTAAAGTGCAATTTCTTTTTGATTTTAATAGGTGCCGAGTTATATTCTTGTTCAAAATTATTAGTTTCAAATTTTCTAGTCATGCAAATATTATTTGCAAGATTTCCATGTATTTTTATTGCATCTGCTGAGATTGCTTTTTCCACACCAATAACTGCTTCAGTTTCTTGAATCTCAATATCAATTAGTTGAATCGCATCTTCAGCTACTGCACGAGTTTCCGCTACCACTGCAGCAATTGCCTGGCCTTGCCAAAATACTTTTCCATCGGCTAAAGGTGTTTGTATTGGAGAGACCATTGGAAACTGCGTTAGTACTCCCTGCCATGGCGTACATACCTGACGAATATCTTCATTCGTTAGTATTCTTATTACACCGGGGACGTTTAGTGCTTCTGCATAATCAATCTTTTTAATTACTCCACTTGCAACTGGACTCCGTAAGAATGCAATATGTAGTTGCCTTGAAATAATTAAATCATCTACATAACTACCCTTACCAACCAATAGGCGGTGAGTGTTAAATCGAACGGTTGATTGTCCAATATGTCCTTGTTGATTTTTATTCTCCAATTCTTTTTTATTTATAAGAGGATTACTTATGACTTGTCCGCCACTTATTTGCAAGGCAGCTTCTTCAATGGCGTCGACAATTGCCTCATAACCGGTACACCTACAATAATTTCCAGATAATTCTTTGCGGATTTCTTCGCGCGTTAAAGTTAATTTTTCCTTTAAAATTGATATCGCAGTCACTATTATTCCGGGTGTACAGAATCCGCACTGAAGCGCGTTGCGTTCAGCAAAACATTTTCGAAGTACAGCTGCGATGGGATCTAAGTCCAGACCCTCAATGGTAACTATTTCTGATCCCTCCACTTGCCCAACTAGTGTTAAGCAACTTCTTGCTGGCATTCCATCAATATTAATTGTACATGCACCGCAAACGCCATGCTCACAGCCGACATGTGTGCCTGTTAATCTCAATTCATTTCGCAAGAAATCAGAGAGATTAGTTCTAGGTTCAACTTGCTTTTCAATTACTTCGCTATTTACGCGGAAATTGACTTTAATTTCGTTCATTTTATTTCCCTTTTAATGCATATTTTTTAAATGTTTCAGGCCTTCGAGTAGTAACTCGGTTGTGATATGTATTTTTCCAGCTGCACTATTGAAGATATCATCTATAAAATCGATTCTTTCTTTTAATTCATCCGCTATATCTTTAATAGTTATGTCTTTCTCGCTATTGGTTACGCGGAGTTCAATCCCTGTCATTCGTATTGGCTTGGTTGACGCTCCAATAATTACTATACGAATATTTTCATGATTATTATTTTCTATCGTGGTATTTATTGCCACGGCGGCAGTACAAAAATCACCTTGTCTTCGCGATACTTCCCCAAACCAATGCTTTACATTATTTGTCTTCGGTATTTCAATCCCGGTAATAATTTCATCTATCGCTATTTTTGTTGTCATCATTCCTTGGATGAACTCTTCAACATTCATTTTTCTTTGCCCTCGTAATTCGCTTTCGATCACTACTTCTGCATTTAATGCAACAAAACAGCCCGGTAGTTCAGCAGAAGGATGTGATAAGGCAAGTGTGCCTCCAACGGTGCCGCGGTTCCTCACTGCTGCGTGTGCAACGTATTCGATTGCATCGCACAGAAGTGGACAATATTCTCTAATAATCTCTGATTTTTTTAAATCTGTATATCGCGTCATTGCGCCTATTTTTATTTTTTCTTTGTAATTAGTTATCCCTACCAGTTCGCTCAATGCTGATAGGTCAACTACGTTGCTTGAATTAATTAGCCGCATATTCATCATTGGGATAAGACTTTGTCCGCCTGCCAAAATGACCACGTCATCTTTCTTCTCTTGCATCAATTTAAGCGCTTCCGCCAAATTTTCAGGTCTAAGGAATTTAAAAGTATTGGGTTTCATTTTTAACTTTCTATTTTTCTTGCTCAGAGTACCTATTAATCAATTACATACCGATGCCATCCCTACCATTTCATATTCGCCTTACTTCACGCTTTAAATCTGTGTGATCTAGGCTGAAATTTGCGAATTTGCGCGGATTCCTTTTGGATCGTTGAACGACTCATGCGCGGGTAAGTTTTCTTTTGCTGTCCCCCCGTTTCCGAAGGTCAGCGCCAATTCGGTTCCTTGTTTGATGGCATGTTTAGCGTCCAACTCAACGGCCTTGAAGGCGCCGCCAATCAGGTGCACGGTGCAGCCAGCGGTTATTAGCGCGTCTAGCAGTTCGCGCTGCGGTTCCTGGCCGGCGCACACGACTACGGTGTCGGCTGGGATGGTCATCTCTTTGTCGCCCATCGTGATGTGCAAGCCGGCGTCGTCCACCCGCCGGTAGGTCACTCCGTTGACCATTTCCACGGCGCGGTTCTTGAGCGAGGTGCGGTGGATCCAGCCCGTGGTTTTGCCCAGGCCGTCGCCCACTTTGCCGGCCTTGCGCTGCAACAAATACAATTTTCGAGAGCTCTTCTCTATGTGCGCGGCTTGCAGGCCGCCCGCGGTGGAATACGTGGTGTCCACGCCCCATTCGGCAAAGAACTTGGCCTTGTCCAGGCTGGAGCTCACGCCCTCGTGCAACAGGAATTCGGCCACGTCAAAGCCAATGCCCCCTGCGCCAATCAGCGCCACTGTCTGGCCCACAGCGCATTTATCGCGGATCACGTCCAGATAACCCACCACCTTGGGGTGGTCGAAGCCCTCGATCGCCGGCTTGCGCGGGCTTACCCCCGTGGCCAGCACCACCTGGGTGAAGCCCGCCCGGGTGATCGACTCGGCGCTAACTCTGTTGCCGAGCTTTAGGGTGACGCCGGTGAGTTCAATCTGCTTACTAAAGTAGCGCAGCGTTTCAAAGAACTCTTCCTTACCCGGAATTTGCTTGGCGATATTGAACTGGCCACCGATCTCTGTGGCTGCATCAAACAACGTCACATCAAAGCCGCGGCGCGCCGCAGTGGTGGCAAAGGCCAGGCCAGCGGGTCCGGCCCCCACGACCGCCACGCGCTCCTTGATCAGCGCCGGTGTCTCGATCATCAGCGTTTCGTGGCAGGCGCGGGGGTTGACCAAGCACGAGGTGATCTTCCCGCCAAACGTGTGGTCCAGGCAAGCCTGATTGCAGCCAATGCAGGTATTGATTTGGTCGGCCTTGCCCGCTGCCGCCTTATTGACAAACTCAGGGTCGGCCAAGAAGGGCCTCGCCATGGACACCATATCGGCCATGCCGTCGGCCAAAATTTCCTCGGCCACCTCGGGGGTGTTGATGCGATTGGTAGCGATCAACGGAATGCGCACCTTACCCTTGAGTTGCCGCGTGACCCAAGCAAAGGCGGCGCGTGGCACTTTGGTGGCGATAGTGGGAATACGCGCCTCGTGCCAGCCGATGCCGGTGTTCAAAATGGTGACGCCTGCGGCCTCCAGGGCTTGGGCGAGTTGCACCACTTCCTCCAAGGTAGAGCCGCCTTCGACCAGGTCGAGCATGGAGAGGCGAAAGATAACGATGAAATTGGCCCCCACCTTGGCACGCGTGCGCCGCACGATTTCCAACGGAAAGCGGATACGATTCTCGTAAGTGCCACCCCAGGCGTCGTCGCGGTGGTTGGTGTGGGCTGCAATGAACTCATTGATTAAGTAGCCCTCAGAACCCATGATCTCCACGCCGTCGTAGCCCGCGCTTTGCGCCAGGCCTGCTGCGCGCACAAAGTCTTCTATGGTTTGCTCCACCTCCTCAGAAGTGAGCGCATGCGGGCGAAAGGGGTTGATAGGCGCCTTGATGGCGCTGGGCGCGACTAGCTCGGGGTGGTAGGCGTAGCGGCCAAAGTGCAATATCTGCATGCATATCTTGCCGCCCGCTTCGTGCACCGCCTCGGTCACCACCTTGTGTTTTTCGGCTTCTTCTGGCGTGGTCATGCGGGCGCCGCCGGGCATCGGGCGGGCGCGGTCGTTGGGGGCAATGCCGCCTGTGACAATCAGGGCCACGCCGCCGCGCGCGCGCTCGGCATAAAACGCGGCCATGCGCTCAAAGCCGTTTTTAGCTTCTTCGAGCCCGACGTGCATGGAGCCCATAAGCACGCGGTTCTTCAATTTGGTGAAGCCCAGATCTAAAGGGCTAAGCAGATAGGGGTAATTTGCCTTAACGCTCATGATGTTCTACATTTCTTAAGGATAATTTAGGCGTTAGCAAAAATAAATGACGAATTTTTCAAAGAAAATAACTAGTGATATTTAAATACGCATCAAAAATTATTAGAGATATCAAAATTTAATATTTAGATTAAAATTGAATGTACTATAATTACTAGATATTACAATCCAAGATTAACTGTCACACTTTTTAGCCTTGAATAGCTATCAATCATTGAATCGAGGGAGAACTCTTTGCCGATACCGCTCTGCTTGTAACCCCCGTAAGGTTGTCCCAGACTTTGGCTCTTACCCTGATTTACTTGGACCCACCCCGCATCTATTCGGTGAGCCATGCGAATGGCGCGAGCTGTATCCTTAGAAAAAACAAAACCTGCCAATCCATAGTGCGTGTCATTTGCCATGCGCACCACATCTTCATCATTACGCCAAGGGATTGCTGTCAGGACTGGGCCAAATATTTCCTCACGTGCCAATTTCCATTCATTCGAATTAGAAGAAAAAACTGTGGGTAATAAAAAATAGCCTTTACTAAGCATTCCAGTTTCAGGAGGAAGACCGCCCGTAATAAGATGCACGTCGGGATTTTCTTGGCCTTCTTTTATATATTTACAAACAC
>Ga0214919_10003301_pt1 | contig 24545 bp, 24 predicted proteins | sample LL1503_MetaG_FD_177994 | JGI IMG/M metagenome (GOLD analysis project Ga0214919, IMG submission 177994) | Freshwater microbial communities from Lake Lanier, Atlanta, Georgia, United States - LL-1503 | ecosystem: Environmental > Aquatic > Freshwater > Lake | place: USA: Georgia | collected... | reverse complement strand
CTTCACCGATTTGCAGCGCAAATTACGAGGAATCTTCACCGTCAATCCGAACAAGTCCGGTTTCATGAACTGGGTGGTGGGCTGAAAGTGGATTTTTCAGGGACGACTAAATATGGAAAAAGATAGCTGCTAAAAAAGTAGCGAGTATTTCCCTGTAAATCAACAAGTTAGGTGTTGGGTTCTGAGAGATTCGAACTCTCGCCGCCGGTCGCCAGTAGGCACTCGAACCAGCGCGTCGGCTTGAACAAAAGATGAAAGCGCAAATGCAGTTGCTTTTTGACGAGGACCCGCACGAACTGATCGCACGCGGATGAGCGCGCGCCTTTTGACCAATAGCGAGGTGAACAAATGACACTCGAAAGACTCATCGCCGCCACGCGGAAAGCCGTGACCGATCTTGACCGCCAGCTACGCGAGCTTCGACATGAGCTTCAATGCGCTCAGGCCGAGATCTGCGATTTGCGGGATCGCCTGGACGCTTTACAAGCGAAGTGCCCTCCGAATCGGTGATGCTGCGTCGGGGACCTCTGCAGGCGCCTCGTAGCGGCTTGCTACTTGCAGCAGTACTTCAGACCAAGGGTTTACACCAGTACTCATAGCGACCGCCAGGTCACCGTAGGCCAGCAGAATTTCGCACTCGCTGATGCCGCCGGGTTAAAGAATCATCTGCCCGGGCGCGGGATAGCTGGTGTGGTTCTCGTACTTCAAGTCAAAGTGCTGGCCGCCCAGCGATATCCAAACACCCTCGCCGCTTCAGCGAACGTGGATCACCTTCTGACCGTAAGGCAGCAGCTTCAGGAATGCGGCGCAGGTCTGTGGTGCCAACTCGGTCTCCAGGCGCCCGTCAAAAACGAAGGGGCCGGCGGAAATTTTCAGGCAGGGTAGCTTGCTCATAGGGGTGCCATTCTGAAACTCAGGGTGAACTAAAAAACCTTCAGACCGCCTCAGACGACTTTGGGCCGTGCCATGTCGGGCTTGCTGCAGGGTAAAAACTCGCCGCGTCCGGCGGCGGCTACCAGCTGTTCGTTCTCGATGACGAGTTCGCCGCGCGACAACACGGTCACCGGCCAGCCCTCGATCTCCAGGCCTTCGTAAGGCGTGTAGTCCACGTTGTGGTGCAGCTGCTCGCTTCGGATGGTGCGCTTGGCCCGGGGGTCGAAAATCACGATGTCTGCGTCGCTGCCAATCGCCATCGTGCCTTTGCGGGGGTACAAGCCATACATCTTGGCCGGGTTGGTGGACACCAGCTCGACGAACTTGTTCAGGCTGATGCGGCCCTTCTTGACGCCTTCAGAGAACAAGATGGGAAGGCGCGTCTCGATGCCCGGCACCCCATTGGGAATCCAGTTGAAGGGCGTGCGGTCGCCGTGCAGCATCTTTCCCTTGTCGGACTGGTAGCGAAACGGCGCATGGTCCGAAGAAAAAATATGGAACAGGCCGCTGGCCAGGCCGTCCCAGATCACCGCCTGATTTTCCTTGTTGCGCGGCGGCGGGCTGCAAATGCACTTGGCGCCTTCAAAGCCGGGGCGCGCCAGATCGTCCTGGGTCAGCGTCACGTATTGCGGGCAGGTTTCTGCATAAATCCGCATGCCGCGGCCCTGCGCCCAATGAATCTGCTCCACCGCCTCGCGACCGGAGACATGCACGATCAGGATCGGCACGTCGGCCAGCTCGGCGATGGTGATCGCCCGGTGCGTCGCTTCGCGCTCGACCAGCATCGGGCGCGCCGCCGCATGAAAGCGCGGCTCGGTCTTGCCCTGCTCGAGCAAGGTGTCGGTGAGCCAGCTGATCAGGTCGGCGTTTTCGGCGTGAATCATCGCCATCGCGCCGTGGGTTCGGGCCAGCGCCAGCAGCTGCACGATCTGTTTGTCGTTAAGCTTCATGTCATCGTAGGTCATGTAGATCTTGAACGAGGTGTAGCCCTCGTTGATCAGCCGCGGCAAGTCCACCTTGAGCAGCGCCTCGGTTGGGTCGCTGACGATCAGGTGAAAGGCGTAATCGATAACCGCCTTGCCCTGCGCGCGGCGGTGGTAATCGTCCACTGCCGCTTGCATGGGCATGCCCCGGAACTGGCAGGCAAACGGGATGACGGTGGTGGTTCCGCCATAGGCGGCGGCGACCGTGCCGGTGTAGAAGTCGTCAGCGCAAACCGAGCCGTCGCCAGTGGGTTGGTCCAGGTGGCAATGACCATCGACACCGCCTGGCATGACCAGATGGCCCGTGGCGTCAATGTTCTTTTTGCCGGCGGGCAGGTTGTGCCCAATCGCCTGAATCTTGCCGTCAGTGATGCCGACATCGGCCTCGAAGGTGTCGGAGGCCGTGACGACGGTTCCATGGCGGATAACGGTGTCAAATTCGGTCATGCGACTTCCTTTTTGCGTGGGCTGGTATTGGCTGTGATGGACATGTGGAAGCCGTTTCGGAACGTAACCGCCGAGCACGCACCCCAGACGGCAATCCTATTCGACAAGTTCCACATCATGAGTCACCTGGGCGATGCGCTGGACATGGTACGCAAGGCCGAGTACGCGCGCCTCTCGGGCAAAGACCGACGCTTCATCAAAGGACAGAAATACACGTTGCTGTCCAACCGAGAGAACCTCACCCTGCAAGGCAAAAAGTCGCTCAAGCTGCTGCTGGCGGCCAACAAGTGGCTGAACACCGCCTATATCCTCAAGGAGTCGTTCGGTCAACTGTGGGACTACCGCAGCGAGGTCTGGGCACGGCGATTCCTCGACAATTGGCGCGCCAGCATGAGGTGGCAACGGCTCAAGCCTTACGAGAAGTTCGCTCAAATGATTGATCGGCATTGGTCGGGGATCGCCGCCTACTGCAAGCCAGAGAGCAAGGTCTCGCTCGGATTCGTGGAGGGGTTGGACAACAAAATTCGCGTCAGCCCGCGCCGCACATACGGGTTGCGAGATGAAGAGTATTTGCGACTGAAAATTCTGACTTGCAAGTTGCCGGAACTCTGAAATGGTCAAAAATCACCCACACTCTTCGGCGAAGCCCCCTTTTTAATTGCAGACCCCCGGGGGGTATATAAAAAATTGGCTTCGTCCACCTCTCTGCTGCTTCATTTCTTCCACATGTCGCAGGCTCAACGGATAGGCCACGTACCAGCGCACGCAGGTCAGCATGCCATCCAGTGGGTAATGCAGCCGTTTTAGGACCTTGTGCAAGGGACTATTTTTCAAACTTTTACGAAAATCAGGCATGGGCCCCGGATTGTCGTTTATGCTAACGGCGACAGAACCCATAATCATAGTGTTCACTGACTCAAGCCTGCAACTGAGTTCGGGACATCGCCCGAACAGGGAGCACACAGCAATGAGCGGATTGCCCAGGATAGCCTTCATCCCGTACGGCGGGACGATCGCGAGCGTAGTGAAGGCGGGCGTGGCGAGCCCCAGCCTCGACATCGGCGCGATGGCCAGGGAACTGCCGGGCGTGAGGGAGATCGCCGAGGTGATCCCGCAGAAATCGAGGCAGCTCGCCTCGCCGCACATGACGGTGCGCGACCTCCTCGACATCGCGGCCGCGGCGCGCGCGGCGATTGCCGGCGGCTGCCGCGGGATCGTCGTCTCCCAGGGCACTGACACCATCGAGGAGATCGCGTTCGGCCTCGACCTCCTGATCGACGCCGACGATCCCGTGGTGGTGACGGGCGCGATGCGCAATGCGAGTCTGCCCAGCGCCGACGGTCCGGCCAACGTCATCGCCGCGATCCGCGTCGCGGCATCGCAGCCCGCGCGCGGGCTGGGCGCGCTGGTCGTGCTGAACGACGAGATCCACGCCGCGCGCTTCGTACGCAAATCGCATACCGCCAGCACCGGCACCTTCCGCTCCGCGGCGACGGGGCCCCTCGGCTGGCTCGCCGAGAACGATGTCCGGATCGTGATGCGGCCCGCGCGCCGGTTTCACGTGGCGGTGCCCGACGCGGCCCCGGTCGCGCCGGTCTGCCTGCTCAAGATGTCGCTGGGGGACGATGGCCGGTTGCTGCCGCATGTCGCCGCCGCGGGCTATGCGGGACTGGTGCTCGAGGGCTTCGGCGGCGGCCACCTGACGCATGATGCGGCGGCACCCGGCGTCCTCGAAACCCTGATCGGGAAGATGCCGGTCGTTCTGGCATCGCGCGCGGGCAGCGGCGAAGTGCTGCGCAGCACCTACGGATTCGCCGGATCGGAGACCGACCTGATCGGGCGCGGCGTGATCTACGCCGGGGCCCTCGACGGGCCCAAGGCGCGGATACTGCTCACGCTGCTGCTTATGCGCGGCGCCGGCCGCGACGAGGTCCGGCGCACCTTTGCTGAGATCGGGCCGCTTAGTTGAGGGTCGTGCCCTGGTTGAACGTCTTCCCTCGGTTGAGCGTTGCCCAATAGGCGCGCAGGCCGTCCGCAAGCAACAGCCGGGCCTCGAATCCGAGTTCCTCGTGCGCGCGGCGAACCGACAGCTTGCCGATACGGTAGTTGGGCAGATCCTGCGACTCGTCGAAGCTCACGTCGAGCGCCCCGGTGAGCTCGCGCACCTCGTGCGCAAGAGCCTCCAGCGTGTGCAGCTCGTCCGACGCGATGTTGAACACCCGCGAGCGCGGCGAGCGCACCTTCATCGCGAGCACGATGGATTCGGTCACGTCGTCGATGTGGATGAATTGGCGCAGCGAGCCGCTCGCCTGTGGAATGCGGCATGGCCGTCCCGCGGCGGCCGCCGAGAGCATCTCGTGGACAAAGCACTGGGTGGTGCGGCCGGGTCCGTAGACATGACTGAAGCGCAGCGCGATGGCATCGAGGCCGTACTGGGCCACGAACGCATGCATCAGGCTCTCGATTGCGAGCTTGGATCCGCCGTACACCGAGATCGGGACCGGGTACTCGGTTTCCTCGTGCTCCGGCACCGGGCCCGAATCCGGGCCGTACACCATCACCGTCGAGCAGAGCACCAGGCGCCGGCAGGCCATCCGCAGCGCCGCCTCCAGCACGCGCATCGTGCCCCCAACATTGACGTCGAAGATCCGCTGCGGATTGTCGGTTTCGACCATGAAGCCGGAGATGCCGCCCGCGTGCAGGATGCTGTCGAACGCTGGCAGGTCGCGCAACGCGCGCGCAGCGTCAGGCTTACCGAGGTCTAGCTGGAGGTATTCGTCACAGGAACCGGGCAGCGCATCCGCGTGGACATCGATGCCGAAGATCGACTCGCCGCCCTGCGCGCGCAACCGCGCTGCGTAGCGCCCGCCGATAAATCCATTGATGCCGGTGATGAGAACGTTCATGAGCTTTTAGACTGATGATACACTGACTGTCGTTCCACCACCCTTCCTGCGGACGGGGTCGACGCGGCCGGGCCGTCGCCACACCGGAACCCGACGGCAGGCGCGCAGGGGATTTATACTCGGGTGACATTCGACGGCCGCACCCGGAACCAGGAGACATCATGACGAAAAGCCCCGAAGTAGCCGCGCTCGAAGCCGCACTGGACGACGTGCTCTCCACCGTCCTGCGCGAGACCGGCGGCGGCAGAAGCACGCTGCGCATCGACGATCTGGCGCGTGGCTGGAACGTCAATTTCATCTGCGCCGAGGCGGTCAAAGCCGGCGTCAAGTCACTGCGCGGGGATGGCTCGATCGACCAGCGCGGCGCAGCGACCGTTAAGTGGATGGTGACGCACAAGCGTAACCTCGTGCAGCCCGATCTCACCGGAAATCCGGATCCCGCGCCGCCGCCGGCACTGATGAGCGCCTACGCCGCCAAGGCCCAACTGCTCGGGCCGCTGCTGGCGAAGGACGGCCACCTCGACGGCTGGATTTCCGTCCACTACGTCGACGGGACGCACGCCATCACGCCCGACGAAGAGCGCGCGATGGACCGCGCGCGGGCCGCGGTGGCGCGCCTCACCGGCATCGGCGCGTAGACCCCGGCGCGACCGGCGCCGGCGTCAAGGCAGGATCCAGCCGCCGTCTACGACGAGCGTGTGCCCCGTTACGTAGGCACTGGCATCGCTCGCTAGGAAGACAAACGCGTGGGCAATGTCCGCAGGCTGGCCGAACCGGCCCAGCGGAATCCGACGCAGGGCCTCGGCGTGCTGCGCCGTCTTTTCCAGCAGATGCCGGTTGATCGCGGTCAGCGTGCGACCCGGCGCCACGCAGTTCACGCGCACGCCGTGCTGGCCCCACTCTAGCGCCGCGGTCTTGACGAACTGCGAGATGCCTGCCTTGGTCGCCGCGTAGACCGCGCGCAGCTCGGCGCCATTGAATGCGAGCTGCGAACCAGTGTGCACGATCACGCCGCGCCTGCGCGCGATCATCCCGGCGCCGATCAGCCGCGTCAGCGCCATGGACCCGGATAGGTTGATCGACACGACGCGGTCGAGGTCGTCCCACTTCAGGTCCACCAGCGGCTCGTAGAGCAGCACGCCGGCATTGTTGATGAGGATGTCGATGTCTCCGACGGCGGCGGCAAGCTGCTCGATCGATCCAATTTCGCGCTGGTCGAACCGCACCGGCCGTAGTGCCGCCGGGCGCTCCCGGGCGAAGGCAGCGAGGCCATCGGCATCACGGTCGGCGACGTAGACGACGGCGCCGAGATCGGCGAGCAGCGCGGCGGTCGCGCGGCCGATGCCGCTCGCCGCACCGGTTACACAGGCCGTCTTGCCGGTGAAATCGAAGAGCCCACGGAACGCGTCAGCCCCGATGCCGGCCGCAGGATCGACGAGTCGGCGACTCGCGCCCGGCTTTCGCGCCCCGCCACCGCCGCGGGGGGGGCGCCGCAGCACCGCGGCCTTCGGCGCGCTCAATATCCGACCAACTTCGGAAGGAACAGCACAATCTGCGGGAACAGCATGCACACGAAGAGGACCGCATACTGGACGATGATGAAGGGCCACACCTCGCGGATGATGTCCATGATGTCGACCCGCCATATCCCCGAGGCCACGAACAGCAGCACGCCCACCGGCGGCGTGATGCTGCCGAGCGTGATGTTCATCACGAACAGGAAGCCGAAATAGACGGGATCGATCCCGTATTGCACCGCGATCGGGGAGATGATCGGCACCAGCATCACGTAGGCCGCATTCGCCTCCATCAGCATGCCGACGATGATCAGCAGGATCTGCACGATGAACGTGAACATCAGCGGATCCTGCGTCAGCGCGCGCAGCCACTCGCCGATCTGCACGCCGACCATCTCGGCGGTTAGCAGGTAGGTCACCTGCGAGGCGAACGCGATCAACGCGCCGACAATGGCGCTGACAATGCCGGCGTTGAGCAGAGCGATCGGCAGGTCGGAGACCTTGAGCTTCTTGGTGACGAAGAAGCCGATCAGCATCGCGTAGAAGACGGCGATCGCCGCGCCCTCTGTGGCGGTAAACACGCCGCCGATGATGCCGCCGATCACGAGGATCGGGCACAGGAACACGATGAACGACCGCCGCGTTTCGTGGAGGACGTTCTTCCAGTTGAACGGCACGCCGGTCGTCGGGTAATTGCGCTTATGCGCGTAATACGTGCACAGCCCCATCATCCCGAAGCCCAGCAGGATACCCGGCACGATACCGGCGATGAACATGGCGCCGACCGACACCTGCTCGGCGAGGATCGCGTAGACGATCATGCCAGCGCTGGGCGGGATGATCGGGCCGAGGCACGAAGCGGCGGCCACCAGGGCCGCGCCGAAGGCCTTGCCGTAGGCCTTGGTCAGCGCGGGGCCGAGCGTGCCGCCCAGCGCGGTGGCGTCGGCCACGGCGGTGCCAGATACCGACGACAGCCCCATCGCCGCGACCACCGTGACGTGCCCCAGCCCCCCCTTCACCCGCCCGACCACGACGTTCGCCCACTCGATCAGCCGCTCCATGATGCCGCCGCGCAGCAGGAGCTGCCCCGCGAGCATAAACAGCGGGATCGACATCAGCGGAAACGAGTCGATCGAATTCACCGCCTTGCCGGCGAGCTGTATCGGCGGAAAGTCGCCGACGAGTATGCCCGCGAGGCCGGCGAGACCCAGCGCGAACGCGAGCGGCATGCCGAGGATGCCGAAGAACGCGAATATCAGCACAATGGTGAGGATCATGTCTCGCTCAGGTGATCGGTGGTGTTATCGCCGGTAATCAGGATCCGGCCGAGGTGCAGACAGGTATGGATCATCCCGACGGTGAGGCCCACGTAGAACAGGCCGACGGAAAGCGGGATGCCCGGCATATTCTGGTCCCAGGTGTCGTGCGCGAGCTTCGCGCCGTACCAGGCGGTGGCAACGGCCAGCACCAGCATGAAGAACGCGTTGAAGAGCCGCACCGCACGCTGCGTGCCCGGACCGAAACGGCTCACCACCATGTCGATGCCGACGTGCGCGTTGTAGCGGATTCCGAGCGGGATCGACAGCACCATGACCCAGATGAAGCACAGCCGCGGGATGTCCCAGCCCCAGCGCACTGAGTCGTTCATGATGTAGCGGAAGAAAACCTGCACCACGACGACGACGGTGAGCGTTCCCATCGCGGCGATGATCACCCACGAGATCACGCGGTCGATGGCGTCGAGGAGCTTCTGGTAGCGCTGCAGAAAGGTGGCGGGCATCTTCTCTCCGGAGGGTTGGGGGAAACGGGCAGCCGGGCCGACGGCGAGAACGACGTCCGCCCGGCGGTGTGTCACTGGCAGCGCTTGATCGCGGCGTCGGCGAGGTCCATCACCTTGTCGCCAAGCTTCGCACGCATCTGGGCGTACACCGGCTTCGTCGCATCGCGGAACTTCCCGAGTTCCGCCGGGGAGAGCTCAGTGTAGGTCATGCCGCCCTTGACGAGGCCTTCTCGCGCCGTCTTGTTCTCGCGCTCGGATATGGTGCGCTGCTCGGCGACGGCGGTCGCCATCGCTGTCCTTAATGCCTTCTGCTGGTCCGGGGTCAGCTTGTCGAACGCCGCCTTGTTGACGAACACGCCGGCCCAGTCAATGAAGTGCCCGGTGTTGGACAGGTACTTCTGCACTTCGTAGAATTTCCGCACCAGCATGTTGTCGTAGGGATTCTCCTGCCCGTCGACGACGCCCTGCTGCAGCGCCTGGTAGAGCTCCTTGATGTCGATCGGCGTCGGGTTGGCCTGGAGCGCGCGGAACGTCAGGTCCCAGGACTCCCCCGACGGCGTGCGGATCTTGAGGCCCTTCATGTCCTCGAACGTCTTGATCGGCCGCTTGCTGTTGGTGACGTGCCGCGCGCCGATCTGGAACCAGCCTTCGATGAGCACCCCCTTCTCGGCCGTCTTCATCTCGAGGTACTTGCCGAATTCGCTGTCCACCTGGCAGATCGCCTGGTTGGCCGTGGCGGCGCCGAACGGAAGCACCGCGGCGCCCAATTCCGGCGAGAGCTTGTCGTAGAACGGCAGCCCGGCCCAGGCCATCTGGATCTGCCCGGTGCGGATCTGGTCGACTTGCTCGAAGCCGCCGCCGAGCGTGTTGTTCGAGAACAGATCGACCTGGATCGTATTGTTGGACAGCCGGGCGACTTCCTTCTTAAACGTTTCCATCGCGATCGAGGTCGAGTGCCCCGCCGGAAACGACCCACTCGCGCGCCAGCGCACCTGCTGCGCCGAGAGTTCGGTCACGCTGCAGAGCAGGGTGCCCGCGGTGATCAGGGCAACTGCGGAGATTCGCATCGTCGAAATCATCTTGTACTCCTTTGGGTTGTCATCGAAAAAAAAGGTGTGAGGTCATCCCTGCATGCGGCGCCGCCCGCGCCGAGTAGCCCGAGTTTAGCGCCAGCGAAACCCGGGCTACGAATTGGATGCTACTGGCTGCCCTAGCGACCCGATCCCGTCGAAGCGTCAATCCGCCCATCAGACGACCAGCGGATCGGGAATCCCAACCTTGCGGCGATCGAGCAGGTGCCACAGGTCGGCGAGACTCGCGACCATTTCCGTGCGTCCGGTAGCGAAGGCAACGACAAAGCCGAAATCCGGGTTGGCCCTGATCCTGATGCGCGCGGCGCGCAGCAGCCCGGTGAGCTCGGCGGCGGTCGCCACGGCTTCGCGATGCAACCGCCAGCGCGCCTGTTCGCCGTCGAGGCCGCCCTTCTCCCACGACGTTCCCAGTCCAAGCGCGCTGCAGAGGCTGCACATCGTCAGGCGGGCGGCGGATGGCGGCGGATGAAATCGTCGGCGATCTCGTCGAACGTGACCCACCGCACGCCCGCATGCGACGAGATGTGCTCGATGATCCGCTCCAGCATCAGCAGGACCTGGGGCCTGCCGGAGACGTCCGGGTGGATCGCGATCGTGAACGCGGCGTAATCCATCTCGCGGTAGACCCAGTCGAACTGGTCGCGCCAGATCTCTTCGAGATGCCGGGGGTTGACGAAGCCATGGCTGTTGGGCGCCGCCTTGATGAACATCATCGGCGGCAGGTCGTCGAGGTACCAGTTGCCGGAGATCTCCACGAGCCCTGTGAGCTTGCCGCGCTGCAGCGGCTTCATCCAGTCCGCGGCTGGCTTCGAGTAGTCGATCTTGGTCCAGGTGTCGCCGGTGCGGACGTAGTAAGGCGTGAAATCACAGTGCATGAGACTGTGCTCGTACTTGATCCGCTTCTTGACCAGCAGGTCGACGGTGACAGGGCTTAACTCCCACCACGGCGCCACATAGCCGCGCGGGTACTTGCCCGACAATCGTTCCACCAGCTCGATCGACTTGTCGAGGACGTCTTCCTCCTGCTGCGGCGTCATGAGCACCGGGTTCTCGTGGCTGTACCCGTGCAATCCGATTTCGTGGCCGGCATCGACGACGAGCTTCATCTGATCGGGAAACGTCTCGATCGAATGGCCGGGCACGAACCACGTAGTCTTCATGCGGTACTTGTCGAAGAGCTTGACCAGCCGCGGCACGCCGACCTCACCCGCGAACAGCCCGCGCGAAATGTCGAGCGTCGAGTCTTCGCCGCCGTACGATCCGAGCCAGCCCGCAACGGCGTCCACGTCGACGCCGAACGAGCAGAGGATTTCCTTTGCCATGTTATTCCTAGCCGCGCGGGAGAAGGGCAGCTCCGATTTTTGAGAGCTAAGGAATGGGAGTGTAAGCTATTCGGCAACCAAGCGTCAGGGGGCCCGTCACGTTGCCGACGGCGTAATCCGCAGACGCGAAGGCGAGTCGGAAGCGTCGGCCGGCTGGTAAGATCGACCTAGTTTCGCATATAGGAGTATCGCATGAAGGAGTATCGCATCGCCGTAATTCCCGGCGACGGCATCGGGCGTGAAGTGATCCCGGAAGGCATCCGCGCGCTGGAGGCGGTCGGCGGCAGGCACGGCCTGTCGTTCGCGTGGCAGGAGTTTCCCTGGAGCTGCGACTGGTACAAGGTTCACGGCCGCATGTGTCCAGAAGATGCGCCGGAAATCCTGCGCGCGTATGACGCGATCTACTTCGGCGCGGTGGGCAATCCCGCGATCGTCGCGGATCACGTCTCGGCCTGGGGGCTGCTGATCAACTTCCGGCGCTGGTTCGACCTGTACGTGAACCTGCGGCCGGTGCGGCTGTTCGAGGGCGTGCCCTCGCCGCTCGCGGGCCGCAAGCCCGGGGACATCGATTACATGGTGGTCCGCGAGAACACCGAAGGCGAGTACGGAAGCGTCGGCGGCCGCATCTTCGAGGGCACCGACCGCGAGATCGTCACGCAGCAGGCTGTGTTCTCGCGCAAGGGCGTGGATCGGATCATGAAGTACGCGTTCGAGCTGGCCGCGACGCGCAAGAAGCACGTCACCTCCTGCACCAAGTCGAACGGCATTTCGATCACGATGCCCTACTGGGACGAGCGCTTCGCCGAAATGAAGAAAGCGTATCCGGGCTTTCGAACGGATCAGTACCATGTCGACGGACTGACGATCCAGATGGTGCTGAACCCCGATCGCTTCGACGTGATCGTCGCCTCGAACCTGTTCGGAGACATCATTTCGGACCTCGGGCCCGCAACCGCGGGAACGATCGGCATCGCGCCTTCCGGCAACATCAACCCGACGCGCGAGTTTCCCTCGATCTTCGAGCCGGTGCACGGCTCGGCGCCGGACATTGCTGGGCAGGGCATCGCCAATCCGATCGCCACCATCTGGTCGGGCGCGATGATGCTAGAGCACCTAGGTCACGCGGCTGCAGCGGCGGACATCATGAAGGCAATCGAGCGCGTTATCGTCGCCGGGCCGCGGACGAAGGATCTGGGCGGCAAGGCGAGCACGCGGGAGGTTGGCGCCGCCATCGCCGACGCCATTCGCGGACAGGGGTAGCCGGCACGGCGGCAACGACCGCCTGCCGCGGTGGCCGACGCAGCGGCGGGCGCGGCGATCTTTCCTTTGCGGAAAACTTGTTGCGCTCCAGTACCGATTAAATCAGAATCGTGGCGGAACTCGACCGGCTGTTCTGGGTCAGCCCGCACACCGTCCGCTACGCTGCCGCTGAGAACCTGCACGGCTACGACGCGATCCGCGCGTTTCGCGCCGCACGGCGCATCCTCGAGCATCTCGGCCGTTGGGCGCCCGAGCCCGCCGAGCGCGGTTCGCCCGAAGAAGCCCCCGACTGGCCGCGAGATGTGATCATCCCCATCATGTATCACCCCGTGCCCGATATCGCGTCCCGAAATGCGAGAGGCAGATGCGGCCGCACTTGCCTCTCGCACTTCGCAAGCGCACCACGTCACTACGTATTTGCGCCACATCGATGCAATTCGCATTGCAAGCGGCCTAGCACTGGTGCACTATTCTTCGCAGGTCGTGCCGCGTACCGCCGATTCGGCAGGAGATCGCGGCAATCGGCCGGACGCGCAACAAGCACGGAATTGATTTTCCTATCTTCAAACGCATCCGCTGCCGCTTGGGGTAGCGGGCTAATTAATGGGTGATGGCAGCAGGACACGGGATCTGCGCGCGCTGATCCAGCGCTCGGACCTCGTGCTGCTAGCCTGAATATTTCACGCAATTGAGTCGGCGGTCCCGCCTGAAGACGCGTTGTCATTGGTATCACCCTAAATCCGGCAGTTACCCTGCCGCTGTAAGTCGGGCTGACGGTAGCCACGGTGGCAGTGGGCGGGTGATTTTGGCCGGATCTAGGATCATTGACGGAGAGGCCGAGGCGATCGCCTTGCGCGAATCGTTGATGGAGGGCGTACCGCTGGAAGCCGCCGGTGTCTGGTTCTCGCACAATTCGGGCTACGACATGTCGCAGTTGCTACCGCGCTTCTCACTGCGCGAACTGCAGGAGCTGCAGGGGCGCCTCGTTGCGGCCAATGCCTCACCGGTTGGATTCGTGGGTCTGCTATTGAAGAAGTATGGCGAGAACGCGGAAATTACCCGAGAAGATTTCTTCACGCATGGATTGCGGGCTGCTACCGGTTACAGCCTGACCATCGCTGGTACCGTCGCGCAGGTGGCCGATCAAATTGAAGAGGTGTTCGAAGCGACCGAGAGCCGCGGTGGCTTCATGATTTCAGTATCGCAAGGCTCCCCGGGCGCGATCATGCTCAACATCATCGACTACCTGGTTCCCGAACTCCAGCGGCGCGGGCGCTACCGGAGTGCGTACACGGGTCGAACGTTACGGGAGAATCTGGCGACTTAATGAACCGCGTACAAATGGAATTTCAGGGGACGCAGAGGCCGCAGGGAAGCGCATAGGGTTGAGAATGTTCGGTGATCGCATCTTAGTGGGACATGATACGAAAAGCCCGAAAGGGAAACAGCCGATTGTTCCGCTGTGTCCTCTGTGTCCCTGTGGTTACTGGATTAGGAGAGTGTCAAGCGCGATAGCCGGTCCCGCTGTTCCGCTCCAGTTGCCTGAGCAAAGCGGGCCACTCCCGCCCCACCTCGATGAACCCGCCCTTGCCGTACATCTTCAAGCCTTGCGCGATCGAACGCTGCTGGGTCTCTGCGGAGAGCGGTGACAGCTCGCCGCCTCCGGAGAGCGCATCGATCTGCTGCCGGCACGCGGTCTCTATTCTGTACATCCACACGAACGCCTCGCCGACTGATTCTCCCACCGTGAGCAGGCCGTGATTGCGCAGGACCAAGATGTTGCGATCGCCCAGATCAGCGACGATGCGTGGTTGCTCATCGGCGTTCAACGCCGGCCCTTCGAAGTCGTGATAAGCAAGCCACCCCATCACCGTCAATGCCTTCTGACTTGCGGGAAGCAGCCCTTGCTTTTGCATCGCCACCGCCGTGCCGAAGCGGCTGTGGGTGTGAATGATGCACTGGGCGCGTGGCACCGCCATGTGGATCGCACCATGAATGATGAACCCTGCCGGATTCGCGGGATAGTCGCTGTCACCGAGGACATTGCCGGCTTGATCCACCTTGATCAGCGAGGATGCCGTGATCTCATCGAACAGCATGCCGAACGGGTTCAGCAGGAAATGGTGTTCGCACCCAGGCACCCGTGCCGAGAAATGCGTGTTGTTGAGGTCAGTCCAACCGTACATGGCAGCGAGCCTGTATGCGGCCGCGAGGTCGACGCGAAGTTGCCATTCTTCCGGGGCCATGCCGGCACGAACCTTTTCGGTTGGGACGGTTGCTGTCGCAAGTGCCGCCATAAACAACTCCTTCCGGCGCATCTGATCGGGGTGGAAGATCTAGGTTTCGCGCTCGCGCACGTTCTATCAAGTCGAGTGTAGCATCGCACGGATACGGATAGCGCCCCTGCCAGCCCAAAGCAGCGCACCCGACGAAGAGACCCCGCGCGCTGAAATCTATGGACTGTTGCCGGCGCTTTCCTGGAGGAGTCTTGGCGCGCATTGGTGGGCGTTGCCCGGTCGATCAGCGACCAGGCGGTGCAAAGCGAATACGACACCTTGGCTGAACTCAAATGCGACTTGTGCCATGCTGTGCTCCATCCATTGGGCGCCGGGACATCCCCGGTGCACAAAGTGTCTGGCCTGGCTGGCTCAAAGGATGAGCCAGCTCGTCGATTTATTTTTTGCAAACCATGGTCTTGCTGGCTCACTCTTTGAGCCAGCTCTGTGGCAGACTCGCCGCGCGCGTTTTTTGCCCGGCTGTGGGTCCGGCTGTGGGTATTAAGGATTGGGACAGCCAGGCCAGGGTGGATCAGGAGCGATGCAAGATGAAAGTCAGAAAAATTGCCGGTGCGCTCGGCGCCGAGATCTCGGGCATCGACCTTGCCAGCGGCGTGTCGGCGGCCATGGCCGGCGAGATCCGCGAGTTGTTCCTGCAGCACTAGGTGATCTTCCTGCGCCAACAAGCACTCAGCCCGCAGCAGTTTCTGGACTTCGCCTGCGCGATGGGTGAGCCGATCGAGTATCCGTTCGTCGGTGGGATCGATGGTTTTCCGACCATCATCGAGGTCAAGAAGCTCGAACACGAGCAGAACAACTTCGGCGGCGTCTGGCATTCCGACACGACTTACCTCGACTGCCCGCCGATGGGGTCGATGCTGCTGTCGCGCGAGGTCCCACCGCAAGGTGGCGACACCTTGTTTGCGAACCAGTCGCTGGCTTATGAGTCGCTGTCTGAGGTGATGCGCGGACTGCTCGACGGCCTGACCGGCATCAGCAACTCGGCCAAGGCCGATGTGTCAAAGACCCGCGAGGACCGCATCAAGTCCGACGGCAAGTCCGGCGCCGCGCAGGAATACCGGGCCGAGCATCCGGTCGTTCGCACCCATCCCGAGACCGGCCGCAAAGCGCTATATGTCAACGTCGCGCACACCACCGGCATCGTCGGGATGCGCGACGAGGAGAGCGCGCCGCTGCTGAATTTCTTGTTCCAGCACCAGATCAAGCCCGAGTTCACCTGCCGTTTTGTCTGGGACCGCGACGCGATTGCTTTCTGGGACAACCGCTGCACCCAGCACAACCCGGTGAACGACTACCACGGGCATCGCCGCGTGATGCACAGGATCACGCGGCGCGGCGACCGGCCGGTCTGAGCCTGCTTGAGCGGACGCCCGAAAAGCCTGCGACGCAAGCGGTTCGTGTGAAATTTCTGAATTCGAAAGTCGCCACCCTCGTCGCCTAGTGAGTAACCTAGCCTGAACATTTCACGCAATTGAGTCGGCGGTCCCGCCTGAAGGCGCGTTGTCATTGGTATCACAGGCCAATCACCATATGGGACCGCCAATGCCAAACTGTACCGAAGAAATTGGAGCTGGGAAGATTGATTTTGGCCGTGTTGGTCGGCGTGTCGTAGAGGGCTGCTTTGGCGGCGGCAGCATGACCAGCGATGGTGGCGTGATGCTGCTAGGCGCGACGGGTCGCAAGCTCGGGCTGCTCGATGCGGCGGCGCGCTGCGTACCCGATCCGCGCAACCCCTTGATGATCAAGCATGCGGTGCGCGACATGCTGCGCCAGCGGGTCTATGGACTGGCGCTGGGGTGGGAGGACTTGAGCGACCACAGCACGCTGCGCGAGGATGCGGCCATGCAAACGGCCGTTGGCGTAGAGCGCGAGGTCGCCAGCGCTCCCACGCTGTGCCGCCTGGAGAACGGGGCCGACAAACGAACCGCGTGGCGATTGCATCAGGTGCTGGTCGACCAATTCATCGCCAGCTTCAAGCAAGCACCGCAAGAGCTGGTGCTGGACTTTGACGCCACCGACAACCCGCTGCACGGCCAGCAGTTGCTGTGTGCCTACCTGCGCCCCAGCCGCATTGATGGCGCCAAACATGCTGCGGCCATACTGAAGTTGCTGGTCACGCGACCGCGCGTTGACACCAAAAAGGCCCGGAACCCAAGTCGAGGGGGATTCATGCACGAAACCGATCCAATCGCATCGATACGACTCCAATTGCACCGCTACTGAGCAATATGGAGTCCACGAAGACCCGATCAGGTCGCGACAGCCCGCACAGTGCGGGGGGCGTGAAATATGCTAGATCACCTTGCTCAGGAAGCGGCGGGTGCGATCCTCGCGCGGCCGGTCGAACAGCGCGCCTGGCGCGCCCTCTTCGACCACCAGGCCCTCGTCGATGAAGACGACCCGGTCAGCCACCTGCCGCGCAAAGCCCATCTCATGCGTCACGACCACCATCGTCATGCCTTCTTCAGCCAGCGCCTGCATCACGGCGAGCACTTCACCGACCATTTCCGGGTCGAGCGAAGAGGTCGGCTCGTCGAACAGCATGATGCGTGGCTGCATCGCCAGCGCCCGCGCGATCGCCACCCGCTGCTGCTGTCCGCCCGAGAGCTGGTTCGGGTAGGCGTCGACCTTGTCGAGCAATCCAACCTTGGCTAGCAATTCCCGCGCACGGCCAAGCGCCCGGGTGGCGCTAAGCCCGCGCACCCGGGTCGGTGCCAGTACGATGTTCTCCAGAACGGTCTTATGCGGGAACAGGTTGAAGCGCTGGAACACCATCCCGATCTCTGCGCGCAAAGCGTCGAGGTCGGTACGGGCCTCGTGCACCGAAACGCCACCCACATGCACCGTGCCCCCCGAGGCCTCCTCCAGACCGTTCAGGCAGCGCAGGAAGGTGCTCTTTCCCGAGCCCGACGGACCGATGACACACACCACCTCGCCGGCGCGCACCACGCAGTCGATTCCGCGCAGCACCTCCAGCGCGCCGAAACGCTTGCGCAGGCGCTCAACGCGTATCACCTCGTCCATAACGCGCCTCCAGTTTCTTGACCAGGTAGGCGAGGCCCAGCGTCAGCACCCAGTACATCAGCGAGATCGTGAGATAGGGCTCCCAGTAGCGTGAATAGGCGCCTGCGACCGTGCGCGCCGCGTAGGCCATTTCGGCCAGGCCGATGGCCGAAATCAGCGAAGAGTCCTTGAGCAGCGAGATCGCATTGTTGCCCAGCGGCGGCAGCATCCTGCGGAAGGCTTGCGGCAACACCACGTGGTACATGGTGCGCGCGTGCGTCAGTCCCAGCGAGCGCGAGGCCTCGACCTGCCCGCGGTCGATGGACTGGATGCCGGCGCGAAAGATCTCGGATATGTAAGCGCCGGCGTTGAGCGTCAGGGCCATCACGCCCGATAGGAAAGCGCCGTAATTTTGCTTCAGGCTGCGCGCGGCCTCACCCGAGATCAGCAAGCCATCGCTCGGATTCACCAACAGGGGCAGCACGGCAAAGTGCATCAGCAAAATCTGCACGAACAGCGGGGTGCCGCGAAAGAAGCTGACATAGACCGTCGACGGCCAGCGCAGCAGGTACTTGCAAACCAAGCTCGCCGGCGCGTGCCGCGTATGCGCCAACCGCGCCATGCCGATGGCCAGTCCGAGCCCGGTTCCCTGCACAATGCAAATCAGCGTGACCGTGATGGTCATCTGCAGGCCGCGGCAGAACAGCAGCGCGTACTCCGCGATGATGTCGGCGCGGAACCAGCCGAACCACAGCAGCGGCTCCAAAAGACGGGCGCGTTTTGGTGATTATTGGGCCGGCAGAACGGGCGCGTCGGCCTGGAACCATTTCTTGTGGATCTGCGCGTAGCTTCCGTCGGCCTTGATCGCGTTCATACCTGCGTTGATTTTGTCGAGCAGCGCCTTGTTGCCCTGTTTCACCACGATGCCGAAGTATTCCTTCGGAAAGCTCGGGTCGTTCACCGTCTTGAGTTGCTTGTGCTCCTGCACGCGAAAGGCGATCACGCCGTTGTCGCCGATCGCGGCGTCCAGGCCGGCGTTGGCGAGTTCAGCGATGACCAGCGGCGTGCTTTCGAAGCGACGGATGTCCGGGTTGGTCTTGCCGAACTCGCGCGACGCGGTGTCGTCCGCGGTGCTGCCCGTCACCACCCCAATCTTCTTGCCGGCGAGGTCTTTCAGGCCCTTGGCCGTGCTGTCCTTGTTCACGGCGATCAACTGGCGCGCCTCAAAATAGGGAACGCTGAAATCGTAGGACTGCTTGCGCTTATCGTTGATCGTCACGCCAGAGATGACAAGATCGACGTCGCCGTTGTTGAGCGCCGCGAAGATTCCGGTCCAGGGCGTGTTGACGATCTTGATCTGCAGGCCGGCTTTCTGTGCCACCGCCTTGATGATGTCGACGTCATAACCGACGATTTCCTTGGTCGGGGTTTCGTAGGCAAAAGGGCGGTAGGTCGCGCTCGAACCGACGACCAGTTCCTTGCTCTGGGCCTGGGCGCCGCCGACGGCGAAGCTGAGCAGTCCGGCCAGAGCCGCGAGGGTAGGTAGCAGTTTCATGGTGTTGTTCGGAAAAGTGGAGGCATCGCCTTTGAGGGCGCAAATATAGCTGATGTGGGATCCCGATCACCCAGCGTCGGCCGACCTGCACCCAACGCCGCCGCCTTGCGCAACCCGCCCGCCTAGGCCGGCACGCCCGCCTCAGGCCAGCGAAGCCGGGTCGACGTTCGCGCCGCAGACGATCAGACAGACCGTCTCGCCGCTGCGCGGCGTATAGGCGCCGCACTGCAAAGCCGCCAGCGGCAGCGCGGCGGCGGGCTCAACCGCCAGTTTCATTTCGCGCCACATCCATTGCTGGGCGGATCTGATGGACGCGTCGCTGAGCAGCAGCGACTGCGCCACCCATCGTTGGGTGAGCTCCCATGCGATAGCGCCGATGCGCTTGGCACCAAGCGAGTCAGCGGCGATTCCGCCGACCTCGACGTCGACCGGTTGCCCCTGCCTGCGCGCGGCGTGCAGGGTGGGCGCGAGTTCGGGCTCCAGCGCGACAACACGGGTGCGCGACTCAAAGCCAGCCGCCAGGCCGGCGATCAAGCCGCCGCCGCCGACGCTGACCAGCACCGCGTCCGGAAGCCCGGCCTGCGCTTCGATCTCCAGCGCGATGGTTCCGGCACCCGCCACCACTTCAGGCTGGTCGTAGGCGTGCACCATCAGCGCGCCCGTATCCGCCTGCCGTTGCTGGCACGCTTGCAGAGCCTGCGGATAGAAGGCGCCGCCCACCACCACGGTGGCGCCGAGTGCAGCGAGCTTGTGCTGCTTGGCCGGCGGACACAGTTCGGGCACATAGACCTCGCAGCGAACGCCCAGCGCCTGCGCCGCCTGCGCGCAGGCGATGCCGGCGTTACCCCCCGAGGCGATGATGACGCCGGCCGCGGGTATGGGGCCCGCCAGCAGACGGTTGAGCATGCCCCGGGCCTTGAAGCTGCCGCTGACCTGCAACTGCTCGAGCTTGAGCCAGACCTCGGCGCATGGCAGTCCGAGGGCGGCGCCCGGCAAGCGCATCAGCGGCGTGCGGCGCACAAAGGGCTTGAATTCGTCGAACAACCGGGTCTGCGCGGCGACGATATCGGCGCGCGAGACGCTGGCGGGTGTGGCATGCATGGCGGACTCCTTCAATGGGGTGGACTCTCAGGTGCGACGCGATCAGCCGATCTGGAACCAGGCGGACTTGCTCTGGGTGTAGGACAGGAGGCTGGCCATGTGCTTGTCGCGCGAGTTGCCCGACTGCTTGTAGCCGCCGAAAGGCTGGGTCATGTCGCCGTCGCCGAAACAGTTGACCCACACCACGCCGGCCTCGAGCGCACGGACCATGCGGTGCGCGCGCTGCAGGTCGCGCGTCCAGACCGACGCCGCCAGCCCATAGTCGGAATCGTTCGCCAGCGCGATCGCTTCTTCCTCGGTATCGAAGGCGATGACCGCTGCGACCGGCCCGAATACCTCCTCGCGCGCGATCGCCATCCGGTTCGTCGCGCCGGTAAACAGCGTCGGCTCCAGATAAGCACCGGCACCTGCCGCCGCAGGGGCGCGCCCCCCCATGACCAGCTGCGCGCCCTCGCTTTGGCCGCTCGCAATGCGCGCCAGAATGCCGCGCTGGTGCGCCTGGCTCACCACCGGGCCCAACCTGGTCGCAGGGTCAAGCGGGTCGCCGGGCGTATAGGCCTGGCCTGCACGCGCGACGAAACGGCGGACGAATTCGTCGACCATGTCGCGCTGCACCAGAAGCCGTGACCCGGCGTTGCAAACCTGGCCCGCGTTGTCAAAAATGCCACCGACCGCGCGGTCCACCGCGACGTCCAGGTCGTACAGATCGGGCATGAAGATCTGCGGGCTTTTGCCGCCGGTCTCGAGCGCGATCCGCTTCATGTTCGACTGCCCGGCGTAGCCCAGCAGCAGCTTGCCGACGGCGGTCGAGCCGGTGAACGATAGCTTGATGACGTCCGGGTGCAGCGCCAGCGCGCGCCCGGCCTCGATGCCCAGCCCGTTGACGACGTTGAAGACGCCCGGCGGACCGCCGGCCTCGACGAACAGCTGCGCGAGCCGGGTGCACGACAAAGGCGCTTGCTCGGCGGGCTTGAGGACGACGCAGTTCCCCGCGGCCAGGATCGGCGCGACTTTCCACATCGCCATCAGCATCGGGTAGTTCCACGGCGTGATCGCGCCGACTACGCCGAGCGGCTCGTGGACGATCAGGTGCAGCGCCTGCGCGTCGGTGTGGGTGACGGCACCCTCGATCTTGTCGATGCACTCGGCAAAATAGCGGATCGTCTTGAGCACTTCGGGCAGGTCGATCGCCAGCACGTCGCTGATCGGCTTGCCCATGTCCAGGGTCTCGAGCAGCGCCAGTTCGTCGCCGTGCTGCTGCACCAGATCGGCGAAGCGAAACAAGATGTCCATGCGCGCGCGCGGGGCCAGTCCGCGCCAGCGCCGATCCCGCCAGGCGAGCAACGCGCTGGCCACCGCAGCGTCGACGTCGGCCGCCTGGCCGCGCGCCACCTGCGCAATCACGGAGCCGGTGGCCGGGTTGACGCATTCAAAGCGCTCGCCCGCGATGGCCGGGCAGTCGCGGCCGTCGATGAACAGCCCGCTGGCGATACGCAGCGCGCCCGCCCGCTCGGCCCATTGCGCGCGTGTGCCGGTGGTGGTCATGGCGATTCAGGCCTTGGGCTGAGTGCCCGATGGCCTCGGCGCGCCCATCTCGGCGAGCAACTCGCTTGGGTAGCCCGGCGCGCGCAACTCGAGTGCGCAGGCCTGCTCGATCATGCGCGCGACCTCGGGCGACTGCGCGTTGCCGCCAAAAAGTCCGCGTGCGCGGGTGAATATCTGCTGCGTCATGCTGCCAAGTTCGAGCGGAACGCCGAGCTTTTGCGCAATGCTGTTGACCAGTCCGAGGTCCTTGCAGGCAAGGTCCATCGTGAACTTCACGTTGTAGCTGCCCGACAGGATCAGCTGCGACTCGGTCTCGTGCACGAAGCTGTTGCCCGAGCTCGCGCGGATCGCGCGGTACGCCGCGTCCAGGTCGACGCCGTATTTGGCCGGAACCATCATGGCTTCGGCCGCCGCGACCAGATGGATGAAGGCCAGCATGTTGGTGACAACTTTCACCACCGACGCACTGCCGAGCTTTCCCAGAAAAATGATCTGCCCGCCGATGGTCTGCAGCAGCGGCTCGACGCGTTTGTAAACCGCTTCATCGCCACCCACCAGCACCGTGATTTCGCCGGAATTTGCCAGGTGCACGCCGCCGGTCACCGGGCATTCCAGCACGCTGATGCCGCGCTGCGCCGCAACGCCCTGCAGGCGCTGCAGGTCTTCCAGGTCGGTAGTGCTCATCTCGACCCAGATGCCGCCGCGCGGCAGGCTGTCAAATACGCCGCCCGGCCCTTCGACGACCTGGCGCGAAACCGCTGGCGAGGGCAGCGCCGTGATGAGCACGTCGGCTTCGCGGCAGGCGCCCGCGATGTCGTCAGACCAGCGCGCGCCTGCGGCCAGCAGCCGCGTCGCCAGGTCTTTGTGGAGGTCGTTGACGGTGACGCTGTAGCCAGCCTTGACCAGGCTGTTGCACAGGCCCTCGCCAAGGGCGCCCAGGCCGATGAAGCCGATGTTCAGTTTGGAAGCGCAGTGCATGGATGTGTGAAAGTTGGCTTCGGGGGCGACCGCCATGGCCGCAGCGAAAGGGGCAGTCCCCGAATGTTGCGTTGTAAGATCGTGCATGCTAATGCATCGCCGCTGCCGCCGCGGCGCGCATCGGTGCCGCAGCGCGAACACCAATCCGGTCGCCAGCGCCTTGAACGGCCGGCTGCCACGGGAGACGACAGCATGCGCGAGACGAGCGGTTTTGACACCATCATCATCGGGGCCGGAACCGCCGGCTGCCTGATGGCCAACAGGCTGTCGGCAGACCCCCAGCGGCGCGTCCTCCTGCTTGAAGCCGGCGGGCCGGACAGCTACCACTGGATCCATATACCGGTGGGCTACCTCTACTGCATCGGCAACCCGCGCACCGACTGGATGTACCAGACCGAAGCATCGGCCGGGCTCAACGGCCGCAGCCTGCTGTACCCGCGCGGCAAGACGCTCGGCGGCTGTTCGAGCATCAACGGCATGATCTACATGCGCGGCCAGGCGCGCGACTACGACCACTGGGCCGAGCTGACCGGCGACGCGCAATGGAGCTGGGCCAACTGCCTGCCTGACTTCATGGCGCACGAAAGCCATTACCGGCTCGACCCCGGCGCGCCCGCCGGTGACGGCGGCGCTGCAGCCTTTCACGGCGCCAGCGGCGAATGGCGGGTGGAGCAGCAGCGCGTTCGCTGGGATATTCTGGAGGCCTTCGCGCAGGCGGCGCAACAGGCCGGGATCCCGGCGACGCAGGACTTCAATCGCGGCGACAACAACGGTGTCGCCTATTTCGACGTGAACCAGCGCAGCGGCTGGCGCTGGAACGCGGCCAAGGCTTTTCTGCGCCCGACCGCGATGCGCCGGCCCAACTTCAGCCTGTGGACGCATGCGCAGGTCAGCCGGCTGCTGTTCGAGCGCCGGGGCGACGGCGCGCTGCGCTGTTCGGGGGTTGAGCTGGTACGCGGCGGCAGGAGCGGCCAGAAGCTGCAGGTCAGCGCCGCGCGCGAGGTGATCCTGTGCGCCGGCGCGGTCGGCTCGCCGCAGATCCTGCAGCTCTCGGGCGTGGGCCCGTCCGAACTGCTGCGCCAACACGGCATCGAGGTGGTGCAGGATCTGCCCGGCGTGGGCGCCAATCTGCAGGACCATCTGCAGATCCGTGCGGTGTTCAAGGTGCAGGGCGCCAAGACGCTCAATACCATCGGCGCTTCGCTGTGGGGCAAGGCGGGCATTGCACTGCAGTACGCGCTCACGCGCAGCGGACCGATGAGCATGTCGCCCTCGCAGCTCGGCGCCTTCACCCGCAGCGACCCGTCGCAGCCGCACCCGAATCTGCAGTACCACATACAGCCGCTGAGTCTGGACGCCTTTGGCCAGCCGCTGCACAAGTTCGCGGCCATCACCGCCAGCGTCTGCAACCTGAACCCGACCAGCCGCGGATCGCTGACGATTCGCAGCCCGCGCTTCGAAGACGCGCCGGCGATCGCGCCCAATTACCTCAGCACGCCCGAGGACCGCAAGGTCGCCGCCGACTCCTTGCGGGTCACGCGCAACATCGTCGCGCAGCCGGCGCTGGCGCGCTACCAGCCACAGGAGTTCAAGCCCGGCGCCCAATACCAAAGCGACGACGAACTCGCCAAGCTCGCGGGCGACATCGCCAGCACCATCTTTCACCCGATCGGAACCACCCGAATGGGCCGCGACGACGACCCGATGGCGGTCGTCGACACGCGGCTGCGGCTGCGCGGCATAGAGGGCCTGCGCGTGGTCGACGCCGGTGTGATGCCGAGCATCACCAGCGGCAACACCAATGCACCAACGCTGATGCTCGCCGAA
>Ga0214919_10003300_pt1 | contig 24547 bp, 26 predicted proteins | sample LL1503_MetaG_FD_177994 | JGI IMG/M metagenome (GOLD analysis project Ga0214919, IMG submission 177994) | Freshwater microbial communities from Lake Lanier, Atlanta, Georgia, United States - LL-1503 | ecosystem: Environmental > Aquatic > Freshwater > Lake | place: USA: Georgia | collected... | reverse complement strand
CGGGCACGCCTGCAGCGATTGTTGAAAAACTCAATGCGGCCATCAACCAGACTCTCAAAAGCCCCGATGTGGTGGCGCGATTCAAATCGCTGGGCGCTGAGATTGTCGGCGGCCCGCCCAGCATTTTGGACACTTACTTTCGCTCTGAGGTCAATAAGTGGACGCGCTTGGCCGAGCAAGTGAAGTTTGAAGCCGCCGACTGATATCCAGCCATGAGCAGCACACCATCCACACCTGCGGCCACATCGGTGCGCGTACTGGCAGAATTTTTATGGGAGCAGTCGCCAGGTCACTTTGACGGCGCCTTGTCCAAAATTTTGGTCAGCGCTGCGACCACGCCTGGTGCCCGATTTTTGGATTTCCGCATCTCCACCTATGCCCCCAAGGCTTATGTGCAAAGCCATGTGCACCCCAATAAAGAGCAAATTTATTTCTTCTTAGAAGGCGAAGGATTGCTCGAATTGGGGACCGAGAAGAAAGTGGTGCGTCCACAGCAATTTGCCTTCATACCGCCGCATTTACCACACGCATTGCACAACACCGGTAACGGCCAATTGGTGTTCATGGTCATCACCACGCTGACCGAACGCGGCTGATCTGCCCGCGTTCAGCCCACGGCGCGCGCGCGCAAAGACACGCCCAATTCGTGCGATGCGATGCGCTCGCTGGCCGACTTGGCCGCCTTCATCACCAGTTTGGCCATCGCCGGTATCTCGGCGGCAGGCAAGAATTTTTTTTGTGTGGCCAGCCCCAAACTTCCCAACACATGCCCGGCTTGGTTGAACAAGGGGGCGGCCACACCCACAATCCCCCGTGAAAATTCGCCCGAGGTCACGCAGTGTCCTTGCAGCCGAATGCTGCGCATGGCCTGGCGAAAGGCCGCCCAGTCTGCTCCCAAACCCGCTTGGGCCACGGTTTGGGCTTGTTTGGCATACAGGTTGCGTAATTGATGGGGTGGCAAATGCGCCATGATCACCTTGGATGCAGCGCCATGGAACAAGGGTCGCTTTTGACCACGGCTGAACAAACCCGGTGGGGCATTGGGGCTGATTTCTTCCCGCACACACATCACCGTGTCACTGTAGAGCATGCACAACAAGGTGCTGTGACCGGTGCGATGGGCCAGTTGCTTCATGGGCGGACCGGCGGCCATGTAAATCGGGTCGCGCATGCGGACCTGGCGGTCCAACTCGATGACGCGCGGCCCCAACATGTATGCGCCTTGGGCCACTGGCGTTAAAAACCCCGACGCTTGCAACACCTTCAGGTAGCGGTAACAGGTCGAACGGGTGCTGCCGGTGGCTTGCATCATGGCCTCGGTAGACCACACCGGCTTGTCAATAGAGAACAAGTCCAGCAAGCCCAACATGCGCTCCAAACTGTTACCTGCGGCCTCGCTCATGCACGCTCCCTCGGGTTTGGGGCCTCAAAGAACCACGGCATCAATGTCATATTTGAACAACCACTCATAACGGTCTTTCACCCGCTCTTCGCTCCATTCACGCGCCACATAGTCGGCGGCCCCTTGGGCATGTGCCAAGGCGGGGTTGTGAAAGCGCTGGGTATTGGCCGCAGACCCCTGCACCACGCGGGCCGTTCGCTCTTTGCGCACCGCCTCGTAGCGCTCAAACGCCTCGCCAGGTTGGGTCGGGCACAGGGACAAAGCACGTGCCAACATGTAGCCATCTTCAATCGCCATGGCCGCACCCTGGGCCAAAAATGGCAAGGTGGGATGGCACGCATCGCCCAACAGGGTGACAGGCCCGCGGCTCCAACGCGACATTGGGTCGCGCACTTTGAGTACCCATTTAAAAGGCACTGCAATGGCTTTGATCATGGCTTGCACTTCTTCGTGCCAACCCACAAAGTCAGCCAAGCACTCTTCGCGGGAGCCGCGCTCAGACCAGGACTCGATCTCCCAGCGGTTGCCCTCAATGGCGCCGACAAAATTCATCAGCGAACCTTGTCGCAGTGGGTACTGCACCACATGCGCACCGGGCCCCACCCAGTTGGTGCCATAAGGTTCGCGCATGTGGGCGGGCAACAACTGTGCATCAATCACCCCGCGCCACGCCATGACACCCGAATAGCGCGGATCGTCCTGGCCAAACAAGCCCTCTCTGACTTTGGAGTGCACCCCATCGGCGCCAATCACAGCGTCGGCATGCAGCACCCGTTGGTCGCTCAAGTGCAATGCAACCCTGTCGCCGTGCACCACCATGCTGTGCAATTTGGCATTGAGTACCAAGGCGTCGGGTTGCAAGGCCCGCACCGCATCGACCAAGATTTGGTGCAAATCGGCACGGTGCACCGTGAGATACGGGTAGCCATACATCTCACGCGAAACCGTGCCCAAGTCGAACAAGGGCCAGGTTTGGCCGGTGTTCCACAAGCGCACCCGCTTGCCCAAGGTCTCACACGTCACCGTCTCCAATGGGGCTTGCAACCCCAATCGGTACAGCACGCCCACCGCGTTGGGGCCGAGCTGAACCCCTGCGCCAATTTCGCCCAACTCTGCGGCTTGCTCGAGCACCGTGACACGAAAGCCTTTTTGCAGCAAGGCCAAGGCCGCGCTCAGCCCGCCCAAACCTGCGCCAATGATGGTGATGTTCATCCGTCAACGCTGGGTTTGAACATGCGCACCAAGCGCGTCCACTTGGCCAGTTCGGCCTCGATGTCTTGACGGAATTTTTCGGGCGAGCTCTTGACCGGGTCCAAGCCCGTGGCGGTGATGTCGCGTTGCAATGCGGCATCGTTTTCACAAGCCATCAAAGCGTCCGACAAGGCCTTGAGCACCTCGGGCGGGGTTTGAATGGGGGCCACCAAGCCGACCCAGGAGTACGCCTCGAATTCACCTCCAATGACCTCGCGCACCGTGGGCACACCAGGCAACTGGGGCGCACGTTGTCGCCCGCCAGTGGCCAAAATTTTCAGCTTATCGGTTTTGATGAAGGGCGTCACCGATGGCACGGTCTCCAAGGTCATGTCGACCTGGCCGCTGAGCAAGTCATTGAGTGCGGGTGTGCCGCCTTTGTAGGGCACGTGCAGCATGTCAAATCCGCCTTCGCTTTTGAGCCACTCGCCCACCAAGTGGTTGAGCGACCCATTGCCCGCCGATCCATATGACAGCTTTTGCTCTTTGGACAATGCGATGAACTCTTTGAGTGAGTTGGCCTTGATGCCACTGCGTCCCACAAATATAACCGGGCTGCGCGCCACCATGGCCAATGGGGCAAATGAGGTCAACGAACCGTAGGCGAGCTTGGGGTACAGGGTGGGGGCGACGCCCAAGCTGCTGGTGCTGCCCCACAGCAAGGTGTATCCGTCGGGTTTGGCATTGGCCACATAAGTGGAGCCTGCAGTGCCGCCCGCACCGGGTCGGTTTTCCACCACCACGGCTTGCTTGAGTTGGGCCGACAACGCTCGGGCGATCAAACGCGCGCTGCTATCGGTCGGCCCACCGGGTGGAAACGGCACCACCACAGTGATGGTTTTGCTGGGGTAAGTTTGCGCCCCAGCCCACGGCAATGCCAATACGGCGGACAACAACACACACAAGCCGATCAGACGTTTGCCAGCGGCAATATAAACGAGGTTCATGGTTTACTCTACCTTGATATTGGCTTTTTGAATGGTGGCTTTCCACACTCGGATTTCGTCGTCCACCTTGCGCGATTGCTCGGCGGGGGTGGAAGTAACCGCCCGTGCACCCTGGGCAATGAATGAGTCGCGCAAGCGGGGCTTTTCAGCGGCCTTGGCAATCTCTTGGTTCAAACGTTGCAGCACCGCTGCGGGTGTGCCCGCCGGCGCAGCCACGCCCCACCAGTAGGACATGTTGTAGTCACCAAAACCTTGTTCGGCAAAGGTAGGTACTTGGGGCAACAAGGGGCTGCGCTCTTTGCCCGTCACACCAAAACCTTGTGCACGACCGCTGCGCACATGGGGCATGCCACTGGCCAAACTGGCAATGGTGATGTCCAGCCGCCCAGCAATCACCTCTGCAATGGCCGCGGCCACACCCTTGTAGGGTATGTGTGTCATCTTGGTGCCCGTCACGCTCAAAAACAACTCGGTGGCCAGGTGAGCCGACGAGCCTTGTCCGCCCGATCCAAACATGAAATCCATGGGCTTGGCGCGCGCAGCCTCGACCAATTGGGCCACCGATTTGGCCGGCAAATCCGCGCGGGCAATCATGATGGATGGGGACTCGGCGATCAGGCTGATTTGGGCAAAGTCCTTTTGCGGATCAAAAGGCAAGCGCGGGTACAAGCCAGCGGCCATGACAAATGAGTTATCGGTCAATAGCAAGGTGTGGCCGTCGGGGGCAGACTTGGCCACCGCATCGGCCCCAATGGTGCCGCCCGCGCCACCTTTGTTTTCCACCACCACTTGCTGACCGAGCTGATCGGTCAACTCCACGGCCAAGGCGCGGGCCGACAAATCGGTGAAAGAGCCCGGTGCAAACGGCACAACGATGCGCAATGGTTTGCTTGGCCAGTTGGCCTGAGCTTGGGCCAGTGGCACCATCCCACACAGGGCCAGGCCCAAAAACAAGCCATTGAAGCGGCGGCGGTTGAAGCACATAGATCTTCCTTTCAACAAACAATCATTCCACATGCATCATGCCAGAGACAAGCGATGCCAATCACGGCGCAAAGCCTCGCGTGCATGGGCGTCTAGCCAGCGCACAAATCCATCGTCGATTGGCAAGGGCTGCACATCCATTTGGGGCAAGTGCTGACTTTGCCCTTGGTCGCTGAGCGGAAACAAACCATCCGCGTGCATACATGCCTGACCGGCGGGGGACAGCAAGAAATCCATAAAGCAAGCCGCTTGCTCGGGGTGTGGTGCGTGGTTGGGAATCAATGCCACGCGCGACACACCCAAACGCGCTTGGTCGCTGGTGCAAACGGCCAATTCGGGATGCGCTTGAACTGCGCGGGCTGCAAAGGCGCCCAGCACGGGAAAAGCCAACACCGCGCGCTGTGCCACCAAAGCCTGTACCAGTGGCGGGTTGGATGCATGCCCTTGCACCTGCAGGTCAGCCGCCAACCGAATGAAGCGCTCAAACACGTCGGCTTGGTCGCGCGCGACCAGCATGGCCAAAAAGCCCATGCCATTGGCCTCGATATCCAGGCACGCCATTCGGTTGCGCAGCAAGTTGGGCTGACGCTCAATGACATCGGCCACCTCGGCCAGCGTGTTGACCCGTTGATCGGGCCCGATGTGCTGGGTGTGGCGCAAGCTCACCAGGGGTTCGAGCGTGGTGCAATAAGCCATGCCTTGGTAACTGGCCCAAGCTGGCAAGGTCTGGGCATGGGCACTGCGGTGCACCTGGGCGTGACCTTGCTGCACCAAGTTCATTTGCAAGTCCATGGCAGAACTCCAAATCACATCGGGCGGTGGTAAGCCCTGGCTGTGCAAACCCAGGTATTGGGCGTGCAACTCTGTGCTCACACCATCAACAAACTGCAACTTCACGGTGGGGTGGGCATGGGCAAACCCCGCCAGCAGGGCTTGGCAAAAAGGCTTGAAAGCGGCCGAGTAAACCACCAAATTCGCGGCTGGGTCGTGGGGCACGGGGCGTGGGGTTTGCATGAACTACGGATGGGTGGCAATCTGTCGCGCATCCTACCCTGTGCGCGGGTTTTGCTGGGTCTTTTGGGGCGCGAAATCTGCTATCTTGGGCGGTCTTTGAAAATCCACAGGCGTGCCGCGTGAACCCAGAACCTTTGACCTCTTCCCAAAACGGCCCGCTGCGTGGCTTGCGCGTGATCGAACTGGGCCAAATCTTGGCCGGCCCTTTTGCCGGGGCCATTTTTGCCGACCTCGGTGCTGAGGTGCTGAAAATAGAGCGCGTCGATGGCGGCGACGATGGGCGTCGCATGGGCCCGGTGTTTCGCGGCGGCGATGCGTTGAACTTTCATTTGTTCAACCGTGGCAAAAAGTCGCTGGCGCTGGACCTCAAAAGCAAAGATGGTTTGGAGGCCTTTGAGCGCTTGGTCGACAGTGCTGACATTTTGATCCACAACCTGCGACCCGGCGTCACCCAAGACATGGGCATCGATGGGCCCAGCCTGTGTCAGCGCCACCCCCGCTTGATTTACGGTGAAATTTCCGCCTTTGGCCACACCGGCCCCATGCAACTGCGACCCGGTTACGAGCCATTGCTGCAAGCCTACAGCGGTTTGTCCAGCACCAACGGTGGGCCGGACGACCCACCCATGCGCTTGGGTGCCTCGGTGGTGGACCAGGGCACCGGCATGTGGGTGGTGATTGGCACCTTGGCCATGCTGCAGCAACGCCACATCACCGGGCGCGGGGGGGTGCTGCATTCGTCTTTGCTGGAGACAGCGCTGACTTGGAACGCACAAAAGTCTGAGTCCTACATCCATGAGGGTCTGCCACCCATGCGCCATGCGTCGGGCCACAGTGGCTTTGTGCCCTATGAAGCCTTTGACACGCTGGACGGTCCGTTGCTCATTTGCTGCGGCAACGACCGCTTGTTTGCCAAACTGGCCGCTGTGGTGGGCCAAGCCCAGTGGGCCAACGATGATCGCTTTGCCACCAATCGCGCACGCATCACCCACAAAGATGCATTGCTGCTGGAATTGCGCGCCATCATGCTCACCCAAAGCCGTGCCCACTGGCAAGACCATTTTTTGGCCATCGGCGTGCCCTGCTCACCCGTGCACACCGTGCCCGAAGCGCTGGCGCAAGAGCAGGTGAAAGCCCTGGGCCTGCGCGTGCCCGTGCCCGGGCAAGGCTACGCATTGCACGGCCTGCCCTTGTTGTTTGACGGCCAGCGCTTGCCCTTGGGTGGGCCGGTGCCAGATTTGGGTCAACACAACGCCGAGTTCCATCTTCCCCCCACAAAGCCTCCCCATGACTGACTTTCCCTCGCGCATCCACATCCACGAAGAAGGCCCCCGCGAGGGCTTTCAAATCGAACCCGGGCCGATCACCACCGACGACAAAGTGCGCTTCATCGAAGCATTGGCCCAAACTGGCTTGCGCGAGGTGCAAGCGGTGTCTTTCGTCAATCCACAGCGCGTGCCAGGCATGTCCGATGCCGAAACAGTGGCCCACCGTTTGCGCTCCTTTGCTGGCGTGATTTACACCGCTGTCTGGCTCAATTTGCGTGGTTTGGAGCGCGCTTTGACGACCCCTTTGCACGTGCCCGGTCGTTTGCAAATCAGCGCCTCTGAGCCCTTTTCCATCAGCAACACCGGCAAGAACACGGAACAAACCCTGCAAGAGCAGCGACTGGTGATTGCCTACTGCCTGCAACACGCCATACCCATCGAGTCGGCCATCGTGATGACTGCATTTGGCTGCAACTTGGCCGGTGCCATCACACCTGCCACTGTGCTGCTGCGCATTGAGCAGTTGATGGGCGTGCTCACCGAACATGGGCTGAAGCTGCCCTGTTTGCGCTTGGCCGATACCGTGGGCTGGGCCCACCCGCGCGCCATCACCGAGGTGATTGGGGCGGTGCGCAACCGTTGGCCGGACCTGCCCTTGAGTTTGCACCTGCACGACACCCGTGGCACAGGCTTGGCCAATGCCTATGCCGGGATGGCGATGGGGGTAGACCGCTTTGACAGCTCATGCGCGGGTTTGGGCGGTTGCCCTTTTGCTGGTCACCAAGGGGCTGCTGGCAATATTTGCACTGAAGATCTGGTCTTCATGTGCGAAGAAATGGGCATCGAAACCGGGGTGGACCTGGACGCGTTGATCGAATGTGCCCACATGGCAGAGGCCATTGTGGGTCACCTGCTGCCGGGCAAGCTCATGCGCGGGGGCAGCTTGTCACGCTTTAAATCTCACGGAGTAAACCATGCTTGAAATCACACCCGCTGCCGCAGCGTTGCCAATACCTGCATGGATGCACCGCTGGGCACTTGCGTTTGCTAGTGTTGTGGGCTTGGCTGGCCTGGCCCCTACTGCGCTGGCACAAGACTACCCGAACAAAACCATCACCATCGTTATCCCGTTTGCTCCAGGCAGTGGAACCGATCAAATTGCCCGCGCTTACGCGCAGGCCATCACCCAGCTGTACAAAGTGCCGGTGGTGGTGGACGCCAAACCTGGTGCTAGCGGCTTCATTGCCGCCCAATATGTGGCCAAGGCCCCCAATGATGGCTACACCGTGCTCTACACCACGAACACCACGCATGCAGCCAATGAACATTTTTTCAAAAAAATTCCTTATGACCCGGTCAAGGACTTCAGCCCCGTGGCCCTGCTGTCCAAAGGCCACATGGCTTTGGTGGTGCCACCCAACTCTGTGTTCAAAACGGTGGCCGACATCGTGACTGAGGCCAAAAAGCGCCCTGGTCAAATCAACTTTGGCAGTGGCAGTTCGTCGAGCCGCATGGCCAGCGAGATGTTCAAACAATTGGCGGGGGTGAACATGGTCAATGTGCCCTACAAAAGCAACCCCATGGTGATCACCGATTTGATGGGTGGTCAACTCGACTTCATGTTCACCGATGCGGCCACTGGTGTGCCCCAAATCACCGGAGGAAAACTGCGCGCCCTCGCCGTCAGCGGCACCCAGCGCTTGGCCGCCCTGTCCCAAGTGCCTACCATGGAAGAAGCGGGCATCAAGGGCTATGACATGTCATATTGGAATGCAGTCTATTTGCCCGCCGGGGCCGCACCGAACTTGGTCAAAAAACTCAATGAGATGTTGTCCAAAGCCGGATCACACCCCTCGGTTCAATCGTTCATGGCGTCCACCAGCGGCGAAGTGTCTTTCACCAGCCCAGAGGGCTTGGCCGCGTTTCAAGCCGCCGAGTCGCAACGCTGGGGCCGGGTGGTGCGCGCAGCGGGAATTGAGCCCGAGTGAGCCCCTGTGGGCCACCAACACAATCATCCCATCAAAGGAGCTTCAACATGACCTCAATGACGCTGGCAGAATTCACAGCCCAGGCCCAAGCTGAAGGGTATGACCAAGTATTGGTGCGCGAATGGGAGCCCAATTTGCAACTTGACACGCACACCCACCCTTTCGGTGCCAGCGTTTTGGTGATCCGGGGCAGTTACAGCTTCACGGTGGGCGAACAGGTGCGTCAATTGAAACCGGGCGACACGTTCAAGCTGGCCAAAGATGTGCCGCACGCCGAACACTACGGGCCCGAGGGTGCCACCATTTGGGTGGCTCGGGCCAACTGATCAACGCCGCCAGTCCATCACTGGCGCAGGCACCAAGCTCAGTCGGTCAATCCACTGGCACGCCGCACCTCAATGCGAATTTCTTCCGTCAAGCGCGCTTTGAGCTCAGAAAATGCCTGGGATGTTTTGACCGAATAGTGCCGGGGGTAAGGCAAATCCACTGACCAGTCGCACTTGATGCGCCCAGGGCGCGCACTCATGACCACCACCCGGTTGCCCATGAAAATGGCTTCGTCGATGTCATGGGTCACAAACAACACGGTTTTGCGCTCTGACTGCCAGATGTCTTGCAACAGCTCTTGCATCAATTCCCGGGTTTGGTGATCAAGGGCACCAAATGGTTCGTCCATCAACAAAATGCGTGGGTCATTGGCCAATGCACGGGCCAAAGCGGTGCGCTGTTGCATGCCACCCGACAACTGCTTGGGGTAGTGCGCCGCAAAATCTTGCAGACCCACCTTGTTTAAAAAATGCCACGCTTTCTCTTGCTGCTGGGCCACAGGCATGCCCTTCTCACGCAAGCCAAAGCACACGTTTTGAAGCACATTGAGCCACGGAAACAAGGTATAGCTTTGAAACACCATGCCGCGATCAGCCCCCGGTTGGGTGACGATTTGGCCGTCCAAACGAATCTGCCCGGCACTGGGGGTGTCCAAGCCTGCCACCATGCGCAGCAAAGTCGATTTACCGCAACCTGATGGGCCCAAAATGGTGACAAAGTCGTTTTCTGCCACGTCCAGATCGGTCGCCAACAAAGCCTGGGTTGCACCGCCTTGACTGTGAAACGTTTTGGCGACCTGAGAAATTTGTAGAACAGACATGGCTTAACCGATGCGGGCCCAGGGAAAGAGCCAGCGGTTAAAGGCCTTGAACCCCATGTCGGTGACCAAGCCAATCAAGCCAATGACTATGATGCCGAAAATGATTTGATCGGTGGCCATCAGAGATTGGCTGTCGGTGATCATGTGGCCAATGCCATTGGATGCACCGATCAGTTCGGCGACGATGACATAGGTCCAAGCCCAACCCAAAACCATGCGCAAGGTCTCGGCCATTTCGGGTGCCGAACTGGGCAACAAAACGCGCGCAACCACTCCCCGGTCTTTGGCCCCCAAGGTGTAGGCGGCCTCGACCAAATCGCGCCGCGTATTGCCCACCGACACCGCAACCATCAATACCAACTGAAAAAATGAACCTATGAAAATCAAAGCGAGTTTCTGGGCCTCACCGATACCGGCCCACAAAATCAACAATGGGATGAATGCCGAGGCTGGTAAGTAACGGGCAAAGCTCACAAAGGGTTCAAAAAAGGCTTCGATCGGTTTGTAGGCGCCCATCAATACGCCCAACGGAATGGCGCACACCGCGGCGATCCAAAAACCACCCAGCACCCGCCACACCGTCATGGCGATGTCAAATGCAAAGCCCTGGTTGAGCAACAGGTCCACACCAGAGCGCACCATGGTGATGGGGTCGGCCAAAAAGGTTTTGGAAACATAGCCACCCAAGGTGGCAAAGGCCCAAATCCCAAAAAACAAAACAAAGAAGGCCACGCCCAGCACCACCTTGGCGCTGGGCGAGACCGCTTGCAATGGGCGCATCAGGCCTTAACGGATGAACCGTGTATCGGCCAGCTTGCTCATGTCAGGCAACTGCTTGATGATGCCCACCTCCATCAAGAGTTCTGCGGCCTCTTTGCTGAACTGCGCGTGCTCACCACTGAAGAACTTGACATTGGCGGCACGGTCTTGCCAACGCAAATATTTTTGGCTGGCTTCAAACTGATCGGCAGATTGCTTGACATCAGCGCCCATGATTTCAAAACTTTTGCGCGGGTCTTTGGCAATCATCTCAACCGCCTCAAAGTAACTGTCTGCCAATGCCTTGGCCGCTTTGGGGTTGTCGGCCAAAAATTTGGGCGTGCAACCGAAGGTGTCCATGATCATGGGGTAGTCCAAGGTGGTGGCAATGATCTTGCCCGCCTCGGGCTTGGCACGCACTGCACCCAAATACGGTTCGTAGGTCAACGCGGCATCAATGCCAGCAGTACCAGCGATCATGGCGTTGGCAGCGGCTTGGGGTTCTAAGTTGACAACCTTCACATCTTTGGTGGACAAGCCGTTTTTCTTGAGCATCCAGGCCAAAGTGAAATAAGGGGCAGTGCCCGGCGCACTGGCTGCCACGGTTTTGCCCTTGAGGTCGCTGATTTTGGCGATCTCGGGCTTGACCACCATGCCATCGGCTCCATAGCTTTTATCGAGTTGGAAAATTTGGGTGGTGGCCACGCCATTGGCGTTCCAAACAACCCATGTTTCTACGGTCGTGGCGGCACATTGCACGTCACCAGAGGCGATGGCCAGATGGCGGTCTTTTTGTGGAATTTTTTTCAGACTGACATCCAGCCCGTTCTTTTTGAAAATGCCGGCCTCTTTGGCCAGGGTCAAAGGGGCAAAGCCCGTCCACCCGGAGAAACCAATACCCACTTTGGTTTCTTGGGCATGGCCAGCAATGGCTGATAAAAGCATTGCACTGGCAATGAGGGTTTTTTTCATGATGGGCTTCCTTTCAGGGGTTGAGGATGGCAAATAAACTGACGGCTGATCAAACAATCATGGGCAACTGCAAGCTGTGGGCTTGGGCGCAAGCCACGGCACTTTCGTAGCCCGCATCAGCGTGGCGCATCACGCCCGTGGCTGGGTCATTGAACAAAACCCGGCGAATTTTCTCATCTGCCTGGGTTGTGCCGTCACACACCAACACCACGCCTGCATGTTGAGAATAACCCATGCCCACACCGCCCCCATGGTGCAGGCTCACCCAGGTGGCGCCACTGGCCGTATTGAGCAAGGCATTGAGCAAGGGCCAGTCGCTGACGGCATCGCTGCCATCGCGCATGGATTCGGTTTCGCGGTTCGGCGAGGCCACCGACCCGCTGTCCAAGTGGTCGCGACCGATGACGATGGGCGCTTTGAGCTCGCCGCTTCGCACCATCTCATTGAAGGCCAAACCCGCCAAATGGCGCTCGCCCAAGCCAATCCAGCAAATGCGCGCTGGCAGGCCCTGGAAGTGGATGCGCTCTTGCGCCATGTCCAACCACCGGTGCAAATGCTTGTTATCGGGAAACAAGGCTTTCATCTTGGCATCGGTTTTATAGATGTCGTCGGGATCGCCGCTCAATGCCACCCAGCGAAAAGGCCCCACCCCTTTACAAAACAAAGGGCGAATGTAAGCAGGCACAAAACCGGGGTAGTCAAAAGCATTGGCCACACCAAAATCTTTCGCCACTTGGCGCAGGTTATTGCCGTAATCGACCGTGGGAATGCCCATGGCATGAAAGTCCAGCATGGCCTGTACGTGCACGGCACATGATGCGCCCGCAGCCTGGGCCAGAGCCGCTTTTTGGTCTGGGTCTTTTTGGGCATCATGCCAACGCTGCACTGACCAGCCGGCGGGCAAGTAGCCATTGAAAATATCGTGCGCCGAGGTTTGATCGGTCACGATATCAGGTCGCAAACCACCAGACTTTGCCTGCGCCACCAACTGCGGTAGCAACTCGGCGGCATTGCCACACAAAGCCACAGATACCGCCTCTTTGCGCGCTGTGTGCTGGGCCATCAAGGCCAAGGCCTCTTTCAAATCGGCAGCTTGTTTGTCGACATAGCCGGTTTTGAGTCGAAAGTCGATGCGTGACTGTTGGCACTCAATGGTGAGCGAACAGGCCCCCGCAAAGGTGGCCGCCAAAGGCTGAGCACCACCCATCCCACCCAAGCCTGCGGTCAATATCCAACGCCCACTCAAGTCACCTTGGTAGTGCTGTCGAGCAGCCTCCACAAACGTTTCGTAAGTCCCTTGAACAATGCCTTGACTGCCAATGTAAATCCAACTGCCTGCCGTCATTTGGCCGTACATCATCAAACCAGCGCGGTCGAGTTCATTGAAGTGTTCCCAGGTAGCCCATTTGGGGACCAGGTTGGAGTTGGCCAGCAACACCCTAGGCGCACCCTCATGGGTGCGAAAAACCCCAACAGGTTTGCCCGATTGAATGAGCAAGGTTTCATCGGGTTTGAGTTGTCGCAAGCTGATCAAAATGGCCTCGAAACAATCCCAGTTGCGCGCCGCTTTTCCAATGCCGCCGTAGACGACCAATTCGTGCGGATTTTCCGCCACGGCTGGATCCAAATTATTTTGGATCATGCGGTAAGCCGCTTCAATTTGCCAGTTGGCGCAACTGATGGCGCTGCCTCGTGGCGCACTGACAACACGGGGACCGTGGGCCATGTGCTGGTGTACAGAAAGATCGGTCATGGCATTGAGAAATGTATCGACAAGTGGTGATGCTAGTTGTCTATACAAGTTGTGTCAACTGGGTTAGCATGGTAATCATGGTCACTGCCCTGCCCGCCTACCGAGAGGTGATTCAGCACATCCAGACCCGCATCAGCGAAGGCGTGTGGCGTGCTGGCGATGCGGTGCCCAGCGAAAACGACTTGATGCGTCAATTTGGCGTCAGCCGCATGACCATCAACCATGCCATGCGCGAACTGTTGGCCAAAGGTTTGATTCGCCGAGTCAAGGGTTCGGGCACGTTTGTGGCCGAGCTCTCGCCCATTTCCTCGCGCTTGATACTGCGTGACATCCACGAAGAAATTGTGGAGCGCGGTCATGCCCACAGTTGTCGGATTTTGCACTGCTCTCAAGAACATGCCAGCGTCGGGCTGGCCCGATCCTTGGGTTTGCGCAAGGGGTCAGCGGTGTATCACAGCACCTTGCTGCACCTGGAGAACGGCCACCCCATCTTGCTGGAAGACCGCTACGTCAACCCAGCCGTTTCCCCCGATTATTTGGGTTTGGATTGGTCGCAAATCACCCCGACCCAACACCTGCTGCAAGTCGCACCCATCACGCAAGCGAGCTATGCGATTGAGGCTTGTATGCCCAGCACCCTTGAGGCCATCCAATTGCGCATCGATCACACAGAGCCTTGCTTGGTGATGGTGCGGCGCACCGTCAGCGGCGCCCACGTGGCCTCTTTGGCGCGCCACCTGTACCCCGCCTCGCGCTACCGGTTCGAAGGCCAGTTCGAGGCGGGCAGCGCATGAGTTGGCAAACCAGCGCCTTGTCCAACGCCACGCCTGTGCCTTGGCGCAACGGTGGCGGGATAACGCGTGAATTGGCCACATACCCCCGCACAGGTCCATGGCAATGGCGCATATCGGTGGCCGATGTGGCCAGCAATGGCCCCTTTTCTCGCTTCGAGGGCGTGCACCGGTGGTTTGCTGTGCTCAGTGGTGCTGGCGTGTTGCTGGATGTCGGTGGCGTGGTGCACCGATTGGGTCCCACCGATGGAGCGATCAATTTTTCTGGCCAAACCCCGGTGGATTGCCAGTTGATGGGTGGATCTACGCTGGACTTCAACCTGATGTGCCATGGCTGCACCGCTGACCTGCACCGTGTGCGTGAGCCCCATGCCTTGACGGTGTCGACCCAAACGACCGTGGGTGTTTTTGCACTCAGCGCAAGCAGCCTGGGGTGCAATGACCGGGTCGTGCCATTGCCCGCGCAGACCTTGGCCTGGCACCTGCCCGATACAGACTGCGTGTGGCAACTGCACACCACTCATGCATTGGTATTTCAAATCACGGTTGACTGACCATGCCGCACGCCACCCACATCCTGACCAATTGCCGTTTGGCCACCATGGTTGGATCCCACATCAACGACTTGGGCCTGATCGACGACGCCGCATTGGTCTGGCAAGGCCAGACCATTCAATGGGTGGGTCCCCGATCAAATTTACCCACCCCATGGCCCCAGGCCGCACAGATGCACGATGGCCAAGGCGCACTCGTCACGCCTGGCCTGATCGACTGCCACACCCACTTGGTTTATGGAGGCGACCGCGCCGATGAGTTTGGCATGCGACTGCACGGAGCCAGTTATGAAGACATTGCCAAAGCAGGGGGTGGCATTGCCTCCACTGTCAAAGCCACCCGGGCCGCCAATAGCGACGACTTGCTGGGCCAAAGCCTGCCCCGCTTGGATGCTTTGCTGGCCGATGGCGTCACCACCATTGAAATCAAATCAGGCTACGGTTTATCCCTGGTCGATGAGCGCAAATGCTTGCAAGTGGCGCGCAAGCTTGCACAAGCGCGGGGCGTCCAAGTGCGCACCACCTTTTTGGGTGCCCATGCCTTGCCGCCCGAATTTACAGCTCGCGCAGACAACTACATCGAGGTGGTGGTGGACATGATGCCCCACTTGCACGAGGAGGGTTTGATCGACGCGGTGGACGTGTTTTGTGAACGCATTGCCTTTGACCTGACCCAAACCAAGCAGGTATTTGACGCAGCCCAGGCACTGCAACTGCCTGTCAAACTGCATGCCGAGCAACTCAGTGACAGCGGTGGCGCTGCATTGGCGGCGCGCTATGGCGCACTGAGCTGCGATCACCTCGAGTGGCTCAGCACGAGCGGGGCTAAAGCCATGGCCCAAGCCGGCACCACAGCGGTGCTGTTACCAGGTGCGTTTTATTTTTTACGCGAAACCCGCGTCCCTCCGGTCGATTTGTTGCGCCAGCACGGTGTGCCCATGGCCATATCCACGGACTGCAACCCGGGCAGCTCTCCTTGCACTTCGCTTTTGCTGATGCTCAGCATGGCTTGCACCTTGTTTCGGCTCACCCCCGAAGAAGCGGTCTGCGGCGTCACCCGACACGCGGCACGTGCGCTCGGACTGGCCGACCGCGGGCAGTTGCAAGCGGGCATGCGCGCTGACCTGGCACTTTGGAACGTACCCCACCCCACCCACCTGTGCTACAACTTTGGCAGCCACCCGTTGAAACACCGAGTTCACGCTGGCCACTGGCCCAGCACTGGAGATTGATCCCATGACCTTGCCTGTCTTTGAACTGACCCCAGGGCGCATTGCGTTGTTGGTGAGCATGCCCCACATGGGCACAGACTTCCCGGACGATTTACGCGCACCCTTTGTGCCGCGCGCCCTCGACGCCGAGGACGCTGATTGGCACATGAATCAGCTGTACGACTTTGTGCGTCAGATGGGGGCCAGTGTGTTGCGCCCGCATTTTTGCCGCTATGTGATCGACCTCAATCGCCCGCCCGACGATGCACCCATGTACCCCGGCGCGTCCAATACCGAACTGTGCCCAACTCGATTTTTCACTGGCGAACCCTTGTACCGTGCGGGACATGCCCCCGACACTTTGGAGCGCGAACGACGCCGTGCACTGTATTGGCAGCCCTACCACCAAGCATTGCAAGATGAACTGAATCGATTGCGCGCCAACCATGGCCACGTGTTGCTATGGGAAGCGCACAGCATTCGGTCGCGCCTGCCCTGGCTGTTTGATGGCAAGCTGCCCGACCTCAATGTGGGCACCGCCGATGGCGCGGCTTGTGATCCGCGCATAGCCCAAGCGGTGATGGACATTTGCCAAACTCAACATCAATACACCCATGTGCTCAATGGCCGCTTCAAAGGCGGGTACATCACCCGCCGCTATGGCGCTCCCCATCAAGGTGTGCATGCTGTCCAACTGGAAAAGTGCCAAAGCATTTACATGCAAGAAACCGCGCCCTACAGGTACTTGTCTGAAGTGGCACAAGACGTCCAACCCCTGCTGCACCAAATGGTGCAATCGGCTTTTGCAACCATGCAAGCGTTGCACGCATGAAGTACTGGTCGCCCCAGGCCTGGGTCCAAGGGGAATGGCTTACCCATGTGTTGCTGGAAGCAGATGAGACTGGCCACTGGTCTGATATTCGCCCCCATACGCCTGCGCACAGCGTTGAACAGGCCATTCGACTGGGTTTGGTGTTGCCCGGTCTGGTCAACGCCCACAGCCATGCGTTTCAGCGTGCGATGGCGGGCATGGCTGAGCGCCGCCACGGAGCAGCACCCGGTGACGACTTTTGGGGGTGGCGCGAGCGCATGTACCAAGTGGCTTTGCGCATCAGCCCAGAACAACTGGAAGATGTGGCGGTATTTTTATACCAAGAGATGCTGCAGTGTGGCTTTACCCATGTGTGTGAGTTTCATTACCTGCATCGCGATACCCAAGGTCATGCCTACGCAGACCCGACCGAGATGAGCTGGGCCTTGGTGCGTGCGGCACAGCGCACCGGCATTGGACTGACCCTGTTACCCACCTTGTACATGCACAGTGGACTGGGTGCCACAGCGCTGACACAAGCGCAACGCCGTTTTGCCTCTACCCCCGACACAGTGCTGGCCTTGCAGCAAACCCTGGCCAAACACATAGACCAGCAGCAACTGACCACCCTGATGCATGCGGGTGCTGCCATCCACTCCTTGCGCGCGGTCGATGGGGGCGCGATGCGCGAGTTGGCACAAGCCCTGCCAACACAACCACTGCACATCCATGCCGCCGAGCAAAGCCGCGAAGTGCAAGACTGCCTGACCCATTTGGGCCAGCGGCCTGTGGAGTGGTTGCTCGAGCACGTGGGCCTGGACAAACGCTGGCACTTGATTCACGCCACGCACAGCTTGCCCCACGAATTACAAGGGCTGGCCCAAGCGGGTGCCTCGGTGGTGGTGTGCCCCAGCACCGAGGCCAATTTGGGTGACGGGGTGTGGGACATGCCCAATGCGATGCAGCAGGGTTTGACTTGGTCCATTGGCACCGACAGCCACGTCAACCGGGCGTGGACGACGGAGCTCCTGGGCTTGGAATACAGCCAGCGCTTATTGCACCAGCAACGCAACGTGGCCGCCAGCGCCAGCGTCCATCCCAGCAGTGCCGCCGTTTTGTTTGAGTGTGCCTTGAACGGCGGCAGTGCCGCCAGTGGATTGCCTTTGGGAGGTATTTGCAAAGGCCAACGCGCCGACTTTCAGTCGTTTGACACCCGCCACCACGCGTTGCTGGGCATCCCAGCAATGCACCTGCTCGATGCACTGGTGTTTTCCAGCCCCCATGCCCTTCCCAGCCAAGTCGGTGTGGCAGGGCGTTTGATCACACCGCTTGACAGCGCCTCAGCTTGGACGCGCACCATGCAGGCGTTATGGATTTGATCCCGCCGCTGGCGCTGGCGCGGCCACAACAAACATCAAACCAGGTTTGATGGGTTTTCGCAATGCCAACAACAGCTTGACCACACCCTAATCAAGAATGTGGATGGGCATGGTGGGCACTTGCAGCACATGGGGCGCCACAATGGTGTTGGTCAATGTGCCCAAACCGCTGACCTCCAACTCCATCACATCACCATGCTTGAGGAAACGGCCCAGCTCATTGCCACATCCCCCGCCCACGGTGCCAGAACCAATGATTTCACCCGCGTAAAAGGTCTCCGCATCCGAAGCGTGGCTGACGATGGCGGCAAAGCTGTGTTGCATCTCGGCGCTGGAGCCACGCGACCACTCCTCACCGTTGACCCTGGCGAGCATGGTCAATGCCTGAGGATCGGGCACTTCATCGGCCGTGACCAACCACGGGCCCATGGCGTTGCCGGTGTCAAAATCTTTGCCCTTGGCAGGGCCCAGGCCGGTTTGCATTTCGATGTACTGGGCATCCCTGGCCGAATAATCGTTGAACACCATGTAACCAAAAATACAGTCCAAGGCTTTTTCGATGGGCACATCTTTGCCTGAACGGTTGGTGACGATGGCCACTTCCAACTCATAGTCGATGACTTGAGAATAAGCCGGCCAATGAACCGGCGCATGGGTGCCCACGATGCTAAATACATTGCCTTTGTAATAGACCGGTTTTTTAAACCAAGCGCTGGGCAACTGGATGCTGGCCGGGTCTACGCGCTCTTTGCCCTGCCCAAACAAATACCGATTGGCCCGCGATTGGCGCACATGCTTTTCAAACGCCAGGCAGTCGCGCAAGCGGCGTGGCCTGGGCAAAGGCGCCATCAATTTCACGGATGACAGTGGCAACACATGGGCGGCTTTTTGGACCAAGGTGCGTGCCGCGTCCAGGCCAGCAGGGCCTGCATCGATCAACGCCAACATGTCGCGAAACATGCCCGATGAATCGGCCGCTGTGAAGTCGATCACATGGGCCAAGTCGGCCTTCATGCAGCCAATGTGTTCAGCCCCTTGGGGCGTGATAAATGTCACCAGTTTCATTGCAGGTCTTTCAGTTTAAAAAGAGGAGGTAGAAATGCGTCACTGCACGTTCAACACAATGGTCTCAGACAGCTTTTGGTACTTCTTTTGGTCTTCCATCACCATGGTGGCAAATTCAGGCGCACTGCCACCGATGGTTTCGTAACCAATGTTCTCCAGCGCCGCCTTGACATCGGACAGGGCCAAGACCTTGTTCATTTCGGCATTGATGCGTTGGGTGACGGCCGTTGGCAATCCGGCAGGCCCAAAAATTCCGATCCATTGGTCTGGAATGGCAAAACCAGGCACACCCGCTTGGGCCACGGTGGGGATCTCTGATGCCGCTTTGGAGCGCCGTCCCTCGACAATGCCCAGTGCACGCAAGCGCCCCGATTTGATGTGTTGCAAGGTGTCGGCCAAGACAAAAATACCCACTTGTATTTGCCCACCCAACAAATCGTTCATCGCTGGGCCGCCCCCTTTGTAGGGCACAGGCACCATGTCGATGCCGGTGGTGTATTTGAGCAAGTCGCCCGCCAACTCTTGGGCCGATCCAGAGGCGGCCACACCATACGACAGCTTGCCCGGATTCTTTTTGGCATAAGCAATGAATTCGCCCAAGTTTTGCACGGGCAATGAAGGGTGCACCACGATGCAGCGGTTGTTGTAGGCCGCTGCGATGATGGGCGTGAAGTCTTTCACCGCGTCATATGGCATTTTTTTGTTGAAAAATGGCACGGTCAAATGCGACGCCGGGTTGAGCAGCAAGGTGTATCCATCGGCAGGGGCTTTGGCCACAAAATCGGTGCCAATGACCGAATTGCCTCCGGCTCGATTTTCAATCACCACAGGTTGGCCCATGAAGCCTGCGAGCTTTTGCGCCACGATGCGGGCAAATGCGTCGGTCGCGCCTCCGGCTTGATAAGCCACCACCAGTTTGATGGGGCGTTGCGGATAGGACTGTGCATGCGCCCACAAAGGCCACAGCAGGCACAGCCAGCACAGTTTTAAAAATTTCATGAGACAACTTCCTTTAACAGTTGCAACACCTGTTGCTTGGCCCGGGCTTCGATGGTTTCGTCGTCCGCACTCAAGGCTTGCGCCGCAATCACAGCCAGCGCCGCTGCCCTGCCAAATGATTGCAATGCATCGTGCGATGCACCCTGGGATGCGGGCGTGACGCTCAACACATATTCGTGCGCATAGGTTCTGGTTTTTCCGTCCCACAACATGGGTTGGGGCAAGGCGGGCGTTTCCCCTTGCAAATTGGCTTGAATGGCTTTGGCCAACAGGCGGCGAAACATCACCACCCCTCGGTCGGTGGTGCCCAGGTGTTCGGTGCGCCGATTGGCCACTTGTCCTTGGCTGGCCACTGCATCGTAGTCACCAGGTTCGCGCTGCCGCTCTTTGTAAGGCCGCTCGTCGGTTTGCCCGATCAGGCCAGCTTTATCAACGCCCAGGTCGTCTGGTTGGATCTGCCCGTAGGGCGTGTATTTGGGGTTGAAGTGCACATAGCCAATATAGTGGCAATTGACATCGTCAATGGGCGTCACCCATCGGGTGCGGCCACATCCGATGCGAAAACTGTCATCTGAGGCTTTGTTGTTGGAACCCGTGAACTGCCCGATGTTGGGCATGATGATGTCGCTGGCACGCACAAACACCTTGCCATTGACCAATCGGGTGGCCATGGACAAAAAGCCCATGGGGGTGTCCACAAAATCCAGCGCAGGCAACACCTTGAACGCGTCAGAGAATTGGCTGCTCACAATGGCGTGCAAAAAAACATTGTGGATGGGGTCGCAAGCGTTCTCCACCACTTGCAGCCAATTGCAAGGCATGTGAAAGCGAAACGGCACCGGTTGATTGCCCTCATCTTTGGCAAAAGTGTCGAGCACCGGCAACTCGGGCATGCTCTCGGGCGGGCCCAAGTAGGCGAACAACAAGCCATGGAGTTCGCGCACGGGGTAAGCCCCTTGCTTGAAGTTGTGCTTGATCTTGCTGCTCGGGGGTTCGGCGGGTGTTTCCAAAATCGTGCCGTCGATATCGAATTTCCAGCCGTGGTAGCAGCATTGGATGCCTTTGTCCGCAGGGATGCCAAACTCCAGCGATGTGCCACGGTGCAAGCAATGCTTGTGCAACAAACCGATGCGCCCTGCGCGGTCGCGAAACACCACCAAGTCTTCCCCCATCAACCGCAAGGCCACGGGCAGGTCTTGTAACTCGCTGGCCAACATAAATGGATGCCAATAACGCCGCAGGTATTGACCGCCTGGGGTTTGCGGGCCCACTGCGGTTAAAAAATCTTCGCCGTTGGTATCCAGACCACTGGGGCGCATAGGCTCTGACATGGATGCACTCTTTCTGTTTTTTCGACTGGCCATGGTGCTGCCTGCAACCGGGACTGTCAATGCAAGGATTCCCCCATTTTTTGACATCGGATTTAGAAGCGTTCATGCCCAGCACCCGTGTTGGGTGTCGCATTCCATGGCATGATCAAAAGCATCACCTTTGACCATGCAACACAGCTTGCCCAGGCATGACCCACACAGTGCCAAGCCCTGGATTTTGAGGGTGATCTGATTTCAACCCCAACTGGAGACAAGCACATGCAGGTTTTTCACGCGCGCAAAGATGGCGCATCTTCCGAGTCGCGCTCAGGCACCTTCACTGGCACCGTTTGGGGCGACCCCATCATGCCCACCACCGACAACGTGACCATCGGCAACGTGTTTTTCACACCCGGCGCACGCACCCATTGGCACCAACATGAGTTGGGCCAAATGCTCAACGTGATCGCCGGCAGTGGCTGGGTCTGCCTGGAGGGGCAACCCCCACAACGCATCCGCACGGGCGACGTGGTTTGGATCAGGCCCCACGAGCGTCACTGGCATGGGGCAGACAAGGACAGCTATATGCTGCACACCGCCACCTCCATTGGCAAAACCGATTGGAGCAGCGCCGTGACCGATGACCAATACCCTGGCGCTTAAAAACAAGCTGGGATCCACTTGGCTTTGGCCATGGCCAGGTCTGACGATGGATTTGACGAAACCAACGAAAAAGCCCCAACAGTCTCCTGTTGGGGCTTTTGGCCAAAGCGGTAACTGCTATCAACGGCCGGTGGGTGACCTTGACAAAAAGGAAACCGATGCCACGCTTTGGGTGTTCAAAAATGAGCGGTTGCTCACACCAGACGACCCCGCAGAACCAGCAGCCGTTTGGGTGCCAGCACCGCCACGGGTTTGGGTCACAACCCCACCGCGATTTTGCGATGCGCCACCTGCACCACCAGCACCGGAGGCCAAGCCCGAAGGAGCACCTTGGCCACCAGCTCCGCCTGGAGCACCACCTGTTTGAGGACCGCCGGGCGCTCCACCTTGCTGGCCACCCGGCGCACCGCCAGGCTGAGGACCACCCGCCTGAGGTCCACCTGGCTGTCCGCCCTGCGGGCCACCAGGTGCACCACCCGGCTGGGGACCGCCTTGGGGGCCACCCGGCGCGCCCATGCCAGCCATCATTTGCCCGCCAGGGGGCATCATCATGCCCATGCCACCCATTTGACCGCCGGGGGCACCCATGCCACCTGCCATTTGGCCACCAGGTGCGCCCGTGCCGCCCATTTGTCCACCGGGGCCACCCATACCGCCAGCCATTTGTCCACCGGGTGCGCCCATGCCACCTGCCATCTGGCCACCTGGGGCACCCGGACCACCCATTTGCCCTCCCATACCGCCAGCCATTTGGCCTCCAGCAGGGGCTCCACCCATCTGGCCACCAGGGGCACCCTGGCCGCCCATTTGCATCCCAGGTGGGCTGGCACCAGGGGCTCCACCGGGCGCCATGCCGCCCATCTGACCCCCAGGGGCATTGGCCCCAGGACCGCCGGGTGCAGCACCCATTTGTTGGGCGGGTTGTTGCCCGGCTGGGGGCTTGGCAATTTGTTGGAGCATCAAAATTTGCTGTTGCCCACCAGCGGGGCCGCCTGCACCACCCGCGCCACCAGCACCACTGGGCCCAGGACCAGCGGTTGAACCGGGCATGCCTGGTGGCGGGCCCATACAGGTTGGTGGACACGTTGGCGCTTTAGGCGCAGTAGATGGCGAAGCAGCAGCAGGCGGCGGCGGATCTGCCGCAAACACCACCGACGACATGCCAATTAAAAGCCCCGCAAAGGACACGTGCTTTAAATTCTTAAATTGATTCATGAGATTTATCCTTTAGAGATGTTTACAACCCAAAGTAACTTGCAAAGCTGTTGATCAACGTGGTGCCGCAGGGGCGCCAGAAGCACCACCTGTCGGCGTTCCGCCAGGGACAGATTGAACGCCACCTGGGCCTGCAACCATTTGTCCACCAGCGCCACCCATGGGTGGGCCACCCGGTCCACCCATGGTGCTGGGTGCGCCCATGCCACCCATCTGACCGCCGGGGCCACCCATGCCGCCCATAGGGCCAACGGGGGGTGCCATACCCATGCGCTGTCCACCCATTGCGTTCATTTGGCCATTGGGTGGGCCGCCAACTTGACCTCCAGGTCCTGCCATTGCGCCGATTTGTCCACTTGGGCTACCCATTCCGCCCATCTGCCCGCCGGGGGGGGCACCGATCTGTCCACTTGGGCCACCCATGCCGCCCATTTGGCCGCCGGGAGGGCCACCCATGTTGCCGCCTGGTGCTCCGCCCATCTGGCCACCGGGTGCAGCCATGCCACCCATTTGTACACCGGGAGGCCCGCCCATGTTGCCGCTTGGGGCTGCGCCCATTTGTCCACCAGGGGGGCCGCCCATCGGGCCCCCGGGCATGCCCATCGGGGATCCCATTTGTGCACCACCAGGGCCGCCAGGCTGGCCCTGTACGGGGGCACCCATCGGCCCACCCATGGGGTTGGTGGGCAGGGCGTTCGCTTGCGTGGGCGCTTGTGGGGGCACTTGTCCCGTGGGTGCCGCCGTTTGTGCCTGGGCGATGCATGTCGCCACACACCACAGCACGGCATGAGAGACTTGCCGCAAATGTTGTGGGTGGGTCATATTTAACCTAGGCATACCGGCAAGCATGATCATTCAATGTTCACAAGGCCAATACGTTCTTCAAACCGCTGACGCGCCCCAAGAACAACATGGCTTTGGCGTAGTTGACCTTGGCATCAATGGCTTCCACCTCAGCTGCGTGCCAGTTGTTGACGTCATCCAAATTGGCCATTTTTTTATCTGCCAAGTTCTTTTGGTTGTCCAAAGCGGTTTGCAGTTTGGCCTTGTCGCTATTGAACTGG
>Ga0214919_10003298_pt1 | contig 24553 bp, 12 predicted proteins | sample LL1503_MetaG_FD_177994 | JGI IMG/M metagenome (GOLD analysis project Ga0214919, IMG submission 177994) | Freshwater microbial communities from Lake Lanier, Atlanta, Georgia, United States - LL-1503 | ecosystem: Environmental > Aquatic > Freshwater > Lake | place: USA: Georgia | collected... | reverse complement strand
TACCACCACTAGTCCAGGAGGAACTACCACCACTAGTCCAGGAGGAACTACCACCACTAGTCCAGGAGGAACTACCACCACTAGTCCAGGAGGAACTACAACCACTAGTCCAGGAGGCACTACCACCACTAGTCCAGGAGGAACTACCACCACTAGTCCAGGAGGAACTACCACCACTAGTCCAGGAGGAACTACCACCACTAGTCCAGGAGGAAATACTACAACTACTAGGGGTAATACTAATACTTCTACCACTATGGGTAATATGGTACCAATGACAACATATGGATATAAAATTTCAAATTCTTCAAATGGAATAGATAAAAATCCTCAAACAAATTTATATCAACAAAATTTTGATGGAACTTCAAATGTTTATGCACCATATATTTATCATAATATGGAATCATTTTCTCCATTAAATTTATATGAAGATAAATTAGCTCCATATTAAAATAAAAATAAAAAAATATCAAAATATCAAAATATAAATATAAAAATCAATGATATTATATAATTCATAATAATCCATATTTCTTTCCGAAATCATCGATATTCATAATAGGGATACCTTTTTCTCGTGCAGAATTTAATTTACTACTAGATTCACTAGCATCTTTTGCTACTACCATTGTTGTTTTTCCGCTAATTGCAGAACCAATAGTTCCTCCTCCAGCTACAATTGCTTTTTCCATATCAGCATTACGAATACCAGTAAAAACAACAATCATCCCTGAAAATTTATTTCCTTCGGGTAAACTAAGTTTTTCTTTTGCTTTTTCTTTTGCATCAGCATTTTCAAGTTTAATCATTTTGTGTAAGTCTAGCCATTCTAGAAACTTTGGCATTCCTGCAATAAATATATCTGTACTTTTATCACTAAATCCATCAATTGCAATAATATTAGCTTTAGTTACTTTACCTTTTTTCCATTGTTCAAGAAAATTTGGTATAGCATCTATAATTAATTTAAATTTCTTTTCACCTAAACCCAATCTAAATACATTACTAGCCATCATAATTCTTTCAATTGGTTGCGAGACATCAATAACTTTATGAATTGAATTATACACATTTGTTGCACTTTTAAGTTGAAATCCTTCTAGACTAGCAATTACATCTGGAGTGAGTTGTAAAATCATCTTAATTTCATTATAATTAGCATTTACAAATTTATTAACAACTCCTTCTCCAACACCTACAATTTTCATAACCTCGAAAAATGATATAATCCTTTTAGTATTAACATTAACATTATCTTCAATATTATCTACTATTGCATCAACTTGGGTTTCATTCCAATGCCATTTAATTTCTTTATCTGGCATTTGTGGTTCATTGGCAGCCTTAATTATATTATAGATATAGGGTATTACATCACCGCTCTTAATAATCTGAATTTCAGCTCCAGGACCCAGTTTATTATCAACTATATATCGTAAATTGAATCCTGATGTATATTGATGTGTATCTCCTCCAATTACTATTGGTTTATACATTATACGAGGATTTAAAGCACCGTGTTTAGAAATATTGTATTCCACATTAAGAATTACTGTATTACCCATTTGTTCTTCTAGAGGCATTTTAAATGCTACAGCATAAGATGGATTACCAGATGTAACTCTATTATGAGGCTTAGTATTATCACTGAGAATAATACCATCAATATCATATTTACTCTGTTTTTTATAATCAATTAGAATTTCTGGTAATTGGCTTTCAATTATAGAATCATATATAGTATGTCTAGCAAGATTTAAACCAATTTTACTTAGCATTCCAAATTGTTCTTCATATTTAAGATGTCCTGGTGCAATATATTCATAGAAGACAAGTTCCATATCTTTAACAATTGAAGAGTCTGGTTTTTTACTATTTACTATACCTGCAATAAGACTTCGCGCTTTAGGATATAATTTGCTATATTTCTTTGTAAACATTTCTTTAGTCATAATAATTTCACCGCGAATGGCAATATGTGTTGTATCTTTTTGGGATAATAATTTATCAATTTCTTTGTTATTCATCTTACCCAAATTAATTCCTTTTTCTAAAAGTTGGGAAATTTCTTGACCTTCATTACCATCACCGTGTTTATATAAAAACATTTTATATGGTGAATTAGATACTTCTTCATTCTTTTCAATAATAAGAAGACAACTAAGTCCATCTAATTTTTCTGATATCAGGATAGAACTTTTTGTACCATTATGTTCTTTTAACCATTTTGTAAGAACCTTTTCTCCTGGTTTAACTTTATTAATACTACCTAAATAATATTTAAGTTGTACTTTATCTTGTGAATCGCTTGCTATTTTAGCACCTGTTAATTTAAATAATACAGAACCTGGATTTTTTTCAAATAATATATGTTCTAAAATATCATAAGATTCATCACTAAATAATGGTTTATCAGTATTATAATAGGCTTCTTTAGCTTGTAAAAGCACTTTTTCTAGAAGAGAAGTATCAGTTGAAAGACCTTCTTCGTGAGGATTAGTTTCTAACTTAGTAATTAGAGCTTTAGTTATTCTCATAGATGTTGATGATTTAATTGATGTTGCCATTTTTTATTATTTATATTTTTTTATGTATCTAGATACTAAATATTATTAACTTTAGTTTTATATTGCAATAATTTAATTATATATATAAATAATTTTTTTTCAATTTTTTATTTATTAATATAATAATTGTAAAAATACTTAAAAATATTAAATATTAGATATAAAATATATATAATTCTGAGAGGTTTTAACCTCTCTAGCTTTTAGTTAAGTTTTGGTAAAACTTAGCATCAAACCCATAGCTGCATAGTTATGTAAGTCTAGAAGTGTATCTTTTATTTTTTCATCATCTACTAAATTTACACCATTCTTAGTAATTGATAGAGAACGTTGAATCTTGTCTTCAATCCTCATAAGTACTCCTATAAGTCCAAACTTTGCAAATGCATCACCATAATCTGCATTTTTTTTTATAAATAGTTCTAGAGCTTCACTTTGTATTTGTTTCATTTGTTCTACTCGATTTACAGATTCCATTATTATTATTTATTATTATTTATTATTATTTATTATTATATATTATTTATGTATCTAGACTAATATTTATCTAGACTAATATTTATTTTTTTTATTTTTAACTTAAAACTATTTTATTTTATAATAAGTATTATAAAACATAAAATAATATAAAAATACAACAAATAAAAAATGGAAGGATTATATTTAATGCATACTAGAGAGTTTATTGCTACTAATAAACCAATAATGAAACTAGGTAGAAGTAATAATACGGAAAATAGAACAAATCAATATCCAAAAGGTTCTAGAATAATGTTAATGATTGCTTGTAAAAATTCTATAGCTTGTGAAGCTTATTTGATAAATTTATTTAAGACGAAATTCAAACAAGCAAAATACTATGGAACAGAGTATTTTGAAGGTAATTATCGTGATATGATTAAAGAAATATGTAATTATGTAAATAATCTTGATATTGTTGAAGATGTAATAGAAGAAGAGAAAGTTGTTAAGAAGGAAAAGAAAGTTGTTAAGAAGGAAAAGAAAGTTGTTAAGAAAGTTGTTGATAAAGTTGTTGATAAAGTTGTTGTTAAAGTTGTTGATAAAGTTGTTGTAAAGGAAGATAAGGAGAAGGAAGAGAAGAAAAAGAAAGAAAAGGAGAAGAAGGAGAAGGAAGAGAAGAAAAAGGATGAAAAGAATAAAGTTAATAATATACTAGATAGAACTTGTCCTAAATGTAATTATATATTTAAATATCCAAGTAGATTAAAAAAACATTTTGAAACTGTAATTCATTGTAGAAAATCAGAAACAGAGATTGAAGAATATTTCTCAAATATTAAAAAAAATATAATTATTTTTAAATGTTCTGGTTGTAATAAAAATTTTTCAAGAAAAGATTCATTAAATAGACATTGTAAAACATTAGAATGTTCCAAACCTCAATAATAAATTTCAAAATTAATTATTATATTTTATAATTTTTTTTATAATTTTTTTTATAATTTTTTTTAAATTTTCTTTTTCAAAATTTTTTATTTTATTTTCAAAACCTCCCTCTCTCAATTTTGGGTATTGAAGTATTACTTATAGTACTTTACATACATTTTATTAATAAATACATTCAAAACCGTCATACTTCAACAAAAAATAAACATAATTACAAATTTCATTTTACATTCATTTTTAAATATTTACATATGGTTTAAAAGTATATATGTTATCCTATAAACTTTGTATGAAAACATTATAACCTAAAATATATTATTTTACACTAAGTTTAATATACTTTGTATCAACCACACGTTAGATTTACAATTTTAAATATATATGTAAAAAATAAGTATTTAAAAATAATTATATTAATATATAATAATAAAAATAAATAATACATAATAAATACAAAATATTTTTAAAATAATTTATTAATATGTCTGATAGAACTTGTAACAAATGTAATTACGTATTTAAATTTCCTAATATGTTAAAAAAACATTTTAGAAATTCATTTCATTGTTTATTATCAGAAGAAGACATTTATTTATTTTTTAATCCAACTGTAAATATAATTAAATGTAATATATGTTGTCAAGAATTTAGTCAAAAATCTTCTTTATATAGACATCAACGTAATATAAAATGTTCAAAACCAAAAGAACAAATCCAAAACAATATTACAAACCAAAATAATATTCCAACTCCAAATAATATTCCAAACTCTAATAATATTCCAAACCAAATTAATAATACAACAAATAATAATAATACTAATAATAATAATAATAATATAATAAATAATAATAATATAATAAATAATACAATAAATAATACAACAATAATACAACATATTAATCCTTTTGGTTTTGAAGATGTTAGAGCAATTCCAATTCCCGAAATGAAAACTATTTTAAACTCTGGAGACAAAGCAGGATTCCAAATAATAAAATCTATATACAACAAAATTGAGAATAAGAATTTCTATAAACCTAATATGAGTCGTCCAGAGATAGCTTGTCTTAATACTGATTTTAACTTAACTATATACAAAAGTAAAGAATTCTGTGATGCATTATTCGATAGATGTATAGCTTTTCTCCATCATATGCTATATTTATGTAAAAATGAATATTCTAAAAATGCAATAAAAAATATTTATGAGAATATAGAATATATAGAGACTACTATGAGAACAGAGATATATGATAAACAATTACAGAATATTATAGAATCAGAATTTAGAAATAATAATCTAGGAAATAAAGATAGAATAAGTAAATTTATAAAAGAAACAAAAGATAATTCAGAAACTAAAGAACAATCAAAATCTTTATTAAATAATATTTTATCTCTATCTAATGAATCTAGTAAAGAATATATTATAACTATAACAGATGATGAGCTAAATAGAGTTTTTGGAGATCCTAAAGTTATCTTAGGATTAAATAAAAAAGAATTTATAGAAGAGTTTACTTTTAAGAGATATGATGATACAAGATTCTGGAAATTTTGGAAAGATAGAATTAATAATGAAACAACATATATAAATAAATGTAAGACAGCATCAATAGGAGATATAAAAACTATAAAACAAAGACAAATGAAAATAGAATTAATGTTAAATATAATAAAAGCACGAGCTGATAATTTGAGAGGAGGAGACTTAATAGATTTAGATGTAGAAGGATTTATTTATGAACAAATAGAAGAAGATGATAGAATAGATGATAGAATAGATAATATTGATGACTATAATAATGAAATAATAATCAAATAAAAATTGAATAATAAATATAATAACAATAAATATAATAACAATAAATATATAAATATATAAAATTATAATTATAAATAAATATATAATTATATTCAATATGTCTCTAGATAATGAAAGTATAAAAACAATACAATTTGAATCTGCAAATATAAATAGTTCATATCCATTAATAATAATAAAACAAAATAATAATAATAATAAAAATAATGACGATGATGATTTTATGAAAACAAGGGAGCTCGAGGGGGTGAAGCCCTCGGAAAATGACGATAACGATAATAAATATGAAACAACATTATATACACCAATTACAATGACTGAATATGAAATGTTTTATGCTATTATTCCATTATATGAAATTAAAGAATCATTTACAAAAACTCTAAATGGTTTTATAGAATATTTAAATACACAATTTCCAATGGAAATAGTTGTAAAAATAATAAAAAATTATATAGAAATAGAAACACCATTAAATATTGAAGAATCAGAATTATTAAATAAAATACCAATAATTTCAATACAAGAATTAATAAATACAAATCCAAATATTATTGATATTAGTAGTAATTCACTTTATATAATGGATAATCGCAAGGTAAAAATAAATAAAAAACAAACATATACAAAAGAATATATAAAAGAATTAGTTCTTAATGGTAAATTATCAATAGGTTCAAGCGATCATTTTCGCAATAGTAATATAATAAGTTTTCTAGATAAAGAAGATAGTGATTATATAAAATCATTTTTTAGATTAACTGAAAGTGAAAGTGAAAGATGGAAACCTGAATGGAGAGGTTTCACTAATTATTTGTAATAATATTTTTATTTTTTATTATTTTTATTTATTGTAAATATAGAACCTAATATAAGTAATGTACCAATTATACTATTTTTATCTATTTTTTCTTTACTAAAAATATATCCCCAAATATATGAAAATATTACACCTATAAATATTATACTATTAAATGTTAATGTTGATAATCTAGGTATTGTAAAAAATCTTAATATATAACCTACAAAACCAATCAATGAATTAAATAATATTAATGTCATCCAATAATTCCAATCTAGATTAATTTTATTCAAATTTTTTACTAAGTAACCTATTGATAATATACCTCCAAATAAATATGTTTTAATTATTTGAATAAAAGGTGAAACCGCAGATACATCATTTTTTACCATAAAATAAATTAAGCTTTCAGTAAATGCTGAAGTAATACCAGAAATAAATCCAATTACTTTTGTATTATATGTTTGTTTTTTGTCTTGATTTGGTTCTTGTTCTTGTATTTTTTCTTGTTCTTGTATTTTTTCTTTTTCTTGTGTTGATATTTTCCCTTGTGGTTCTTGTTCTTGTTTTAGTTCTTCTATTTTTCCATTTATATCATATTTACTGTAAATTAAATATACACCAATAATTGAAAATATTATATAAATATAATTTATAAATTCTATTTTTTCGCTATAAAATATAGACCTTCCAATCAAATTAAATATAGGATATGTATAAAATAAAGAATAACTTACTCCAGAAGATAAAAGTCTAAAGCTATTATATGAACTTGCAATATGAACTAAATTTATAATACCCATAACAATTGTACTAATAAATGAAAATGAATTCATATTTATTTTTGAAATTTGCTTTGAATTACCAAAACCATTAATGCAATAACCTAAAACTGCTAATACTGAATATGAAATACATCGAACTGCAATCTGAACTTCTAATGTTGCAGGAATTAATTTTATAAGTTGTGGATATAATGATAGAGCAATCTCAGAACCTATTAATGGATATGTAAAATCAAAACTATCATTATTAAATAATGCCATTTTTATATAAACTATATATAACTATATAAACTATATATAACTAATAAATTTACAATATAATAAATTTATTCATTATAGTTTTTAGTTATAATATAATATATAGATTATTTAATAGTTTAATTAATAGTTTAAAAATATAATAAATATAATTATTAATAGATTAAATTAATAACTAAATAACTAAATAACATAATAACATAATAACATAAAAATAACTAACAATGTCTGTTGACCTTAAAGAGTTAGTTACATTTGGAAAGTCTATAGTTATAAGTAATAGTGGTGAAGAACAAAATAATACAGGAAATCCAGGTCAATTTCGTTTTAATCAATCAACTTTAAAATTTGAAGGTTATCATAGTCCAGCAGGAGCAGATATATTTGGAAATATATGGCGTTCATTAACACAAGATGTTGCATCCACCAGTAATTTAGGAGTATTTCGAGTTGGTAATAATTTAGTAATTAATCCTTCAACAGGTGTATTATCTTCAATTGCATCTGGTTCAGGACGAATTAAACAATTAGTAATTACTGTATCACCTATTTTAAGTGCTGCAGATTATCAAAGTATTAATGATGCAATTAGTAATGCTATAGGAACTCCTGCTGGTGGATATATAGATGGTTCTATTACAAGCATAATAGGTTCAGCTCCCTCCCCGATTTATCCATTTGTTATTCAATTGGCTCCTGGACAATATAGTGAACCATTAAATCAAATAGTATTGCCCGATTATGTGTCACTCAGAGGAGAATCTAATTATAATTCAGTTATTAATCAAAATGCAGGTAATGCAAATATTACTACAGGTTCTATGATAGTTCTGGGACAAAATTGTAATATTAATGATTTAGTAATTAATCTAGCAGATAGTACAAGTTCTTCTGTATCATCTGCAATTTATTCATTAAATAAAAGCAATGTTTTTATTGATAGTTGTATTTTTACTTGCAATACAAATATTACAACTACTACTAATACTTATTCTATTTATATGAATGGTGGATTAACAAATTCTATTGTTAATTGCCAGTTTTTAATAAATTCATCTACACTTACTGGTAATTTTACAGGTATCAATATAATTAATTCAACACCTAGACTAATTAATAATAATATTGATATTTTAATACCAAATGCATCAAATACAACAGGTATTTCACTTTCTAATTGGGATGAAACAGAAAGTATTATGGATAAAACATATATTGAAAATCTAACGCTTTCTAATAATTATAAAAATACAAATGCTTCTTTAGCAAATAATATAGGTATATTATTAAATAATTCACCATTATTACTTAAAAATAGTGAAATAGAAGTATCAAATCTTCCTACCCTTACAAATAATTATGGCATTCAATTTGGAAGTTCTACACCTTTAATTCAATCAATCTCTAGTAATGTAGTTAGTTTTGTAAATACACCCGCAATTTCAAATACTATTAATAGTTCTAATGCAAGTATGGTAAATTTTGTTACTCTAGGTTTTCAGCATGGACAATATATTTCAGTTACTGGTTCTAGTAATAATAATGGGTTGTATAGAATCAAATCTGTACCATCTGCTACACAAATACTTCTAGATAATGGTTTCCAAGTAATTACAGAAAGCCGAACTATAAGCAATACAATTACTATAAAAGCATTATATGATGTAGATATTTCTAATAGTAAAATTAATTCATCAGGAAATGCAATTCTGAATCAAGGAGGTAGTAATTATTTATTTAATTTGAATAATGTAGTTACAAATGGAGAAATATATATTGCAACTTCATATACAATTTATACTAATTATAAAACTATTACAGTAGGTAAAGTAAATTGCGATTTTACTAATTTAACTACTGCATTTAATAGTATTAGTGATAATAATTCAAATACTAGATATCTTATTAAGATTGAATCTGGAATATATCAAGAAGTATCAACTATTTTTTGTAAAGAATATGTAAATATTGAGGGTAATGGAGAAAATAATACTACAATTTTATTTTATCAATCTGATAATACAGTTGGAATTGCAGGAACTAGTACGTCTTGTTTTGTATTATGTTCTAATATAAAATTATCAGGTTTCACAATTAAAAACTCTAGTACTACTTATGTATATGGTCAAACTACATCAACTGTACTATATAGTCCTATCCCAATTACAAATCTTACATTGGAAAATATAATAATTAATAGTGTATGCAATTCATATTATAATACAGGAGTATATCTAGTATCAGCAATAAATAATATTGTTTTTAGAAATGTTTCTATTAATGTTTATTCCAATATGACAGCTTCATTAAATATCGGAATATATAATCAATTATGTTCTGGAGTATCATACTATAATGTTACTAGTATAACCAACAGCCCTTTAACTGCAAATAATTATGCAATTAATCTATTAGATAGCGAATGTAATATATATAATTCAACATTATTAGCCAATTCGGCAAGTACTCAAAATATTGGATTATATACTAATAATGTTAATATGATACAAAAATTAATTCAAATTTACTCTGGACAGATTAGAGTTTCAGATGGAATTGATTATAGTGTTTATTCTGATAATTATTATAATATAATTTGTAATGGAGTTCAATTATTAGGAGATACCCAAACAAATACAACATCTAGCCGCATATTTTGTAGTGGTTGTTACACTTTTAATAATACAATTGACAAACTTAATGCTCAGAGCCTTAATAATAGAGGTGAAAATGAACAGACTACATATAATACACTTACAATAGGAGATACTGCAGGTAAATTAGGAGCATCAGGTACAAATAACCTTATTGTTGGTGTAAATGCAGGTTCTAATGTAACCACAGCATCATATAATACATTATTGGGTTCGCAATCTGGTAATAATATTACTACTGCTAATAATAATGTATTAATAGGTTCAAATACAGGTAATTCTATTACAAATGGAAGCTTTAACACAATTACTGGTTCAAATACGGGTATTAATATTACAAATGGAACTAAAAATATTATTACTGGTTCTTTTTCAGGTAATTCTTTAACATTAGGAAACCAAAATACTCTTATTGGTACTGAAAATGGTACTTCATTATCTACTGGTAATTTAAATGTTTTTGTTGGTCAATATGCAGGTTCAAATACAACTATAGCAAATACTAATACGTTTGTAGGTTCAAGTGCAGGTAGTAATAATCAAATAGGAAATGATAATACTTATTTGGGTTTTAAAACTGGTAATAATAATATCTCTGGTAATGACAATGTTTTAATTGGTAGAGAAGCTGGATATACTAATCTTTCTAATGGAATAGTTTCAATAGGAACTAGTGCAGGTTATAGCAATGCAAATGCAATTAAAAATACTTACTTAGGTAACGAATCAGGATATAATACAAAAACTGGGGATGGTAATACATTTGTAGGTAATGAATCTGGATATAGTACTGCATTATCATCTGGAGCCTTTAATACTGCTATTGGAAATGAAGCAGGATATTCTATTACTACTGGCTCTAGAAATGTACTTATGGGCTCTACAACTAGTTCTAATGGACTTTCAAATGATAGTGCTGGATGGTCTCTTACATCAGGAAATGATAATGTACATATTGGTGTTAGTGCAGGTAATAATGCTACTTCAGCAATTAATAATGTACTTATTGGTTCTTCTGTTGGTACAGCTATTACAACAGCTTCAAATAACGTTATAATTGGCGAAAATACAGGCAATACACTAACTACTAGCGGACAAAGTGTTATTATAGGTACAAGCGCTGGTAACGTATATAATGCTGGTAATGGACTTATTGTTGGATATAATTCAGGTAATGGATATACTGGTGCAGAGGCATTTGCAGTAGGTTATCAGGCAGGAGCAAATATTACTGGTGATTATAATATGTTTATGGGCTATAATTCTGGAGGACTACCTAAAGTTAATACTACTGGAGCATATAATATTGCAATTGGACCATATACTGGTTATAATTTATCATCTGGAACACGCAATGTAATTATTGGTTCGGGAGATTCAGCAGGAAGTGCAGGAAAATTAATTTCTACTGGAAGTGATAATACTTTAGTAGGTTATAAAGCAGGAGGTGCAATTCAGACAGGAGTAGGTAATACTTTACTTGGAAGTAATGCAGGTCCAAAATTAACAAGTGGTCAAGATAATTTGGTATTGGGATATAAAAGTGCATTTAATTTAAATTCTGGTTCGTATAATGTAGTTCTTGGACCAGAAGCTGGTTATAATCTTAATAACGGACAAGGTAATATATATTCTGGATATCAATCTGGATATAATAATTCTACAGGTTCTTATAATATTAATATGGGTTACCAATCTGGATATACATCTATTGGAAATGATTATAATATTCATATAGGACATAAATCGGGTTATAAGTCTTCCGCTGATAATAATCTCTTTTTAGGTTATCAATCTGGATTAAATAATACATTTGGAACTAATAACATATTTGTTGGTGTAGAAGCAGGAGCAGGTGTTAATGTCAATAGCGAACAAGTAGGAGATAATAATATTTTTCTAGGTACTCATTCAGGTTATAGTAATGATAATGGACATAGTAATATTTATATGGGAGCTCAAGCAGGTGAAAGTAGTATAGATGGTTCTAAGAACATTTTCATAGGTGAAAAAGCAGGTTCATTAGGATCAACTAGCCATAATATTTTTATAGGTAATGCTAGCTCTAATACAGCTGGTATTGGATACAAATCTAATAATACAGGAGAATACAATGTGTTTATAGGAAATGACGTAGGAATTGAAAACACATTAGGAAAAGATAATATTTTTTTAGGTGATAAAGCAGGAATGAATAATGTTAATGGTATTGAAAATATTTATATTGGTACTAATGCAGGAAAAAAAGCAAATTCTCCTACCGCCAATTATAATATTGCAATAGGTTCAGATACAGGTATTAATAACTTAGCTGGAACAGAAAATATTTTAATAGGAAGACAAGTTGCAGGATTAGTAACTAGTACTAATTATAATCAAAATATAATAATTGGAACTGATGCAGGTCAAAATATACAACAAGATAATCAGATTTTTATAGGAACTAATGCAGGTCAGGTTAACACTACAGGTGACCGTAATATTTTTATAGGTCTTAATGCTGGTAAATCAAATATTACTAGTCCAGATAATATAGTAATAGGTAGTGATGCAGGTATATCTCTTACTGGGAGTGGTGGTTTAGGAGATAATGTTATAATTGGAAGTCAAGCAGGTCATGATTTAACAACAGGAACAAATAATATATATATTGGTTCTAGTTCAGGTTTTAGTGCAACAAATAGTGTAAATAATGTAGTAATTGGTGCCAATGCAATGACAAATGGTAATTCTAGTAATGTTATTATTATAGGTCATAATGCAGGTCAAGATAATGCAGCTAGTGATAATATATTTATAGGTCTTAATTCTGGTATGGCTAATACTACTGGTATCGGAAACTTATTTATTGGAACAAATAGCGGTGAATCTAATATTATTAGTAATGATAATATTATTATTGGTAATAATGCTGGTATTTCTTTAATTGGTTCTGGTGGTATAGGTGCAAATACTATTATAGGAAGTAATGCAGGTTACGATTTAACAACTGGAACTAATAATATTTATATGGGTACAAATGCAGGGTCAAATGCAACTACAAGTACTAATAATGTAGTAATTGGTGCAAATGCTTATAATCATGGAAATTCTAATAATACTATTATTATAGGTTATAATTCTGGAGTTAATAATACTGGAGATAATAATATATTTATTGGTACTAATTCTGCTATAAATAATGATGCTGGTTATAATAATATATTTATGGGTACTAATTCTGGTAGTAATTCATCAAATACTGCTTACAATATTGGAATAGGTTATGATTCATTATATAATATATATAGTAGTAATCTTCAAACTTCTGATGGTATAAATAATATATGTATTGGACTACAAACAGGGTATAGTAGCACTACCGCAAGTCAAAACATTTATATAGGTACAGCATCTGGATATAATTGTACTACTGGGTCACAAAATATAGTTGTAGGTTCAGCATCATTATTAATGAATAAAATAGGAAATAAAAATATATGTATTGGTCAAGGTTCTGGATTTAATAATCTAGTAGATAATAATATATTTATTGGTGTTGATTCTGGTAAAACAAATGTGTCTGGTATTCAAAATGTATGTATGGGTGTATCATCAGGTACAAATATAAATAATAATGATAATATATGTCTAGGTTCATATGCAGGTAGTGGTATAAAAGATACTGGTAAAAAAAATATATGCATAGGTTCTTATACAGGAAATAAAATTGATTATGGTTCGGATAATATAAATATAGGTACTAATGCTGGAAAATCTTTTGAATTTGGGTCTGGTAATTGTTTTATTGGTAATAATTCTGGGGAACTAACAGGTCAAGGAATTAGTAATAATGTATGTTTGGGAAGTAATACAGGTGCTCGATTAATGCTGGGTGCACAAAATAATGTTATGATAGGATTTAATGCAGGTCAATATACATCTTGTGGTTCAACTAATGTTTTTATAGGTGATAATGCTGGGTATGGTAATGTAATTACCGGTGGTAATGTATTTTTAGGTTCAAATGCTGGTAAAAGTAATAATGCAGATAATAATATTTTTATTGGAGCATATTCTGGTTTTGCAAATTATACAGGGTTACAAAATTTATTTATTGGTTTATATTCAGGATATACAAACAGTATTGGGTCATTTAACACTTTTTTAGGTTCATTTTCAGGTTATTTAAACGGCGGTGGAGTTAATAATGTATTTATAGGTTATAAAAGTGGTTATAATAATAGTACAGGTTATAATAATATTTGTGTTGGTTATGAGTCAGGTTATAAAGGTGTAGGTTATTCATATACAAAAAATCTAAATAATACTTATTTAGGATACCAATCAGGATATAGTAATATTTTGGGTAATGAAAATATATGTATTGGTAATTCAGCAGGTTTTAAAAATCTAGCAGATAGTAATATATTTATTGGTAGTGAGTCTGGAAAAAATAACACTACTGGAAATAATAATTTATGTATTGGTTTTAAATCGGGTTTAACAATATCAACTGGATATAATAATTTATGTATAGGTAAAGAATCAGGAAATACAATATCAACTGGATATAATAATGTAGCATTTGGATATAGAGCTTTATATACACAAAATACTTCATTTGGTTGTGTATGTATAGGAACAGAATCTGGATATAATAATGTTTCATCAGGAAATATATTTGTAGGATATCAAGCAGGTTATAATAATGGAAACGGTTATAATAATATAGCTATTGGGTCTGGAGCTTTATTTTCAAGTAATGCAAATGATGCTGCAAATAATGTATGTATTGGTACTAATGCTGGGTATTATTCTACTAGGGAAAATAATACATTTATTGGTTCAATATCTGGTGAATTAACTGTTACTGGTAATAATAATACAGCTATAGGTTTTGCTTCATTAAATAAAAATGTAAATGGTAGTGGTAATGTATGTATTGGTGCAGAATCTGGATTCAATAGTACAGCAGATGGTAATATATTTATAGGGTCAGCAGTTGGTAAAACAAATGTAGGAGGTGCTTATAATATTGCAATGGGTACTTTAGCTTTATCAACTAATGTAAGTGGTTCTTATAATTTATGTTTAGGATTTAATGCAGGAAAAAAACTTGTAACTAGTGAGAATGTTTATTTAGGTACTGATGCGGGTTTTCATACTACATCTGGAACTCAAAATGTAGCAGTAGGAGTTGCCAGTTTAGTTAATAATGATATAGGAAGCAATAATGCTAGTTTAGGTTATAAATCTGGATATTTATCAGAAGGTAGTGGAAATACATATTTAGGTTCATATTCAGGATATAGTTCAAATGGTAGTGTAAATACGTATTTAGGTTATTTTTCAGGGTATATAAATAATGGTAGTAATAATGTTTTTATAGGTTCTGAGGATCCTAGTGCTGGTAATCCTGCAACTACATTTAGTAATAAACTTGCTATATATAAGAGTACAGTACAAGGTATTACCAGCAATAGTAGTGCAAATTGCAAAATTCTTATTGGTGGTGATTTTACAACAGGAACAGTAGGTATTGGCACAATTGTACCAGATAATTTTATAGGTTCAAATATAACAATATCTACTGCTACTAAATTAGTTGTATGTGGTAAAGTATTAGCTAATCAATATACAACATTTACAGGAGCACATAAAGTTAATTTATCAGAATCAACTGATATATCTAAATTATGTGAAGGAATGATTATGTCATCTACAGGTGATGTTGCATATCAAGATATTAATAATACATTAGTAACAGTTAAAGAATCATCTATTACAAATGATAAGGCAGTATTTGGTATTTATTGTGGTAGCGAAACTATTTTAAATACAGATACTAATATATCAAAAACTATATATTATGTTAATTCATTGGGAGAAGGTGGTATATTGATTACCAATTATGGAGGTGAAATACAAAATGGGGATTACATTACAACTTGTCCTATTGCAGGATATGGGGCTTTACAAAGTGATGACCTTATGCATTCATACACAGTTGCAAAATGTACTCAGAATATTAATTGGTCAAATATAAATTCTGACATAGAATATAATGGTCTAATGTATAAATCTTGTATTGTTGCTTGTACATATCATTGTGGATGAAAGGAAAGGAAATGAACCAAGGTTCCTTTCGAACCTCCTTAGAAAAGAACCAAGGTTCCTTTCGAACCTCCTTTTTATAATTAAAAATTTTTTCATTTTTTTCATCTTTTTTATTATTTTCTTTTTATTTTTATTATTATTTTTAATAATAAAAAAATAAAATTTTAATTAATATTAATATTATTTGTTATTTTTTCCTAAATATATAATAGTAATAATTAGAAATGATATCATTCAAAGAAAAATTAATTATTGTATTGATTATAATTATTTTTATATTATTGATATTATATTTATTATATTTTAAAAATAATATAGAATTGAAAAATACGAATGTAAATAATAAAAAAAATATTGAATCTTTTTTTGAAAGTACACCAAATTATTTAGGATGTTTTAAAGATTCATCAGATAGAGCTATAAAAAAATTTTTAGCTCCTTCTGGTAATACAGTTGAAACTTGTTCTAAATTAGCAAATATATCTAACTATAATACATTTTCATTACAATTTAAAGGTGAATGTTGGGCAGATAATAATCCACTTTATTCTCAATATGGTAGTGCTGAAAATTGTGAACCATTAGGAGGTGGTTATACAAATCAAGTATATACTACAAATATAAAATCAAGTATTCCTGTATTACCTAATTTTTTTACTATTTCTGATTCATCTGGTAATACAATGAAATATGATAAAACCAATAATTGTATTAGATTAAAAGCTCCAGAATCTGATACTATAATTTTAATAAAATTTTCTATACACAATGTTCCTAGTGTTTATAATAATGTATTAGGACGAATAGCATTACAAAATAATAATGTAAATCCTCCAACATATATAAGACATTCTAATTTTTTTCTTCAATCAAATAATTTTGAATCTAATAATGATTTTGCGTGGGGTTTTATAAAAGATGAAGGTATAAATAATACTTATAAAATAACTAATGATTATAATATAAATACTAATACTGATAAAAATTATTATATTGGATATGATTCTAGTAGCGATAAAGTTAAAATTCTACCAAATAATAATAAACCAGAATCATTAATGCAATCTTGGACTATTAAAGAATTTATACAACCCACAACCACCAATTATTTATCTAATGTATTGCAAGATTCAAATTCTAAAATAAATACTGTTCGTTTTAAAACTTTGGATAATCAAGATAGACTAAATAGTATATCAGAACGTATAAATAAAATAAAATTGGATTTAGCAAATTTAAATACATCTAATTCTACTTCATCAAATACTTTTACTTTTTATTAAACTTTCATAATTTTTATTTAATATTTTTATTTTTTCTATATTTTTTCTATATTTTTTCTATATTTTTATTTTCATATAAACAAATATTTAATATATTAAAGATTAAATATAAAATTGATAAATTATAAAAATAAGTTTGTTTGAATAAACTTTTATTCATTTATAAATGGAATATGAAGTAAGAAAAATATCTGAAATAGATAATAAAAATATTAAAATAGGTAAAACATTTAAATATTCTTTGGGAAGTGATAGTAATTATCATCTAACTAATATTTATTATATAAATCCAACTACAAATACAAATGTATCATTACCAAAAGAAACTGATTCAAAAAAACAAGATTCTCTAGATGATAAAACAAAATTAATATTTCAAACACCATTAATGTATGTTCCAAAAAGTCTGATATATTTTAATGAAAAACCATTTTTAGAATTATCGTTCAATAATGAAGAAAATGATAAAGATGTTTCAGAATTTAAAAAATGGATTACTAATCTAGAAGATTATATATTCAAACTTATTAAAAAACGTACTACATTAGGTATAGAAAAATCTAATATGTGTAGTATTTTAAAAGCAAATAATAATGGAGGACGTGTAAATAAGTTAATTGTACCAATAAATACTAGTGTTAGTAAATGTATATTAAATGATGATTGTAATAATAAGAAAAGTAAAATTCTTTTCAATTGGGAAATACCAACACCAACATATGCAATATCAATTATATGGATTAAAAATATATGGGTCAAAAACGGTAAATGGGGTATTAATCTATTTATGTATACTTCTAGAGTAATGAATTCACATATGTTAGACCCTATTGATTTTATGGGATTAGATAGCAATAATAAAACAATAAAGACTAATGATATTATTAAACAATTTAAACCAGATGATAATGCTTCAATACAAATTGGGCAGGTTCCAGAATATATAATGTATTTTAAAATGCTAAAACTGGGAATACCTAAAGATGCTGTAAAACAAAAAATGTCATTACTAAATCTAGATACACGTTATATTGATTATCCAGATACTACACCATATATAACTGTAATACATTATATTAGTAATCCCAAATTAGGACCATATATAAAACCTAATGATAATGCATTGCATAATATGTCAAATAATATGCCAAATAATATTTCATCTTTACCAGTTAGACCTAATATACAATTAGATTTATTAAAAAATATTAGTGGAGGAGGATTTAAGTTAAAAAAAGTAGATATAAATGAATCTATAAGTGAAGACTCTAAAAAAGAAAAAATATTATCTAAATTAGTTAAAACGGGTTCTAATGGATTAAAAGTACCATCATTAGGAGATATTCAAGGGGCTCTATCAAGATTAAAAAAAGTTGATTTAGAAAGCGAGTTATAATTATTTTTTATAATTTAATATTTATAAGTTAATATTTTTTAGTATTTATAATTTTTTTTTAATCTTAATATAATGTAAATAGTATTATATATTAAATTACTTACTAAAATAAATAGAATATTATAAATAGTATAAATAATAAATAATAAATAGTTATATCTAGAATGGATTTATTACTATCTTTTTTTTTTCTTATAATTGCAAGTGTAATTGGTATTTCTATTGGTTTATTACTTAATATGACATCTTATATAAAAATAGCATTTATTGCAATTTGTGTATTTATTCCTATTGAATTATATAATGAATTAGTTATTAATAAAAAAAATAAAGTAAATATTACTAATACAAATATTCCAAATATTACAAATACTCCTAATACTCCTAATACTCAAAATACTACACATACTACAAATACTAATATACCAGATTATCACCCTGCAAAAGATGATGCAAATAATAAATTTGCTAGACAAAAAGATTTAGAAGATACAAAATATGCTATTTTCAAAAAGAAAGATTCAACAGGAGTAGAAAAAGATAAATTACCTCTAGATGGTTTATCGCCTCAAGAATTACTTTCTAGCTTAAATTATATTACTTATGCTACTGCAAATCCATATAAACCTATTAGTTATAATAATTTTAAAACTCATGCCGATAAATATCTAGATGATGATGGTACTAAGTTAAGTACAAATGATTTAAAATTACAAGGATATTCAAGCGCACATTATCCACAATTAACTAAAGACCAAATTGATACTCGTGATTGTCTTAATTTTGGTTCTGGAAAGGATTCTTGTTTTCAAAGTCCCCAATTATTTAGTAATTTAAAAAATAATTTTGGAATTCTTGGTAAAGGGGTAAATGAAGATAATTCAAATTTAATAATTAAAGAAGATTTTACTAATCCTATGATATTAAATCCAAATGATAGATATAACAAACCTTTATTTAAAAATGCACCACAAGGTAATTTAGATAAAATATTAGATGGTGAAAGTAATGAATCAATCATTCTAGATAATAGTAATGATACATGTAGAAATTGCAAAATGGCTGTATGTAAAGATGATTATTGTAGTCTTCAAAATCAATTATTCATGTAACGAGGGCTTCAGCCCCTCGAGCTCCCTTGTTATGTAACAAGGGCTTCATCCCCTCGAGCTCCCTTGTTATGTAACAAGGGCTTCATCCCCTCGAGCTCCCTTGTTATGTAACAAGGGCTTCATCCCCTCGAGCTCCCTTAAAATATAAATATTATTTAATATTTAATAAAATAAAATAAATAAAATATTAATATTAATAAATAAAAAATAAATAAAATAATAAATAAATATAAGTAATATATAATACAAATAATTAGTAAAAATAACATAAATAATTAGTAAAAAAATAAAATAAAAAATGGATTTAACTACATTATTAATAATATTAATAATATTTGTAATTTTTTTTAGTGTATCTTTTATGATAGAAGATATAAAATATCGTGTTAGTTATTATATGATTCTTGCATTATTGTTTCTAGCATCACTTAATATTTATCTTTCAATTGTATATTATATTCAACTTAGAAATACTTCTGGTGTTCAAGGACAAATTGGACCCAAAGGTCCAAAAGGAGTTCAAGGTACTTCTGGTAAGTGTAGTTTCTCCGAAAAATGTGGTGTAACTGATGCCAGACAAAAAATTATTAATATTGCAAATAAAATGTATAATATAGATACAAATTGCTTAGATAATCCATCACTTGATACTTGCGATAATAATCAAGATACTCTAGACCAGGCAATACCTATAAATACGCAAATAAATATGTTAGAACAAATAGCATATAGTACTACTATGTCAGAAGAAGATTTTATATCTAAATTAAATGTTTGTCTTCAAGATTCAAATTCTTGTATGGATGCAACAGATTTTTAGAGAATTGTGTATTTTAATTGCCAAATTCAATTGCCAAATTTAATTGCCATATTTTAATTTTTATAAATTTTTAATGTTCTATATTTTATTATAATTTAATGTAAAAATATCTTTGATAAAAATATAATATAATTGAATAGTAGTAATTAAACTATAAATAAATTAAAATATGGATAGTTTATATATATTTATATTTGGTGCAATTGGAATTATTATAGCAATTGGTGTTGGTATTGAAATAAGTAAAGGTATAGAAGAATTTGTCATATATTTATTATTTTGGATGCTATATATTGTAACTATTGCAACATTTATTAATATTTTTTTGGTAGCAAATTATTATTTAACGATGAAAGATAAAACTGGTCAACCAGGTCCTCAAGGTCCAATAGGTGATTCTGGAGATAATGGTAATGCAGGTTTATGTGACCCTACTTGTGGTGATAGTATTTGTGAAAATAAAATAATTGATATGATAACTGAATCATTAAAAAATAGTCCAGGTTCTGATAGTACAGTAAGATTTAATAATATTTATATTAAGAGTAAAGTTAGACAAATGTGTGGTTCAGATGAATTTAAACAACTTGCACCTTATAATGGACCACAAAATCTGAATAATTATTTAACAGATATTTGGAAAATATGGTTTGATAAATTATATGAATCTGGTGGATTAAAATATTTTGAAAATATTGCTGCAGAAACTGAATTTGACTGGATTAATGATAATCCTTTTCAAGAAATTAAACAGTACGATGTATTTTATTGGGGTATGGGCAAACAATACAGACCTGAAATTGTTGATAAATGTTATAATAGTACAAATGGCAACACACCAGATAGTAATGATAGTAGTGGTAAAATTGTACGTGCTTCACCTACAACTTTATATGATGAATTAGGTAATAGTGATGGTTCAGGAGCAGAAAATAAAGTTAGTTTTTGGAGAGCTAAACAATATACATATAAAAGTGCAGTTTATTATCCAGTTGGAGATATTGCTATTGGTCCTAATAGAGCTAGAGATAATGCTAATTTAAAAAGACGTGTGGGTTCTATTACTTTAGATACCAGTTCAGGTCCTAACCGTGAAACTATAATTGTTTCTGGAGATGTTGTTGGACCAATTGATTATGATTTAATTTGGACAAATAAAAAGCTTTGGTTTTGGAGACCAATTGCACCACTTAATTATATTTCACTGGGAGATGTAGTTACTTTTGATAAAGACCAACCAGCAACTGGTGATAATGCACCAATTAGGTGTGTCCCTTATAATATAACTTTAAGAATAAATCCATCTGGTAATATATTATGGTCTTCGTATGGTGATACAGCATCAACAAATGCATTGCTTTTAGGTTTTAAACCAAATGATGGTTCATTTGTAAGTTCAGGATTAAATACAGATGATTCAAATTGTTATAATATGTTTAGAACTATTATAGGAATGGATTCTACAAATATTCCAGAATCTGATGTTAATGGGGGTTTTTATTATTTAGATGCAACAAAATATGATTCTGCATTTATAATTGGTACAGATTATGGTTCAGCAAATAGCGATTCATCAAATCTTGTAGGTAAAGGATATATTAAATTTCCTAAAAAAGATGCAAAATATAGTGTATTATCTTATCTTAACTTAAAAAATAATCCTGTATTAATACATCAAATGACAAATCTTGAAATAACTGCTAAACTTATACCAAATGCAATAAGTAATTCTTATTTAATTAGTTTAAGTAGTAATAAAAATCAATGTATAAATTTTGATGGTACAAGCCTTACAAGAAAAAATGTTTGTGATGAATATAATACAAGTCAAATATTTAGTATTATGTTTACAGGTAATAAAAAAAATGAGTGTAAATTACAACATAATGATACAAAAAATGTTATAAAATATCAAGATGGAGTATTAACACTTGTTGAACATGATGAACAAAATAATATTGAAAATCAATTATTTATAATGCAATAAATATGTTTTATAATTTTATGTTTTATAATTTTATGTTTTATTTTTTTATTTTCTATATTATATATAATTATATACTACTAGAATTATATAAGTACTAGAATTATATATATTCATCAGAATGAAAGCTTTATGGATATTTTGCGCACTTATAATTTTGTGTGTATATGTATTACTAGGTCTTTATATTACTGAAGGTATTGATTCATTTCCTCAATTAATATTATCATGGGTTATATATACAATTATGTGCACAACATTTTTAAATGTATTTATACTTGGTTATTTTTGGTCTGTAGTACGTAATAAAAAAGGTCCTACTGGAATAAGAGGTCCTGTTGGTGAAAATGGTAAAATTGGTTTAGAAGGTAATTGTGGTATTGATGCTACTCAGGCATTTTTAATTAAAGCATTAAATGATTATATAGATGGTTTATATTATTCAAAAACTAATACACATATTTTAAATGAAGATAAATCTAAATTACCTTGTACATATCTTAATAATAAAATTCAAGTACAAGCAGGAAGTAGACAATATAAAGTTCTTATTGCAAATTTATCAAAGGATGATAAACCAATTATAAATCTTGTAAATTATTTAAAAAGTATTTGGAAACAATGGTTTGATATGATTTATGATGCAACAGACCAACCAGGAGCATGGTTTATAGATGAATTTGCAGATGAAGAATATAGTTGGGTTGGTACTGACCCATTTATTGAAATTAGAAAATATGATATATATTATTGGGGTATTACACGTAATTTTAGACCACTTAAAGCTGAAATATGTCGTTCTACACTTACACATAATGAATCAAAAATTCCTAACCCACAATTAAAACGTTCTAAAGATATGCAAGCTGAACCAAGATTAAAGGTAATAAAAACTAATGATTATATTTATTTAGGTGATAATACAAGTGGCGACCATAACGCCGATACAGCTTGGTTAAGACCTAAATCTACAAAAATAGGAAATGATAATTATTATCCTGTTGGTGATATTATGACATATGGAGAATATACAGGTGGTGGACTTCTCCGTAAAACTGGTAATACTATTGTAGGTGATAGTCAATATTCAACTTGGGACTATAATGGTCCAGATATGAAAACAATTCTTGTATCAGGTGATGTTGTTGACCCAATATCATATGAAAATACTGCAAACCCTAGTGCTAATTCAGGCGTGTTGATACATAAACTAATATGTCCTGATGGATATCAATCTTTAGGTGATGTAGCTACATCATATTCACACCGTTCACAATCTAATAATAAATGTGTTCCTAGTGATTGTATTGAAGAAGTAGCTAAATCACCACGCGGCGAAACTTGGAATAGACACTATGACGGACGTTATCTTACTTGGAATCAATATGATTATGGTTATAATTGGAGGACAGTAAGGATGGAAAGAGACTGGAATTTTAATATAAATACATTAAATAATTGGGATGTTGGTACAAAAGATGCAAAACCTGAATTTGGTTATAATTTAATGAGAGTAGGAGGACAGGACTCATTTTACAGACTCAAAAAGTCTTGTCTT
>Ga0214919_10003297_pt1 | contig 24554 bp, 23 predicted proteins | sample LL1503_MetaG_FD_177994 | JGI IMG/M metagenome (GOLD analysis project Ga0214919, IMG submission 177994) | Freshwater microbial communities from Lake Lanier, Atlanta, Georgia, United States - LL-1503 | ecosystem: Environmental > Aquatic > Freshwater > Lake | place: USA: Georgia | collected... | reverse complement strand
ACTGCTGTCTGCACCATAATACCGCCATTCAGCCGTATGGTCAAGCACATCCTTGTATATGATACTGCACGATGGATTGGAACATGCAGTAAACCCTTCGTCTGTAACGGAAACGATGGTTCCACATGCGTCGCAATATTCGCGAAGTCCACTCGTTCGATATATGCATTCTATTGCGTTTGCAGTTGTTACATTTGAATATGTGGTAGTTCGGTCTTGGTCTTTAAGTACTGTATCCGCATCTGCCGATGACGACATTGATAAACCCATAGCGAGCACATTACAAGATACAAAATCTGCATCTATTTTCATCCAAAGGTCGCGCTTGCGTCTACGCGACAACTGGGTAGCATTCGCAGATGATAAAGCATTCGTGTGTCTATTTCTTGTTCCAGAGCCTGATTTTGACGCCATCGTTGTCGACAGTATCGGGCCTACTGATGTCGTCGCAGCCGAGCCATTCAATTCTGCTGCCATAGTTATAGTTGCCATATCCATCTAATGATGTGTATGTATGATGTATGTATTGTATGTAGTATGTATGTTACCGCGTAATTAACTCAAACACATAATATTATGTTTAAATTCAATTTTATTAACAATTAAATAATATACAATATTATTTATATTAATAATAATAATAGGTAATAATAATAGTAATAAATAATAACAATAGTAATAAAATTTAGTAGAATACAAATAATTATCATACAAAATGGGTGCGAGTAGTTCAACTTCTGCAACAACAACGTCGGGTAATCGGGGTGCCGAAGAATTCAGAAGGCGGGTCAATTTAATTGCAGCCAATTTTATTATGACACCCGATTTTAAACGTTTCAGCGAGTTGTCGAATGAGGATTATTGCAAAGATTTAACGATATTAACCAGAGATTTGCTCGCTAAAAAATTCACCACAAAGCAAATCAACTATTTAGCGATGGGAGATCTAAAAAAAGATTCGGTGTTATACATATCCAAAAATGAACTTGCTGCTATTGAGTCTGGTATGCGAGACAAAAAGAAAACTATGTGCAATGGAATAGCGCGGTTTTACGTTCGAATTGCCCATGTTTTTTCTGCTATTTATTCCACGGTATCGCCCAACTGGAAAGCGACCATTGAAAATGGAAGTTCTGGAGGACCCCCTGACTTTTGCAAGGTTCGAATCGAGACGCTTCTTAAATCTGCGCGATTAGTGCGCGATGAAAATGGAAAAGGTGAGCACGTTTCGGTGCAGCCAACCGTATGTTCGCTTTACGCATCAGAATCTTCTTCCATGATGACCCAACCTGGTTTTCCAGATTTAGAACCACTTTATAACGACATTTACGATTTTGAAAAGGGGGTGTTCAACCAACGAAGCGCTAATATGAGTTCAAAGTATGAGTCCGACCTAAATATGCTGTTCAGTGCATTTACAGGGTCTTCCAACAAACCCGATACCATAAAACGGTTTTCGGACATTAATATTGCATCATTGGCAAAACGCATCCCGGAGTGCGGACCGCATATTCCAACCGCACAGCCGGCACCAGTTCCCGAATTGAACAAACCGGCAGGACAAGACCCTCGAGTTGTTGAAAAAATAGAAATCGAACGGGTCAGGAAAAATGCCGAGCTTCAGGACAAATATATGCGTGCCAGCGCTTCCAATCTAACTGGGTCATTTACATCCCCGCCAAAAGGTGCAACGAAACAAAATGGAGCATTTTCGGACTACGTTGGCCATGTTAAAACAATGATGAACAATGCAGACCGATCAAGAACCAATCTTCTCAAAATTTTAGATAAAATGTTTTTAATTGTGATGGTTGACTCTGCCCCCAAAATTACGATACACCCATCGCTTACATCAGACATTTTGGATTCAATTGTAAACGAAACCCGAGACCAAATAATGCAGCTTTACATGGGATGCGAACGCGATTTTTATACAGGCATGAAACTGCTTCGCGTTATAGTGGAAGAGAAAATGCAAGAAAATATGGAAGTCGCGCTTATTAAACTTAAAGCCGATACTCGCGCGGCAATACAAAAGGTAGTCGAGCAAAAACGTCAAACCGCGGACGCCTCTCCCGACAAATCCGGAATGTTTTCGACAATTAAAGATGCTGTTTTCAGCACCAAACCATATGATGTTATAGCTGACGCAGATGCCATTAATAAAGATAGAGAAAAACAAGAGTCCGTCGGCGCTGCGACAAATAAAGAGAATAATGCCAAGGAAGAGCTTGTGAGTCTTATCAGAGAACATAAAGATATCGATGATGAAATAGCAAATACGAATCAAATGATTGGCGTTATAACAAAAAAGAAAGATGCAGCTCAAATAGCGGTAGACTCATTATTATTATCAAAAGAAAAACCTGATTCAGCTACCAAAGTCGATGCCGATGCAACACTTGCCAAAATAAAAGAAGAATTAGATACTGCAAATAAAAAAAAGATACAACTTACCGAAGATAACGACAGAAATCAAAAAGATATTTCAACAAAACAGGGAGAAGTTGATAATCTTATGAAAATGAAAACCGAATTAATGTTAAAACAATAAATCAAATATTAATATAATATTAATATTATTAATAATATTAATAATAACTAAATTACCCTTTAATTTATACAATGCGCTCCGGTGCACTTGGGCTTATTTTCGCGCTTACCTACTGCACCTTCTAAAGCTCCATAGCCTCCAAATATCATGGATGATGCCAATATTACTATAAGTAAAATCAGAAGAAAAAGGGTTCCGTTAAGCATGTGAATGATTAATTTGAATTGAATATTTGTATGCGAATAATTTTATTTATTATATTATACTTTTATACAATAAATATTTAATTAATTAATTAATAAGAAACTCTGTTTTTGGTTAAATTAAATTAAATTAAATTATTTTATTAAATTAATTCAACCTTCTTACTAAAACAAACGCCCCATGCCGTCATTAAAAACAGACCAATTTGCACCATCAGATCAGCAAAATGCGGCCACTTCAAAACGAATGCATGATTTTTTTGAAGGCACGCGGACAACATGCATGACATTAGTTGCCGCGTTTATTATTATATTGTTATTCATAGTTGGCCCTTTTAGACCCAGTGGTCAACTGCTGATGCTTTCAGTTCGATGCATTGCATCGTTAATTCTGGTCTACGGTATCGTTGTTAATGTGCAAGCGATGGGAAATATTTATGACATTAAGGGCGTTTTCACACTGAACACCATGTCGGACGTTCGTCGTAATTTTTACACGAGTGCCTTATTCACAACGCTTATGGCATTTTTGGCTGCATTTATAATTTATAAACATTTTTAAAATTTTTAAATTTTAAATTTACATTTAAATTTAGCAACATCAAATATTTTTAAATTTAAAATAGAATACGTGATATAAATAAATATAATAAATAAATAAATAAATAAATAAATAAAAAATAATATCACGAAATAAAAACAACAATTATTTTATAATCACTTTACATAAAATACATAAATTATATCACTTATAAATTATGGAAATTCGAGTTTTCGGATTGACGCTTCGGCTTGAAGTCATTATTATTACACTGCTGCTTGGAATGATAATGGGTGGACATTTATTATGTTCCTGTGCAAAGGTTCCTATTTCAGAGGCATTTAGTGCTATTACGGAAGGTGAAGAAAATATGAATAAGCCAGCAGAACCACCAACTACTGCCTCCGGATCGGCTGGAGCTGTGCCCGCAAATGAACATCGTAACGCTCCTGCTTCTACATCCTCCGGGTCTGGAATGGGAATGGGTTTGGGTGCCCTGGGCGCAGGACTTGCTTTAGGTGGTGGTGGTGCAACACCCACCCCCGAACCCGCAACAGAACCCGCGAAACAACAAACGGCTACCAATACGCATGCTGACCAGAGCGAGGCTTTCAGCGATTACGCCACGTATCGCGGTGGGGAGAACAATACGGATATCACTGGCAGTTGGATAAGCAAGGCGAACAAGTATTCGAACGATCTGGGTTATCAATCCACCGCGGGTAAGGTAAATACATACGTCGGCACTGCTGTGCCTCTTCCGGACGGTGAACTGTTCTTTTTTAAGAACAACCAATTCAAGCCGGAATGCTGTCCCGGACCATACAGTTCAAGCACGGGATGTGCTTGCATGAGTGCGGAACAGGTGAAATATTTAAACACTCGAGGTGGGAACAGGACGTCTGATTCAGAATTTTAATACATAAATATAAATAAAATATCCCCAATAATTATAATAATAATAATAATTTCAATTATAATTATAATTATAATTATGTCGTATAGAATATTTATTAAACCACGATGGACTAAATAGAGACGATAATAAACATTTATATTTTAATAAAAAAACATTACTTCGCTGGAAAAAAAACGATGATACGGGAAAAGGATAAAGCTGATATTAAATTAATAGAAGAACTGATAAGAAAACGAAAAATAATAAGAAAACAAAAAAAAAGAAACACCAAAAGGTGTCCTAATGGTAAAAGACGAAATAAAAAAACTAAAAAATGTGTAAAAAAGTAAACATTATAAATGATGTTTGGGTATAGATGCCATAACGCATAATAAGTCCGTTTGAAATACGGAATAAAATAAGCGATAGTGTTTGTGAATCCAAATGTTCAAATCGCGGTATGTGGATATTTCGGCGAGTTCCGGATACATCAAATCATTGTGACGAGCTTCTTTTATAATTTTACTTACATTGCATATTAATTCCGCGAGTGTCGGGTATGGGTTGATGCTGGCTCCATTTTCGATTATCGGTTCGGACTTATTATCATCTTTATATTTTATACCATCGGGAACACATTCATTCATCCTATTTTTGATATTTATTTATTGATGAATTTATAAATTATTGTTATATTTATTTAATAATATTTTATATATTATTATATTTATTATAGTTAATACGTAGTTAACTATTTAGAATACATACATCGAATAAAACACAACCGTCATAAACATAAACATAAACATAAACACAAATAACCCCAAATAATAAATATTAAATATAAACGCAAATAGAGAGAATGTTCGATGGTCTTACTGCGAGCGTTATTAACTATTTAAAGTTGGCTGCGCGCATATCTCCATTTTTTCTGGTTTTTTTCCTGGTATTGGTGTCGCTTTTCGATAGTCAATGGGGTATTAAGGGTTTCGTATATCTTGCATGCGTGCTTATACTTGCACTTGTGAACTTTCTTATTGCGATTGTAATGGATGCGAGTGACCCGGTTATAAATAAGCATCCGCTATGCAGAGTCTTTGATTTTCCAATGGGTGGCGACACGCACTCGTACAGCCCGGCGCTAAATAGCGCGATCATAGCGTATACATTAGTGTATTTGCTCTATCCAATGGTTGTAAATGACACATATAATTATGGCGTTATCGGAATGGTAACAGTGCTCTACCTGACCGACACATTTATGTCGCTGTCACATGATTGCACCGACACACTGGGTGTTGTTTTAGGAACGGCCATAGGCGCAGTTCTTTCATTTGGCGTGGTGTTCACCATCCTTGCCAGCGGAAACGAATCGCTGCTTTTTTTTAATGAACTCAAAAGCAACAACGTGGTCTGCAAGCGACCGGCGAATCAGAATTTCAGATGCCGCGTTTACAAGAACGGCGAGCTTATCAGCGGATTTACGAACTAAGAGATATATATTGGATATCGATGAATGATGAAGGATAATGGATAATGGATAATAAATAGTATTATGTTTATGTTTAACAACTTAAACAAAAAAATAATATTAAAATTTAATAAATAATATATTATTAGAGATGATAAGGCAAATGGAACCAACTGCGTTGCTCACCACGTCGTGCCGATATGAATGTTCAGCGTGCGGGTTTAATAGTCTAAAATATAGCGACTACGCTCGTCACGTTACGACCAAAAAACACAATAAACGGATTGAACAACTGTCGGTATCGCCGCAAGTACATGAAACTGAAACCACGATAGATGATGGTGCAACGTTTCCTACATTTACAACCCCTGATTCGTTGATCGTTTCTACTACTACTACTACTACTTCCACCGCCATATCAGATTCATACGCTTGTAGAATATGCAACCGAACATACAGTGCTCGAAACAGTGCATGGTATCATGAGAAAAAATGCAAACAGCAACAGCAACAGCAACAGCAACAGCAACAGCAACAACAGCAACAGTCCAATGTTGTGACGACGCACGAACACGCGTATACAAGTTCGTCAAATTCACAGGTGGCCAAAGATGAAATAATAGACCGGCTATTAAAAGACAACGCGGAAATGATGAAGATAATAAAGGACATTGTTCCGCGCATTGGAACAACCATGATCATGAATACCACCAATCACAATAAATTCAATGTCAACGTGTTTCTTAACGAACAGTGCAAGGACGCAGTGAACATTTCGGACTTTGTAAATTCTATTCGAATTACAATGCAGGATTTGCACGTTACCGAAGAACGCGGTCTCGTCGAAAGCATTTCAAATGTTTTGGTTCAAGGACTGAACGATATGGATGTGTATAAGCGCCCGATACATTGCACCGACCTGAAGCGGGACATATTATACGTTAAGGACAACGAGCAGTGGGAGCGGGATGAAACGCAGGAACACATTCGAAAAAGCGTTAATGATATTGCGTATAAACAAATTCTCTCGGTTGAAAATTGGAAAAACGGACTCCCAAACCTTCATTGTGACGAGAAATTGCAGTTACAATACAATACGCTGCTTTTGAAAACGTTGGCAGATACGGGTGAAAAGGACATTCGCAAAATTGTAAAAACGGTTTGCAAACAGGTATATTTACCCGACGCGCCTCAAATACAACCGGCATAATTTTAATTCATAGTTAAATGTTAAAAGTTACAATTTTTTATTGATTTTTTATTTTTAAAAATAAAAATATTATAGTATATTATAATATTTATATTTAGCATTCGTCATGAAATCCAAAACCAAAAGGTGTGTTAAGGGAAAACGCCGTTGTCACACGGGTAAATGCGTTGTAAAGAGTGCATACGCAAAAACTAAAAAATGCGCAAAAGGGTCGCGTAAATGCCATGACCAGGTGTGCCATACCGTAAAACACGTAGTAAGGAGCAAGTATAACTTGCGAAGCCGTGCAATGTAAATAAAATTTAAATATAACTTTGATAATTATAAATCAATTTAGCAATTAATTATCAAAAACTATAAAACTATGACATCCGCATCTCAAGATATTTCAGAAGGGCAGGAGCAGGAGCAGGAGCAGGAGCAGGATCAACAGAAACAGCAAGAGCATTTTTATGTCTATCTATTAGAAGCATCCAGCGGGCGTGCAACATATATCGGTGCCACTACAAATTTAGACAGAAGGCTGCGTCAGCACAACAAGGAAATAGCAGGCGGAGCAACAGCTACAGGAATGCGTGTGTCGCGCGGTGAAACGTGGGCCCGGATTTGCCATGTATCCGGCTTTCCAACATGGAATGCCGCGTTGCAATTCGAGTGGAGATTCAAACAGATTACTCGGCGATTACCACCCGGGGGAAGCAGCGTGGATCGTCGTAAACGCGCACTTGAAATCCTGTTAGCATTGGACCGCCCGACAACAAAAGCGATGGCGTATGCGGAATGGCACAACGGAATGGGACCCGTTGTAACCTGGATTAATTAACAATAATAATAATAACAATAATAATAATAATAATAATAATAACAATAATAATAATAACAATAATAATACCAACAATAACAATAATAATGCCCTACCCTACTACTAAAGTATATTCTGATGCCGAACGTGCGGCTTTGGCTGCCGAACATGCGTCTTGGGCTGCCGAAAATCGTCGTGCTTCTGCTGCTAAACTTCGTGCAACTGCTTGGATTGCCGAACGTCGTGCTGCTGCTGCTGCTGCTGCTCGTCGTGATGCTGCTCCAGTCGCATCTTATGCGAGTGCACCCCTCTCAGAATCACACCAGCGCATGCGTGACTCCGTTGCAGCAGTTGGGCGCAAGCATGATGATATAATAGAATACATTACTCGATTGGAAACCCAAAACGCCCGGTTGAGAGAAAAGTATCTCCGATTGGAAAAAGAAAATGTCCGATTGGAAAAAGAAAACGCCCAATTGATTGAATTGCTGCCTGGTCGTGGCGGTTCTCGCAAACGCAAATCAACTCGCAGCAAAAGGAATTGAGGTTGAAGCTTGGATAAGCGGAACTCGGCGCATGAAATGCAAGAAGGTAAATGTAAAAGTAAGAAATCCCACTACTCCAGTTCTCGTTCTTCCGCCATCCAACAGTATAATAATGGGTTATTGGGGTGGGTTGGGTTTGTATAGGATGTCGTAATACTTCTCAAAATAGCGCTTGCTCGCCACGTGCGCTTTGCGCGAATAAGAATATGAACAGTATCGCTCATACGCATTGTATATTGTCATGTGGGGGGAGACGGGGGGTTGCATTTTTGTTGAAGCTGAATCATCGTCGGATTCGTCACCGCCACAACCACAACCAGCACCGGCACCAGCTGAACCCATATTTTCAGTAGTATTCGTATTCGAAAACGTTAAAAATGATGCGGCAGCACCCTCCCCTATAATTGCCAACGCTTGGCTAATTTCCTGCTTCTTATTCCACATTTTTGATGCAATATTAATAAGATACTTGTCGTCTTCGATATGGACATCGCCGAAAAAGTGCTTTACCAATCCGCACATGAATTGATCGGTTATTTTGATGTTATTCGCAGTCTTGTGAAACATCTTCTTGGATTTAATATGACTCATGAACAATACGGTTAGTTCGTCGAGTTCCAGCTCGTCGTCTTCATTGGTCGTCTCTATCGTCTCATTCCAAAACGATAAAAACTCGCTCACAATAGGTAGATGCTTACTCGTGAGACTTGTGAATAACAGCGTGTCCGTTGCATGCGAATCATCGTCTGAAGACGTAGATGATAGTGACAGTGCCAACGCGCCAGGCACAACCGTGTGCGGAAGAAGTGTCATGAGTCGTGTTTTCAGCTGGTTTGTAAAAATCACATAAGGTAGTCGTTCTTCTTCCAAAAACAACTTCCATAAATATTGCATTTTCCTCCACGATATTGCATGCTGACTGTTATTACACGACTCGGTTGTCGTAGCAATGAACCGATTTACGATGGCCGCATCATCATTCGTTTTCAAGTAGAAACAATGCGCGGCGAGCGCGGTGTCCTTACAATACGGTGATTCCAGGAATGCGTCCGCGCTCCCGAATCGCTTGGAATAATGGGATGCAACGCACATGATATCTACAATGTTGCGCTTGAAGGGGGACGAATAATCGCTAACATTTATAGACGATATGCCGTTTTCGTTCAGGTCCAGTAATCGACATTCGCTGTATGTGTGGTCATAGAACTTAAATTTAAACACGTTGGTAAGGCTTGACGTTCCAAACAGCGTGCAGCATTCTATAGACAGTTCTTTAATGAACTGTTTAGCCTTTGCGCTTATAAAGTAAAAATTTACATTTTTCTTGTTCATTATATCGCCCAAAACAGTTAAGAAATGCTTTACAGCGTCTCTGCCGGTAAAAATGGATGGATAGAATAAACTAATCACCTTTTGTATGGTGCACGATTCTGGGATGGAATTGAGGAGCTCTCTGTCCTTTATCCGTTTTACAAGTTGATTTTTAATTTTATATTTCCACGGTTTAAGTTCGGGGTAGTCCTGAAGAGCTACGAGCGCCGAATGCACAATCTCATCCTCGTCTATTTTATCGTATTTCGTATTGTCGTATGTGAAAAATAAGTCAATAGCGGAGTTGTAAAAATAATTGTGTCCGCCAGTAGAAAGAAATTGGTCGATAAACTCGTCGGACGTGCTAATGAGTGCCTTTTTTCTTTCAGTTCTTTCGTGAAGCGTTGCTTCGTATGCTGCCATTAATGCGGGAAGCTGCACGACACTGCCAATTAATTTTGTGAGCACGGCATCATTGTCTTCGTATTTGCGAAATATGCTATCTATAATGTGGTGCATTTGCGCCAGACTGGAACTCGTTGTATCCATTTCGCAGTGGTCTGATGATGATGACATGGAAAATGGGTAACAACTTAGTTAATCAATATGAATAATATCATAATAAGAATTAATATTTAAATGATAATACATAATACACAAACAACTGTTGTTATTTGTATTGTGTATTATCATTATCATTATTATCATTATATATCATTTATACGCACATGTCGCATCATACAATACGCATTATGGTATTGGCGGTTTTCAACCATGATATAATATATGATGAATTTTACAAGTTAAACATGCGGTATATTGATACGCTTAAATCCAAGCGGCCGGATATTTATGAAAATATGCGGTTCTATTACGTGGTTGCGGAACACGAGTGCGATAGCACACGAGTTGATGAAACAGCCCGAATGATTACAGTAAATGGAACTGAAAGTTGGTGTCCTGGTATTCTTGAAAAAACCGTAAAGGCGCTACAATATGTGAATGAAATGCGAGAGCATGCACCAAATGCCGGTGGGTTTAAGTATGACTATATCATTCGCACAAACGCATCTACATTCATAAATTTGGAAATGCTGTATTTGGAATTACTCGATTTAGATGCGTGGAATTCCGCACCGCAACGAATGTATAAATATGTTGCAATGGGACATATTAGCGTATTACAGTGCGGAAATGACAGATATGGTCTCACTGAGAACGCGATGCAAGTGTATATGGGGGAAAAATTCTTTCAAGGTGTATGCATCATCATGAATGCTGCATTAGTTTCCGAATTGGTGCATCATGTCAAAACTCGTATTAATTTAAATGTAGTGGACGATGTGGAAATAGGTAGATTCATTTGGTCACTACCGAGCACACCGGATGAGCTGTATACCATGGATATAAGCGATCGAATGCTTTCTTATTATGTTGACAAGCCAACGAATCCATACATATTTTGCAATAATCGGTATAAGGCAAACCGATATTCCGATTTAGATTGTTTCAAGGGTGTAGCTGAAATGCATACAAATAATTTAAACGTTTAAACTTGATTACATTACAGTAATGATGACATGACATTATACAAATCTACGCTTATGCTTTCTGGATACATAACATGAAACACAATCTGAAGAGACCCGTGCTGCTGGGCCCCGTTATTAGGCGAATCGCGAACAAATCCGAGACCATTTATTGTTTTTACAGATTCGGGCTGTATTACGCTACCGACTTGCTTATTTATTATCTGATATGATTTTCCGTTCAAATGAGTGAACTCAAACTGCACCCCGCAAAGGGATTCCTTGAGTGTTATTTTTTTATGCATAATAATGTCCAGGTTATTGTCGCCAGCGCCAGCGCCAGTGCCAGCACCATCGACAGTTGAAAATGTGGCATGCGGTATAAATGTAACGGTTAATCGCACGTCTCCTAAAACTCGATTGGTGCCGATATTTCCAATCTTAGGCAGCGTAATTGTTTCATTATTATGTGTTCCGCGTGGAATGGCTACGGCCACTGTTACCTGTTTTACGGCACTGACAAGATCCGATTCTTGCACAAGCTGTTCGTATTCAACGTGAATCGTGGTTCCAGAATATGCTTGTTCCATTGTAATATTAATTGTCTTTTCTATAAGTGGTGGCTTGGTAATCGGGTTGATATATTGTGGTGGTAGCGGTTCTTCAAAAATAAAATCTGATTCAGACTCGTCTGAACCCGAATCCGTTTTTAGAACAATTTCGGGCTCATATACGCTATTGTTACGGGATTGCTGATGCTGTTGTTGCTGATATTGTTGCTGTTGTTGCTGCTGTTGCTGATGCTGATATTGTTGCTGTTGTTGCTGTTGTTGCTGTTGTTGCTGTTGTTGCTGTTGTTGCTGTTGTTGTTGTTGACGATGTTGATTCATAATATTGATTGCTTGATGTTGTTGCTGCATATGCATCATCATTGGATGAAACATTCCCTGAATACCCCCCATTCCCATTCCACCCATATTGCCTTGAATAATATGGATTTCGCCTCCTCCTCCTCCACCGAGACCGTGAAATAACCCGCCAAGACCCGCGCCTCCGAGGCCACCACCACCGCCGAATAGCATATTAAAAATTTCATGCGGATTGATTTCGGCTGTGAACATTCGTTCACCCATTCCACCATATTTCAATTCATGATTGTAAACTTCTCGTTTTGTTGGGTCAGATAGAACGGAGAACGCTTCCGCTATTTTCTGAAATATCTGAGTTGAATCCGGTGAGCTATTTTTATCCGGGTGATGAATAAACGACAATCGGCGATACGCCTTTTTAATGTCGTCTAAACTTGCATCGGCTGGGACGCCGAGCACGTCATAAAACGTTTTTGATTCACTCGTCATTGCGTTTTTTGCGTTATTTGCGTTAATTAGTAAATGAATTAAAACGCTTAAATGTTTTAATGGTTAAATATTATTATTATTAATTGAAATAAAATACTATTTAATACAAAATTAAACGTATGCATTCATTTGTTGTAAAATATCAACCATCCACAATATCAGATTTTCAGCAACTTACGCCAGTGTTAAAAACCACTCTGAAGTCGTTAATAAAAATAGACCGATTAAATGTTTTGATTACGGGTGCGCCGGGGGTAGGCAAAACTTCAATCATCAATGCAATAATTCGCGAATATTATGGGGATGCGTTTAATTCTGAAAATATTTTGGTTCTCAATTCTCTGAAGGAGCAGGGGATACAATACTACCGAAATGACCTGAAAGTGTTCAGCCAGACAAACAGTCTGGTTCGAGATAAAAAGAAAATAATATTATTGGATGACATTGATTTGATTAACGAGCAGAGCCAGCAGGTGTTTAGAAACTGCATGGACAAGTACGGTAATAATGTTCACTTCATAATGGCGTGCACAAATCTTCAAAAGGTAATTGACAGCTTGCAGTCGAGAACAATTATTATGACAGTTCCAAGCCCAACTGCAGCAATCATTCGTGATATTGCGCACCACATCATCGAGTGTGAGCCTGCTATGAAAAATATAATGACCGGAGCAAGTGACTCGGCGGACGCTCTCGAACATGTTATCACGCTCTCAAACAACACAATTCGTATTTTTGTAAATTATATTGAAAAATTATACATACTTGATAAACCGCTAACGCTGGAGCTTGCAAAAAATATTTACACAAACATTTGCTGCACAGATTTTGAAAGGTACACCGAGTTTTTATTGATCGGAAATTTGCCAGACGCGATTAAGATATTTTACGCGCTGCACGACCATGGATACTCTGTAATTGACATTATTGAAACATATTTCTCGTTTTTGAAAACAACATCCATATTGAATGAAATGCAAAAATATAAGATAATTGCTTTGTTATGCAAGTATATTACCATTTTTCATAATGTGCACGAAGATGAAATCGAGCTCGCGCTATTTACCAACAACGCAATCAACGAAATTAAATACATTTAATTTAGGGATATAATAATCATATTGTTAATTTATTATTATTATTATTATTATTATTATTCCAATTATTATTATCTAAAACCATTATAAAACAACCTACAACCTACAACTCCAAATCAATAAAATGGCCGAAAGTGGTTTTACTATGATTGTTCACGCGCTAATCGCGTTCGCAGTATTGTATGCGATTATGAAATACGGATTACAACAATCCGAATCAGTAGCTCAGGACAGAAGCGCCCTTTTTAGTGGCATTATTCTTGTCTATATGGTGATGTTTGGACACGGTGCTCCCACGCGCGTTAACCCTAACTTATTTTAAATTATGGCGGCATCAACGCATCCATATTTCTCACATAATAGACCTTATTTGATAACGATTGTTCATATTTTAAACTCGTTATCATGTCAATTTTTGCATCTTTGCATATGTGCCGTATAACCTGAATAAAATGCGCATACGATGCAGGACCGGTCATATGTCGTTCTGCGTAAAAGGCGTATTTTGGCCGGTAGTAGTTTATTGTCATGGTTTCCATGAATGGGCGTATCACATCCATAAATATGCCGCGCTTAAATGCGCTAATATCAATGATAAAATGATTCTTTGACGCAGAAACGTCGGCGGCATTTAGTGGCGGACAAATAGATTCGAGAAATGTGTAGAAAAATGGCAACGGAACTTGAGTTTTAAATACGCTCATTGATTTATTGATTTATTGATTTATTGATTTATTGATTTATTGATTTATTGATTTATTGCTGTATTGCTTGTTAAATTAATTAATAATAAATATTTATAAGTTTGAATTTATTTAGGAATGGAATTAATTTTAATAATTAATAAATAATAATAATATATTTGTATATAATATAAACAGCTTCTTACTAATAATATGTCTAATACAACTACCAATACTGGCAGCAATGCAACGATAACTCAATCTAAAGCAAAGCCTAAAAGGCCATCAGCGCCACCGAGCACCAGTAGGTCGACAACCCAAAAAAGATATAAGAAGTTTTTTGTTACTAAAGGTGGACGCCTCAGCCGACGCAGGCAATGCCGCAACCGTAACAGAAGCAAACGCACGCGTAGGCAATAAGCATTTATGAACAAGAATTGCAATCACATGCAACTTTAAATTTTATATTTATATTTATATTTTATATATATAAACATGATACGAAAGATACCCACACGGGTTTTAAGGGCACGTCTAATAAAATATGAGCAATGCCGAGATGCCAAATGCACACCCGGGTGGATTATGGATAAAGAGCTCAAAAAATATGGCACATCATTGAAACGCAAATGTGGTAGTAAATACGCGCGCATGACATTAAAAAGATTAAAGAATGTAACTGCTGCAGAGTGGCGGATTCACAATAAATGCACATCTAAACATTATAATGAATCTCGTTATAATAAGCTGGCCGAAAAACAGACACGGTGTGTGAGAAAGAATTGCAATCACATAATCACATGAAACTATTCTACTCGGCATCAATCATCAACGTCGTAATTATAAAAATCACACGCAATAACCATTTTTTCTCCATTTTTTACCCATTGCCACTGCATTCCAGTTGTAGTCTTCAGTTTCTTACCTAATTTTTTACATGCTGACTCCATTTTTTTAGCAGTATACTCGTCGTTGACATACATTGTAAATAATAACATTTTTATTGTTTGTATTGCGTTTATATTATTTGTTTATATTTGGTTATAAAAAGAAAAAATTAACTCATATTTGACTCTTATGTTTACTTTTTCTTTTTATCGTATCATTTATTGTTTTAACGCAACTCACTAATAAAAATTATCAGTCGTCCTGCCCACGCACATGGAGTATAATAGACGGCTCTGAAAATAGAAAACACCGTATGAGAGGAGCATGCCAATTCCGGCAATATAGAATTTGGTATCACCGGTGTTTTTAAAGGCGTGATATAACATGCCGACAAACGTGAAAACCATAAGCACGAAAAATATAATCGTGATGTAATAAAAATACAAACAATAACGTTTGTCTAAAGGTCCGAGGATGCTATCCATTGAATTCATTGTATTCATTGAAGCGGTGTATTAAAAATTAAAAAATTAAAAATAGTTTATAGTTTAATATAATAAAAAATAAAAATAAAAAAAAGGTTTTTTACCTTGTTTTTTTATTTTTTTATTTTGTATTTGTTTTGTTTTTTATTTTGTATTTTGTATTTGTTTCATTATTTTTTCAATTTTTTCAATGTGTTAGCATCTCGAAACTGACATCACAACTGAATCGGTGTCTGGGGTTCACGGAGCTGGTATAGTAAATGTCAGACAAACATTCGCTTGCGTATGCACGTAACTCCTTCAGTTCGTTCATTTGGCCAACCGCCTTTTCATAGAGGCCATTGATTTTCACAAAATCATGAGTCACTGTCTTACCAAGTGACAACATCGAATTCGTTGTGACGAATGTGTCGCGAATACGATACATGATATCGGTCGCAGCATTTTGAACCGCCACAAGCAAGTCGAGAATTTGGCGATTGATTTCGGAATCCTGATGGAGACGAAATACGCGTTTGCGAAACTGCTCCTCGGTGATGTCCTTGCACATGAACGACACGTGGAGTTTCTCCATACGCGTTCTGACTTCTGCACCTTCGCGGAAATTCGGAATGTCGTGCAAACGCATGTGAATGACGGATTGTATGATCTCGGCCATCTTTCCGTCATACGATTTTATATCTTCAGTCGGTTTGGCCAGCTCGCCAAAATAGCGCATTTTAGTAAATGCGCTTGTAAGTATAGTGTGAAGCTCGGTAGAAAATCGCCGATCGATTTCGCGGCCACATTGAATGTCCGCTGGGTCACGTGCCATTCCTCCACCAGCGCCAGCGCCACCGCCCTTGCGCATCCACTCCAAGTAGTGTGGATTGTGCCCACGCTCTTCAATGCGACCCGTTTTCCAGGACCACAAATTCTTGCACGATGTGCAGAACATTTGGTCACATCCTTCGGTCTTGTGTATGTAGATTCCACATCCTGGACCGGGACAAGGCTTTGTGTCGCTTTTCATGAGCTTGATGGTTTCAACCGTGTCGGGATTGCAAACATGTGCATCAGTTTCTTCCTTGGTTGTTCCCTTGATTTCGTGGCAGTGGGTGCATGAGAATTTGTCACACACGCCACATTTCCAAGCCGACGACACGAATCCTCGGCATTCCGAGTCACAGCATTTGTGCTGAAATGCAGAGACGGCGATCGCATCGCTTCCATGAATCCCGCCGTGTCTGAGGAATCGGATATCGTCCGTAATAATCCGTTTTTGAATCATCAATTCTCTGATCTGTCGATCGACATCTTCAAGTTCCATAAATTTCTGCCGAGCGAGCTTTTCGCGCTCGACGCGGGGTTGAGCCATTGGAAGAAGTGCCAGCTGTTGCTGGTAAAGAATCTTGACCCTGTGTTCGCGCATGTCACCCCTTATAAATGTGTCAGTAAAATGTTGTTTGAGAAAGCGAGTCGTCATTTCCGTGTTGCACTTCATGCATTTGGCTTGGCTCACACCATCGCTGGTGAGAAATGTCTTGTAGCAGTTGTGGCACGCCGCGTAGTCGCAAGAGGGGCAGACAATTGGTTTGCGCAACATTTTTGTGAACACTTCACAGCATGTAGGACATTCAGTTGCGGTTGTTCCACTTGCAACCTGTGCTTGAACCAGCGATAAAAGTTGGCAGTCGGTAAGTTTGGATTTTTGGGTATACGCCATTCGAGAATTGTTTGTTGCTTTGGGGGCCTACCTATCCGAATAAGCTTTCGAAATTCACATCAATTTTTTTATGTATATATGCTTACGCTTGCGATAACGATAACAGTAAACTTCTACATTATTCCTTAATGAGGTGCGATATCGATTGCAGGCACTGGCATTTTCCGCTTGACAATCATCGTCTTCTTCACTTTTCCCGCGCTACCGGCAGATGCCGACGCGTTTGCAGAAGCAGAACTTGCAGCAGCATCTTCCCGCCTTTTTCGCTCCACAATCACACTATACGCCGATTCCAATGCATCCAATTCGCGAATCCATAGTGCAAATGCGCTGGTTTCCATCAATTCGGCGTATTCGCGCTGCTTTGAGTCTCGGTCGGTCATTAGCGCAGTAACCTTCTCTTCCGTAACCCCATCCTGGGGCATTTTCAGAAGATAGTCATATCCGCCGTCTCGCACCGCATATCCGCGCGATGCAAGCAATGCATTGATTGACTCACGCTTCTGACGACGCAAATCCAGCGCGTCGTCCAACTGTTCCTGGATGTATTTGGCCCGATTGGACAGCACTTCCAACTCGCTCAAAAGCTTCGCGAGCATTGCGCTTCGTCTCCGTTCATAAATCTCGCGGCGGACCGGGAAGAATGCGCGCGCAATCTCGTAAACAGTGTCGTAGCGACGCAATTTCTCGTTTTCGTCAAACAGGTTCATATTGGATGTCGACTGCGTGGTATAGAGCTTGAGCGTTTTTTCCAAACCGTTACATTCCGTTACACTTGTCACAGCTTGGCAGCGATCGCGCTCAGCAATTGGTTGCGTCATTGTAATCATGAAATCAACGATCGAGTCGGTGCTCATGTCGCAATACTCTTTCACGTGTGGCGGCGTATGCACCGCGTTTGCACCGGTTCCGCTCGTAGTAGGCTCCATCAGCGCCTCCAAATGCGTCTTGAAATCCTCCGTCCAAAACCCGATTGGAAGTTCAGTCACGCGAATTCGATGGTCGTCGATTGCAATGTAAGAACCCTTGATTGCGTATTTCGCGGGACCCGAACCCGATTCTGACGAGTTCAACTTTGCAATTGTTCCCTTGAATCCCTGGTAGAACGGTTCAATTGCGATTCCGCTTGCGCTTGTGCCTGCAGTGGTGCCAGCAATGCCACAAGTCTCTTCCGAATCCGCAATGAGAGCGCGCATAAACGCAATAATCTGTAGCGGGTTGTGGCACATGATGTCCGTGCTGAATCCCGTTCCAATTCCCTTTGTTCCATTCACAAGCACGAGCGGAATAGTCGGCGCGTAAAACACGGGTTCCACGAGTTCGCCGTCATCGTTCAGATACTTCATTATTCCGTCATCCTCCGGTCGAAACAGCATGCGCGTGAGCGGGTTCAGAATCGTGAAGATGTATCTTTCACTCGCTGAGTCTTTTCCTCCTTGAATACGGGTCCCAAACTGACCGTTGGGTTCGAATAAATTGATGTTGTTGCTGCCAACAAAGTTCTGCGCCATGCCAACAATGGTGGCATTCAGGCTGGCCTCGCCGTGGTGATACCCGGAATGCTCCGACACGTAACCGCTGAATTGGGCAACCTTGATTTCCGTTTTCGTGAGCCCCTTCTTGAACGCGGCATACAGGATTTTCCGTTGACCCAGCTTTTGTCCGTCCATCAGATTCGGAATGGACCGTTCATTGTCATACACCGAAAAGTGTATCATCTCCTGGTTTATAAACTCGGAATACGACACCTCGGGTTTGCGCGTATCCAGGAACGCGTCCCTGGAATATGACGCGAGCCACGTTTTGCGGTCATCGGGGCGCTTCTTGTTGAACGCCATATCCACGGAATCGTCACACGTTTCACCGCCGTGCACGAACGACACCGTTTTCTTGCGCTCAAAATATTCCTTGAATTCCTTGCTCGTGCTTGTGCCCAGACCCTTGTAATATTTGATAGTCCACGCCTTGAGTGCGGTGTCCTGTGCTTCCGCATTGGCGCCAAGAGTGCGTTTCCATTCCTCGTATTCGCCGTCATTGTAGAACAGCATGGGTTCGCCCCTTCCAGACCGAGTGGCCTTCAGAATCGGCGTGTTCATGAAGCCGATGAACCCCGGAATATGTGCGAGCGATGGCCATTCGGACTGAAACAAGTTGATACCGAGGCCCTTGATGTGCGACCCGTCCAAATCCTGGTCGGTCATGAAGAGGATTTTACCGTAACGCAGTTTTGTGCGCACCAGTTCAGGTGTGTATTCGCGCCCCGTTTCCAGACCCATGATTTGCTTGATTTCCGCGATTTCGTGGTTCTCGGAAATACGTTTTGTGGCCTCGCCGCGCACGTTGAATATTTTACCCTTCATTGGGTAAACTCCGATGAAATTACGGTCTTCTTTTGAGAGTCCTGAAACGATTCCTGCCTTGGCGGAGTCGCCCTCGCAGAATATAATGGTGCACTGATCTGACTTATCCGTTCCCGCCAAATTGGCGTCCATCAGTTTCGGAATTCCACGAAGCGTGCGCGATTTCACACCGTCTGTCTTTTTGGCAGCTTTGGCGTCCTTCACTTCCGTCAAAGCGCATGCGGCATCAATGACCCCCATCTTTGCAATCTTCTCAATGAAATCGTCACTTACTGTGCACGATGAACCGAATGCTGCGACATTCGTGCCGAGCTCGTCCTTGGTTTGGCTGGAGAATGACGGGTTCTCAATATCGCAACGCAGAAACAGCATAAGCTGCTCCTTGATTGTATTGGGCTTCACGTCGATTTTCTTCTTCTTCTTGATGAGCGCTGCCAGTTTTCGCACGATTTGGCCGAGAATGTATTCCACGTGTTTCCCGCCTTTGGGCGTGTAAATGCCGTTGACAAATGAAACGTGCGCGAACTCGTCAGTTGGCGTCAAACACACCACATACTCCCAGCGAGCATCTGGCGATTCATATGCGCGCTTTGCCTCGCCCTTCCCGCCAATGTAAAGGTCTACATATTGCTGGAAATGCTTGACTGGAACTGTTTCGCCGTTGTATTTCACGCGGATACTACGGTCAGTGACTGCAGCAATATCGAACACGCGCTTCATGAAGAGTGACATCATATCGGCAGTTGGAACATTGCTCTGGAGTCCAAAACGCGCGTAATCTGGTCGGAAGCTGATTTTGGTGTAGGGTTTGGACTTGGAGCATTTGGTTATTTTTGGGGGTGAAATCACCGTGAGGTTGGAATGGAATTCTTGGTAGTATTTGAGTCCACGCACATGGTCTACCGTCTCCACTGCGCCCCAAGTTGACCAAATGAACACCAGCTTTACACCAAACCCGTTTTTCCCGCCGACAATCTTTTCCTTTTTGCTTTCATCGTAGTTGGTTGAAGTGCGGAGGTGGCCGAAAATCATTTCGGGAACCCACATGTCATGTTCGGGGTGTTTGGCAACGTCAACGCCGTTTCCATCGTTTGTCATGCAGATTGTGCCGTCGACTGCAGAGCACGTGATATCCAAATACGTCACCGGGAGCGCGTTCGCGTTTCCGTCCGCGATTGCATGTGCCTGACGAATTGCGTGGTCGCGCATGTTCACAAGTCCTTCGTCGAACAGTTTGTATAAACCTGGAATAAATGTTATTGGGCGGCGCACCATTGTCACGGCTGCCAACAGTGTTGTTGAATCCTTTTCTTTTTCTTTTTCTTTTTCAGCCGATGTGGCTGTTTGTGGCGCTGTTTGTGGCGCTGGCGAAGGTGATACCACGGCGATAAAATCGGTAGCATCTGTTGGGTTAATAGGCCCGATATACGTATCGGGTCGTTTTAATACGTGTTCCAAATCGGTAAGCTTTTGGTATTTTGAAAGCGAGTCAGCTGAAGATGATGTCGTCGATGCCATTGTTTGATTGCAATGAGTGTTGTTGAATTGCAGAGTTGCAGATACGCGTGCTGACCAAATAATATATTATGATTGTCATTCAATTTTTATATTATTTGAAAAAAAGTGTTAGTTGTATTAGTTTGTGTTAGTATGAGGTCACATGTCACATGTTGAAATACTTTTACAATAGTCAGGTTCATCTCTAAGTTGAGTAACGCACGACCAGAACGAATGCAATCACGAAAACGCGAACGAAATTGCCAACGATAATGTCGAAGTAATCAATTCTATGTGGGATGGGAGTGGTGGTGGTCGTTGTAACAACTGCATCCGCAAGTGCAACCGGTTCTATCGAATGTTCAACTGGTCGTTCAACTGGTTCTTCCAGTTGGAAACTCTGAAGCCGAGGTGACTGAAATGGCGAACGATGAGTTGCATCGGTTGGATTGAGCGGGATTGGGATAGGTGCTTGTGATGATCGAGGCACAACCCTGATTCTGATAATCGGGTCGTAAATGGCAGCAAGTTCAACACTCGCATAATCATGAAGAGAATAATGTCTATCATCGTGATCTTGATGATTTTCCTCATCTACCTCATCTCCCCCATCTCCCCCATCTTCCTCATCTCCCTCATGTCCCTCATTTTCCTCGTCTCCATCGTCTTCCTCGTCTTCCTCGTCTTCCTCGTCTTCCTCGTCTTCCTCATCGATTTCATTGTAATCAAATGCATTCCAAGATGAATTGTATGTTGCTTCACTCGTGCCCTGCCAGCCAGCCATGCTGTGAGCGGCCCCGAATGCAAGTTCTCGAACAAGCGACAGAATCATTGCGGCGCGCCCTTCAGCATCCGGAAACGCGCCAATCACGGCGATTCGGCGGGTGACATCAATGGCGTTCTCCTCCTCGCGAATGATGTTAGCAGCAATTGTAGCATTTAATGGCTCAATTGCAGGAGCGCGAGCGGGCTCGATTTCGGCGCGGCAGTTGGGGCACGTATTGCGAATTGCAAGATGCTTCAGGAGGCATGATGTGCAGAACGAGTGGCCGCATTCGGTGATTGTAACGTTTTTGGCAGTTGTTTGTTCGATGCAAATAGAGCATTCCAGTTTCGCATCGGTTTCGGCGGCGGCATCGGCGGCATCGGGTCCAGTTTGAGTTCCAAATTCTGTAAAAGTCTTTGCGGCAAACAGACGACGTCTGACGGATTCCTTATCCTTTGACGAGATTGTTGCATGCATGTGAGTAGATGTTGCAGTTGCAGCTCCCGGGACAGATGTCGATGAGATCGAAGGCATGTTGATTGATTGAAGTCAAGCGTGCTATCCTTTACACTCTGAAAGGAATTTAAATCAATTTTTTTTGCTAATTGTCAAAATATGGGCTGTCGCTAATCGTCATCCCGCAGTAATTTTTGGGATCCTTTTTATAATCAACTGGATTATAGACGTGAATATCACTGGCTTCCTTAATTAAAAACCGGAAATTGTCCCAGAATTCGTCCTTGTGGCCAACGCTTTCAGTTGCAATATGGCTTAGCTCGTGAAGTGCCACAAACGTGAGAGTGTTCTCATCAATAAGTTTACTGCCCTTTTTAGTGGTGTTCAGGCAAAATGCGAGTTTCTCTCCCTTATTTTCACTATACGCAGTGAACTCGCTTGTTGGCAGCGTCTCCGAAACCTTTTCGGGCTTGAAACGTGACACCAGTCGCTTGACGTTCGGACGGTCCGGATACTTCTCGCCCAGCACCGAAACGATCTTTTTCATTTTCTGGGTAATTTTCGCAAGCATATCGGCAGACTCCTCCAGACGCGCCCGTTCGCGAACGCAATACTTATTTCCATCCACGCTGGATATAATGCATTTCAGGTTGAACGTGTCAGATTCCTGATACAGTTTCAGGCACACAACCACTATAAAAAATATAATGACGTATCCCAATATGTCAATCTTCATAATAAATAATGTGGTTTATAGGTTTATAGTTACGTTATACGTTATACGTTATATACTCAACAATTAATAATATACATACATATTATATAATATTATTATTTAATAATCAAATTACTGGGGGCCGCAACCAACTTCAAGGGGGGTGCGCATGAGGTCCGGTGCAAACGTGCTGTTGTTCCAAGGGCCGATATTGAGCTGGGGATTGGGAGGCTCGGAACGAAGTTGCAGGTTGGGGTTTTTCATGGTATTGCCGATGGTGTCAATACCCGCTAAAAATCCAGCGCTCAAAAGGTTCTGGTTCATGAGGTCACCGCTACCAGAGGGGTTCAACTGGGCCCACTGGCTGTTGGGGTCCTTGGGAAGCATGTTCATGTTCGGAAGCAGGTCACCTGGGGCAGCTACAGCGTGACTGGTGGAACTGGGAGCGGATACAGTGGGACCCTGGATACCGCTAACGTCTTCATACTCATTTCCCTGCATACCGCTGGATGGCTGGTATCCGGAACCGGCACTGGCAGAAGTGGCCGCGGGGGACAATCCTTGAGGCTGGCCGACGAACTTCTCGGGGAAAAAGTTTTTATCGGTAGAATACTGATAAATTGCCCATAGAAGCACAATAGCGCCTAAAATTGCGATCATGTGGTGTTGCCTAAAATTTCTCTGTAAATCACGAACGATTGCAGAATTCATTGTATTGCGATGAAGTAAACGGTTGTTATAGAATAGTTGTTTGTTTTATTATTCTTATATATAAAATAAATATGATAAAAATATTTTATTTTTATTTATTTTATATTTTATTTAATTTGAATGCCGCGCATGTATATCCGAAATCCAAATTATTTTTCGAAACAAAATTAAAATATCGTTTATAATTCTTAGTATTTCTAAATAAACCTCGCAGTTTTCACAAACTACATTCTTCACTGAAGGGCAGCATAGTCCGATAATGACAATGAAATTGAATCTCCGGAAATGTTAATTGGTGGCCGTTTTTTTAAATAGTCATCGTCGGCAGCATGATCGTCATTATCATCATCATCACCACCATCATCATTGTTACTATCATCATCACTATCATCATCACCGGCGTCGTTATTGTCACCATCGACATCGCCTTTATCGGTATCAGAATTGGACTCCTCTGTATCGGAGTCCTCGTCATCATCTTCGTCATCGTCATCCGGAGCGAGCTGTAAATTATAAGTATTTTTAATGTTCTTTGCGTCTAAATATGCGGCAATGGACTCCTTTTTGGCTTCGTGTGCGCGCTTTCTTGCCGCCTTATACAATGTATAATACACTTCCAGCGGATCTTTTATATTTATACTGGCTGAAGTGTCGTCAATTCGAATGTCGTGAACGCTTATAACAGGTGCGGGTGCGGACACTGGTGGTTGGGATTGGGGCTGGGATTGGGGCTGGGATTGGGGCTGGGATTGGGGTTGGGATTGGGGTT
>Ga0214919_10003296_pt1 | contig 24556 bp, 21 predicted proteins | sample LL1503_MetaG_FD_177994 | JGI IMG/M metagenome (GOLD analysis project Ga0214919, IMG submission 177994) | Freshwater microbial communities from Lake Lanier, Atlanta, Georgia, United States - LL-1503 | ecosystem: Environmental > Aquatic > Freshwater > Lake | place: USA: Georgia | collected... | reverse complement strand
TTCCACGCCGATTGGGAGGAGCAGGGTTATGTAGACCGGGCGGTATGGAACAAGGCCGGCGAAAACGGCTTTTTGTGCATGTCCATGCCCGATGCCTATGGCGGCTCGGGCGCGGACCGCTTGTATTCGGTCATACAGATGGAAGAGCTGGGCCGGGCGGGGTTTTCAGGCATTGGCTACACCCTGCATAACGAAATCGTGGCGCCTTATATCGAGCGCTATGGCACTGAGGCGCAAAAAGCCAAGTTCCTGCCCGCTATGGCCAGCGGCGCCATGATTGGCGCTATCGCGATGAGCGAGCCCGCAGCTGGTTCGGACTTGCAAGGCATTAAATCCACCGCACTGAAACAAACCGATGGCAGCTATATCCTGAACGGCAGCAAAACCTTTATCACCAACGGCTGGCATGCGGACATGGTGATTGTGGTCGCCAAGACCAACCCCGCGGCTGGGGCCAAAGGGACCAGCCTGTTGCTGGTGGAACGCGGCATGCCCGGCTTTTCGGTGGGTAAGCGCCTGAAAAAAATGGGCCTGAAGGCGCAAGATACGTCCGAGCTATTTTTTGACCAAGTGCACGTGCCCGCCGAGAACCTGTTGGGCGGCGACGCACTGGAAAACAAAGGCTTCATTTGCCTGATGGAACAACTGCCCTGGGAGCGCCTACAAATTGCCATCAGCGCGGTGGCCGCTGCCCAAGCCGCCATCGACTGGACGGTGGACTATGTGAAAGAGCGCAAAGTATTCGGCCAGGCCGTGGGTAGTTTTCAGAACACGCGCTTTACCTTGGCCGAGCTGCAAACCCAAGTGCAAATTGCCCGCGTGTTTGTGGACAAATGCACCGAGCTATTGCTGCAAGACAAGTTGGACACCGCCACCGCCAGCATGGCCAAATACTGGTGCTCGGACATGCAATGCAAAGTGATGGACGAGTGCGTGCAACTCTTTGGCGGCTACGGCTACATGTGGGAATACCCCATCACCCGCGCCTACGCCGACGCCCGCGTGCAGCGCATTTACGGCGGCACGAATGAAATCATGAAGGAAGTGATTACGCGGGCTATGGGTTTGGGGGGGAAGTAGGGTTTGGCGATGCGGTAGGGGCAATAGCCCGGACCGTTCGCTTAGCCAGTTCACATCAAGGTGGCATCGGCGTCGGATATGGCTTAGCAAAGGTAAAGGCGTCCGCGCTGGGTCTGTTTTTTCTTATGTATTCCAGTTTTTTTCGGGCTTCTTCAGTGCTTGGAATGTGGCCCGCTGGAATCCACCATAGCGCTTGGTGTGACTCTCCCATTTTGTTGAACCAGACCTCGCGATCTTTGATCAACTCGACGTGGAGGGACTTGTAAACATCGTGCTTTAACGCTTCTAGGTTGGCCCAAACGCTCATATTGATTAGAAGCAAGGGATCATCAAACACGCGGATCGCGGTTGCACTTCCGCTATCTTCCTGAAGTCGCCAGATAAATCCCTCCGCGCTTTCTGCGAGGGCGTTGATTTCGTCAAGGCGTGAAACGAAGCCTTGCATCAGATCCGAATCCATATCGGCTTTTGCCTGGGCAACGTTGACTTGCGCTAAGTGAAAAGTGGGCAATTGAATGTTGCTTTTCAAAATCGTAAGCGTCCTGTGCTTGTCGCGAGCGGTGTGATGCGACAAGCACAGGACGCGTAAAGCCTTGGGTCTTACTTCCCCACCTGCACCATCTTCATCGCCGAAGCAATCAAGGCCGACACTTCGCTCATATTGCTAGGCACGATCAGCGTGGTAGTCGCGTCGGTGGCTACACGGGAATAAGCGTCCACCGCGCGCTCGGCAACTTTGAGTTGCACGGCTTGTTCGCCTCCGGGTTGGCGGATGGCGGCAGCGATGCGCTCAATCGCTTCGGCGGTGGCATTGGCCACGGCGGTGATGGAGGCGGCTTCGCCCGCAGCTTTGTTAATCACGGCTTGCTTCTCGCCTTCGGACCGGGCGATAAAGGCCTCGCGCTCGCCGGTGGCGATGTTGATCTGTTCCTGGCGCCGGCCTTCTGAAGCGGCGATCAGGGCGCGCTTTTCACGTTCGGCGGTAATTTGCTGCTGCATGGCGTGCAAAATTTCTTTGGGCGGCGTCAGGTCTTTGATCTCGTAGCGCAGCACTTTCACACCCCAGTTCAGCGCCGCTTCGTCAATGGCTGCAACCACTTGGCCGTTGATCAGGCTGCGTTCTTCAAAGGTTTTGTCCAGCTCCAGCTTGCCAATAACCGAGCGCAGTGAGGTCTGCGCCAGCTGCGAAATCGCCACCAAATAATTCGACGAACCATAGCTCGCGCGCATGGCATCTGTGACCTGGAAGTAGAGGATGCCGTCCACTTGCAGTTGTGTGTTGTCCCGCGTGATGCAGACTTGGCTGGCAATGTCCAGCGGTATCTCTTTAAGCACATGTTTGTAAGCCACCCGGTCGATAAATGGCACCAAAAAATTGAGTCCTGGCGTCAGTGTGCCCTGGTACTTACCCAAGCGCTCGATAACCCAGGCGTGCTGCTGAGGCACCACCTTGACCGATTGGGTGATAAAAATCACTGCGATGACCAGTAAGACGATAGCGATTTCCATGATGTTCTTCCCTTAAGTTTTTTCAAGTACGAGACGGCTGCCTTGGACTTCCACGACCCGGTGTTCGCCGGACTCGGGTGCGACGCCGGGCCGGTGTAGTGCCGTCCAATTGGCACCCCGGTAGTGCACTTGCGCGCTGCCATCCGAAGCCCATGCTTCCACACTAACCAGTGCGCCGATGTCCAGATTCACATTAGGGTTGGATTGCGCGTCTGGCTCAGCGCTGCGGCCCTGCTTTAAGCGGCGCCACAGTAGCACCGCCGCACCACCGACTACTGCAGCGACTACCAGTTGTACCGTGAGCGTGCTGCCAGCCTGGGCCGCTATGGCCCCGGCGGCCATGCCCAGAGAGAGCATCAGCAGGTAAAAACTGCCGATTAAGAGTTCGGCGGCCACCGTAATGCCAGCCAAAACCCACCAAATGGTTGACGGTTCCATGGGAACTTCCTCCTGTTTACACGCTTTTGTCTGTTGTATTGTGCGCCCGTCGGGTTGGAAAACAAGTTCGGCGTCGCAATAAATCCTTACACTTGCGCCTCTTTTTGACTTATGGCCTGCGCCGGAGCCCTGTAATGAAGTTTCGCTTTCCCATCATCATCATCGATGAAGATTTTCGCTCGGAAAACACCTCGGGCCTGGGTATCCGGGCATTGGCCCAAGCCATAGAGACCGAAGGTTTTGAGGTGCTGGGCGTGACCAGCTACGGCGACCTGAGCCAGTTTGCCCAGCAGCAAAGCCGCGCTAGCGCATTCATTTTGTCGATCGACGACGAGGAATTCACCCCTGGCCCGGACCTGGACCCTGCTGTGCTCAATCTGCGCAACTTTATTGAAGAAGTGCGCCGCAAAAATTTGGATGTGCCGATTTACGTCTATGGCGAGACCAAGACCAGCCGCCATATTCCCAATGACATCTTGCGCGAGCTGCATGGCTTTATCCACATGTTTGAGGACACGCCCGAGTTTGTGGCGCGCCACATCATCCGCGAGGCCAAGAGCTACCTGGAAGGCGTGCAACCCCCGTTTTTCAAAGCCTTGCTGGACTACGCCGAGGACGGCTCTTATTCCTGGCACTGTCCAGGCCACTCCGGCGGCGTGGCGTTTTTGAAAAGCCCGGTGGGCCAGATGTTCCACCAGTTTTTCGGCGAGAACATGTTGCGCGCCGACGTGTGCAACGCAGTGGAAGAGTTAGGGCAGCTGCTTGACCACACCGGACCGGTGGCCGCGTCCGAGCGCAACGCGGCGCGTATCTTTAACGCTGACCATTGCTTTTTTGTGACCAACGGCACCAGCACCAGCAACAAAATGGTCTGGCACCACACGGTGGCGCCCAATGACATCGTGGTGGTAGACCGCAATTGCCATAAGTCCATATTGCACGCCATCATCATGACCGGCGCCATTCCGGTCTTTCTCAAGCCCACGCGCAACCATTTCGGCATCATTGGTCCGATCGCTAAAGAAGAGTTTGAACCCGCCACCATCCGCGCCAAGATCAAGGCCAACCCGCTGGTGAAAGAGCATCTGGGCGACGTGGACGTGAAAAGCATTAAGCCGCGTGTGCTGACGCTAACCCAGTCCACCTATGACGGCGTGCTCTACAACACCGAGACGGTGAAAAAACTGCTTGATGGTTATGTCGAAAATATCCATTTTGACGAAGCTTGGTTGCCGCATGCGGCCTTCCACCCGTTTTACGGCAGTTACCACGCCATGGGGAAAAAACGTAAGCGCCCGAAAGAGGCGATGGTGTATTCGACGCAATCGATTCACAAGCTGCTGGCCGGTATCAGCCAGGCCAGCCATGTGCTGGTGCAAGACTCGCAAACCGTGAAGCTGGACAAGCATTTGTTCAACGAGGCTTACCTGATGCACACCAGTACCAGCCCGCAGTACAGCATCATCGCCAGCTGCGACGTGGCCGCGGCCATGATGGAGCCGCCCGGCGGCACCGCACTGGTGGAAGAGAGTATTTTGGAAGCGCTGGATTTCCGCCGCGCCATGCGCAAGGTGGACGAGGAATATGGACAGGACTGGTGGTTCAAAGTCTGGGGGCCGGACGGAATGGCCGACGAAGGCGTTGGCCGCGCGGACAACTGGAAGTTAAAGGGTGAAACGAGTAAAGCCAAAGCGGGTGTCAACTGGCATGGCTTTGGCAAGATGGCCACGGACTTCAATATGCTGGACCCGATCAAGGCCACCATCGTGACGCCGGGTCTGGATTTGAGCGGCAAGTTTGCCAAGCAAGGCATCCCTGCGAGCATCGTCACCAAGTTTTTGGCCGAGCACGGCGTGGTGGTGGAAAAGACGGGCTTGTATAGTTTCTTCATCATGTTCACGATCGGCATCACCAAAGGCCGGTGGAACAGCATGTTGACTGCGTTGCAACAGTTCAAAGACGATTACGCCAAAAACCAGCCGATGTGGCGCGTGCTGCCCGAGTTTGTTCAGAAATACCCGCGCTACGAAAAAATGGGTCTGGCCGATTTGTGCCAGCATGTACATCAGCTCTACGCCAAGTACGACATCGCGCGCTTGACCACCGAGATGTACCTGAGCGACCTGACCCCGGCGATGAAGCCCAGCGACGCCTATGCGCATATCGCTTTGCGTAAAACCGAGCGGGTGGAAATCGACCACCTGGAAGGCCGCATTACCGTGGGTCTGGTCACGCCGTACCCGCCGGGCATTCCGCTGTTAATTCCCGGCGAAGTTTTCAACAAAAAAATCGTGGACTATTTGAAGTTCGCCCGTGAGTTCAATGCTTTATGCCCGGGCTTTGAAACTGACATCCACGGCCTGGTCGAAGAGACGGATGACAGCGGAAAGACGCGCTACTTCGCTGATTGTGTGCGGGCCTGAGCGGCCACATCGGTGGCGTGCTGACTGGCCTAGTGCACCATGAAAAACACCCCAAAGTTTGAATCGGTGTTCAATTTTTGGGGTGCAGTTCGATTTTGTACGCTCTTTTTTCGGATGCTTAAAGACCAGTTGTTATTCCGTTTGCACGCCCATAGTCTTGTTAAAGCCGCCATCGACAAACGTGATTTCGGCGGTCACGCCTGATGCCAAATCACTGAGCAAAAACGCGGCAACATTGCCCACGTCTTCTAGCGTGACGTTGCGGCGGATGGGGGAGGCGTCGGCCACGACTTTGAGCAGTTTGCCGAAATCTTTAATGCCGCTGGCAGCCAGAGTTTTAATCGGGCCAGCGCTGATGCCGTTGACGCGAATACCGCGTGGGCCCACGGCTTCGGCCAGGTAACGCACCGAGGCTTCGAGCGAGGCCTTGGCCAGACCCATGGTGTTGTAGTTAGGAATGATGCGGTCCGCGCCCAGGTAGCTTAAGGTGAGCAGTGCCGAGCCGGTGCGCAGCCGGGGCAGAGCGGCCTTGGCCATAGCCGGGAAGCTGTAGGCGCTGATGTCGTGCGCGATCTTGAAAGCCTCGCGGCTGATGCCTTCCAAAAAATTACCTGCAATCGCCTCGCGCGGTGCGAAGCCGATGGCATGAACAAAACCGTCGAACTCGGGCCAATGCGCGCCTAGGTCGGCAAAGAGTTTCTCGATTTGCGCGTCGTCACCCACATCGCAGTCAAATACCAGCGTGGAATCGAACTCTGCGGCGAATTCGGTGATGCGTTCTTTGAAGCGTTCACCCACATAACTGAAGGCTAGTTCAGCGCCCTGCGCCCGACAGGCCTTGGCGATGCCATAGGCGATGGAGCGGTTGGACAGAACGCCAGTGATTAGTAATTTTTTACCTGTTAAAAAGCCCATGTTTGTCGGTGCCCCGTATATGTGTCTTCGGCGATTGTCGCACGCACATTTAGCGCATAAATACGTAAGCGGCCAGCGCCAGCACGACGATGGCTCCAGCGACCAGTAGGCCCATGCCCGGGCCTTCGTTACCCTCTTGCATCGGCGCAGCTGCGGCGGTCGCTTCTTGGGCGGGAGCGGCATAGGCCTCGGGGTAACGGGCCTGCATGGCCAAGTCAAAGCGCTTGAAAAAATCTTCGGCTAAAGACTTGGCAACCCCGTCAATCAATCGTTGACCCATCTGCGCCACTTTGCCGCCGACGGTAGCGTGCACTTCGTAGCTAAGTGTGTTGCCATGACTATTTGGGGTGAGTAGCACTTTGGCATTGCCCTTGCCGAAACCGGCCGGGCCGCCCTGGCCTTCAAAGCTGATGGTGTAGCTGTGCGGCGGATTGATGTCCGACAGCGTAATCTTGCCGCTGAACTTGGCCGAAACCGGCCCGATTTTCAGGGCCATGCCGATGGAGAAGGTGTCGGGCCCATTGGCCTCGACCTTGTCGCAACCAGGAATACATTGTTTCAAGACCTCCGGGTCGTTGAGTGCGTCCCAGGCTTGTTGTTGCGTGATCGCCAGATCGCGGCTTCCTTGCATTTCCATGGTGTTTCCTTTCGTCGCTTATCAAAAAGTGGCCGCTGTGGCCTTATTGCTTCATCAGTTTGGCCAAGCTGCTGGCCAAGTCTTCCAGTTTGGTAAGGTTGTGGATCGCCACCATACCGTGCGCCACCTGGTTCAAGGCCTGGGCGCCTTGGGCCAGCGGCGCATAGCCGTCAAAGCGTAACAACGGGTTGAGCCACAAAATTCGGCGTGTGTGCAACTTCAGCCAAGCTAGTTCCTGCGCCAATTCTTGCGGCTCACCGGTATCTAAGCCATCCGTCACGATCAGCACCATGGTGCGCCGCCCTACCAGCTTGCGCGCATGGTGCTCCCGCAAGCTTGCAAGTGACTTACCCAGCTGCGTACCGCCAGCAAAGTCTTCAATCAAGGCGTTGGCATGGTCCAGCATGGCGTCGGTATCGCCGAGTTTGAAGGCGCCCGTTAATTCAGTGAGCTGGGTGCCAAAGGCAAACACTGTGCGGCGCGGGTGTTTGCGGGTGGCGGCATGCAAAAAAGCCAGCAGCAAACGCGCATAACGTTCCATCGAGCCAGATACATCCACCAGCACCAGCAAAGGCAAAGGCTGCTGGCGGCGCTCGCGCTTAGGTAAATGCAGAGTTTCACCGCCCAGACGCACGGCGCTGCGCAACACGCCGGACCAATGCAACTGGCTTCCATGCACGCCCGGTCGCATGCGGCGGCTGGCATGCTGCGGTAATGGCAGGGCGATGTCGCGGGCCAGGCGCTCAACCAGACGGTATTCGCTAGCGGACAAGGCGTTGAAGTCGGCATGGCGCAGGCGGTGGATGTCGCTGGCCGTCATGGCGGCGTCAAAGTCCACTTTTTGGTCTTCGGTTTTGGGCTTGGCTTGCTGGGCGCGTATTTTGGGCGGTGACAATGCTTCACGCACCCGGGGCCTGCGTTTGCTGGGCTCGGCCTTGCCTTCGGCGCTGGGCAGCATTTGCGACAAGAGCTTGTGCGCCATATTCGGGTCGCGGAAAAAGGCCTCGAAGAGTTCGCGAAAGACCGCGCGGTCTTGTTCGCGGCTAATCAGTACTGACTCCATGGCGGCGCTCAGGTCGTGGCGGTCGCCCAAGCCGACTTCCAGCGCCGCTTGCGCACACAGGCCGATACGCGCGCTGTCCACCTGCACGCCAGCGCGGCGCAGGGTGCGCCCGAAAGCCGCCAGGTTGCCCGCCAGCTTGCCGGTGCGCGAATCACCAAGGGTCATGCGGCTGCGTCAGATTCAGGGGGTGGGGCGAGCACGTCCTGCGCCAGCGCCAAGGTGAGGGCGGCGACGTCTTCGCGCTGCTTGAACATGATGCCTGCGGTATCGCTCATGGTTTCCGGGTCCAGCTCCAGCGTGTCCAGCGCCACCAAAGCCTTAGCCCATTCCACGCTTTCGGCAATGCCCGGTGCACGCTGAAACGCGTTGGAAAACGGTTGGTTGCGCAAGCGGGTGACCACGTCGGCTACTTGCTGTGCTAATTTTTCGGACGCGCCGGGCACTTGGACACTGATGATGGCCAGCTCGCGGTCGCGGTCCGGGTAATCCAGCCAGTGGTAGAGGCAGCGCCGCTTCACCGCGTCATTGAGCTCGCGTGTGCGGTTGCTAGTCAGGATAGTGACCGGTTTGACCACAGCGCGTATCGTGCCGATTTCCGGGATGCTGACCTGGTATTCGCCCAGATATTCCAGTAAGAAGGCTTCGAAGGGTTCGTCGGCGCGGTCTACTTCGTCGATCAGCAACACCGCGCCCGGAGCAGGTGCTTGCAAAGCTTGCAGCAAAGGGCGGCGGATCAGGTAGCGATCTTGATAAACCTCGCGCTCCTTGGCGTCCACCGCGGGCGCTGCGCCTTGCGCGCTTTCGGAATAACTTTGCGCGGCCCGCATATGCAGCAATTGCGCGGCGTAATTCCATTCATACAGCGCATCGCGCTGTTCCAAGCCGTCGTAGCATTGCAGCCGCAGCATCTGGCGTTGCAGCGCGGTGGCCAGGGCTTTGGCTAATTCGGTTTTGCCGACGCCGGGCTCACCCTCTAGCAGCAAGGGGCGCTCCAGTTTTAGCGCCAAAAAAACGGCAGTGGCTAGCCGCCGATCCGCAAAATAGCCTGCCTGGCGCAAGGCTTCTATCAGGGCGTCAATGGAGGGAAACAAGTTCATGGCTGGGCTCAAAAAAATGGCCCCGCGTTGTGCACACGGGGCCTTGTTACACCGGCCGTAAAGCCGGGACCGCGGTCAGGCCAAGCAGTGTGCCACAGCCCGCTGCGTCAACACGCTGATCAGGTTGGCCCGATAGGCCGCTGTGGCATGAATGTCGGCGTTCAAGCCTTCGGCATCCACATGCACTGATGCGGCAGAGGCCACAGTAAAGCTCTTATTGAGCGCGTCTTCCAGACCTTTGTGGCGGAACACGCCCTGGCCCGCGCCCGTGATGGCAACGCGCACGCCGCCAGCGGTTTGCGCCAGAAACACACCCACCAAGGCAAAGCGCGAAGCCGCTTGCACAAACTTCATGTAGCACGCGGCTTTAGGTTGCGGGAAGCTGATCGCAGTAAGCAACTCGCCTGGTTCCAGAGCAGTGGTAAACATGCCTTGGAAAAAGTCGTCGGCTTCGATGCGGCGCTTATTGGTGTGGACGGTGGCGCCCAATCCAAGCACTGCGCTGGGGTAGCAGGCGGAAGGGTCGTTGTTGGCCACCGAGCCACCCATGGTGCCCATGGCGCGGACCTGACGGTCCCCGATGTGGGATGCCAAGTCGGCCAAGGCCGGGATCATGGACTTGACGGTGTTGCTGTTGGCAACGTCCATATGGCGCGTCATCGCACCGATCACCACGGAATTGCCATTGGGCTCAATGCCCGCCAGTTCTTTCACGCCACCCAAATCGACCAAACGGCCGGGTTGGGACAGGCGCATCTTCATGGAAGGCAGCAGAGTTTGGCCGCCGGCCAGAACCTGGCCACCGGAAGCAGTGGCGCTAACGGCATCCGCCAAGGAAGCAGGACGGTCTAGTGTGAATGCATACATATGTGAACTCCTTTGCTGCTTTAGGCTTTGGCTGCCTGGATGGCTTCCCAGACGCGGTGAGGCGAGGCGGGCATGTCAAATTCTTTGACGCCCAGTCCATGCAGCGCGTCCAGCACGGCATTGATAACGGCCGGCGGCGAACCGATGGCACCGGCTTCACCGCAGCCCTTGGTTCCCAGCGGGTTGTGGGTGCAAGGGGTGCAGATATTGCCGATTTTGAACTCAGGGAAGTCATCGGCGCGGGGCATGGCGTAGTCCATGAAGGAGCCAGTGAGCAGCTGACCGGTTTCGCGGTCGTATACACAGTTTTCCATCAGGGCCTGGCCGATACCTTGCACCAATCCTCCGTGTACCTGGCCTTCAACAATCATCGGGTTGATGATGGTGCCGAAGTCATCGACGGCCGTGAACTTCTCCACGCGGGTCACGCCAGTAGCGGGGTCAATCTCCACTTCGCAAATATAGGTGCCTGCAGGGAAAGTGAAGTTGGTGGGGTCGTAGAACGCGGTTTCGTTCAGGCCGGGCTCTAACTTGTCCAGCGGGTAGTTGTGCGGCACGTAAGCGGTGAGCGCTACTTGGCCGAAGGTGACTTTCTTATCGGTACCTTTGACGGTGAATTCGCCGTTGGCAAACTCGACGTCGGCATCGCTGGACTCCATCAGGTGGGCCGCAATTTTCTTGGCCTTGGTCTCGATTTTGTCCAGCGCCTTCATGATGGCAGCGCCACCCACCGAAATGGAGCGCGAGCCATAGGTGCCCATACCAAAGGGCACGCGACCGGTATCGCCGTGCACCACATCGACCGCGTCGACCGCTACGCCCAGACGGGCAGCAACGACTTGCGCAAACGTGGTTTCATGGCCTTGGCCGTGGCTGTGTGAGCCAGTAAATACCGTGACGCTGCCGGTGGGGTGGACGCGAATTTCGCCGCATTCAAACAAACCGGCGCGGGCGCCCAAGGCACCTGCGATATTGCTAGGCGCAATGCCGCACGCTTCGATGTAGCTGGAATAGCCAATACCGCGCAGCAGGCCTCTGGCGGCGCTAGCGGCTTTACGACCGGGGAATCCGGCTACGTCTGCCATGTCTTGCGCTTTGTCCATGCAGCCGCGGTAATCGCCGGTGTCGTATTGCAAAGCCACTGGCGTTTGGTAGGGCCAGCTGTTAATGAAGTTGCGCTTGCGGATCTCGTCTTGCGACAAGCCCATTTCCCAGCCGCAGCGGCTGACCAAGCGTTCCAGCAAGTATGTGGCCTCAGGACGGCCCGCGCCGCGATAGGCATCGACCGGCGCCGTGTTGGTGAACCAAGAGTCCACTTCCACATAAATTTGCGGACAGGTGTATTGGCCCGCCAGCAGCGTGGCGTACAAAATCGTAGGCACGGCGGTGGAGAAGGTGGACAGGTAAGCGCCTAGGTTGGCATGGGTGTGAACCCGCATGCCCAGGAACTTGCCTTCTTTGTCCATAGCCATTTCGGCGTGGCTAACGTGGTCACGGCCATGTGCGTCGGTCAGGAAGGACTCGGAACGCTCGCAAGTCCATTTGATAGAGCGGTTGACCGCTTTGGCGGCCCAGGTCAGCGCCACATCCTCGGCATACAAATAGATTTTGGAGCCGAAACCACCGCCCACGTCGGGGGCGATTACACGCACTTTGTGTTCGGGGAGGCCCAGCACAAAGGCCGTCATCAGTAAGCGCTCAACGTGCGGGTTTTGGTTGGACACGTAGAGCACATATTCCTCGGTAGCGCGGCTGTAATTGCCGATCGCGACGCGGGGCTCCATGGCGTTGGGTACCAGGCGGTTGTTAATCAAGTCAAGCTTGGTCACATGGTGGGCGTTGGCAAAGGCTGCATCTACATTGCCTTTGTCGCCTAGCACCCATTTGTAGCACTTGTTATTGGGTGCGGCGTCGTGCAGTTGCGGGCCGGTGGCGGCGTCGCGCACGTCCACCACAGCGGGCAGTACGTCGTAATCGACTTGCACGGCTTCTGCGGCGTTTTTAGCTTGCTCCAGCGTGTCGGCGATCACCATGGCCAATTGGTCGCCCACGTGGCGCACTTTGCCCAGGGCCAGCACCGGATGCGGCGGCTCGTTCATGGGCGTGCCGTCGGGGTTGTTGATCAGCCAGCCGCAAGGCAGGCCGCCCATCTTGCCTTCGAGGTCTTTACCGATAAAGATACGCACCACACCCGGCATGGCGGACGCCGCGCTAATGTCAATGCTTTTAATGATGGCATGCGCGTGCGGGCTGCGCACGAAGACGGCGTAGCTTTGCGCTTGCATGGTGATGTCGTCGGTGTACTGACCGGCGCCGGTCAGGAAGCGGTAGTCTTCTTTGCGGCGGACCGACTCACCGATATGCGGGAGGTTTGAAAAATCTGAGGCACCCATGTTGCTTGCTCCTTGAATGGTTTAGGCAGAAGCCATGGCAGCAGCACCCTGCTGCACAGCTTTGACGATGTTTTGGTAGCCCGTGCAGCGGCACATATTGCCTTCGAGGTGCGTACGGACCTCCTCTGCGCTGGCATTGGGGTGCTTGGCGCACAGGTCGATAGCGCTCAACACCATGCCCGGGGTGCAAAAACCGCATTGCAAGCCGTGGCAGTCTTTAAATGCCGCTTGCATTGGGTGCATGGTTCCGTCCGGCGCGGCCAGACCTTCGATGGTGGTGATCTCGGCGCCATCTGCCTGAGCGGCCAGGATGTTGCAAGATTTAACGGCATGGCCGTCCTTGATCACCGTGCATGCGCCGCACTGGGCGGTGTCGCAACCTACATGGGTACCGGTCATATGTAAATGCTCGCGCAGCACCTGCACCAGCAGGGTATGGGGCGGAACGTCCACTGAAACCTGGCGGTTGTTAACCTTCAATTGAACCTGCATAACGTATGTCTCCGGGAGGGGTTGTTTAAACGAATGACCTAGTCATTATGTTCCTGAGAAATGCCCGTTTACCCTAGTAAAAACCCTTGAATATGTCCTTATTAAAGAGCAATTTTTTCTGTATTGGCGCGCTTGCTCAGGCTTCCGATTGCTTCGAGCCGCGGACCGTAGAACTGTCGCGCGATGGATTGGGTTGGAGGGGTTTGCGGACCTCACTCTTTTGGACGCGTGTGGCTCAACACTCGGTTTGCTTGGCCCCCAGTTGATTAAGCCCTGCTCCTTGGCAAAATCTCGTTGCAGTCATGGCTTGGTTTGCAAAAACCCCTCAAAGGCCCTAAAAACCGGGCTGCAGATGCGCTAAGTGCTTGGTTTTTACCGAGTTTTGCCATTACAATGCGAGCTTCACGACCAAACGGGCGGGTAATTACCGCCCGTTTTTTTTGGTCGATCGTTTTTAGAGGCTGCCTAATTTGGGCAGCGGACACACAGGAAATCGGGCATCAGCAACGTGGCTTGGCAAGACATCGTGCGTCAAATTGTGGTCGGTCTTGGATACGACCTGGTGGAGCTGGAACGCTCGGCTGGCGGCCTGTTGCGGGTCACGATAGACCTACCTTGGGTGCAAGCGGCGCCGGGCACTGCGCAAGAAGAGCAGTTTGTGACCGTTGAAGATTGCGAGAAGGTTACGCGCCAGTTGCAGTTTTCGCTGGAAGTAGAAGGCACAGCCTACACCCGGCTTGAGGTGTCCTCGCCTGGGATTGATCGTCCACTTAGGCACGAGGCTGATTTTGTGCGCTTTGCGGGCCAGGTGGTTGATATCACCCTTCGCGAGCCTATTGGTGCGGCCGGTGGTGGAATAGTTAATGCGAAGCGTAAGAAATTTCGCGGGACGCTGGAACGCGTTGCCGAGGTTCCAGGCGCTGCGCATTGGCAGATTGTTTGGAGCGAAGCACCGCCCATCAAGCCGGGGCAGAAGGTGAGTAAGAAGCGGCCTGCGCCGCCCTTGCAGGCCATGGGGTTTGCGCTGGACGAATTGAGAGAAGCGCGTTTGGCGCCGATTGTGAGCTTTAAGGGTCGTGGCAACGCGGCTGATGGTATGCAGTTAACGCTAGGAGTCGAGCCTGGCGGTGAGCAGGATGAGGTTTAAGGGCACCTAGGTGCGATGAACGAAGTCGTAGATGGACTTGTTCTTGTTTGTGAATTGAATTGTCAGGAGAGTGAAGGCATGAATCGCGAATTGTTGATGTTGGTAGAGGCGATCTCCCGTGAAAAAAACGTGGAGCGTGATGTGGTGCTGGCGGCCGTGGAAGCGGCGCTGGCGCAGGCCACTAAAAAGCTGTACGAAGGCGACGTGGATATTCGCGTTGCGCTGGACCGCGACAGTGGTAATTACGAAACCTTCAGGCGTTGGCACGTGGTGCCGGACGAGGCGGGCTTGCAGCTGCCTGACCAAGAAATCTTGCATTTCGAAGCCAAAGAGCAGATTCCTGATGTCGAAGTCGATGAATACATCGAAGAGCCGATTGAATCCGTGCCAATCGGTCGCATTGGCGCTATGGCCGCCAAGCAGGTGATTTTGCAAAAAATCCGCGATGCGGAGCGCGAGATGCTGCTCAATGACTTTATGTCACGCGGTGACAATATTTTTGTTGGCACTGTCAAGCGCATGGACAAGGGCGATGTGATCGTCGAGAGCGGCAGGGTTGAAGGCCGCCTGCGCCGCGCGGAAATGATTCCCAAAGAAAACCTGCGCGCTGGCGACCGCGTCCGCGCCATGATCATGGAGGTGGACCTGACGCTGCGTGGTGCGCCGATCTTGTTATCGCGGTCCGCACCGGAATTCATGACCGAGTTATTCCGCCATGAGGTTCCCGAGATCGAACAAGGTTTGTTGGAGATCAAATCCTGCGCTCGTGATCCAGGCTCGCGCGCCAAAATCGCAGTGCTGTCACATGACAAGCGTATCGATCCCATCGGCACCTGTGTGGGCGTGCGTGGCAGTCGCGTCAACGGCGTCACTACCGAATTGGCCGGCGAGCGCGTCGATATCGTTTTGTGGAGCGAAGACCCCGCGCAGTTTGTGATTGGCGCGTTGGCGCCCGCCAATGTGTCGTCCATCGTGGTTGACGAGGAACGCCATGCCATGGACGTGGTCGTAGACGAAGAAAATCTGGCGATTGCCATTGGTCGCGGCGGACAAAACGTTAGGCTTGCTTCTGAGTTGACCGGCTGGAAGATCAACATCATGGATGCGGCCGAGTCCGCGCAGAAACTTGCCGTGGAAACCGATTCGGGTCGCCGCCTCTTCATGGACAAACTCGATGTGGACGAGGAGATTGCCGACATCCTTATAGCGGAAGGCTTTACCAGTTTGGAAGAAGTGGCCTATGTGCCATTGCAGGAAATGCTGGAAATTGAGAGCTTTGACGAAGACACGGTACACGAGCTTCGCAATCGCGCTAAAGACGCACTGCTCACCATGGAAATTGCCCGCGAGGAGAGTACAGCAAGTGTCTCGCAGGACTTGCGCGATTTGCAAGGCCTAAGCGCTGAACACATTGCAACGCTAGCCGAACACGGGATTAAAACCCTGGACGATCTGGCCGATCTGGCTACTGACGAACTTACAGAAATCACCGGCCAGTCTATTGACGAAGCCACTGCCCTGATCATGAAGGCGCGCGAACATTGGTTTACCGATGACGCCGCCGCTCAAGAGTCACGGCCATGAAAGGTTACCCGCTAAATGTCCAGTACGACTGTCGCCGAGTTTGCCAGTGAACTCAAAAAATCTACCGAAACCCTGTTGGGTCAATTGAAATCCGCCGGGGTGGCCAAAGCCGCCGCCAGCGATGTGTTGACCGACTCCGATAAGCATAAATTATTGAATCACTTGCAGGCTGCCCATGGCACTGCGGGTGCAGAACGCAAAAAAATTACCCTGGTCAAGAAGCAGACCACGGAAATTAAACAAGCCGATGCCAGTGGCAAGGCGCGCACCATTCAAGTGGAGGTGCGCAAAAAGCGCACTTTTGTTCGGCGCGAAGACGGCTCGGACGCGGTGCCAGAGTCTGCGGAGGTGTTTGAAGCACCAGTGCCTGCTGCACCGGTGATCGACCAGGCCGAATTGGCGCGCCGCGAAGAAGAAGCGCGCCATCAGGCTGAGTTTTTGCGCAGGCAGGAGGAAGAGTTGGTCGCGCGCCGTCAGGCGCGTGAAGAGCAAGAAGCTAAGGTGCGCGCAGCACAGGAAGCGGCGGCCCAAGCCCAAGCCTCTACACAATCTGATACCGCGGAGGGCCAGGTAAGCGACACCGCTGCCAAGCCCCGTAAATTGACCAAGGCTGCGGAAAAAGCTGCTTCGGACGCCGCCGCGCAGGCCGAGGCTGCCGCTGCCGACCAAGCTGCCCAGCAGGCACAGCGTGAACAGGACGCTGCCAAAGCTGCTACCGCTTCGCGCGAAGCCGCAATCGAAGAAAACAAGCGTGCCGCCGATTTGGGCGATCGACGTCGTAAAGCCGAGGCAGAGGCCGCAGCCATCCGCATGATGATGTCTGCTCCCGCGAAGGCACCTCCACCCCCGCCGAAAAAAGAAGAACCCAAACCGGCGGTCGATCCCAAGGCTTCAATCAAAGGTACTTTGCATAAGCCTGCAGCAGGCTCTACCGTAAGCAAAGGCCCCAAAACAGGCGCAGCCCCTGGTGCGCCTGGATCCGGCAAAGAGGTCAAATCAGCCAAGCTCTCAAGTAGCTGGGCCGGCGACCCTGCAAAGAAAAAAGAACTCAAGACGCGCGGTGACACCGGTGCCGGCACCGGTCGATCGACCAACTGGCGTGCTGGCCCGCGCGGTAAGCGTGGGGGTGACCGCGATCGAGAAGATCACGCTCCGGCACAGTTGCAGGAAGTCCGCATCATCGAGGTGCATGTACCGGAAACCATCACCGTGGCCGAGTTGGCGCACAAGATGGCGATCAAGGCCTCCGAAGTTATCAAGCAATTGATGAAGCTGGGGCAGATGGTCACCATTAACCAGCCGCTAGACCAGGATACCGCCATGATTGTGGTGGAGGAGTTGGGCCACACCGCAGTGGTCGCGGCGCTGGACGACCCAGAGGCTTTCACCGACGAAGAAGTGCAATCGCAGGCAGAGTCTCTGCCGCGCGCCCCGGTTGTAACCGTGATGGGGCACGTGGACCACGGAAAAACCTCGCTGCTGGACTACATTCGCCGCGCCAAGGTGGCGTCTGGCGAAGCCGGTGGAATCACCCAGCATATTGGTGCCTACCACGTGCAAACGCCGCGCGGTATGGTGTCCTTCCTGGACACACCGGGACACGAGGCATTTACTGCCATGCGTGCGCGCGGCGCCAAGGCAACTGACATCGTGATTTTGGTGGTTGCAGCGGACGACGGTGTGATGCCGCAAACCAAAGAGGCAATCAAACACGCCAAGGCGGCAGGTGTACCTATTGTGGTCGCCATCAATAAGATTGATAAGCCTGATTCCAACCCGGAGCGCGTGAAAAACGAACTCGTGGTCGAGGAAGTGGTACCGGAAGAATTTGGTGGCGAGTCACCCTTTGTCTCGGTATCAGCGAAAACCGGCCAGGGCATCGACGAGTTGCTGGAACAAGTCTTGTTGCAAGCTGAAGTGCTGGAATTGCGTGCGCCGGTAAATGCAATGGCCAAAGGTCTGGTCATTGAAGCGCGTTTGGACAAGGGACGCGGCCCGGTAGCCACGGTGTTGGTCCAATCCGGAACGCTCAAAACTGGTGATGTCGTTTTGGCCGGACAAACCTTTGGCCGCGTGCGCGCCATGTTGGATGAGAATGGTAAACCTATCAAGGACGCTGGCCCATCCATTCCGGTGGAGATTCAGGGTCTGACGGAAGTGCCGCAAGCGGGTGACGAGTTCATGGTGATGTCGGACGAGCGCCGAGCGCGCGAAATCGCTACCTATCGCGCAGGCAAATTCCGCAACACCAAGCTGGCCAAGCAACAGGCGGCCAAGCTGGAAAATATGTTCAGCGATATCGGTGCGGGCGACGTCAAAACGCTGCCCATCATCGTCAAGGCAGATGTGCAAGGTTCACAAGAGGCCTTGGCTTCCTCGCTACTCAAACTCTCGACCGACGAGGTCAAAGTGCAAATGGTTTATTCCGCTGTGGGCGGCATCAGCGAGTCGGATATCAACCTGGCTATCGCTTCCAAGGCGGTGGTGATTGGCTTTAATGTGCGCGCCGATGCAGGCGCACGCAAACTGGCCGAGGGCAATGGTGTCGACATCCATTACTACAACATCATTTATGACGCGGTCGATGAACTGAAAGCTGCAATGTCGGGCATGCTGGCACCGGAAAAACGCGAGGAAATCATCGGTTTTGCCGAGATCCGTACCGTGTTCGTTGCATCCAAAATCGGAACTGTGGCCGGTTGTATGGTTACCGGTGGCTTTGTCAACCGCAGCGCGCATTTCCGCCTGCTACGCGAGAACGTAGTGATTTATACCGGCGAGCTCGATTCGCTCAAGCGTATGAAAGACGATGTGCGTGAAGTTAAAGAAGGCTTTGAGTGCGGTATCAAACTCAAGAACTACAACGACATCGCCGTGGGTGACCAGTTGGAGTTCTTCGAGATCAAGGAAATCGCGCGCACCATCTGAGCGTTCACCTTGCATGCGCAAAAAGTCCTCTACCCCCAACCGCGGTTTTCGCGTGGCCGATCAGATCCAGCGCGATTTGACCGAGCTGATTGCACGCGAACTCAAAGACCCGCGCGTGGGCATGGTGACGATTCAGTCGGTAGAGGTCACACCCGACTATGCACATGCCAAGGTCTACTTCAGCCTGCTGGTAGGCGATGCGGCTCAGTGCGCCGAAGGTTTGAACCAAGCAGCCGGCTTTTTGCGGGCCGGTTTGTTTAAGCGCTTGCATATTCATACCGTGCCGACCTTGCACTTTATTTTTGACCGCACAACCGAGCGCGCTGCGGATATGAACGCGCTGATTGCGCGGGCCGTGTCCTCGCGAGCCAAGGAAGACTGAACAGTATGAACGCGCCGCATGCACGGGTTGCAAGGCGCCCCGTGCATGGGGTGCTCTTACTGGATAAGCCGCTGGGCTGGTCTAGCAATCAGGCTTTGCAGAAAGCCAAGTGGCTGCTGGCCGCGGAAAAAGGCGGGCACACGGGCACTTTAGATCCCTTGGCCACCGGTGTGTTGCCGCTGTGCTTTGGCGCTGCGACCAAGTTCAGTCAAATGCATTTAGAAGCGGATAAGGTTTATCAGACGGTCGTGCGATTGGGCGTTACAACCACGACGGCAGACGCTGAAGGAGAAGTTTTGCAAACACGGCCGGTGGAGGTATCGCCGCACTTAATCAATGAGGCTTTAGCGCGTTTTACCGGCCCGATCGAGCAGATTCCGCCAATGCACAGTGCGCTGAAAAAAGACGGTAAGGCGTTGTACGAGTACGCTCGCGCAGGTATCGAAGTGGAGCGGGCTGCACGGCATGTGACCATTCATGCGATCACGCTGCTGACCGATGACTCGGCCGCTGAAGTGCCAACGCTGTCTTTGGAAGTGGCATGCAGCAAGGGCACCTATATCCGTACCTTGGCAGAAGATATTGGCGAGGCCTTGGGTTGCGGTGCGCATTTAACGTCTTTGCGACGGGTGCAGACTGGTGATTTCAAAATTGCCGCCTGCGTGGAACTGCAAGCACTGGAAGCCATGGATATGGCACAGCGTATGGCTTGCCTTAAGTCTGTTGATAGTTTGCTGCCCGGTCACGCGCCCATCACATTGGATACGGACAATGCAGGGCGTTTTTTAAGCGGCCTGCGCCGCCGCGGCAACTGGGACGATACGCAGCAGGTAGCGGTGTATGCAGAAGATCCCCGAGCTTTGCTGGGTACGGGGCATGTGAAGGCAGGCGAGTTGATTCCCACCCGCCTGCTGAGTCCACTGGACATAGCCCAAGTGCGCGAACAAGCGACCTGGGCCGGATGAATTTTATTTTTTGAGTTCGTAGAAAGAAAGATAACCATGAGCAGTAAACAAATCCGCAATATTGCGATCATTGCGCACGTTGACCACGGCAAAACCACGATGGTGGACCAGTTATTGCGCCAATCCGGCACTTTTGCAGACCACGAAAAAGTGGTTGACACCGTGATGGACAACAATGCGATTGAACGCGAGCGTGGTATCACGATCCTAGCCAAGAACTGCGCCGTAAGCTGGGAAGGCACCCACATCAATATCGTCGATACGCCCGGACACGCGGACTTCGGCGGCGAGGTGGAGCGCGCACTGTCTATGGTTGACGGAGTGGTTCTTTTGATCGATGCGCAAGAAGGCCCGATGCCACAAACCCGTTTTGTGACGAAGAAGGCACTAGCCCTAGGCCTCAAACCAATCGTTGTCGTCAACAAAGTGGACAAGCCAGGTTCCAATCCGGATATGGTGGTCAATGCGGCTTTTGACTTGTTTGACAAACTCGGCGCGACCGATGAGCAGTTGGATTTCCCGGTCGTTTATGCCTCTGGCATTAACGGTTGGACCTCGATGGAGCAAGGTGCTGCCGGTGAGCAGTGGGGGCCGGATATGTCCGCCTTGTTCAACACCATATTGAGCCATGTGCCGCCGCAAGACGGCGACCCCGAAGCCGCATTACAGCTGCAAATTTCAGCGCTTGATTTCTCTACTTTTGTCGGTCGCATCGGCGTAGGCCGGATCAGCGCGGGCACGCTTAAAACCGGCCAGGATGTACTGGTGATGTCTGGTGAAGATGGCCCGGTGGTCAAAGGCCGTGTCAACCAAGTGCTGACCTTCCAGGGCCTGGATCGCGTGCAGGTAACCGAAGCCGGGCCCGGCGAAATTGTGCTTATCAACGGCATAACTGACATTGGCATTGGTGTCACGGTAACCGACCCGCTGCGTCCGGCGCCCCTGCCCATGCTCAAGATCGATGAGCCAACGCTAATCATGAATTTTTGCGTCAACACCTCGCCTCTGGCAGGTCGTGAAGGCAAATATGTCACAAGCCGCCAGCTTTGGGACCGTCTGCAAAAAGAGCTGCAACACAACGTGGCGCTGCGGGTGAAAGAAACCGATGAAGAAGGAATTTTCGAAGTCGCAGGACGTGGTGAATTGCACCTAACAATTTTGCTGGAAAACATGCGCCGTGAAGGCTATGAGATGGCAGTTTCCAAGCCCCGCGTAGTGTTTCGCGATGTGGATGGCGAACGCCACGAACCTATCGAGTTGGTCACCGCCGATATTGAAGAGCAGCACCAGGGCGGCGTCATGCAGGCGCTGGGCGAACGTAAAGGCGAATTGGTAAATATGGAGCCAGATGGACGCGGGCGTGTACGTTTGGAATACCGCATTCCAGCGCGCGGCTTGATCGGCTTCACGAACGAGTTCATGAACCTGACACGTGGTTCGGGTTTGATTTCGAATATCTTTGACAGCTACGAGCCGCATAAAGGCGACATCGGTGGGCGTAAAAATGGCGTCTTGATCTCCATGGACGACGGCGAGATTTTCACCTATGCGCTGGGCAAGCTGGATGACCGGGGGCGTATGTTTGTGCGCGCGAATGACCCGGTGTATGAAGGCATGATTGTGGGCATCCACAACCGTGACAACGACCTAGTGGTCAATGCCACACGCACCAAGCAATTGACTAACTTCCGCGTCTCTGGCAAAGAAGATGCGATCAAGGTTACGCCACCCATCGACTTGAATTTGGAGTACGGTGTCGAGTTCATTGAAGACGATGAGCTAGTTGAAATAACTCCTAAGAGCGTTCGCCTGCGCAAACGCTTCCTTAAAGAGCACGAGCGCAAAAAAGCCAGCCGCGGCGCCTAAATCTACCGAGAAATTTGGAGCTTAGAAAATGTCTGAATTTCTGGTGATTGAAGAGCGGGGCGGTGTGGGCCTAATCACGCTGTCACGCCCTAAGGCCATGAATGCACTAAGCCTGGGTATGGTGCGCGGCATCTTGGGTGCTTTGCGCCGGTGGAAAGCGGATCCGGCTATCTATGCGATTGCCATGCGGGGCAGTGATAAAAACGGGCCCTTCGGTAACTTTTGCGCCGGTGGAGATATCCGTTTTTTCCATGAGGTAGCGCTAGCGGGCACGCCGGAGTTGGAAGACTTCTTCACCGAAGAATACGCACTCAACTATCTGACGCATCATCTGGGCAAGCCACTGATCGCGTTTTTGGATGGGATTGTGTTCGGTGGTGGTATGGGTTTGTGCCAAGGGGCAACGCACCGACTAGTAACTCAACGTACCAAAATGGCCATGCCCGAAACCTTGATCGGCCTGTTTGCTGATGTGGGCGGCGGCTATTTCCTGAGCCGTTGTCCTGGCGCGGCGGGCGAATGGCTGGCGCTGACGGGGCAACATATTGATGCTGACCAGGCCATTTCACTTGACTTGGCGGACTGGCACATCGAGGCGGAACAGCAAGGCGCTGCATGGGAGTCCTTAAGCTCACTTGATTGGAGCCATGCCAATGCACTGGACGCTTGGTTGCAGGCATTTACTGCGGCTGCGCAGCCTGGCCCCGCTTACCCGGATATGCCGACTTGGAATTTGATAAACAGACATTTTTCGCAGACTACAGTCAGCGACATACTCCAATCGCTGGAAGCCGATGCGCAGGTCTGGGCGCAAGACACGGCGACCGGTTTACGTAAGCGCTCGCCGTTAATGCTGCATGTGGCTTTAGAGCATGTGCGCCGCGCCCGATCAATGTCCTTGGCAGACGACTTGCGAATGGAGCGTGACATGGTCCGCCATTGCTTTCATAGCGCGCATCTGGGGCGCAGTGGCGCTGGCACAGACACGGTGGAAGGCATTCGCGCGCTGGTGATTGATAAGGATCAAAACCCGAAATGGAAGCCCGCGCGGGTGGAAGATGTGACACCAGATATGGTGGAGCCATTCTTCCAAAGCCCTTGGCCGGTTTTTGCCCATCCACTAAAAGACTTGGTGTAGCGCCGAAAAACTCGACGCAACCATTGATACCTGGCGTCTCTGGCGCTTCTTGCACGAGGTCGCATCGGTCATCGCGTGTATGGCCTGCAAAAGACTATCTGTGGTGCACCTTCATGGCGCGCTCCACCTCGCGCTTACCTTCACGGTCTTTAATGGTGTCACGTTTATCGTGCTCCGCCTTGCCCTTAGCAAGAGCGATGTCACATTTTATTTTGCCCGCTTTCCAATGCAAATTAATAGGCACTAAGGTGTAGCCTTTTTGGTCGACTTTCCCGATCAAGCGTTTGATCTCCGCTTTGTGCATCAGCAATTTGCGGGTCCGCACCTTGTCCGGGTTGATATGGGTAGACGCCGTGTTGAGTGGGTGGATTTGCAGGCCAATGATGAATAGCTCGCCGTTGCGCACCACCACATAACCGTCCGTTAACTGCACTTTTCCCTCGCGCAGAGATTTGACTTCCCAGCCTTCCAACACCAGTCCGGCCTCAAAGCGCTCTTCAAAAAAATAATCGAATGCCGCCTTTTTGTTATCGGCAATGCGGGCGGAGGTATCGGGTTTTTTGGCCATGGCGCTCGAGAGGAGGGGGCGGCGGAGCCAGGTCGCAGGCTCAAGGGCCTTCACTACAATCCGCGCGCAAGCCCCATTCTATGAAAACCGTTCACAAGTCTGTTCTGCTGTGGTACAGCCCCGCGCAAATGTACGCCTTGGTGACGGACGTGTCGAGTTATCCACAGTTCCTGCCTTGGTGCGACAAGGCCCAGGTTTTGCAGCAGGACGATGCCGGTATGACAGCTGAAGTCGGTATCGCCTTTGGCGGCATTCACCAAAGTTTTACCACCCGCAACACCCACACTGCGCCCAGCCAGGTGGATATGCAATTGGTCAAAGGCCCATTTTCCAATCTGGACGGGCAATGGCTTTTCCTGCCGGTAGGCGATGGCTCACAACAGGCCAGCAAAGTAGAGCTTTCCTTGCACTACGGTTTTTCCAGCGCCACATTGGGTGCTTTGGTGGGGCCGGTGTTTGACAAGATTGCTGCCACCCTGGTGGACGCCTTTGTTAAACGTGCGCAACAGGTGTATGGCGATGCATGAGGCTTTGGACACAGAAAGTGCGGACAACACCGCGCCTGCAACGATCCATGTTGATGTGGTTTACTCGCCTAGCGCCCGGCTAGTCCACCACCAATCGGTGCAGCTGCCGGCTGGCTGCCAGCTCGGGCAGGCGCTGATCGCTCTGGCGAAGGTCTTGGGCCTACAAGTCGAGTCCCTAATGAAATTGGAAGTTGGTATTTGGGGGCTTCGCTGCCCAAAAGACCGCGTTCTGGACTCTGGCGACCGCATCGAGTTTTACCGCCCTTTGCGGGTGGACCCCAAAGTGGCCCGACGCGAGCGTTTTGTGCGCCAGGGCGCCAAAACTGCTGGTTTATTCGCCAAAAAACGTCCTGGCGCCAAAGCAGGTTACTAGGTTCGAGCGCTTAGGGGGCCTGCCGAGCCATGCTTTAGCCCACGGGTACAATCGGTTTTTTGGAGCTTTGACATGCGCCTTCTCGGCAAAGCGCTCACCTTCGACGATGTGTTGTTGGTGCCAGCGTACTCCCAAGTCCTCCCCAAGGACACCTCTCTCGCCTC
>Ga0214919_10003295_pt1 | contig 24559 bp, 25 predicted proteins | sample LL1503_MetaG_FD_177994 | JGI IMG/M metagenome (GOLD analysis project Ga0214919, IMG submission 177994) | Freshwater microbial communities from Lake Lanier, Atlanta, Georgia, United States - LL-1503 | ecosystem: Environmental > Aquatic > Freshwater > Lake | place: USA: Georgia | collected... | reverse complement strand
TTTATAATGTTTAGAAAAAAACCTAGTTTTTTTTTTGTTAAGTTTTTGACATATTTGAAATTCGCAATTTGCGATTTGAATTGCGAAAACAACAACTTAAAGAGATATATATTTATTATATTATAAAATGGCAGAAAATACTATTTCAATTACTAACGAAAGACTTTGGAATTTTTATAAAAATTTTCCAGCTAGTATGTTTGAAACAGTCAATTTGTTATTAATAGATATTATTGAAAAGCTTGTTCCTGACTCTAAAACAGGTGTTACAAATTCACTTGCAGAACAATTGATAGAGCATATGAAAACAATGCAGTTGCAAATTAATAATGTATCTGATAATATCTCACATGTTCGAACTGATACAATTAGTAATATTACTTTGAAATTATCTGAGTTTAAACGAGATTATATGGAAGATATTAAAATGATTCTATCAAATAATGTTGCTGATAAAATTTCTCCATTACTAAAAGAACAAAATTCTATGATGATTGATAAAACACATCTTTTAATAAATGATATTATGCCAAAAAATAACGAATCTCTCTCAAAACAAATTAACGAAGCTATAAAATCTCTGCATTACTCTATTACTGAAGATACAAATAAATTTCTTAGCGCTTCCATTAATCCAAGAACTCTTCAGGATTTTATTTTAAATTTGGAGCAGAAGTTTCTTCAAAGTGAACAAAGGTTAGAAACGAATATAAGAGAGATAAAAACAACGAATGATACTATTAGAGAAATTTCTACATCACACCAACAAACTTCACTTTCATTAAATGCGACAGTAAATGATATGCTAAGAAAATTAGAAAATGCTTCAACAAAGGGTAAAATATCTGAGAATATAGTTTTCAATATTTTAAATACATTATATCCTAGCGCTCAAGATATCGAATACGTTGGTGATAAGAAAGAATCTGGTGATATTATGTTGGTTAGAGAGAATAAACCAACTATTTTAGTAGAAAATAAAAATTGGGAAAAAATTGTATCAAAAGAAGAAGTTAAAAAATTTATTCATGATGTCGAAACTCAAAACTGCTGTGGTATCTTTCTCTCGCAAAATACCGGTATTGCCAATAAACGTAATTTTGAAATTACCATTCATAATGGTAAACATATTTTACTCTTTATGCATGAAGTAAATTACGATGCAGAAAAAATTAAACTAGGTATTGAAATTATTGATCATTTTAAAGAAACATTGGACAAATTTGATGATAAAAGTGATATTGATACAATAGATAAAGAAATGTTAGATGCCATTAATAAAGAATTTCAAGAATGTTGTTCACAGAAGTTGAATATCCTAAGGACAATCAAAGATTTTAGTCAAAAATTATTGAAACAAGTAGACGAAATTAATTTTCCTAGTTTAGAGCATTATCTCTCATCACGATATACATTTTCTGTTGGTAAAATGGTCTGTGAATATTGCAATTTTATAGCTAAAAATCAACAAGCGTTGTCAGCACATTATCGAGGATGTGCTATTAGAAAAAAGATACTTGCTGAACAAAATAGTGATGAAGAAAATACTATTATTGAAGTATTGCCTCTTGAAATTATTCAACCACCATGTAAACCAGTAAAACAAAAAAAGACAAAACTAACCATAAATACACTTTAGTTTATTTTATAATAAATACATAATGTTTATTTATTATTCATGTATGTTTGAGTGGGTCAAACTCTCGACAATCATCATATAGACCATATTGTGGTATTTCATTTATTCGTTCCTGTGTGAGTGGCTCAATCTCTCGACAATCATCTAGAACATTTTGTATTTCTTTTAATCGTTCCTGCTCTAATTTCGCTTCCAATGTATATTGTTGGACTGTGTCTTCAATGAATTCGATTACACCTTCCACGTATTTTTCGGTATCTCCAAATACAATGACTTTTTTCTCTTTTTTTATATAGTATATAAATGCTATTTCAAACCATTCGATAAGATGTACATAATGTATATCTTGTTTGTCCCGACATTGTAACACTTTCTGGACATGCATATCATTTGTACTCCAGGGGAAATATAAATAGCCAAATGCAACTTCCTTGTTTTTTGAAATATTGTCTGAAATATTCTCTCGTTGCTTGTTTGAAAATCCTTGCATATTATTTGTTGCTGTTTGTATAATCCGAATTGCATCTTCCGAATTAATCATATTAATTGCCTGTTTAGTGGTAGCCATGGTTGTTGTCTTTATTAAGTTATATTATAAATTAATAACGCATTTCAATTTTATTTTAAATTAGTGAATAGTTTACCTGTAAAAAAAGGTGAAGCATTATTATTTTGTTGAGAACGTTGTTGATGTTGTTGTCTCTGTAAAAATTGTTGTCTTTGTAAATCCTGTTGTCTTTGTAAATCCTGTTGTCTTTGTAAATCCTGTTGTCTTTGTAAATCCTGTTGTCTTTGTAAATCCTGTTGTCTTTGTAAATCCTGTTGTCTTTGTTCTTCTAGTTCTCGATGTCTTCTGTGTTCTTCTTGTTTGTGTTCTTCCTGTTCCCGTTGTCTTCTGTGTTCTTCTTGTCTTCTGTGTTCTTCTTGTCTTCTGTGTTCTTCTTGTCTTCTATGTTCTTCTTGTCTTCTATGTTCTTCTTGTATTCTATGTTCTTCTTGTCTTCTGTGTTCTTCTTGTCTTAAACATTCTTCTATTTCCTGTTGCCTCTGTAATTCGATCTGTTGTAACCACTGTATTTCAACATGTCGTAACCGTTCTGCTTCCCTGCGATGTAAATCCTGAATTAATAAACGATGCAATATTTTTTGTTGTTCTATTTGTAATTCCTCCATTTTCAATCGTTCTTCTTCAATGTCAATTGGAGGTGTAATGCATTTTTGTGGTACTTCCATAACCCATACTAATTCCATTTTCTCTCTACATTCACCGTCTTTTCCCCAATCCCATAATAATTTCAACCCTTTACAACCATAATATTCTACTTTATCATTCTTAATAAATTCTTTCATTTTCTCTAAGCATGAAGTGTCACAATTTTCATTATCATAAATAATCTCTTCGCAAAGCAAATTCAGTTTATTTACTAATGCCAACGATGAATTACAATAACAGGCCAATTTTTGAATTCTACCCAATACTAAATTAATATCTATAGTGCCTAACCTGATACTATTTATCAAGATTGTTTTAATGTTTGTGTACATTACCTCATAGACATTTACAATTTCTTCTTCATATTCTATTATGTCAATTTCTATAGGTGTAAATATATCCTTTTTCTTTTGTTTCGTTATTTTTATATCATCAGGAACATCCAATATAGTCTTCAAGAAAGTTATACCATTACTTTCTATTCTTCTTGAACTCATTACATAATCACATATTATCTCGATATATTCATCGATCCATTCGGGTTCAACCTCAGGTAATTCACTGTATATGAAGTCTTTACCAGTTAATACCAAGCAAAAATTATTAATATTTATTAATGTTGTAATATCGTCAACATCTACGACTAGCGTTTGAACTATAGCTTCTATAAATTCATCTGTTGCCTCATCTTTCAATATATCAACAATAAATTCAAATAGACTTGTAAATAAATCTAAATTCATTTCACATTTAGTACTATCTGTCTTTTTCTTCATTTTAAATAGCTCAATATAAGGCAGGATTACACCTTTTATATATGATCCAAAACCAATCCATATATTCTTGAAATCTATAATAAATTTATCATGAAAACATATACTGGCTATCCATGAAATTAAAGCATAATTATAACTCAATGACCCGCTGAATAAATTCCCATTTTCAATGGAAGTTCTACACATATTTAAAATATCATTTCCTCTCATATTAATTATGTTATGTAATAATGAATCTTTTGATAAAAACGCATTTAATACGTAGACAATTAATTCTTTATCAATAAACGACCGTATTATGACTGGAAATAATAATGATGTTACTTTTGCAAATTTCACTGAGTACAATGGATTTGAGAGTAATTCAATAATCAAGTCTTTTATGGAATTTATCAAATCTTCCACATCTAGTAAATACTGGATCTCAGTAATACATTCTTGATACTTTAAGTTACTGGTATTAGTAATGTCTTTTATATGATTTATATCAAAATGTTTAAGCCGAGTGAATAATAGAGATTTTTCTCTATCGTTAAGGTGATATATATGATTATAATTCAATCTTGTTAGTTGACATCGAGTAAATGACAGTATTTGTTTTGAATCAAGCTTGGAGAATTGTCTTGAAGTAAAACCTGCCACTTGACTATCATTTAAACGTGTTAATTGATCATATACTAGTCCAATGTCATGATCTGTTTCGCCTGTAATAATATCACTGTTGTCTTCGATAATGATGTTTTTTTCCTTTATGTGATGTTTTACATTATGTTTATCATGATTATTATGCTTGTCATAATTATTATCGTGATGTTTATGCTTGTCATAATGATGATTATCGTGATGATTATCGTGATGATTATCGTGATGATTATCGTGATGATTATCGTGATGATTATCGTGATGATTATCGTGATGATTATGCTTGTCATGATGCTTATTATCTTTATGTGGTTCTTTCTTTTCTGGTGTTACTATTTTATATGTTAATAATGGTATCAAGTCACATGGAATACATGCAATTTGACTGGGACGTAAGTTATAAATAGCAATATATTGAATTGTCTCTATATTCAAAGATGATATTTGTAAATTAGTCAAATTATATGCTAATTTTTTACTATTAGTGATTATACGCAATTGAGCATTGGTTAAACTATTAATATCTATTAATTCCAATTGACGTTTTGTAATTTGCTCAATATTTAAATATTTTATTAAATCACACGCCAATAATGTATTCCATATTTCTATACTTATTTTACTGATACATACTGCCGGTAAAGTTTGATACATCGAGGGAACCGTTATTAAAGGCGCAATTATTTTGAATTGATTATAAGAGATTAATTCCAGCCTATGCAAACAGAGAATAAAATTATGTTCATGATCACATTGTCTAACCAACAATTTTAATAAATCCTCTGTTATATTCTTTGTTTGTAAACTAGTTAAATGCGATAAAATATATTTAATACTCTCAATATTCATTGGTATAGGTGAGTTATTTCCATTCTGTAGTATTATTTCTACCATGCATGGATTTGTAGATGGATTCAAAAAAAAAGAGAGAAGACTATTTATTTGTGTAAAAGTTAAATATTCAATGTTTATTTTACATTTATTATTATCATTAATTATCGAAAATAGTTGTATAATATTTACTTTGTTTCTCAGCGTATCTTGGGTTAAACTATCCAATAAATTATTTGTAATAATCATATTATGCGGGATAATGTTAAATACTTCTAATGCTATATAATTCAGATCTAAATGAATAAATAATATGTGATCCATTTCAATAAACTGTGATTGTGTTATATTTTTTATTTTTTCTGGGCTATGCTCATTTAAACTTATTATTTGTTCTTTGGTTATGAAGTTATTTTTAAATTTAATACATTCAAAAATAGTCGTCGGCACATTTTCCAGTTTTAATACTGTTGATTTATTAGTATCGGCTTGAATGTCCGTTAATTGTTTAAAAGATAAATCTTTAAAGGCTACGTCTGGTATAGATATTATATTTGATGGGGTTGCTATAGTAAAATCAATTTGCCGAACCGTCTTTAAGTTTTTATAATCAATTTGACGTATTATTAATTGTGACATATTTTATATAAAATAATATATTTTATTAGCATTTATAATTTATTGTTCTAAACGCTAATATTTTAAAAGATTTGTAAATAGTATCAATTTTAAGGTGCCTACACTTTATCAATTATTATTTCTTTAACAATTCTTCGAATGATTTTATTTTCACTATCCTCGATTTCGCCATTCCCGCCGGTCGATTGTTTGATTAGTTTCATATATTTGTCATTGAGGCGCGAATCACCGTCCATGCTTTCAGGGTACGTACTGCTCCACAGTCCCATTAGTTTCATATTGTTAAAAGAAATAGTTTTAATAGCGTAGCGAAGTTTTGGATTATTCTTTTCTTCTTTTTCCCACTTGTCGTCGTCTTTTACATATATAATCTCTCTCTTCGCATCACTACAATGGATCGGTCGTTTATAAATATCCATGCTGTTCAATTTATCGAGCATGATCTTTGTAATGCCTTCTACGTAACCGAGTTCGCCGACGCTTTCAAAATCCGACAGCTGGAGATTGATGGAATTGGCAAAGTCGCTAATATTCATGGCATCCTTGCATTGCTCATTGAGGAAAAACTGCAGATTGAAGGTTTTGTTATGTGAGTTGTTTGAGTTATTTGTATGTATATTGGTCGTATTACTATTTTTACATACATCCACTAGTTGTTTCTGTAATTCCGTATTGCTTTTCATTAATTCCATCACCATTGTCGTAAGGGATTTTACTTCTTCTGGTGAATCTTCTTTGCATGTTTTTTTATGCGTGTATAATCCTTGTCTATACACATATTCCTTACCACATATACACATGTATTTATTCGGCATTTTCGGCATTTTTTTGTAACTATTTGTAACTATTTTATGTTTGCGTGTGGATAAATGTTTATCAAAGTTACTTTGCTTAGAGCAGGTAAAGTCACAATCTTTGCAAATAAATTCGTCGGCATTTTTTTGTTCTTTTTCTGTAATCATTTGTAACTATTTATATAGTTACACAAAAAAATGCCTAAGTCGTTTCTAATATAAATTTATAAATTTGAAAAAAGTGTCATCACAAATATTTTTTCTTTTTTTTAAAATTTAGACCATCTTCCTGCAAAACGTGTTTTTTCAGAATTTATGGACTGAGGACAGCCCCTTTTGAAAAAAGGACATTTTAAAAATGTCCAAAATGAAAAAAGAATCGCCAAACCTGGAAAAAAAATGAAGAGTAAATTTTTATATATAATTTTTATATATAATTTTTCTATTTTATATATATGACATCTGTTAAAAAACAATTAGTGATTGCTATTTTTTTTTATTTATTGATTGGATATACAAATGAATTTGTCGCCGAAAATCAGGTTTATCAAAATATCAATGATCCGCCCTTATTCGATCGTGGACACAACTTACTACCGCTTCTCTCTAAACGCCTGCCAGATATTGGTTTAATTCTATTTATTTTATATTTTATTATCCGCTGGGCCATACAATATCCTACTACTCTTATTAATTATTTGTGGATTATTTCTTTATTATTTATTGGTCGTGTTGTCCTATTATCAGTCACCCAGTTTCCTCCGGGATTGCCTGGGTGTTCTACCGTTAAAGAAGGAGATTCTCTTTATTTTAATGTGTTTAGAAAAGGTTGGAATGAGTGTTTAGATTACATGTATTCGGGACATACTATCCATTGTGTGTTAGTCACATTATTTACCCTGTATTTATCGAGCAGTATGTTTGAAAAAATAGCAATAATAATGGTTACTTTATTAGAAATTGGACTTATTATCGGGTCCCGTATTCACTATACGGCAGATGTCTTGGTGGGTACCCTGGTTACTATACTTATTTTCTTTTCCTGGCCAGGGATAGATAACGTAGTAAAACATATATACAGTGGTGGTATTTATGGAAAAATGCTTTTTAAAAAAGTGCAACAAGTAGAGTTTTAATATACTTTTTAATATATTTTTTAATATACTTTTTTAAAAAAGTATATTATAATGAGTATAAACCCCGGATTCCGCCTGATAAAAATACTGGATATTGGTTATGTAACTATAATATATTTTTTACTTGCGATTATTATTGCCGTTTTGTTGAACAAAATATATGGCGAGTATAATGAAAAAGACGAGAAGAAAAAATCTACTTTTAGAAAGTCTCTCGACGTAGTTGGTATGATTTGGATAAATGGAATTATCATGTATATAGTACGGAATCTCGTCCCCTTGATACCTTCGCCATTTAATAATATATATGGATTTAAACATGCCAGATTAAAGGAACTGGAAAGCGCATATGTCTTTGATTTTGTCTTAATATATACGCAAACTAATCTTGTTAAACGGATGGGAGTCTTTTTTGATACGGTTAAAATGTATTTATTTAAATAATACTTTATAATAATGGCCGATATAGACATTGAACCAGTGGGCACAGACGCAGTGGGCACAGACGCAGTGGGCACAGACGCAGTGGGCACAGACGCAGTGGGCACAGACGCAGTGGGCACAGACGCAGTGGGCACAGACGCAGTAGTTAAAAATGACGATAAATGGGTCTTCTACATTGTCCATAATAAAGGTTGCACTTACGCAGGGGTTTCACCCGATCCTGTTAAACGTCTAAGAAAGCATAATGGCGAAATCGCCGGCGGAGCGAAATATACCTTGAGTAAAGGCACAGGCTGGGAACACGTGTGCTTAATTAGCGGGTTTAAAACAAAAATTCAGGCATTGCAATTTGAATGGGCCTCGAAACATGTGCCTCCGCGTGATGCCGGGGGATTGGTTAATCGGGTCAAGAAACTCTATATATTATTGAATAAAAAAAATTGGACATCCAAGTCACCAGAGGCAAAAACCGTGCCTTTAATTGTCGAATGGAAGATGTCGGTGGAATGCAAAGACCGTTCTGTTCCCAATTATATTACCGATATTCTTATTTAAAATGTTATTTATAGTATACAGAATGGAACCGAATACACAAATTAATATGAATATTGATGATTATTCCCTTGTAGATTTATTAGCCATTTTAAATATAACAGATGACAATCCTACACAATATCAGATTAAAGATGAAGCCAATAAAATAATATCCAAACTAAAAACCGAGAGAAAGCCTGAACTCGCCGCATTTATCGAAAACGCAGTAGAAAGAATAATTAATACTTTGATAAATGAAGAGTTTCTAGAAGAAGAAGAACCAGAAGAATATTATGAAAACGACAAAGGCAATATACAATATAACGAAAACACCCAACAAGGCAATTGGTGGCAAAATCAATATCCCGCTCAGGCGGATGAAGTCGAGCGCACCAAACCGACCGACCGCAAACAAAAAGTGGAGATCTTTGACAAAGACGGAATACAAAATAATGCCTTTGTAATGAATCGCGAACGTCTAGGAGTCTTACAGTCGCATCCTATTCCAGTCGTACAAGGAACGATTAACCCGAACCTTAAAAATATCATCAGTCGTATTGTCTCGGTCAATAGTCAATATCGTTCCAATATTATACCCTATACCACTAGCAATTTAAATTCGCCCAATTCACCGACATTTAATACGGATTTTACCTGTGATTTATCAGAACGGTTAAGTAATGTTGTTTCGATGAAATTAAATTCGATACAAATTCCGACCTCGTGGTATATTTTCGACGATTCTTTGGGAAATACTTGTTTTATTTTGGAAAATAAAAACATTAGCCCTGAGCCGATTTTTGTGAAAATACCCTCAGGAAATTACACGATACCCTTTTTAAATGCATATTTTTCACGGTATCCAGGTGCTCCACCTACAGCAACACCAATTAACCTTAATTTATACATTACCGTTGATATTGTTACAGGTAAGCTTATATTTGTAAGTAGTAACGGACCAGCTACCTTGATATTTTATGATACTAAATTATTTAATAGTTGTTTGGATAACAGTTGCGGGTCCTCCCAAATGAGGATAAATCAGAATTTTGGGTGGAGTTTGGGTTATAGAACAATTGATGAAGAAAGAGTATCTATTAATATAGAATATCAAGCTGGACAGCCGAATTTACCTATTAATCAAGAACCTCCACCGTGTCTAACAGTAATAACCCCGCCCGCTCCACCACCGACTCCTGCACTACCGTCACCATCAACATTACCTGGCGATTATTATTATAATATCGCTCAATCGCCGGCGAATCTCTATGGCCCCACTTATTTTCTCTTAGTAGTGGATGATTATAACAACAATCGAGTAAATAATAGTCTGGTGACCATCACCAATGTTTCGAATAAACTCGATCTGCCTTCTTATTATAGCCCCGCTTATAAAAATGCCAATAATACCTTTGCCACTATTGGGTGTCCGAGCGTATTAAATGCAACAGACCCCGAATTACGTATACAAGACTCGGCTTTACCTTATATGACAAAAAGTTCTCCACGGCAATTAACGCAATCGCAACTGTATACTGCCAACGAAATTCTCTTTAATCGATCCACTTTCAGTAACAAAACATTTGGCCCTTCTACAGCCGATGTCTTAGCCCTCATTCCTTTAAGTGGAATCGGCGCACTGCGCACAAAAATAGCCTATAATCTTGATCCTAGCGGAAATGTGATACTCAATAGTTGTGGCTACCCCACGGTTTCTCTAGCAAACAGTCAATCGAGTCAGCCTTATATAGAATTTGCGACCAATTTAGAAGCGAATGAACGCACTTATTTCGGTCCTGTTAATATCGACCGGTTGCGCGTACGCTTGATCGACGATAAAGGCAACTTGGTGAATTTGAATGATGTCGATTGGTCCTTCTCGCTAATTGTTGATCAATTGTATCAATATTAATTGCTCTGGAGCTTTTTTTACAGTTCCGTTTTTTCAGTGAGTATGGCTTGCGGAAATTTCTCCTGAAAGAGGTCCCTGAAAAACTGTATAAAATTAAAATGCTTGTTGTTCAAAATCCATTTCGGCAATTCCGTAATGCCTTGAGCGCGTTTAATATGCTTTTTGGTTTTAAAGAGTAAGATATCAAATACTTCGACGATGGCTTTATTGTAGCCCGTGAGTTCACTCATATCGATGCGATAGGGGCTTTTATAAGTATAGCGATTATAATTACCATCACTATAAATACGGCAAGTATGAGTGCTAATAATTGATTGTTTCTTTATCATACCAATTCCTTTTATTTTATTCTCGTCATTGTGCATTTCCAATATAAACACCGTGGTATTATCGATTATTTTATCTTTAAAATTCCGCGGGTTACTATATAAACAGCCATTATATTTATTTGTCTCTCGCCATTTTTCATTTTCTTTCCAGGTTTCCTCATTAAACCTAGTCGCGGCTAATTTAAACATGGTTATTACATATGTTTTATATGTAATAATTGTAATCAATTTTTTAATATATCATTGTTTTTTCCAGACATAAACCATTTCCGTATAATCATTTTGCCGTTTGGACTTTTTAAAAGGAAATATTTCCGTCGCTTCACCTAATAGCTTTTGTAGCACATTGACATAGACCTCTTGACAAATGTTTATAATATAGTGTCCCCCCTTTTGTAATCCATCATAAGTTTTCGAAAAAAGAGGTTTGTAAAATTGCTCATCCATTTCTTTCTTCGATGTATAATTCGTATTATTGGCATATTTTTCAATAAAATAATAAGGGGGTGAGGAGAACACCGTATCATATTCTATTTTTGCGTAGTCAAATGATAGAGCGTCGCCGATATGCATGTGGTTTTTGGTGTTGGACTTTGTTGCAAGATAGATTATCAACTGCGCATAAGGGTCTTTTAAATCACCATTCATATCTATGCCATAATGACGGTCCAAGTGTAGTGCGGACGCGGCAACGGTGGAACCGCCCCAACCCGCACAAAAATTGAGGACTTTATTGGCATTGTATTTGGTATAGAGTTCCATGCAATTTAAAGGTCGCATGATATTAATTGCACTAATGCAAATATTATATACTTCTTTATAGACTATATACTCATTTTTGGTGTTATTTTTGTTTTTTATATTGGTATAATACGTCAACATTGTTTGAATAAACTTTTTCTTTTTAAATTCTTCAATATTTTCGAGAAATTCAAAGAAATTTGTATTATATTTACCCTTTGTTTCTAAGCGTTGGGTAAAAGTAAAGAAATCGACGACATTGTTGCCGATACGTGAACGGGCGGAAATTGTATGGGCGTTTTTGCCAATGGCTATCAATTTTTCCATGTCTGTATTCAGCATGTCTTGCGTTATGTTTTTTATTTGTTTTGAAATGAAGGTTTTATTATTTAACATACGTTATAAATAGGCAGTATAATATTTCTTACTAATAGAGACGCTTGAAATCCCCGGCCATGTAGTGATGTATTAGGAATAGTGCTAAACCAAAGAATGTGTCTATTAATAAGACAATATAGGCAGTTTTAATATGCATAAAGGCTAATAATGAGAAGAATAGATACATTAAACCATGTGCAAATCTAAATTTCATCCACCAAATAGGGGCGCCCTGGGTTTCTACACCCGTTTTTCTTTGTCCGGTAAAATAGAGATATATAAATCCGATAGATATGAATAATGTTATTATGCCTAGATAGGGTAAATATGTTAATGGTATATATTTGGCTGTAGCGGTCAATGCTAAACGCGTTGGAATACAACCGCCTAAGAACAACAGGAAACGTTTTTGCATAGGGGTCATTTGTTATAGTATATTATAAAATTGAAATAAAAAAGATATATAAAGTATTATAATATATACCATTAACAATATGAATCAACAACAAGGAACGGGGCAACAAGGAACGGGGCAACAAGAAACGGGGCAACAAGAAATGAGCCAAAAACAACTTGCCCAAATGCGAAGTATTTTAGGTTGGAGCTTGGAAAATGAGCGTGATTATTCAGATGATGATAGTGATGAAGAAGATCCCGAACCAATATGGAATATTCCCAATTGGAAAGGTAATGCGAATAAATGCACCGGTTGTGTAACACGTATTATGTCTGACGGCGAGAATAGAGGCTGTGCAGATTGTGATGAATGTTGGAATATGCCAGAGTTGGTAGAAATTATTTGCACTGGTTGTACTACACGAGTTACGAATGATGGCGATAATAGAGGCTGTGTAGCTTGTGATGAATATTGGGATATGCCTGATTTATGTATTGATAATTTAGTCGAATTGAAACCATACTGTGAGGGTTGTGAATTACTTGATGCCGGATTAGGTGGGGAAAATCAAATGAGTCACACATGTATGGGTTTTTAAAAAATATAAAAATATAAAAAATAAAAAATAAAAAAACTATTACATTATTACTTATTTTTTTCTAATGATAATACAAGATGCAAAATCAAATGAAGAAAGGTTCTGCGAGTGATTATATAACCGCTAAAAAACAAAATGCTATTTACGTAGGCATTAAAACGGATGCCCAATTGACCGGTACTACCGTAAATCCATTGAAAAAAAATGGATATTATTACAATAATAATTTGAACGTATGTGTGCCGAAGGATTGTAACCTAACCAGTTGTAATGGTGGAGTACTCACAAATGCGAAAAGCTACCAGTTACGCTTAGATTTTAAACGAGGGAAATATTATAATAATTATGTATGTAATTGTCCAAATAATATTATTTATGATGTTATTGATGATATAAATACAGAGCCATGTATTGGGGTGCCGATAAATGGTCCAAATGTTATAAATTGTTTGTGCACGACCTGTGCTTTCAACACGCCTATAGTAAACGTCTAGCTACACTTTTGGCAAAAGTGTGTAGAACTCCTGCACTTTTTTATTAACCTTTATTTTTTGTGGATTAAATGCCGTCAAATACAAGCCTTCCAAACTTTTAATGCGGGACAAGGCGACATACGTTTGCCCGCATTCAAATATATTACTGCCGACGTCAATCTGCGCCAAATCCAGTGACACCCCCTGTGCTTTATGGATGGTAATTGCCCAGGCAAGGATAAGTGGGATTTGTTTAACCGCAATACTAGAGAAATTTTCACTGATCCAGGTGTGGTACCCAACCATTCTTTTCTCTCCATTGTTAAATTGAATCAACGGAAAACCACCAATAAATTCCAGAATAATACCTTGACTACCATTAACGATAGGCTTTTCACTTTCCATGTCGATATTCGCAATGCACATCACCTGTGTGCCTTTTTTCAGAATAATCTCCTTATCTGCCTTGATATTACTCTCTATAAACGCGTATTCCGTGTCTTTTTGACTCTCACTAATTTCCATTTCTTCTGTCATTTTTTTATATTTATCGCTGGTTATAGACATCAATTCGGTTACCGGCACTTTCGCTAAAGTGTATTTATGCTGTTCCGCATCGCCCAATTTGGCTAGTTCGGTTATATTTATAAAATCCACATCTTTACGGCGTGGAAATAAAATCGTCGGTTTAAATAATAATGTTGGTGGGATAGGTTTGTTCACATGCTCACTGAGCTTTTCTAAAGAAGACTTGTATAATTTACCTACCCTGATTTGATTTAAAATATCGGTATATGTTTGGTCAGTTTGCCGGAAAATCGTCTTTAATTGAATCACTGAATCAATTGTACTGTGCCACTGTGCACTTTCAAAACAAAATGCACTACTTGACTCGTCATGACCGACCGGTGGCAATTGATAAAAATCCCCCGAAAAGATGACCTGAATCCCTCCAAACGGTTTCAGTAATTGTTTGCGGGCTTTCTTACCGATCAAATCAAGGATGTCAAATATTTTTGAGGACATCATACTTACTTCGTCAATAATTAATACGTTAACCTTCTTCCAGGCCGCCAATTTGAATTTATTACCAATAACCTTACGGACGATTTCTTCTACTGAACCGTTTGCTAAACCAATACCTGCCCATGAATGGATGGTTTTGGCTTTGCAATTCAATAAAATCGCGGCGCATCCGGTTAAAGCACATACTTGATATTTTTTATTTGCTGATTCACTTAGTAAAACCATTCGTTTAATTAATTCGGTTTTGCCTGAGCCCCCTGGACCGGTTAAGAATATATTTTTCCCGGCAATAAATTCGTCTAAAGCCAGTTGTTGTTCAGGGGATAATTGCATAGGTATTGGTGCAGGCACAGGCACAGGCACAGGCACAGGCACAGGCATAAGCTCAGGTGTTAAACTCATTTTATAAATATATGTATAATGAGTTTATAGAGAGACATTGAAATCAATTTTATAAACAACCTTTAAAACAACCTTTAGAAAAGGTTGCGCCAAAATAACAACCGCTGGCAGGTTAAATTTGAGTTATAATTTTGGCGCAACCTTTAGAAAAGGTTGTTATTTTGGCGCAACCTTTTCTAAAGGTTGTTATTTTGGCGCAACCTTTTCTAAAGGTTGTTTTAAAGGTTGTTTCCAAAAATCACCTTCTCGGGATAGTTAAAGCCATTTAATATTTGTGCTCGATTTGCTTCAATATAGTATGCCGTATTATTAAAACTAATATCTACTACATTAAACCATTCCGGGGGGTAGTCGGTTAGGTCAGTCAAAGGACAGGAATTATAAAAAAGTAAATGATCAGGATCTACATCATATATACAATTAGTTTGATCGTATTGTAAGATATTCCCTACATCATGTTGAGCATAGTTAACCGAATAGAGATTTCCACTCCAGGCATCAAATACTGGGGCATTCATTCTCTCATTAGTATTGCCATCGCAACTTATATTTTGATTAGTCACGATTGTTTCCCCTTTCGTTATGTCTAATAATAGTTGATAATTATTTGCAAACACTAGACAGCCTTTAACGCCCTCTACATTATTTGTCTGACTTACCGAGAAATTCTTATTATAAGTAGAACCATTCAATTTTTTGGGATTGGCAGTATTGAAACGGTTGACATTATTGTTTACCTCATTGAAGAGAGTTTTCTGTCGTGTTGTATTCAAATAATCACTAGCATTAGTAACAGGAATAAATGTATCAAAACAACGATTAATGGCCATCTTATATACACTTTTTAAAAAAGTGTAGCAAAACACAACCTTTTTACACCTTTTAACATTTCAAACGCCCATTTTTATATTAATTTTCCATTAATATATATTTTATTATCATAATTACAATAAAAATCAAAACATTTTATTTCATTATCAGTTGAATAAGTCGGAATAATGTTGTTTGATGAAAAAGATAATATACCTATAATAATTTTTGTCTTTAATTTTTGAATATTATTTTTTTTTCTATACTCATTTAATCCTTTTATTAATATATATTTAACTTCATTATCTAACCCTTCGTGGTCATCTGAAATATAATCAAAACAATATTTACCATAATATGTCTTATAGTTTTTTCCAACTTTATAAATAAAAGTAATAAATGGCATATACATTATTTATTTATTTATATTTAAGTAATTTGGGCGTTTTAAATGAGAAAAGGTGTAAAACAACCTTTTACACCTTTTAACATTTAAAACGCCATTTTTTATAATTAAATAAAAAATTGAAATACAAACACCTACCAAATATAATTATTAAAGGAACACGTCAATCTACATTCAGAAAATGGCAGATTTTGAAACAAGAGTATTGGAAAATGGTCTATTAATTGAGGAGATTCCAGTGGAATTACGAACGGAAAAGATTTGTATAAATGCTCTAAAATGGGGACTGAAAATATATAAAACAAATGATTATAAACATCAAAGAGAAATGTGTTTTCGCATTATGAATAGTTTTCCCAAAGAAATTTTACTTACAGGATTTGTTGTCGGACACTTATCGCAATTTGCATAAAAATCAGCGTTTTAAATGTTAAAAGGTGTAAAAGGTTGTAATTTTGGCGCAACCTTTCTTAAAGGTTGGGGTTGGTTAGTTATATAATATCTCAAATGCTAGACTAAATGACCAATCCATATTATTTAAATCAATAATCCTCCCAAATTCATCATAGAGCGAGATATGTAAGCGTTGAATATCGACGGGCCCAAAATATTCCCTTGTGCGGTTTACTTGGGTGGTTAAGCCCGCGTCACTACTACTTTGATAGATGCCTACTTGGGCTTGTAAAGCCGCTAAATTGATCCGGGTAATGATATTATTCTGTAAAATAGAATTGCCATAGGCCACCATATAAGCCGGGCCTGTATTTTTTTGATGGTCATCAATCGCGAGAAAGCCGTAGCGTGGACCGGAGACTAAACAAATGCCTTCGGATATGCATAAAGAACTAGAGGGGGGATTAATAATTTCACAGACGTATTCGGCACTACGAAAACCCAACAGCCAACCTAGACGCAATTGAATAGATGTATCCATATTCAATGAACCCGCGTTATCGACATTAAAACGCATCGTAAAACCATAGGTAAATCTGGAAGGAGTTGGTGAAGACGGTGCATTAACCGGGGTAGCAAAAATGGAGCGTCCGCTAATATGGTCGAGGGAATAGGTTAAATCGGTTGCTAATAAATAATCAGTAGGAACAGGGTTAATTATAGGAGTAACTATACCATTTACATCAATCGTAGCAGGTCGGGCCATAATAATTGCGCTATTCATGGCTGTTTCAATATGTTCAGCACGGCTACGATCAGCCCAGGATTGTTCATAATTGCCGTCCGGTAAATTTAAAATCCAACAATTAGTTGCACTGTTTGTTATAGGTAATTCAATAATCAAACAGGTCGCGTTTCCTTGCGTTTGCGAGATCGCATAGTAGGTTAACGGTAATTCTATCGTGGCTACCCGCATACTTACCACGTTTTTTTGTATAGCCGGTAACACCATCGAAAAATTGGTGGATTTCGTCGTGTAATAATTGGGGCGAAATCGCGTATCAAAACTAATCGCTTGCGTAATGGTGCGGACATTTATCGGATTTATGTAGCCTGGCGGTGCATTGGTTGAATCGATGGTTATTCGACCGTTTGTAAAATCCGAGTGCTTTCCTGCGATACGGTCCGGGTTCTCTATTATAAAATTCGTTCCTTGGGTTATAACACTATTCTCCTGTGGTAAGTTAATGGTATTTATTTTATTTATTTTATTTATTATGCGATTGGCGATAGTATCAATAAAAAACATGATTTCTCTCTGTTTTTCAACACCTAAATCTTGTGTTCGTGTCAATTGCTGTATCAATACAGTTTTGGCCAAAGCAATATCCTTTGTATTATACACGGCTTTAAGGTTGAATAAGTCTTCTATTTCTGATTCTGTATATGCATCACTATTTAAGTTGAAGGAATCCATTTATATTATACTTTTTTATTTAAAAGTATAGTAAATTAACCCTTTATTTATTACCCTCCACAACTTTTGCAACCTGTTTTTGGTGCATTCATTACTCTTTTCAAAGATAAACCCGTGTATTGTTCTACTGGTGCTGATGCTTGCGATGCTTGTTGCGATGCTTGTTGCGATGCTGTGTGTGCTTTATAATTCAACTGTCTTGGTGCCACAATAGTTGGTTGTGGTCTTTTTGTAATTACTAAACCGAGTTTTATAGGCATCTTTTATATATATACTTTTTATAAAAGAATAGCAAAATATATATAAAAAGTATTGGTTATATGTTCCTAAATTTTTATATATTTTTATTAACATATATTATTTGGTTTACAATTACATTCTATACTAGTAGTGACGGCATTTATAGCATATGTTTTATTCCCGTAAATGGGTTTAGTGGCTATTTTTGTATTCTGTGTCTTTAAATTACCGGCTTTCTTACGATTTAAATAACGTGCATAAGAATCGTGTTTTATATCTACACCCACACCACCAGGGGCACACGTACCCGGTCTGTTACTCGTTAAAGAAGATTTCAGCGAATTACCATGTGAAGGATGAATGGCTGTTTGTATCGAGGGATTCTGTCGGTCACTACGTTGATTCCAATTTATACAGGGACCATTTTGTAACCGTTCTGCTGCACTAGTTAATGCCGAAACATTCATCGCATAAAGCGAGGATGGTATCCGGACTTGATTCCATATTCTTTTTTGTGTAATTTCCGCACTGCATACAATATCACTTTGACAAGAAGAACAACTGACACATTGCGCTACATTATAAGAAGGTTGTGCTGTATTATAACTACAATTACAACTGGAGGTCATACTTATAAAAGTATTATATTAAAAAATTGAATAATGCGAAGGTTAATTATATAAACATATAAACATGAATAAGACTAAAATGAATAAGACTAACATGAATAAGACTCATCAGACAGGTGTAAAATATACCTGTGCTTCCTGTCGAAGAGACTATCAAAGAAAAATATATTACAGTCGGCACGTGGCAGTATGCGAATTAATGAGTAAGACCATAAAAGAACGCCGTTTGGAAAATGAAGAATGCGCGGATACACCAAGCGCACGGGTAATGTACGAGATCATCCTCGAATTAACACATAAAATATCGCAGATGGAACAAAAAATACAGGAATTATCTAAATGGACGGATTTAAAGAAAAAAAAGATTAATGCGGTGGATTGGTTGAACAAAACGCAAAAAGAGAATCCCTCTTTGATACCATCCTTGGAAGAATTTCTTAGCAAAATTACAGTACAGCGAAATCATTTGGAATACCTGTTTCAAAATGATTATACCAGCGGAATAGTGAATGTTTTACAAGAGCTGTTGCCCTTGGAGCATAGTGATATACATGCCATTAAAGCCTTTGAACAGAAAAATAATATATTGTTTGCATATGACGGAAAACAATGGAGTATTTTAAGTGACGCGCTGTTTCAACAACTGATTAATAGTGTTGTCAAACATCTTTTAGATGACTTTGTTAAATGGCAAAATGAAAATAGCGAGAAGATGGATCAGGATGATTTCGCCCTTAAATATTCGGCCAATGTGAAAAAAATTATGGGCGGCGGTTTAACCCGCACACAGGTGTATTCAAAAGTTAAATTAGAATTATACAAATATTTAAAAATAAATATAAAAAATATAATTGAATATCAATTTATATAGAATTATCAGTATATAGAATATGTTATTTCTATAAATAACTTATTAAAGTATTAATATAAACGCATGTTTGCTTCTATGAGACATATAAGAACTACATTAGTCGATTTTGGAGAGACTGTTCTAAGAAGTACGGGTTTATCCGATAAACACATTTGTGCCTTATTGCGTTTTTTGCATTTTGGCATATCGATATTTACTGGTTATTTATTACTCTTTGGCTCCAGATGGTGGTTTTTATTTGTGATATTTATTAATATAATAGTCTTTTCTTTGTTTTTATTATTTGATGGGTGTATTCTTTCGAAATTAGAGCATCGTTTTACCGATGATGAATTCACTGTGATTGATCCCCTTTTATTGTTCATTGGGGTAGAACTAACCAATAAGAATCGCTATAAATATTCCTTGCTTTCAAATATCTTTGCCGTGTTCTTTACCTATGGCTTATATTGTGTGCGGTTTGGCCCTAGCGAAAAAGATATGACAACAGTATTATAATGCATATTTGACCTTCACTTGTTCCGGCGTCATAATTGGTATGCCGAGTTTTTGGGCTTCGGCGACTTTGACATTAGCCTCCTCCAGGTCTTTCACAATGAGCAGGGCGGTTTTCTTATTGACGGTGCTGCCTTGTTCAGAGCCCACGGCTAAGAGTTTTTCGATCAAATCTTTATCCCGGAAACCGGTCATGACCCATTTTTTCTGGTACAAAGGGTGATCGGGATTCACGGTTTTTTTTACAGGCGTGGAAACTTTTGTATGGAGTTTCTCCTGTAAATGGGCGCCGGATAGAAAGGCCAGAAAGACCGGGATTTCTTTGACAAATTGTTCTGCCGTTTTCTTTGCCATACCCTCCACTGTGCTTATTTTTTGGATCTTTTCTGAAGAGGTAATTTTCTCTGTAAGAACGGCGGGATACGCATCTAAAATAAGCGTGAGTTTCTTCGTTCCAAACCCCCGGCCGAAGATATTACTGGCGTGCATCAATTCCGGTAGGGAGGCTTTTTCCAATTGATGTTTGATATTCGTATGAATTTTGTGGGCTAATTTCGTTTTAAAGCCTTCGACTTTTAAAAGGTCTACTTCACTCAAGGCCACGATTTTCGCTACAGTATCATAACCGGCTTCAATCATGCGTTTAATGTTGCCCGGGCCTAAGCCGTCGACCTCGATATTGGTAAAGAAGCCACTAATAGTTTTTTCCTTGACAGTGGCATCTGTGGTTTTATCTTTTAAGAGAATATCCACCTGGGTAGCGTTCCATTCATAAGGTACCGTGGGTAACAGGGGTTGCGTCGCGGGTTGGATTACCTCGGTAATATGCGGAATAACGTCCCCACTGCGAATAAGCCGGATGAGGGCGCCAATACCAATATTATTTTCCACAATAAACTTGGCGTTAAAACCCGTGGCATATTCAATAGTGACACCGCCGAGGTTAATCGGCTCAATTTGCACCCGGGGCTTTAAATAACCGTCTTTACTCGGGGTCCAAATCACGTCGACGACTTTGGCTTCGGCAATTTGGTCCGATAAAACCATTTTAAAGGCAAACGCATAGGGCGGATTACCGGTGGGGCGGGGATAAATTTTATCGTCAATACAAATGATGCCGTCGATTTCATAGACATATTCGGCCCGCCATTCGATAAGCAAGGTCGATAGACGTTCATTTGTCAGCTCCTGGAAAGAGAGCGTTAGGTGTTTGGCAATTTCTAATGCAGGCATATCTTCACTTTTTGCAGTATCTTCTAACAAACTGAATTGCCCAGAGGGTTTTAATACGGGCTTAATCACTTCATAGGCCACAAAAGACAAATCCGCATATTTATCGGAGTCTGTGGTTTTTTTATTGACGATACCCGCGACAAAATTACGGGGATTCGCAAAGTCTTTGGCGTATTTCTCCAGGAATAGCGCTTTTTTAATTATAATCTCCCCCCGAATAACGAGACCTTTGATAAAGGGCAGTTGCAAATGCGGTATCAGGTGTGAAATATCTTGGCCGATGATGCCATCGCCTCGGGTATATAATTTCGGTTCCTTATTTTCAGTGGAATACAGGGCGCTAATGCCGTCTAATTTACAGGAGATGACATAAGGACCGGTGTAGGTTTGTTTCCATTTTAGTAACGCATCCGTGCTGGGTTTGATCTTATCCATGGACCACATTTGATAGGGTAGTTTCACTTTGTTTTTCTCGATTTTGGTTAGACATTTGGTATGCCCTTCTAAGGCGGCTTTATTCTTGGGGTAATGTTGGAGAGTATATTCCCGTAAGATGTCGTATTCATTGTCGGTCATCATGGGTCCTGCGTCTGTATCTGTGCAATAATAAGCCTCATTAGCCTCCCTTATTAATTTACTTAGGTCTTTTTCACTAAACAGACTTAAAGCAGATAAGCCTTCGGTTTTAAACTTTGTTAAATTATCGACTTTTGCTTGTGGTTTCTTCTTTAATGTGGCCGATTTCTTTTTGACGGGTTCTACTAATGCTAAGGGTTCTACGTTTAATAAAGAGGGTTCTACAAGTGTAGGTGAAACTGCCGATATTAATTGCACCGCCCGTCCATCCTTTCGCTCCTGGGGTGTTTTATACTGCATACCGAGAAAGGTAAAGATGGCTTTCTCATCCGGGAACATTGACTGAACCGGCTCTCCCTTTTTCCCTTCGACCATATGATTTAAACCATGTTCATTCAAAGTATATCCCAACTCCTGCGCCCGTTGCCGTTGGACTGTATTGAAGATTTTACTACCGGTGAAATAGAGGAGGGCGAAGGCGTATTCCTGGGGTGGACTATAGAGGAAATCCACCCGCCGGGGAATTTTACCCGGTAATTGCGTGATAGTTAGACTCTTCGTCTTACCCCGAGTTAAGACTTCAATCACGATTTTATCTTTAATGAGTTGATCCAAGAAATTCTTATACGCGAGCGGATTATCGGCCTTATTGGTAATAATTATATCAATATCCCCGGAATTGAGCGCCCCCCGGCGATATGAACCGACGATTTCAAAACTGGAACCGGGTGGGGTGGCCGTTGTAAATACTTTTTCGAGGACTTGCTTATACTCATCAATTTCACTGCGCGGAATTCGGGTTTCGATCGCCTCGAAATATTTTAAGCCAGTCTTTTGCGTTTCATTGAGTAACTCCTCTTTGGCTTTAAGATCGGCAATCGAAGTAATGCCTTTGTCAATTAATTCTTTGGCTTTTTTGGGACCGATCCCGTACACCCGGGTTAAAACGTTGAGAGGATTGGCCCGTTCTTTCTCTAATAACTTGAGGGTGCCGGTCTTTATATATTCTTCTAGCTTACTGTCAATGGCTTTTCCAATACCTTTTAAGCCTTTTAATTGAGTAATATCTGTTATATCGCCGGGATAAGTCATGATCGTTTCCTGCGCCTGTTGATATGCCCGGGCTTTAAAAGGTTCGCCTTGCCGTTGCAGGATATCGGCTAATTCACCTAATACGTCGATTAATGCTTCATTGTAGCGTTTTACATGCACAACGGGTACAGGCACAACGGGTACAGGCATAACGGGTACAGGCATTACTGTATTATTTGCCGATGTCTTTAAATCTATGTCTTCGGTTAAAATTAGTTTTTTTTTCATTGTTTTCTTTTGTTTTTTCTCTTTAGACGACTTCAATTTTTTCTTTAATGTTTTCACCTTTGGCGGAGGAGTCGGTGTCTTGTCCACAAAAATTAAATTAACTTTCCGGGTTCTTTTTTTAGGCTTTGGTTTTGTCGGCGTCTTTGGCTTTGTAGGTGTCTTTGGCGGACTAGGCGTCTTGGCTACTAATTTTATTCTTCTCTTTGTCTTTTTCTTTGGTTTAAGCGGTGGTGACTTTACCATTGATATTGTGTTATATAAAATATTGTTTTAAAAAATCTTTACTATAATAGTTATCTAAATAAGTCTCCTTTTTAATTATGGATTTAACTTTAGGATATTTGTCTAATTTTATAGGTTCTAATTTTATAGGTTCTAATTTTATAGGTTCTAATTTTATAGGTTCTAATTTTATAGGCATGTTTTATATTTAAAATATAAAATAAATATAATGACAACTTATATTGAAGGTTATAAAACATATATAAATGGAAACGTAATACAAGACGATTTAATAAAAGCAAAATACGACGGGAAGAATATGGCAATTGATATATATGATAATGGCAAACGTTTTTTTACCACCTTGAATAACCAGGATATTTCGAATATACTCTCGAAAAAAGCTCATGCTTTACCTTTAGAGAGAAGGTTAATGAAAGATTTTGCTGTTAGAAAAACAAAAAGAATAAATAAATATAAGAAAAATAAGAAAAATAAGAAAAAGACTCTTAAACGATAGATATTATTATCATATAAAAAATATTAATTTTATATAGTAATGAGTTGGCGAAATGATAATGGAAGACGAAGAACAGCAATAGATGGTGTTGTCTGGATACCGAAAGGACCTTCTTCGGATGTTAGTTGTTATAAAAAAGATACTGGCTGTACGGGTTGCACTGGTGGTACGACTGGTCCGACTGGTCCCACTGGAAGTGGTGGAGGGGGAAGTGGAGGGGAAACAGGGCCTACGGGTGCTCAAGGGAATACGGGTGCTCAAGGGAATACGGGTGCTCAAGGGAATACGGGTGCTCAAGGGAATACGGGTGCTGATGGTAGTACTGGTCCTACTGGTTCTACGGGTGCTCAAGGGAATACGGGTGCTCAAGGGAATACGGGTGCTCAAGGGAATACGGGTGCTCAAGGGAATACGGGTGCTCAAGGGAATACGGGTGCTCAAGGGAATACGGGTGCTGAAGGGA
>Ga0214919_10003294_pt1 | contig 24568 bp, 24 predicted proteins | sample LL1503_MetaG_FD_177994 | JGI IMG/M metagenome (GOLD analysis project Ga0214919, IMG submission 177994) | Freshwater microbial communities from Lake Lanier, Atlanta, Georgia, United States - LL-1503 | ecosystem: Environmental > Aquatic > Freshwater > Lake | place: USA: Georgia | collected... | reverse complement strand
CAGGTGGATTATTACTAGCAGGATATATTGCATATCAAACATATCAAGCATTGGTATTAGGATCAGTCGTTCAAGCTGCGGCTGTTAGTGCAGGATTTGTGGCAGGAGGGCTTGTTGGCGGCACAGGGGGAGTTACGTTTGCAGAAGCAGCAGCAGTTAATGGAGAAGGTGTATTATCTGTTGCATGGGGAGCTATGAAAGATCTTGGATATTCTATATACAATTCGCTTTTTGGTATAGATGCCGCATCTAAAGTTCTAGCAGTTCCAGGTGCGGTAGCAACAGAAGCATCGGTAACAGGCGCAGTAACAGGCTTAGTCAACGGCGGTTCTTATACAGTTATGGAACTTGCTCCTTTGGCAGAAGGAGGTGGAGCAATAGCATCTAGTGCACAAGTTGTTGAAGTTTGGGGAGGGGTGGCAACAGAAGCTGGACTTGCAACAACAGAAATTGCAGCAGGTTCATCCGCAGTTGCAGCTGTTGTTGTAAGTGGGGGCGAAGCCGCATTAGCTAGTTCAGGATTTGCTGAAGTTTGTTTAGCGTCTGATTATGCAGTTGCAGGATCTGCGGTAAGTGGCGGCGCAGGTATTTTGTCTAGCGCAACAACGTTATTTTATGAAGGTGCAGCAGCAGTTGAAGGTGCCGGTGTAGCGTTAGGGTTAGAACTTGGATCTGTTGGTTTGCTTGCATTTGAAGTAGTTGCTGCAGTTGCGATTGCTTACGTAGCAGTTGAAGTTGTTTCTTGGGTAGATGATACGTTCTTAGGTGGATTCTTCGGTGATCTATTCTCAGATGAACGAATGAAAGAAAATATAAAATTAGAAACGACGTTACCAAATGGATTAAATCTATATTCATTCGAATATAAGAAAGAATTTAAACATATCGCAGGTCAAGGAAGATGGATTGGATTTATGGCAAATGAAGTGGAAGTATTATATCCAAATGCTGTTAAGATTATGCCAAATGGATATAAAGCAGTTAACTATAACTTAGTAGGAATTTAAATGGAAGAACAAGTACAAGAATCGACACGATTATCCGATATACCCGTTTTTGCGGGATCGGAATTACTTGCATTTGGTGTATCTCAAATGCCACCAAATATTGCGATATACACATATGTAAACGGTGTTAATATTTCCCCCTTTACTGGACCAGGAAATGTCGGTGCAGTATTAGGGGACGCTGTAATAACAGATCAACAAGGAAATGCTTCGGGTTGGTTATACATACCAAGTACAGAAGGACAATATAAATTTTTAACAGGTGAAATACGTCTTACGTTTGGTGATAGTCCAAATGGCATAGAAAATTGTAAGTATATTTCAGAATCCATTTTAATGAATCATGGATTAGACCTTGTGGATACTGAACAAGGTGGAACAATTTCTTTAAGAAGAACTGAAAAATTTAGAACAAATCCTGAAGGATCATCTGGAGATGTAAATACTACACAAGCAAGATTAGATCCTTTAGCACAAACTTTTGTTGTAGATCAAACTAGATATCCTCTTGGTCTTTTTATGACAGGAGTTAACCTATACATATATACTAAAGATGATGCTCTTCCACTAGCAGTTGAATTAAGACCAATGAGTAATGGTAAACCTTCGACTACAGAATATTTTAATGGATCCTTTGTGTTAAAACAACCCGCAAGTATAAATGCAGCAGATCCTACAGCAGGAACAACACTAGCTACTGCCTTTATATTTGACCATCCCATATATTTGACGCCTGGAGAATATGCATTTTGCGTAACAACAAAATCCGATAAGTATCAACTATTATCAGCAAAGGCAGGAGATGGTAAAACCGTTAAACAACCTTTTGCAGGCACTCTATTTAAACCACAGAACACAGGCGAATGGGTTGGAGATAATACAGAAGATTTAACCTTTGTTTTAAGAAAAGCAAAATTTGAAACAGGATCTTCTACATTTACAGTACAAACGAAAGCTCTCAATAATTTAGAATTTAATAGATTGCGTTTATTAAGTACTGAAGTTAATTTTGGTGATACTGCAGGTGTCACATATAAAGTACAGACAACGCAAGCGGGTACTGGACTTGCATCGGAATTTAAAGAAGTTGCTGCAGGAGATCTAGCAAAAGTTATAGGAAGACAACGGGCAAGAGAAATCGGCGATATTAAAGTCCAAATTACTATGACTACTAAAAATGCAGACGTCTCTCCTATGTTAGATAAGCAACTTTTAAAAGGGCAAATATTTAATACTAGAATATTGCCTTATTCTGCAGATGTATCAGATACAGAATTAAAACCAAATCATGGAACTGCAAGATCAAGATATATAAGTAAAGTTGTAAGTTTAGATCAAGACTTTGATTCTACGGGGTTAGAAGTTAAGGTAGACGTTAATAGAAAAATTGGTACTGATATAGAAGTTTTTGCAAGAGTATTGAGTAGAAACGACTCTGGTTTTTCTACAGGAATTAAAGGTAGACCATGGACAAGAATACCGTTGGTTGCACCTGCAATAAAATCTTTTGCTGGCGTAAATGAACGATTATTTACTACAGAAACATATAGAGTATTAGAGCCAGGACTGACATATCAAAATACTGCAAATGTTGCAACCAATGCATCCGTTACTGGAACATTTAAAGACTTTTCTCAATATCAAGTCAAAATAGTATTCTATGCAAACGACCCTTCAATATTGCCGAAAATAAAAAATTTAGTAGCAACATCTTTATTATAAAATGAATCAAACTTATGTACCTATAGAAGGCGAATCTGGATTTTCTAAAGATCCTTATAGCCATGCTATTGTAAACACTGATAGACATGCATTAATTGAATATAAACAAAAGAAAAAAATATCATCACAAATTCAGTCAATGCAAGAGGAAATAAATATGTTGAAATCGGAACTTGAAACAATCAAATCACATTTAAAGTTAAGTTAAAGTTATGCCAGCATCAAAAAATCTATCAAACGTAAATGTAGGATCTGTCGCCAATTCTGGAGAAGGAGATCTACTTCGCGATGCCTTTATTAAAGTAAATAATAACATCAATGGTCTTTACTCTGGAGGACAACATTTAGGGTATTCTAACGATTCTAAGTTGGCTCCAGCATTTACTTTTGACGGTGATAGAGATACGGGTATGTATCATCCTGCTCAGGGTCAAATTGGTTTTGCTTTAAATGGAGCTGAAGGATTAACATTAAATGAAGATGGAACAATTAAATGGTTTACTAAACCATTGGCCACTCAAGAATATGTCACTGCTTTACTAACAAATTTTACTGGCGGCATTAGTGCGGCAAATATTAGTGTATCGACAGGCGGCGGAAGCGCAAACGTAACAATAAACGGAATTCCTGTAGTATCTTCCTTGCCCGCGGTTGGCAATCAGTCTGGAAGAATTGTATTTTATGTAGGAGACGTTTGGATATATTCTAGCTATCCAGTAGGTAATGGCATAGGATTGCCCGCAGATGCATCTATTGCAAGAGCGGCAGGTTCAGATTCTCGCTGGGTTAGATTTAGAAGTGATACTGCATTCCAAGTGGGATTAGTAAAACCACAAACCGCACCAGAAGGTACAGTGTTTTATGAAACATCAAACACCAAACCTTACTTGTTTGTGTCGGGACAATGGAGAACCCTTTCAAGTGTAGTTACATCTAGTGCACCATCTGGATTAGAAGTATTATTAACTGTTCCTTTGACAAATGATCCTTCTAATTATTCTGGAAGAACGATTGTTGTTGGCAATTTTGCTTATATCTTTACTAGTGGTTCTTGGAAATTATTAAGTGACTACGTAGGTGGTTCAGGAAGCGGACAACCACCATCCAGTGGAACTCTACCTGCAACAGCAAATGCATACGAATTATATAGAAAAACAGGAACAAATGCAGGATTGTATATCTATAATAGTGGCGTATGGAATACAATACAACAATATACCGCAAACGTAGGTACTGCAAGAATAAAAACAGTAACATCTTTACCTTCAGATGTGTCAGTATATAATCCAGGTGATTTAATTATACTAAGCGGTACAACTTACATATTAAAAGAAGATAAGTCATCTTGGGCATTCTTTACACCGGGTGGCGTAGGTGGTGCAATTACTGGCATTGCTTTAAACGCAGGACAAGTTAGTAATGTGGAGCTTGCTTCAAATTCTGTTATATCTGGAAAGATTGCATCTAATGTTATTTTGGGATTGAATATAATTCCTGAAACTATAACATCTAGAGAAATTGCAAACAGTTCTGTTAGTTCATTTAAACTAGCAGCAAACGCTGTTACTTCTGGCAAAATACAATCTGGTTCTATAACTGATAGAGAAATTGCAAGTAATTCTATAAGTGGTTCTAAAATTACTACAGGAACTATTGGTAGATCACAACTTGCACCCAATATATTTACAGGCGTATCCGTTAGTGCAAACACATTATCAGAAATATCTCAAAATGCTGGCACTATAACAGCGGGTATACTTAGATCCACTGACGGCAGAATGATAATAGATTTGAACAGCAAGTATATTAGAATTGAACTATGACAACTAATGTTTTTTGGGCAGGGACTACTGGAGGAAAAAAGGTAGTATCTATCTTTAATAATCCTACGGGGCAAACAGGCAGTAATTTGCCATTGACAAATCCAACACAATATTTGGATCGTGTTTATTTTGATACTAGATTTGATTATTTAAATATTCTTTGGCAAACAGATTTTGTACAAAGCTTTCCATCGGTTAGTATAAATCCTATAGTATATAGTGAAGGATTTCCTGATGGGTTGGAAACTCCAAATCAAAATACAGTAACATATACAGTTGCTATACATGGGTTTGGTTATATACCTGCAGCAATATTAATAGATTATGATACTCGAGAAATAATTTCATCTACAACATATATACAATCAGTAAATAGTACGTCATATAGAATTGCATCATTATTAATGGATACTCAAAATTTTTACATTAGAGAACGATATTTAGCATATCAAAGTTCATTGCCATCTATAACAAGACGATATACTCTATTAGCATTTAGTAATCAAGCCAACGTACCAGCATTTATAGCATAAAATGGCAAACGTATATCTTTTAAATGTATCGCCCGAAGCAGTTACTCTAGGTAATGTTTTTAGTACTGCGAGAGGATACATATACAAAAATCCAACACAATATTCTGCAACATTAAGTTATGCATTTACTAGTACATTACAAGATTCATCATTGCAGTTATATCAAGAGACAAGTGCAGGAATAACAATCTCAGATTATAGTGCACTTAGTAGAAGAGAGTCACTAGGACCAGATGTTCCTACAGCAGGACCTTTTATTGAAAATTATTCAGTAGACGGTAACCTAGATACAACATCTTTTATTGCTATTTTATTAATAGATAAACCTCCAATTAAAACGGGATATTTTGAATTCTATATAGGTGATATTTCTTTTACAGGATTTATATCTAAGCAAATAAAATATACAAAATATAACTGGGAAAGAATTGGAACAAAATATGGGTATGTTGCAAAAGATGAAGACTTAGGGTATGGTATTGAAATAAGTAAAAATTTACTTTATACTGCAATTCAAGTGGGCGACAAATATGAGTATATCCCAACAGAATTAAATTTATTTCTAAGAAATTTATCTGGGGGAGAAGAAATACGAAGTACATCCACTACTGAGGATCCTAATGATTATATTCAAAGTATACCGGGATTACCAAAAGGTACAAGTGGTTCTCTTCCAGTAAATTTATTTTATATTTCTGCAGCAGACGCATTAAGATATATAGCAAGCTATTCAGATTTAATAGAGTCTTTTGGTACAGATTATGCAAAAGGACAATTAAATTATGTAACCGACCCTAGAGTAATAACATTTAATCCTATTGCTTATTTAAATAAGTATTCTGATATAAGACAACAATATGGTTATGATACTTATGGTGCAACAGAACATTACATTTTATTTGGATATTCTCAAGGTAGAAACATAGATGATAGTAGTACTAGTGATCCTTTAACAGGAGGCCTATATGACGAACGTACAGGGTCTATTGCTCTTGCAAAGAATTTAATAGTTTGGCCACAAGGAGAAACCATTGCTGGCCGCGGATCAGTGTTAACATACAAATATAATACGTCTTCCTTTTTCTTAAACGGAAGTGCAGAAATGACCGGTAATTTAGTTTATCTTGGATTTCAATAATGGGTTTATCTTTAAATAGTTCAAATTTTACAATTACCGATGGGCAAGGTAATACCAAGTTTTCGCTTGATCGAAAAATGCCGCATATTTTGTATAATGTTCCTGGATATATAGGAGTACCTCAAGTATTAGGATTGAATCCTACTGCTGGGTATATAAACAGAACTGAAGAATACGTTCTTGTTAATAATGCCTTAATAAATACTAATGACTATTTTGTTATGCCATTTTATAAGATAAACGGTGGCGTCGCAGACACAGGAAGCTATGTTATAGCAGGGGCAGGATCAACAGTATTTAGGCAAATAATACAACCTAGTACAGGACTATTTTTAGGGTCTTCTATTTTAACCACAGTTGTTGAACCAGGAATTCTAAAATTAGTTATAAAACATAATTTTGATAGACAAGGTTATACTAATATCTCAGGTGATGATATTATTAACATTGCATATAGAGTATATTACGGGAGATTTAAATGATTAATATTATAAGTTTAGCAGTTAACCATGTTGAGGACAATACTGTTGTCACAGCAGAAGAATATGAAGAAAAGAATTCTGTGAAAAGAATGAAAAATAAATTCATTATAACTTTAGCAGGTCAACATAGTTCTTTTGATGATAATTTAGTTAACTTAATAGAAACAGAATTAAGAAATAACGGATACATCTAAAAATGTCATTAACCAAAAATATTTCGTTAACCCAGGGATTAACGTTTACTGATACCATACGGCATTTGGATGCTAATACAAATCCAATATCCCTTGTTGGTTCAGTAATTTACGGACAAATCCAAAGATCTACAACAGGCAATGTCATTGTTGCATTTACGTCAACTATTACTGATATAGGTAATAGCGTAATTCAATATGGATTGACTTCTGGGGTAACTGCAAATATTGATATGGGAAGATATGTCTATTACATAAATTCCATTAATGGTTCAAATGTAGATAGAGTATCGGACGGTATTGTAACAGTAAATCCAGGTGCAGTCCCAGGATCAATAAGTATACAACCAGAAACACCTGCAGCATTTAATCCAATATTTTTATATGTGGGTGCAACAGGAGTTGGATTAACTGGTGCTACAGGTCTTCGAGGTGCTACAGGGTCACAAGGATCAACAGGTTTAACGGGTAACGTCGGTGCTACAGGTAATGTTGGTGCCACAGGATCACAAGGTGTTGCTGGGTTAACAGGTGCAACAGGTCTTCGAGGAGTTGCAGGACCTATAGGATTTACTGGCGAAACAGGCGATATTGGTGCAACAGGTTTAACTGGCGCTACAGGTTTTGGTGCAACAGGAGCCACAGGAACACAAGGCGCTACAGGCATTCGAGGCGCTACCGGATTGACTGGTGCTACAGGTTTTGGTGCAACAGGAGCCACAGGAACACAAGGCGCTACAGGTTCACAAGGAGCCACAGGTTTAACCGGAGATGCTGGCGCAACTGGAGCAAGTGGATTGCGAGGATTTGCTGGTGCTGCGGGAGTTAAAGGTGACAATGGATCAACTGGTGCTACAGGGTTGCAAGGCGCTACGGGCCCACAAGGTCCAATAGGATTAACAGGATTTCTTGGGTCTACCGGTTCAACGGGAGCAACAGGAGCAACAGGACCTTTAGGATCTACAGGAGCAACAGGAGCAGGTGCAACAGGTGCAACAGGCGAAACTGGAGCAACAGGTCTTCGAGGATTTGTAGGTTTAATAGGTGCCACAGGATTAACAGGTGCCACTGGTGCAGATGGGTATGTTGGCAGAGACGGCAATGTTGGTGCAACAGGATTATATGTAACTAGCGCAAATATAAGCGATGGAACATTAAGATTATTTTTAAATAACTCCAATACCATAGTCATAGGAAACGTTGTTGGTGCAACAGGAGCCGCAGGAGCCACAGGAGCAACAGGAATAGGTGCAACAGGTGCTACAGGTATTCAAGGCGCCACAGGACCCGCAGGTAATACTGGTGCTACCGGTATAGGAGCAACAGGCCCCATTGGTGGTACAGGAAATGTCGGTGCTACAGGATTATATGTAACTAGCGCAAATATAATATCTGGAATATTACGATTAACTTTAAATAATTCAAATGTTATAGTTGTTGGCAATGTCGTTGGTGCTACAGGGATAACAGGAAATACTGGATTATCTGGAAATGTAGGTGCAACGGGTGCTACGGGACTAACAGGAGCCACAGGATCACTAGGCGCAACAGGCGCAACAGGAGCAGGTGCTACTGGAGCAACGGGGCCTGCGGGTTCTGTAGGGAATGCATCGAGTATACTAGGTGTAGTTTCTCCTACACTAACAACGGCAAATGTTAGAGAAACATCTGCTAATTTATATTTTACTAATGCTAGAGTATTATCTGCCTTGGCAGATGGAAATATATCATTATATAATCTGACAGTCAATAATCTCCTTTTATCGCTCGAAGGAACAGTTCAAACTAGAAATATATTTGTTACTGGAAATACGCGGGCGTGTGCAATTGTCGCAACTTCTGTAGAAATAGCAAGTGGAAATTTAACAGCAAATGTAAATGAAACTGGAAGTTTAGGTTCAAAGTCTGCTGGGTTTATGGGTATCCCACAAAACGTACAAAATGGAAACTATACATTACGTTTATCAGATTCAGGAAAATTCATTCATAGTTGGGATGCAAATGCAGCATTTACTCAAGTAATAACAATACCTCCACAAGCAAATGTGCCATTTGCTATAGGAACAGCAATAAGTATTGTGGTTCAGGGCTCAGCAAATATTCAGGTAAGACATCCTGGTGTAACTTTATATTTAGCAGGAACTTCCGCCAATCCAAGATCTAATGCAAATATTTCATCGTGGGGATTTGCTTCACTACTAAAGGTTGATACCAATGCATGGTGGATTAGTGGTGTTGGAGTAAGTTAATGGCTGGAATATTTAATGCCTTTATGTCTGTCGTTGCACAACAAGGTAAACGTGTAATACAGTTGTTTATTAACAGCCCGGCATCTGAAGTATATGGATACTTCGAAAGTCAATTAAGGATCGGTTCCTCTTTGCCTGCAGCATATCAACCAAAGGGATTAACAAGAATTAGAGTTGGAACAAATAAGATAGACCCATTGATAAATTTAGGTTCAGTTAATTCTAAAAGAGGATGGGAAGGTGAAATAGGAGATATACGAATAACCAAGGGAATTAGACCAGAATTTGGAGAAACCACTAGCTCGGAAATTCAATTAAATATAGAAACTGGAAACACCGTTGCATTATTTAGAATAGCAAACGTAAATGGAACTTTGGTATGGGGAGATATTATGAGTAATACATATGTATCCCTTACACCTGCAAATGTTTTTTCTGTATCAACATATTCCACATTATTTGGTGGAAATCCTGTTTTAAAAGTTAAAAATATTAATACTGATTATGATATAGGACCGCTTCACGATGGTTTAGTAAATACAACAACTAGTAATATTTGGTGTACCTGGCCAATTACTATAGACTATTGGGCAAGAGCTACTAGTAATACTGCGACAAAACCATTTGTGTTTGATAATCAAGATCTATCCGATCCAAATGGATTGTTTTGGCAACATGCTGCAACCGATGTATACAGGAACCCACCTGAGGCAACTTGGTTGTATACAGGAACAGGTATCTATAATCAAGCTCAGACCAATGCACAAGCAAATGTGTGGACTAAATTTGCAATAATACTAAAATAAAAAAAGGATAAGGTATGGCAATCGTAACATCTAGACAAGGTCTAAAAGAATATTGCTTGCGCAATTTGGGCGCACCTGTCATAGAAATAAATGTAGATGATGACCAAATAGAAGATAGAATAGATGATGCTTTTCAATTCTATAGAGAATATCATTATGATGCAGTAGAAACGGTTTACTTAAAGCATCAAATGACCGCGCAGAATATAGCAAACCAATATATTGAAGTGCCTGATACTGTTGTGGGCGTCCAGAGAATACTACCGTTCTCAAACAAATCTGACGGAACAAATATATTTAGTATTAGATATCAAATTTTAATAAACGATTTATATAGTTTAATGTCCACTAACTTGATATATTATTATCAGGTTAAACAAGAATTGGAATTGATTAATCAAGTATTAGTAGGTGTTAAACCTGTTAGATTTAATAGACATATGAATCGTCTATACATAGATATGGACTGGAGCGGAGATGTAAATGTCGGAGATTACATCATTGTAGAGTGTTATCGAATATTAGATCCGGAAACATACAGAGATGTTTACAATGATATGTTCCTTAAAAGATACTGCACAGCATTGATTAAGAGACAATGGGGTTTGAACTTGAAGAAGTTTGTCGGAGTACAACTTCCTGGAGGAGTAACTCTAAATGCAGATCAGATATATCAAGATGCAATGGATGAAATCTTGAAGATTGAAACAGAAATGCAATTAAGATTCGAATTACCAGTAGATATGTTTACAGGATAATTAGTTATTTTTATTAACCCGGTACATAGCAAATGATAACACCGAGTCAATAGAAAGTCAATAGGAATATGGCAACAGTTAATCATTATTTCCAGTCAGGTAGAACAATAGGGAATTCTAACGAGCAGACGCTCTATGAGGATTTGATTATTGAGTCTATGAGAATTTATGGGTTCGAAGCCTATTACCTTCCACGTAAGATCAGCAATCCCGATAAGATTTTGGGCGAAGATCCATATAACAGTTATGAGAATGCGTTTCCAATCGAAATGTATATGGAAAACGTAACAGGCTATGCTGGCGAGGACGAATTAATTACAAAGTTTGGTTTGGATATTCGAGATTCGGCAACCTTTATTGTCGCAAGAAGAAGATGGTTAGAGACTGTGGGTAGTACTAATACCTCAGTTCTATCAACAAGACCAGCTGAAGGTGATATAATTTATATGCCTTTAACTCAATCCTTATTCGAAATACGCAAAGTCGATAGTCAAACTCCGTTTTTTCAAGTAGGCAAATTGTTTGTATATAGAATGAGTTGCGAATTACTACAATATTCTAGTGAAGTCTTTAATACGGGTGTAGATGAAATAGATAGTTTGTTTGGACAATTCACGCAATCCGCGGATAAATTTGAAATGGTTTTGGAAAACGGAGGCACATTAGTGTCAGAGGCAAATGCACTTACTCCTATAGTAAACGAAGACTATATCATAGATAATAATCCCGGCAATGCGGATAATGATACCTTTGCTGCAGAAGCAGATAACATATTGGATTTTTCTGAAAGAAATCCTTTCGGAGATGTAGGTAGATAATGTTAGACCAAAGATTTTACTGGGGCACTATTAGAAAAGCAATTGTTGCTTTTGGAAGTATGTTCAATAATATAACTATTGAACGTAAAGACGCTGACGGCAATGTAGTACAAATACAAAAGGTGCCGTTAGCATACTCTCCTAAACAAAAATTCTTAACTAAAATACGACAACAACCAAACGTTGATACACAAAACGTACAGATTGTTCTTCCTCGTATGGGATTTGAGATGATTTCTTTGGACTATGATCCTAATAGAAAAATTGCACCTATACAACAATCTAGAACAATTAATAGTGGTACATCTGCTAATTCTCAATATGCCCCTACTCCGTATAATATAAGCATCTTACTTTTCATCTATGCAAAGAATCAAGATGACGGTTTGCAAATTATAGAACAAATACTTCCATACTTTAATCCAGATTATAATTTAACTATCAAGGCAGTACCCGAGTTAAATATAAGAAATGATATGCCTATTATTTTAAGTACAATAGGATTTGAGGATGACTATGAAGGCGATCTAACAACTAGAAGATCCATAATGTGGACATTGAGTTTTACTATTAAACTTAATTTTTATGGCCCTGTTACTAAGGGCAGTATTATTAGAAAAGTTACCGCAACTACATTTAATGATCCTTCTCTGACACAGCAACGACAAATTGCTACAATTCAAACAAATCCTCTGTTGGCAAATACCACGGACACGTTTGGTTATTTAGAAAACTTTGAAGACTTTTAAAATGAAAAATATACAAAATCTCAATGATATCTTTGATCTTAATGATGTCCCTGAACCTGGAAATTTACCTTCGATTCCTGAAAACCTAAACAACAATAAAGAAGAAGACCAGGAAGACGATTATCAACTAGCAAGACAAACTATGAGAAAGCTGTTGATGAAGGGTGAAAGTACATTAGATGAATTAATTGAATTGTCTAAAAATTCAGAACATCCAAGAACATATGAAGTTGCTGGGCAGTTTATGAAAACAATGTCGGATGTATCCAAAGATTTATTGAACCTACAAAAACAAGTTAAAGATTTAAAAGCAGATGAGCCTCAGCAAAAAATTGGGACTCAAAATAATGTGGTGTTTGCGGGGTCAACTGCAGAACTATTTAAAGCGTTAAAACAAAATAAAGATAACGGTAATATAATTGAGCAATAAACCAACATCATATAACGGCAATCCCAATCTAAAACAGATTGGGACTGTCATATCGTACACCACAGAACAAGTTAAAGAAATTATAAAGTGTACACAGAATCCAATTTACTTCATTGAAAATTATTGCCAAATTGTTTCTTTGGATAAAGGTTTAGTGCCGTTCAAATTATATGATTGCCAAAAAGAAAAAGTACATACTATTCTAAATAATCGTAAAGTGATTCTAATGGAAGGTCGCCAACAGGGCAAGACTATTACATCTGCAGCATGTATTCTATGGTATACGTTATTTCAGGAAAATAAAACAGTTGCTATTCTGGCGAACAAATCTTCAGCGGCTCGCGAGGTTTTATCTCGTTATGAACTGATGTATGAAATGCTTCCTATATGGATGCAACAAGGTGTTAAGACATTTAACAAAGGTGACATTGAATTAGAAAATGGATCCAAAGTATTTACAGCAGCGACAAGTTCTTCAGGTATTCGAGGTAAATCTGTAAATTGGTTATACATTGACGAAGCAGCAATTATTCCAAACAATGTTGCAGAGGATTTCTTTACATCTGTTTACCCAACAATTTCTGCGGGTCAGACAACAAAGATTCTGCTGACATCTACTCCACTAGGATATAATCATTTCTGGAAATTCTGGAATGAAGCGGAACAGGGATTAAACGGATTTGTTCCTATGTTTATTCCTTATAACAGAATACCGGGTAGAGATGATAAGTGGGCTGAAGAACAAAGGGCAATGCTCGGCGAACTTAAGTTCAATCAAGAGGTTTTATGTAACTTCTTAGGATCTTCTAATACACTTATCAATCCTGATACTATTAGTAAAATGTCGGTTAAACCCTATGTATATAGTAAAGACGGTTTGGACGTATTTGTCGAACCTGAAGAAGATCATGTTTATATGTTAGTTGCTGATACCTCGAGAGGCGTCGGTGGAGATTACTCAGCGTTTACGGTTTTAGATATCACATCATATCCATATTCCGTAGTTGCAAAGTATAGAAGTAACAAGATAAGTCCGTTGTTATTTCCAAACATAATTTATAAAGTTGCAAAAGATTATCACAAAGCATATTGTCTAATAGAGATAAATGACAACGGTCAGCAAGTAGCAGATACTTTGTATATGGATTTAGAATATGAAAACGTATTCTTTGTTGGAAGTAATAGTAAATCTGGACAGTATCTTTCTGGAGGATTTAGTAATGGCGCCACACTTGGCGTTAGAACGACAAAACAAGTAAAACGATTGGGTTGCACATCATTCAAGAGTTTGGTTGAAGGTACGAAACTACTAATTCACGACCCAGATATTATTAATGAAATATCGACATTTATTGAGGTCCGAGGAACTCATAAGGCAGACGAGGGATACCAGGACGATTTGGTTATGTGCTTAGTCCTATTTTCGTGGGCTACTAACGAATCATTCTTCAAGGACTTAACTGACAGTAATCTCAGAAAAGCTCTATATGAAGATCAAATGAAACAAATTGAAGAAAATCTTACACCGTTTGGTATTGTTGATACTGGAATACCAGAACAATTCCAACCAGAGGTTATGTCAGATGGAATTTGGTTTGCCGCCAATTCAAAATCTCCGAATGAAATTCAAGAGTTACAAAGAAAATGGCTCGAAAATGTCTAAATGCTGATAATTATAAATAAATAGAAAATCATATTATAGAGCTATCTATAAAATTATCAAGGAGAAGAAGATGGCATTTCAGCTTTCACCAGGCGTACAAGTTACCGAAATTGACAACACCGCGGGTGTGCCTTCGGTAGCAACTACCGCAGGGGCATTTTCGGGAGCCTTTCAATGGGGACCGGTCGAAGAAGTTACGACTGTGGATACAGAGAGAAGTCTTGTAGAAAAATTTGGAAACCCCGACGACACAACTGCAGGATATTTCTTTACTGCAGCAAACTTTTTGTCATATGGAAACAATTTAAAATTAGTTCGCGTAGTAGATAAAGCCATAGCTAGAAATGCGGTTTCTGCTCCATCCGGTACCGTTACAGGAGTAACATTATCAACTAATCCCGCAAGCTTTATTAATCAAAACGATATAACAGTTACATTCTCTACACCAGATTCTGGTGGTACTAGAGCAACAGGTAATGCAATATTATCCTCTACTGGCACTTTGTCAGGTATTAATATGGTATTAAGAGGATACGGTTATGCTACACCACCGACAATTTCATTTAGTGGTGGTGGCGGTTCTGGCGCTGCAGCAACTGCTGTTTTAGGCGCAGGCGAAATTGTAGATATAGTTGTACAAGATTCGGGTAACAACTATAGCAGCGCATCTAATATTGTAATACAAAATCAACAATCTACAGGAGCATCTGCTAGATTAAACATTCATTACAAATTAACTGGATTGCAAATTAATAGTGCAGGTAATGTTTCTGGTAATGCAAATGTTGTATTTTCTGGAAACCTTGTAGCTGGCGGAAATCACGCAACAGCTACAATTATTAGATCAAATACATCTGTTGTAGGATTTGCTATAACATCTATGGGTAATGGATATATTGGCGCACCTAACGTAACAATTAGTGGACCAAATGTAAATGTTGCACCTAGCGTTGTTGCAAATGTTGGTTACGGACTTGTAGATACAATTACCGTAGTAAATGGTGCTCAAGGTAGTTATGGTTACACTCCAAATATTACTATTAATAAGAATAGCACTCTTGGTGGAACTCTTGCTACAGCAACTGTTCGTATTGAAGCATTAATTTCTCAAATTACATTAGATAGTGCAGGTTCAGGATGGACAAGTACTCCTAACGTAATTATTACCCCAGCTACACAAGATCGTCCATATGTAAGTAATGCGTTAGCAATTGCTTCTGTTGGATATACTATAAATCGTATTAATATTATAAATGGTGGAAGTCAATATTCTTCTGCTCCTACAGTAACAATTATAGATTCTTCTAATATTGTTGCACAGGGTAATGTTATTATTAACAGAGCAGCGTTGTTGATTGAAAATGAAGACGTATATAACAACGAATTTGCGTCTGGTGGATTTGGATATGGTTCATTTGCTGCAAAATATCCTGGTACATTAGGAAATTCTATTAAGGTATCCTTTGCAGATAATGATTCATTCTCAGGATGGCAATATGCTTCTCAGTTTGACGCAGCGCCAAACACATCTTCGTATGTTTCTGGAAGAGGCGGCAGTTCAGATGAATTACACGTAATTGTTGTTGACAACGATGGTAAGATTTCTGGAACTAGAAACTCAATCTTAGAAAAATTCTCATTTGTATCTAAAGCATCGGATTCTAAGAATTCTGACAATTCTACAAATTACTACAAAAATGTAATTAACAATCAATCTAAATATATTAAATGGATTGACCATCCTGCTCAAGGAACAAATTGGGGCGGACAAAGCACAACAGCATTCGTAGAGTTGACTGCAAATGTTACTACGACATTGTCTGGCGGTGTAGACGGCGCGTCAGTTTCTGCTGCAAACGTACAGGCAGGATATGAATTGTTTAGCAATGACGAATTGTATGATGTAAGTTTAATCCCAATGGGACCAACTACAAATATCGGTGTCGTTAATACTGTTATTGGTATCGCAGAATCTAGAAGAGATTGCATAGTATTTGCTTCTCCTCAATATACAGATGTTGTTAATACTACAAACGCTGCAACAAATGTTGTTAATTACAGAAATCAATTAACAAGTTCATCTTTTGCTGTTCTAGACTCTGGTTGGAAATATCAATATGATCGCTACAATGACAAGTATCGCTATGTTCCATTGAATGGCGACATTGCTGGTCTTGCAGCGAGAACAGATTATATCGCTGATCCTTGGTTCTCACCTGCAGGATATAACAGAGGCGTAATTAAAAATGTTGTTAAATTGGCATATTCTCCATCTAAGACAGATAGAGACAATTTATACAAAGCAGGTATTAATCCTGTAGTTACATTCCCAGGACAAGGAACATTGTTGTTTGGAGATAAAACACTATTGTCAAGACCAAGTGCATTTGATCGTATAAATGTACGTAGATTGTTTATAGTGTTGGAAAAATCTATTTCAACAGCATCAAAATTCCAGTTGTTTGAATTCAACGATCCATTTACAAGAGCTCAATTTAAGAATCTTGTAGAACCATTCTTAAGAGATGTTCAAGGTCGTCGAGGCATTACAGACTTTAGAGTAGTGTGTGATGAAACAAACAACACTGCAGATATCGTAGATCGCAATGAATTCGTTGCAGACATTTACATCAAACCTGCAAGAGCAATCAACTTTATCCAGTTGAATTTTGTAGCTACAAGAACAGGCGTTTCCTTCGAAGAAGTCGGCGCTTAATAGGAGTATAGAAAAATGGCAATACCATTTAATGTAGAAAGATTTAAATCCGAACTTACCAATGGTGGGGCACGTCCCAATCAGTTTGCTGTTCAATTGACATTCCCAAACTATGTCTCATCTAGAGCAGCAGCTGTAACAAAATCTCCATTTTTAGTTACTGTTGCAGAATTGCCAGGGCAATCCTTAGGGGTTACCCCAGTATACTACCGCGGTAGATTAATTAAAATGGCAGGTGACAGAGAATTTGCTCCATTCCAAATAACAGTCCTAAACGATTCTGGATTTACTATTAGATCCGCTATCGAACAATGGATGAATGGTATAGAGAACATGGCTAATAAGACAGGTGCTTTACAACCAGCTCAATATCAAACAGATATGTTTGTTTCTCAATTAGACCGCAACGGTGCGGTGTTGAAACAATATAAATTATTGGGAGCATTCCCAGTTGACCTTGGTGCAGTTGGATTAGATTTTGGATCTAACGATCAATTATCAACATTCTCAGTTACATTCCAATATCAAACTTTTGAATTTACGAATAATCCTGCAGCACAATTAATTGATTCATTGACAACTCTTGCTTAATTCTTATAGGTGATTTAAATTATGGCGATTAAACTATTTGGTTTTACCATTGGTAAAGATGAGGACTTAGAAATAGACAGAAAGCTACAAGGCTTTGCTACTCCTGTTTCTGACGACGGCGCATCCACGGTTCAGGCCGGTGGATATTTTGGTACATATGTTGATTTAGATGCTACAGCAAAATCTGAATATGAGTTAATTACTAGATACAGAGAAGCAGCATTATATTCTGACGCTTCCGCGGCAGTAGATGAAATTATAACTGAAGCAATTGCTGCATTAGATGACGAACCTTCGGTAGAAATTAATTTAGATAAACTAGATATACCGAACGATATTAAAGATACTATTGTATCAGAATTTGATAAAATTTATAGATTAATTAATTTTGATGATAAAGGATTAGATTATTTTAGACGTTGGTATATAGATGGTAGATTCTATATGCAAAAAATTATAGATACCTCTAATCCAAAAAGAGGTATTTTAGAAACGCTAATAATTGATCCGAGAAAAATTAAAAAAATTCGCGAGGTTAAAAAAGAAAAAGATAAGACTACTGGTGTAGAAATTATCAAATCTTCAGAAGAATACTTTCTATATAATGAAAAAGGTATTACTTATAATCCGGGATATACTTCGACTACTGCTAATTCGGGTCAGGGTATAAAAATTTCATTAGATGCAATAACCTTTGTTCCGTCCGGTTTGATGGATTTAGATAAAAATGTAGTGTTAGGACATTTACACAAGGCAATTAAGCCAGTAAATCAACTGAAGATGATGGAAGATGCTTTAGTGATTTATAGATTAGCAAGAGCGCCTGAGAGAAGAATATTTTATATTGATGTTGGAAATTTACCAAAGATAAAAGCTGAACAATATTTAAAAGATATTATGGCTCGTTATCGTAACAAGATTGTGTACGATTCCAGCACAGGCGAAATTAGAGACGATCGTAAAATGATGTCGATGCTTGAAGATTTCTGGTTACCTCGCAGAGAAGGTGGTAGAGGAACAGAAATTACTACGTTGCCGGGTGGAGAAAATCTCGGACAAATTGAGGACATTAATTACTTTCAGACTAAGTTATATCAGGCATTAAATGTTCCTGTATCAAGAATGCAGCCTCAAACTGGCATTTCTTTTGGTAGAGCAACAGAGATAACTAGAGATGAATTAAAATTTGCTAAGTTTGTTGGCAGACTTAGAAAGAAATTTAATGAGCTATTTCAAGATCTGTTAAAAACACAGTTGTTGTTAAAGGGTGTTGTTACAGAAAAAGATTGGAATCAAATTAAAGATGATATCCAATATAGATATGCTCAGGACCAGTATTTTGAAGAAATGAAAAATGCTGAGAATTTACGTAATAGAATAGATTTATTGACGCAACTGCAACCTTTTGTAGGCGCATATTTTAGTCAGAACTACATCAAGAAAAATGTCTTGCGTATGTCTGATTATGATATACAGGATATGGATGCTCAGATTAAAGCTGAACCACCTCCTCCACAAATAGGTATGCCTGGTATGCCTCCTGGTCAATTACCACCGGGACAAGATCAGCAACAGCCGTCTCAGTAATCTATAAATAAATAATGCTAGCAAAGGAAACAAAAATGGAATCTACAGCAATACAACAAATGGTTGATAATATTATATCAAATCGTCAAGCAGATGCTTTACAAAATTTTAACGATGCGATTTCTGTTAAATTATCTGACGCATTAGATACAAAGAAAATAGAAATAGCATCATCTATCGGCAAAACGGAAGTTATCGAAGATGAAACAGTTTAATCAACTTAGAGAAGAAACTTTAGAAGAAAAATTAAAGGCGTCTGATCCTGCCGGAACATACATACACGATTTCGTGCATTCAGACAATCCTAAGTTTGCAGGCAAATCCAAAAAGAAACGAATTCAAATGGCGTTGGCTGCATCTTATGCTGCTAAAGGCAAATCTAGAAATGAAGAAGTTGAATCTGTTGAAGAAGGCGCAATGGGCGATATGGTAAGTAGTGTAGTTGATACTGCAAAAAAAGTTGCAGGTAAAGTTGGTAAAGCTTTAACCGGTGGTTCAGATGAAGACCAATTAAAAGCTTTGCAAAAAAGAATGGGCGTTCCGCAAACAGGTAAGAAACCTACAACCGAAGAAGTAGAACAAGTAGATGAAATTAATATGGCAACACATATTAAACGTCAAGCAACTAGATTTAAAGTTAAAGCTGGTGGCATAAAACCTATGAAACCTACAATGTAAGAGTTACAAATGGCCATACTAAAAACAACACTTCAAAATGTAAGACAGCAAAGCGTTATTAAGTTAATTAATGATGCGGGAGCTGCACAAGCTAATATAACTTTATTAGAATTGAAAAAATCTGACGAAACATTGGATCAAGCAAATAGCGAAGTTAATATACAAACAGTAATTTTTTCCGCATCTGATTCTGGGCTAGGTCCTATTGTTATTGCAAGAGGGCCCAATTCATTTGCCTCAGCAAATGTAATGTATTTGCATGGTCAAGGTAGTATGGAATTAGATCAAGGCGCAGGTTTTCACGATCAATCTAATGCAAGCGCTAATATTACTGTTCTTATGCCACCATATTCTATGCTTTATTTAGTATTAGGAAAATCCGCAGGATTTATAGAGCCTAATCAACAAATAGCACCAAGATAAACAGGAAGACGTATGAAGTTAATTAAAGAAGTTGCTCAGGATTTAAATTATCTTGTAGAGTCAAAAGAAGGCGGCGGTAAAAATGTTTTTATCGAAGGCATCTTTGCGCAAGCAGAAACACCTAATAGAAACAAGCGTTCATATGGTCAAGGTATTATGGAACGCGAAGTTAATAACTATCAAAAGTTAATAGGCGAAAAGCGTTCGCTTGGAGAGCTTGGCCATCCGGAGAATCCTTCTATCAACCTCCATCAGGTTTCCCACCTAATAACTAGCCTTAGAATGGAAGGTAAAGATGTTATTGGTAGAGCAAAAATATTAGAAACTCCAATGGGAGTTATTGCAAAGAATTTAATAGAAAATGAAGTTCGTTTGGGCGTATCCACAAGAGGGTTAGGATCGCTTAAAATGAACTCCGAAGGTATCAATGAGGTGCAGGATGATTTCTATCTTGCAACTGTTGACATCGTTGCTGATCCTTCTGCCCCAGACGCCTTTGTGCAAGGAATTATGGAAAATGCAGAATGGATTCTAGATAACGGTATCTGGAAAGCAATGGACGTTGAGATTGCACAAAGACAAATTAAGAAGACTTCAGCTAAGGATTTAGACGAAGTTAAGTTACAGATTTTTGAAAAATTTATTAATCAATTGTCTAGGTAACTAGAATTATAAATATTGATTGAGAATATTCATACATTTAGGAGACACTAATGTCAGTAGAAAGTAAAGTTAAGGAATTGCTAGAGCGTGTAAATGTTAAAGCTTCTTTACAAGAAGACCTAGGCCAACCGCGCCAGGGTGATTCCAAAGATGCCCCACACGCAGGACCTCAAGTTCCAACTAGCGGAAAAGATTCCACAATTAGCCCTGCCAACTCTGGCGATAGTTCGTCACCAAAGCAAGGCGATTCCAAAGAAGCAAGTTTTGAGACTCGCGAAGAAAAAGACGAAAACCAAGGCGCAAAGGTTTCAGGCGGAATATCTAAAAATGATATCCAAATGAAAGCTCCCGTTGGTCAAGCTCCAAACTTCACAACAACAAAAGATCTATCTCAGATCCCTCAGAATACTGGAGTTGTATTCCAAGAAGGTACTGAGAAAAACGAAGAAGTTATTTCTGAAGAAGACTTAACTCAAGACGAGGAAGAAACATTGGTAGAACCAATTGACTTGTCTCCAATCTTCGGTGAAGAATTATCTGAAGAATTCAGAGAAAAAGCAACATCCATTTTTGAGGCAGCAGTTATTGCTCGCGTAAACAATGAAATGGAAAAAGTTGCTGCTTCATTAGAAGAAAGATATGCTGAAGAATTTGTAGCATATAAAGAAAGTATTGTAGAAAAAGTTGATGCTTATATGAATTATGTAGTTGAGAACTACATTGAAGAAAATAAATTGGCGATTGAAAATGGTCTTCGCACTGAGATTGCAGAAGATTTCATGTCAGGTCTAAAGGCGCTCTTCAAAGAACATTACGTTGAAGTGCCTGAAGAAAAATATGATGTACTAGGTGAATTACAAGCTAAGGTAACAGAGTTGGAAGAAAGCCTAAATGGCCATGTGGAAGACAATGTTAGCTTAAATGCTGAAGTAACAGATCTAAAGCGTAAACTTATCATTAAAGAAATGGCAAAAGATCTAGCAGATACTGAAGCAAGCAAACTAACAAAACTTTTAGAAGGTGTGGATTTTGATAACGAAGAAATCTACAAAGAAAAAGTTGCTGTTATTAAGGAAAATTATTTCCCCCGCGAAGATGCAGTTAAAAAGGCAGCTCCTCAGGCATTAACAGAAGACACAGGGACACAGGCAAACTTTACTGAAGGCAACGATGTTGTTTCAGCGTATGCAAGCGCCTTAACAAGAACAATCAAAAGACAATAACTTATAAATAAAATAAGTCATTTAAAAAGTCACAACAAGGAGACAGAAAATGTTTTTATCGGAAAATATCCAACAGAAATGGAGTGCGATTCTTGACCACCCAGATCTTCCTCAAATCAAAGACAATTACAAGCGTCAAGTAACTGCTGTATTGTTAGAGAACCAAGAAAAGTCTTTACGTGAAGAGCGTCAAGCACTTTTCGAAACAGCACCTACAAACAATATTAGCGCAACAGCTGGTATTGATAAGTATGATCCTATTATGATTGGTCTAGTACGTCGTGCTATGCCTAATCTAATGGCATATGATATTTGCGGTGTACAACCAATGACTGGCCCAACAGGCTTGATCTTCGCAATGAGATCTATGTATGGTTCAGAGCGTAATAACACAACGACAAGAAAAGAAGCATTGTTCAACGAAGCAAATACTTCTTTCTCTAGCTCATTCACTAACGCTGAAGGTAACAACCCAGTATTTGGTACATACAATACTGCGAATGCTACAAACACAGGCGCAATGGAAGGTCAAGATTCATTCAGCGAAATGAGCTTCTCTATCGACAAGACAACAGTTACTGCTAAGTCAAGAGCATTGAAAGCAGAATATACTGTTGAATTGGCACAAGACTTGAAAGCAATTCACGGTCTTGACGCAGAAGCAGAATTGTCAAACATCTTGTCACAAGAATTCATGTTTGAAATCAATCGTGAAATCGTTAGAACAATTTATAAAGTTGCAAAGACTGGTTCTCCAGCAACAGCAACAGCAGGTACATTTGACTTAGACATTGACTCTAATGGACGTTGGTCTGTTGAGCGTTTCAAAGGTCTATTGTTCAACATTGAACGCGATGCTAACCACATTGCACAAGACACTCGTAGAGGAAAAGGTAACTTCATCGTTTGTTCTGCAGACGTTGCAAGTGCATTAGCTATGTCTGGTGTTCTAGACTATACTCCAGCTCTATCGACAAATCTAAATGTTGACGATACAGGCAACACATTCGCAGGTGTATTGAACGGTCGTTTCCGTGTTTACATTGATCCGTATTCTGCAAACCTAGGAGCTGCTAATCAGTTCTATATGGTTGGTTATAAGGGTTCTTCTCCTTATGATGCAGGTATGTTCTACTGCCCATATGTTCCTCTACAAATGGTTCGTGCAATCGATCCTAACAGCTTCCAGCCAAAGATTGGCTTCAAGACACGTTATGGTTTAATTGCTAACCCATATGTTACACCTTCAGACAGCTCTTCAGCAGCAGACGCAGACACATTTACAGCAGGTCGCAACCAATACTATCGCAAGACTAAAGTATTGAACCTAATGTAATCAAGTAGCCGACAAAGATCGGAATTTAAAGGGGGAAGTAATTCCCCCTTTTTTACTCTTTGCACAGGCTATAAATACATAGTAGGAGATAGAGATGGCATATACAGCAAACATAGATGTAATTAAACAGAGTTATATAAATTCATTACCAACAACGTATGATTTCTTAAGACCAAATGCATTTAAGTTTGGTATTAAAGATTTGCCAAAAACATCTTTTACTTGTCAGTCCGCAAACATTCCGGACTTGCAGTTAGGATTCGCAACACAACCTTCTCCTTTTTCGGACATTCCGGTAATAGGAGATAAAGTTAATTTTGGTGAGTTTACTATTAGATTTCTTATTGCTGAAGATATGTCGAATTATATAGAATTGTATCGTTGGTTAATTGCCCTTGGGTTTCCAGAATCATATGATCAATTTTCGGCATTCACTCAAGATAGGCCTAGTAGATTTCCGTTTGTTACTAAACCTAGCGGAAAAGAAGAAGTTTTGGCATACTCGGATGGAGTATTGACCATTCTCGACTCGACAAACAACCCTAAAGTAAATATAATATTTAAAAACCTGTTCCCTATATCATTGCAAGCTCTTGATTTTGATATAGCATCAGCAACCGTAGAATATTTTACCGCGATAGCATCGTTCAAATATACTATTTTCGAAGTAGAACCTTTATAATATAACTTGGAGTTATTATGGAAAAAAAGAAATTAAATAAAGTAACACCTATGGCTTTGCCGGCTGTGCCGAAATTGCCAACCGCGGGTGCGACTCCACCTCAGCCTGGACAAGGCGAAAACAGATTAGAAGTAAAACTAGACGATCTTCGCAAAGAGCGTATTTTTATTGCTACACCTTGTTACGGTGGACAATTAACAGAAGCGTATTTCCGCTCAACAATTCGTTTGCTTACATTCTGTAATCAACATCAAATTCCTGTAGCATTCGGAACGATTGCTAATGAATCCCTTGTAA
>Ga0214919_10003293_pt1 | contig 24574 bp, 22 predicted proteins | sample LL1503_MetaG_FD_177994 | JGI IMG/M metagenome (GOLD analysis project Ga0214919, IMG submission 177994) | Freshwater microbial communities from Lake Lanier, Atlanta, Georgia, United States - LL-1503 | ecosystem: Environmental > Aquatic > Freshwater > Lake | place: USA: Georgia | collected... | reverse complement strand
TACCACGATCGCAGCAGGAATAATAATTTAACGCAAAAAAAAAAAACCTCGGATAAACCGAGGTTAATAATTATCTTTTGTGTAGACCTTCGTCTGAAACACTTAATTTCTTTCTGCCCTTTCTCCTTCGCGCAGTAATAACTCTACGGCCATTTTTGGTAGCCATTCTACTTCTGAAACCGTGTTTGTTTCTTCTTTTTCTTACTGAGGGTTGGAATGTTCTTTTCATCGTATAATAACCTTAAAACTTTCAAATTTAGGAATGCAAAGATAGGGTTTTTTCGCATAAATCAAATTCTTTTATTAAAAAAAATAAAAATTTCAAATTAAATCATAAAGCAAGTTAATTTTGTAGCAAATTTATAAGATGTCAGAAGCGAAAAAAGACGACGAAAAACCACCAAAGTTGACAAAGAAAAGTATTCTTAAACTGAGAGGGATATTCCATTATTTAAAACCATATGGTTTTATGTATTTTATTGGATGGGTGTTTTTAGTGCTATCGACAAGTGCAGGCCTCGTTTTTCCCTATTTGATGGGCAAGCTGTTAGGTACGACTGCCAATCCAACAAGCCCGGCTGCATCAACTGACTTTTTGAATTTAGGAAATGTCACAAGTGTTGCGTTAGCTTTGTTTGTACTTTTCGGTATTCAAGCCTTGTTTTCCTTTTTTAGGGTGGTTATTTTTAATAATGTTACTGAAAACTCTCTTCGTGATCTACGAAACGATGCTTTTTCGAAGATGGTTTTTATGCCAATGGATTTTTTCAATACGAATAAAGTAGGGGAACTAACGAGCCGTGTTTCTTCTGATATTACCCAGATTCAAGAAACGTTGCGTACGACAGTCGCTGAATTTTTTCGACAAATTGTAATTATTGTTGGAGGTATTGCATTTTTGATTTTTATTTCTTGGAAGTTAGCATTGATTATGTTGGCCACTGTTCCGGTTATGGCTCTTATTGCTGTTTTCTTCGGAAGGTACATCCGGCGCTTAAGCAAGGAGGCACAAAATTTCTCGGCCCACTCCAACGCAATTGTGGAAGAAGCGTTAAGCGGAATTGCTAATGTTAAAGCGTTTACTAATGAATATTTCAATATAAATCGTTTCCGTAAAAATACGCAGGAGTTAAGGGATTTAAATGTTCGAAGCGGTGTTTGGAGAGGATTGTTCGTTTCATTTATTATTTTCTGTCTCTTTGGGGCTATTGTTTTTATTGTTTGGCAAGGACTACTTATGACTCAAGGAGCTAATCCAGAGTTGTCTAAGGAAGGTTTCTATCAATTTGTATTGTTCACTATTATGATGGGGGCTTCAGTGGGGTCTTTGCCGGATTTATATGCTAATATTCAAAAAGCCATCGGTGCGACAGAAAATCTGATGGAGATTATCAATGGAAAAAGCGAACTAGAATTGCATCTTGGAACTCAAAAAAATAAAATTACAGGTCAAATTGAATTTCAAGAAGTCCGTTTTGCTTATCCGCAACGTAAGGACATGGATGTCCTAAATTCTATCTCCTTCAAAATTGAGCGTAATCAAACATTAGCTATTGTTGGTGCAAGTGGCGCTGGTAAAACGACTATTACTAATTTATTGCTCGGATTTTATCAGGCCGATAACGGCAAGGTCTTAATTGATAGTGTTTCTGTTAGCGACTACGATTTAAATTATTTGCGTGAAAATTTAGCGATCGTTCCTCAAGATGTATTGCTGTTTTCTGGTAGTATTTTAGAAAATATCCGCTTTGGATTGACTGATGCAACGGACGACCAAGTAATTGTGGCCGCTAAGCAAGCAAACGCTTGGGAGTTTATCGAATCGTTCCCTGAAGGACTTCAAACGGAAGTGGGTGATAGAGGAATTCAATTGTCGGGTGGTCAAAAACAGCGGATTGCTATTGCTAGAGCGCTCTTGAAAAATCCTTGTATATTAATTTTAGATGAGGCAACTTCAGCCCTGGATTCTGAATCCGAGAGATTAGTTCAAGATGCATTAAGTAATTTAATGAAGGACCGTACTTCACTTGTTATTGCACATCGTTTGTCTACCATTCGTAAAGCAGATAAAATTTTGGTGATGAAAGATGGTCGAATTGAAGAGGCTGGAAATCACCAAGAATTAATGGAATTAAAAGGTAATTACGCTAATTTAGTTAGCTTGCAGTTATTAGATAATTGATGTACTACTTTTTTGAAAAATAAACTATGTTAGTCGAATCCATTTCTCGAACTGAATCTGCTTGTTTTTCTAATCAACAAATTCAACTGGCAGAACATCAAGCGGATTTATCGGCTTTCCTGAATCGTCCGTTTTCTTTAGCTAATTTTCAAGAACAAATACTTGAGAAGACAGTACAATACACTAGTCGTCATCGTGAGGTTTTAACAAGGGGATTGAAACAGCAATACGAAGCGGTTAAGCCGCATGAAAAAGTGTCTCAAGCTTTGAAGCAATTATCAGCGGATAATACTTTCACTGTTACGACTGGTCATCAACTTAGTCTGCTTACTGGCCCGCTCTATTTTATTTATAAAATATTGCACGTTATTAAACAATGTGAGGAACTAAAAGTGACTTATCCATCAAATAATTTTGTTCCCGTTTTTTGGATGGCTTCTGAAGATCATGATTTTGAGGAGATTAAAGAAACGAATGTTTTTAATCACTCCTTGAGTTGGGATGCAAAGGAGTTGGGTGCAGTAGGTAGGTTTTCCACTGGCGGATTGCAGGAAATTATTGGGGAACTGAAAAATATGTTTTCCAATCACCCGAATACTACTATTTTTTCTGTGTTGGAAGCTTATCAAGGCCCGACGTATGGTGTAGCATTCTTTCGTTTTATTCATGAGCTATTCGCTGATTTTGGTCTGGTGATTTTAGACGGTGACAATGCTATTTTTAAGGAGGCTTTCGCTCCAATTATTGAAAAAGAATTGGTGGAACAATTTTCATTTCAAGCGGTGCAAGAAACTTCGATGGAATTGAATAAGCTAGGATTGAAAACGCAAGTGAATCCCAGAGAGATTAATCTTTTTTATTTGTCGCTCAATAAACGCGAACGCATTATCAAGAATGATGACTATACTTTCTCGGTAGGAAGTCTTTCTTTTTCAAAAGCTGAATTAATTAATAAGCTGAAAGAAAATCCGCAGGACTTTTCCCCGAATGTAATTTTAAGACCGCTTTATCAAGAGTTTCTTTTGCCGAATGTTTGTTATGTCGGTGGGGTGGGGGAATTAAATTATTGGTTGCAATTAAAAGGTGTTTTTGACAAAGCGAAGGTGGTTTTTCCGCTCATTCAAGCGCGTTCAAGCATGTTTTATCTCGATAGTGCCTTGCTTGATAAAATAGATGGATTAGGCTTATTGTGGAAAGACTTTTTCAAAGAAAAAAACCAACTTGTAAAAGAGTTTGTAAATAAACATGGAGAAGTTACTTTTGATTTTTCACTTTTAGAGTTAAAATTTAATGACTTGAAAAGTATGATTTCTAATATTAGTGCTGAGCACGATACACAATTGTCTAAAGCAATTGGTGCCGATGTTTCTAAAATGGAAAGTTTGCTTGAAACGATAAAAAATAAGAAGTGGCGGGCTGAAAAACAAAAACACGAAAAAGCCATTAAGCAAATCGAGCAAATAAAGGAACGATTATTTCCTGAAGGGGTAATGCAGGAGCGTTCCATGAATTTTTTCCAAATTTGTTCGGACGGAAATGTGAGCGAAAAATTGCAGGTAATTTATGAGGCCATCGCTCCATTTAATTCGAATATTCAACTAATAATTGAAAGAAAATGACAAAACAAAATAATATCCGTGAGGTATTGGCGAAGCATCCGATCATTCCGGTAGTAACCTTTACAAACCTTAATGAAATCGAAGCAAAAGTCGAGGTGCTATTGCGAAATAATGTTAAGTGCATCGAAATTACGCTGCGAACTCCAGTGGCATATGATGCTATTCAAAAAGTGAAAGAGGAGTATGGGAATGAAATAACAGTCGGAATGGGTACGGTAGTGCTTGAAGCTCAAATTCTTAAAGCCATGGAATTACAGGTTGATTTCATGGTAAGCCCTGGTTTGCATAGTGGCCTGGCGCAAGAATTAATGGATAGTAAAATTGCGTTTATTCCCGGAGTAGCCACACCAAGCGACATAATTAATGGATTGCAATTTGAATGGGATACTTTTAAGTTTTTTCCCGCATTTTTATTTGGTGGAGTTGAGGCATTGAAAACATATGGACAGGTTTTTCCGCACCTGAAATTTTGCCCTACTGGTGGACTTACCGAAGCAACTTATCGAGATTATTTAGCCTTGGAAAATGTTATTTCTGTGGGCGGCTCGTGGTTGAAGTGAGGCTAAGCTCTTTTCAATCAAAAATAACACCTGCTTTTTTAACGCTCTTCTTGATTATGGGAAACTGTAGTCCAAATACCACATTGAATTGTGTCCACCAAAAATGTTGCGATGCTCGATCTTCTACATGCATAGTAGTTCGAATGTCTGGCATACTTATAAATCCACCTTTTATCTCACTTTGAATAAATAGGTACTTGAAAAATGTAAGGTGTAGTGCGGCTACTCCACCAAAACCAACACCAGACAAATGAAATTCATCGTATCTCGGATTATTTAACAATGTGGTATTAGTTCTAGGTAATAAAACCCCAATCCCCAATCCTTCATTTACACTTAACTGAAAGTATTTCTTGTTGATTAATACATCGGATCGCCTAAATTCTGAATTAAGGTAATTCAACCCATCGGTATGTTCAAATAGTAAAAAGTTGGGCGAAATAACAAATGATTGCTGGTCATACGTGCCATCGTAACTTGTTCCACTGTTTGCTATGGATCCATCTATGGTGGAAAGTTGATTAGTCAACATCACATATTTCATGTGATCGGCACCCAAAGAAACTTGATAGTGCTCGTTGATGTAATAGCCCATCCGAAAGTTGTATTGGGGTATCGTAAATTTCGTTAAGCCAAAATAGACTTTTGGGTCAAAGGCTGATTGCCGATCGCTCGCTTTTACATCGTTTAGGGTGAAATCATACGAAGTCCCGGTAAAATGGATATCGCTTTTTGAATAGGCGCCCCGGTTCCATCCCCAATAAAAATAAAACGTTCCCTTTTGGCCCGCTGTTGGCTTTATCGCGCTTTGAAGGTCCTGTGAAAAGAAATAGGACTGATTTATTGCGAAAAAAACAAGGGTGATCATGATAATTTTCATATTGCAAAATTAAGTAAAATCAATTAGTTGATGATTAATTAAGTTTATGGATTTTTTTGCTACATTTACCACATGAAAAGAATGGTAACTATTTCAAGTATTGTATTGGTTTTTATGATGCTTTTTTCTGCATGTTCTTCTAGTAAATCGTGCACCTGCGCTCAGGTTTTAGCTCAAAATAAATAAACAAACTAACTATTTAATTATGGGAACATTATATATTGTCTTGGGGATTATTGTAACTGTTGTTTTTACTTCCTTCTTAACTGTTTCGCAAGGTAGCATTGCCGTGATTACACTTTTTGGAAAATATCAGCGCATTTTATTGCCAGGTCTTCGAATGAAAATTCCATTTTTTGAAAAAATATACAGACAAATTTCAGTGCAGAATCAAAGTATTGAAATGGAATTTCAAGCCATTACCATTGATCAGGCAAATGTATACTTCAAAAGTATGTTGCTGTATAGTGTTATGGATGAGCAAGAGGAAACCATCAAGAAAGTGGCCTTCAAGTTTATCGGTAACAAGGATTTTATGCAAGCGCTTATTCGTACGATTGAAGGGTCGATTCGATCATATGTAGCGAGCCAAAAACAAGCTGAAATTCTTGGATTGCGTCATGAACTAGTGGATAGTGTGAAAAATCAAATCGATCATACACTTGAAATGTGGGGGTATCATTTGATTGATCTTCAAATAAACGATATTACTTTCGATCAAGCGATCATTGAAAGCATGAGCCGAGTCGTAGCGTCCAATAACCTAAAAGCAGCTGCTGAGAATGAAGGACAAGCGCTATTAATTACAAAAACAAAGGCCGCAGAAGCAGATGGTAACGCGATAAAAATTGCTGCGCTAGCTGAAAAAGAAGCGGCTATGTTGCGCGGTCAAGGTGTAGCACTATTTCGTCAAGAAGTGGCCAAGGGTATGTCTGAAGCAGCGGAACAAATGCAACAAGCAAATTTAGATACGAATGTGATTCTTTTTTCTATGTGGACAGAAGCAATCAAAAACTTTGCTGAATACGGAAAAGGCAACACCATTTTCCTAGATGGTAGCGCTGAAGGGATGCATAAAACGATGCAGCAAATCCAAGCAATGCTTAGTAAAGATAAGAAGTAATTTTTTTTATTGTTTAGTTGATGACTCTCCGCATTTTCACTTTATTGTTTTTCTTTTTTACAAGTCTCGAATTGCTCTTTGGGCAAACGGAATTGGAAGTGATGCAGCAGCAACTTATTGAAATTAAAAAGAAGGAGATTGAAATTGCTAATCAAATTGAAGATCTAAAGTTAAAATCATCCATTGTTAAACTAAATGAGCTAGGAATTCCAACAAGTAAAAATAACCTAGATATTGCCGAACATTCAGCGATGATTCTTGGATTTGATTGTGAATCGAAATTAGCCGCTTGGGCTTTCCACGTGCTAAGTCCTGATGTCCTTATTGGTGGAGTCTCAAGAACCAATGACTTTCGAAAAGATAGTTTAATCGATTGTGGTGACGGTGCAGAACAAGATTATTTTACAAAGAAACTGCAGGATGATGGCACGTATAAATTTGAAAATTTTGGTTTCGATCGAGGGCATTTAGCGCCATCTGCCGATTTTCGTTGGTCGCAAAAGGCCTTGAGTGAATCGTATTTTTATAGTAACATGACACCACAAACGCCGGGTTTTAACCGTGAATCGTGGGCTGAAGTAGAGGATTTAATGCGGAGGATTATGGCGAATACCCCAAAGCCTTACTATATCATCACGGGACCAATATTGGATAAGAATCTTCCTAAGGTCGAAAAAGGATTGAATAAATTGCCAATACCTGGGCTTCACTACAAAATAATTGCTGATTTAAATTCGGAAAATCCCAAAGGGATGGCTTTTCTTATGCCAAATAAAAAATGCGATATGCCGCCAAGTGCTTACGTGGTTTCAATTGATAGTATTGAAAAATTAACAGGACTTGATTTTTTCTCTAAAATAGATGCCGTTACCGCTCAAAAAATAGAATCAAAAGCTGATTTTTCGCTGTGGAACGCACAAACAAAAGAAGGCGATGTGGAACCGTTATATGTTTTTGATTTACCCAAAGGACATTTTAATACTGCTCAAGCACTTTCTAAAGTTGGAAGCAAGGTTTCAATCATTGGAAAGGTAGTGAGTGCTAAGTTCGCAGCAAAATCTCAAGCTACTTTCTTGAATTTAGACCAGTCCTTTCCGCATCAACTTTTTACCGTAACTATTTGGAAAGATGCTAGACGCAATTTTAGCTATAAACCTGAAGTTGATTTGAACGGAAAGTATATTGTCGTTTCAGGTCTCGTGGAAATTGATAAAAATGGACTCCCTGTCATAAATGTGACCAATGAAAAGCAAATCCAAATCTGGGAGGAGCAAGATTAATTATCTTTTTAACGAATTTTCTGAATAAATAATTTTTTGTTTGTCTGTTTTAAACAATTGTTTAAATAAAGTGTTTAACTTTACAAACCAGAAGTATTAAATGTCAACTAGTATATCCACTGAAGAAAAAATGAAAGCGGCAGCCAAGCTAGTTTTCATCGCGAAAGGATTTTCGGGCTGCACTTCTCGCGAAATTGCGAAAGAGGCGGGGATGAATGTGGCGCTTGTGAACTATTACTTCCGTTCCAAAAACAAATTGTTTCAACTCATCTTTCAAGCGGTCATGGATGATTTTTTTGAATCCATGGTGAGTGTTTTTTCTTCGGATCTTTCCATTAAAGACAAACTGAAAATTCTTATCGAACGGGAATACGAATTTCTTTCTAAGTATCCTGAAATTCCCCGTTTTATAATTAATGAATTATCACGGAAAAATAATGATGTTTTAGCTGTGACTCATATTTTGCCAAAAATTTATGATACGGGTGTGATTACTCAAGCGTTGGAGGCTCAGAAAAATGGGGAAATGAGGAAAGTTGATATGGTTGGAATTACCCTTTTGGTGATTTCGAATTGTCAATATCCATTTATGGCTAAACCGCTTATTCAAAACCTACATAGTTTGTCTGATGAGCAATACGTCAAGCACGTGAATTCTTATAAAATTATGGTTTCTGATATGATTATTAACTATTTATTTCCAACTCAATTTAAAACTATTTAAAATAATAATTATGAAAATTAGATTAATTGTAATCGCAACCTGTTTGGTTTCATCAAGTGTCTTTTCTCAAGTACTAGATTTAGCTACGTGTTTAAAAATGGCAGATACAGCCAATACCAACATTCGTAACGCTCGATTAGATATCGATATGAATGCGATTCAGAAAAAAGTATATTTAGCATCTCGACTCCCAAAAGTTGCAGTAATTGGAGATTACAGGTACAATGCGATTATCGCTGGGCAGGTTGTTCCTGGTCAATTTTTTGGTGGGGCTCCAGGTACCTACTCAACGGTTCAATTTGGCGTTCCATTCAATCTTTCAAATAGTATTCAGCTTACTCAAATTCTGTATAATCCTCAATTGAATTACGGACTTGCAGCCTTGGATATTAATCAAAAAATTGTTGCGGCACAGGAGCGTTTGGTTCAGCAGGATATTAAACAGCAGGTATCCAGTACGTATTTTAATCTTCAAGCGATTATAAAGCAACTTGAATTCGTTGAATCGAATATCGCTAACCTAACCAAATTAATTGCTAACCTTCAAAAATCTTACGAATTGGGCTTAGTCATTGAAACGGAAGTAGATAAATTAAAAATTACTCGTTTAACCCTTCTTAATAATAAACTTTCTTTGGATGCCACAAGGACTCAATTAAGTTCATTATTGAAAATACTCATCGGTATTAATTCGGATAGCTCATTAAGCTTGGTAAGCGATGAAATGATGGAAAATACCATTTTAGTTGATCAAAATAATATCAACCATCCGGAGCTTGAACTAATGGCGGCACAGAAAGAAATGAACGCTGAGGAAAGAAAAGGGACAAAGATGGCGTATTTGCCAAGCCTTTCATTTTATGCAACTTACAATTACGCTTACAACATTAAGCCAAAAGATGATTTTCGTACCGGTATTAATTCTGCTTTTCTAGGTTTGCATTTAGATTGGACCCTTTTTGACGGTTTCGAAAAATACAACAAGCAAAAAATGAATGCTCTAACTAAGGATAAACTTGATAATCAGGAAGCGTTATTGCAAAAACAGTTAGCGCTTCTTAGTGAAACTGCAAAAAATCAAATTGATGTTCAAGCGAGTTCACTGGAGACCGCTAAAGAGCAATTGGGCCTTGCCAATAAAGTATATGTGCAAACACAAGCCCAATTTACTGCGGGAACAATTAGCAGCAACGAGTTAATTCAAGCGGATAATGCGCTGCAGCAAGCGCAAACAAATGTAGTGACTGCCTACATTCAGTTAAGACAAGCAGAATTAGCTTATTTGAGATCAATAGGCAGCATTAAATAAATAGAATTGATTAATTAAATTAAAGTTTAAAATGAATAAAAGAGTCATCACAGTTGGTATCATTTGCATTGTTCTTATTTCACTTACAGTTTTTCAATTAATGAAAAATAAAAATAAGATTGCTAAAGAAATTTATATTCACGACACATCAACCCCAATTTTGGTAGAAGATGGTCGTGCTGAAGTTCATACTTTCGATAGTCAGTTTTCGTTTCTAGGGACTTTCGAGCCAAACCGAACCAATCTAATAGGTTCGGAAGGACAAGGGAAAATAATAAGCCTTATTGTGCAAGAAGGTCAGTTGATAAACCAGGGAGCAATCTTATTGCAATTAGATAATGAAATGCTGCAATATCAACTTGAAAATTTGGATGTTTCTATCGAAAGTCAGTCCAATGATTTAGATCGTCTTACTGTTTTAGCAAAATCTGAAGCAGTACCGGCCGTGCAATTGGAAAAAGCAAAATTTGCATTAAAATCTTCTCAAATACAACGAAAGCAAGTAGTAAAACAATTAAGTGGAAATGTATTAAAAGCCCCATTTTCAGGCGTTATCACTAAGAAACTAGTCGATTTAGGTTCGGTGGTCGGTATGGGAACTCCTGTTTTTGAAATCACCGATATTTCACAATTAAAATTAACGGTAAGTGTACCAGAAAGAGATATTCAAAACTTTGTGCTTAATCAGCATGTTTCGGTTAATGTGGATGTTCTTCCAGGAAAAAGTTTTTCAGGTAAGGTATCACTAATTGGTATTCAAGCGGATAAGATGCATAATTTTAAAGTGCAAGTGTTGGTTGCTAATGCCAATAAAGAATTGCGCTCAGGTATGTTTGCTACTACCCGTTTAGTATCTTCAAATAGCGTAACGGTCCTATCTGTTCCTCGTAAGGCCTTGGTTGGGTCCACTAAAAATCCTGCGGTGTATATCATTAAAGATGGAAAAGCAGCGCTTACTTATTTTACTGCAGGAACCTCAGATGGTGATTTTATCGAAGTCATCAATGGCCTAACTAAAGATGATCGCATCATTCTTAAAGGTCAAGTTAATTTAACGGCTGGATCTCCAGTTAAAACATTGAAATAAAACCTAAAATGACATTAACAGAATTATCGATAAAAAGACCGTCTTTCATAATTGTCCTCTTTACCATTCTAATTGGTGGTGGAATCTTGTGCTATAAGCAGTTAAGTTATGAATTACTGCCTGATTTTTCTCCGCCAGTATTGATGATTACCACCACTTACCCTGGAGCATCTCCTAAAACAGTTGAAAATCAAGTTTCCAAGCCGCTCGAAGATGCCTTAAGTGGATTGGAAAATATTGCAGAGGTTACCTCTTTCTCCTTGGATAATGCATCAGTGGTATTGCTTGAATTTACAGCATCTGCAAACATGGATAAGTCAATTCAGGATGCCCAACGAAAAGTAAATAACGTAGAAAATAAATTGCCTGAGGGCGCCTTCAAGCCAGTTATTTCTAAAATAGAACCGAATGCTTCGCCTGTTCTTCAAGCAACTGTGGTAGCTACTAAAACTTCCGATAGGGAATTAATGGCTCTAATGGATGATCAAATTCTACCGCAAATTAAGCAGACAAAAGGGGTAGCGCAAATTCAGATGATTGGTGGTGAAAATCGCGCCTTTAGAATTAATGTCGATAATGAAAAATTGAAAACAATGGGGCTGTCCTTATCTTCCATTAATCAAGCCATTGCGGGAGCTAACGTAGAATTTCCGACCGGAAAGGTTAACAACGATAATGACCAATTTACCGTTCGTCTTTCGGGGAAGTTTATTTCTATTGATCAATTGGAAAATCTTATCATTTTTTCATCTAGTTCTTCTTCTATTCGCTTAAAGGATGTGGCTGAGGTGCTTGATTCGGAAATTGATAAATTAACGATTTGTCGCTTAAATGGGGTGAATGGTATTGGACTCCGAATTAGTAAACAAAGTGACGCCAATGCGGTGGATATGGCGAACGCGACCAAAGAAAAATTGAAAGCCATAGAAGAAAAATATAAAAATATTGGCCTTCGTTTTACGATAGCGACTGATACTTCTATTCCTACTTTAGAATCTGTTGATGCGGTAATTCATGACTTAGAAATTGCCATTTTTCTTGTTGCACTGGTTATGCTGATGTTCTTACATACGCTCCGTAACGCAGTCATTGTTCTTATTTCTATTCCAGCGTCGTTAATTTCAACCTTTATTGTGATGTATTTGTTGGGTTATACCCTAAACCTCATGACCCTTTTAGCCATGTCTTTGGTAATTGGTATTTTGGTGGATGATTCAATTGTGGTTCTCGAAAATATCTACCGGCATTTGAAGATGGGAAAAGATAAGAGAACAGCTGCGCTAGATGGTCGAAATGAAATTGGTTTTACAGCTCTTGCTATTACATTGGTTGATGTGGTCGTTTTCTCTCCAGTTGTATTTATTGACGGTATTATTGCCGACATTCTTCGTCAGTTTTCTGTGGTAGTCGTGGTATCTACGCTTATGTCTTTACTCGTTTGTTTTACCTTAACCCCCTGGTTGGCATCACGCATGGCGAAGGATATTACCTTAAATCCAAAAAATTGGTTTCATGCGATTTTGGCCTGGTTTGAAAGAAGAGTTCTCGCTTTTACCGATGCTTATGTTGCGCTAGTGGCTTGGTCTTTAAAACATAAAATAATCATGGGTTCAGCAGTTTTACTCATTTTTATTGCGAGTTTCGGAACGATGGCCCTGGGGATTGTTGGTCAAGAGTTTGTTGCTCAAGGTGATCAAGGGAAATTTATGCTTAAGTTGAAATACGATAAAAGCACCACGTTTAAGGAAAATAATGCCACAACACTACAAATTGAACAGCTCATTTTAGACCAAAAAGACATGGTGGATATTGTCTTTGCTAATATTGGTGGACCAAGTTCTGGCATGGGAGCAGCGGCTTTTGGAGTTGAAAATAAATCAGAGTTGACTGTTAAACTCAAAAAAGACAAACATTTAACCTATCCGACAATTCCTTACATGAACAAGATTCGTAAGAAAATTGAAGATAAATTTCCGGGAATTCAGGTCAAAGCCATTAATATGGGAATGATTGAATCGGAGGAGGCGCCTATTGAAATATTTTTATCTTCTGATGATAGTGAATTATTGATGAAAGAAGCTAGGCGGATAAAAGGCGTTTTATTAGCCACGAAAGGGGCAAAAGATCCTGTTATTTCAACAGATGATATCACATCAGAAATTAGGATTGAACTAGATCGCGAAAAAATGGGCCAATTAGGTTTGCCAATTGCCGTGGTTGGTATGCAGTTGCAAAATGGACTAACTGGGAATGATGACGCACAATTCGATGTCAAAGGGGAGGAATATGCTATAAAAGTGATGTTAGACAAAGCTAATCGAGAAAATATCGACGATTTAAAGCAAATTCCTTTTACTACCACTGATGGAAAACAAGTTCTTTTAGGTGAGTTTGCCACGCTCTCAATTGATAAAGCAAATGGAAGTTTAGAGCGAAAAAACCGAATTGCAAGTACTACGATTCGTTGTTATGTATTAGGCACAGCCGCAGGGAATGTTGCTAGCGGATTAGATAAATATTTAGAGAAATCACCCTTGGATAAAAATGTAAGAATGTTATGGGGGGGAGAAGTTAAGCGGCAGAAAGAATCCGTTGGCTCGTTGGGTACCGCTATGGGAATTGGTCTAATCTTAGTCTATTTAATTATGGTGGTTCTTTATGACAATTATGTTTATCCATTTGTTGTCCTTTTTTCCATTCTTGTTGCGCTAGTAGGAGCTATTCTTGGCTTGAACCTCTCTGCTTCTAGTATGGGAATTTTCACCATGCTTGGCATGTTAATGCTTCTTGGTTTAGTCGCCAAGAATGCCATCCTAATTGTTGATTTTACCAATAAACTTAAAGAAGATGGGAAATCAACGTATATGGCACTACTAATAGCTGTTCGGGAGCGTATGCGCCCAATTTTAATGACCACTATTGCCATGGTGATTGGTATGTTACCCATTGCATTCGCAACAGGAGCTGGTGCCGTTTGGAAAAATGGATTGGCATGGGTACTTATTGGTGGACTTACTTCGTCGATGTTGCTAACGATTATCGTTGTGCCAATGATGTACTACGTGGTCGATAGAATTAAAGACAAGGTGGCAGCCAGGCGAGCGATCAAAGTAAACGCATAATTCGGCGGCAAACTTCGGCTAGCCTCCATTAAGTATATCTATCGCATCTCGACTCCGCTCGATGCTCTCTTAGTGAATCGAGCGGAGTCGAGAGACACGGTAAATCGAAATCCAAAACTTGGTGTCACAAAATGTGATACCCACCATTAATCATTTTGGAGGGGCACTTCCTTTCGCCTTTACGGAACAAGGCATTGCGATGCTTTCTTCCGTATTGAAAAGTAAAACTGCCATTCAAATAAACATTTCGATCATGCGTGCTTTTGTGATGATACGCGAGTTTGCCTTGACCTATCAAGAACTCAATGAGAAATTGCTAGCATTGGAAAAGAAGCATAATCAAAAATTCACGGACATCGACCAAGTGCTGAATTACCTAATTAAAAAAGACCAACAGCTTACACTGCAAACAACTCGCAAGCAAGTCGGGTATAAAAAATAGAAATATGGAATTAGAACTAATTAAACAGAGTATTCACGAAATCAGGGGACAAAAAGTTATTCTTGATTTTGATTTAGCGAAAATGTATCAGGTAGAAACCAAGCGATTGAAAGAATCCGTCAGAAGAAACATTAGAAGATTTCCTGAGGATTTCATGTTTGAATTAAGCACAGAAGAATGGGTTCTCTTGAGGACGCAATTTGCGACCTCAAGTTGGGGAGGTCAAAGGTATAATCCCTATGCGTTCACCGAACAAGGTGTGGCCATGTTATCAAGTGTTCTTAATTCAGAGATAGCCATTGACATAAACATAGCAATCGTGCGCGCTTTTGTGATGATACGCCAGTTTGCATTGACCTACCAAGAACTCAATGAGAAATTGCTAGCATTGGAAAAGAAGCATAATCAAAAATTCACGGACATCGACCAAGTGCTGAATTACCTAATTAAAAAAGACCAACAGCTTACACTGCAAACAACTCGCAAGCAAGTCGGGTATAAAAAATAGAAAAATGGAAATAGAAATAATCAAAAACAGCATTCACGAAATCCGTGGAAAGAAAGTAATGCTCGATTATGAGTTGGCGAAACTGTATGAAGTAGAGACTAAATATTTAAAACGATCGGTAAGAAATAATTTGAATAGATTTCCATCTGACTTCATGTTTGAATTAACGCCAGATGAATGGCTTAACTTGAGGTGCAAAATTAGCACCTCAAGTTGGGGAGGACAAAGATATCCTCCTTTCGCATTCACCGAACAAGGGGTAGCCATGTTAAGTGGGCTATTGAACTCGCATGTTGCGATTGATGTCAATATTTCCATCATGCGTGCTTTTGTGATGATGCGCCAGTTTGCATTGACCTACCAAGAACTCAATGAGAAATTGCTAGCGTTGGAAAAGAAGCATAATCAAAAATTCACGGACATCGACCAAGTGCTGAATTACCTAATTAAAAAAGAGCAACAGTTTACACAGCAAACAACTCGCAAGCAAGTCGGGTATAAAAAATAGAAATATGGAACTAGAACAAATAAAACATAGTATTCACGAAATCCGTGGAAAGAAAGTAATGCTCGACATTGATCTTGCTAAACTTTATGAGGTAGAAACACGCGTCTTGAAACAAGCGGTTCGGCGAAATATGGAGCGATTTCCGGAAGATTTTATGTTTGAATTAACAGAAGACGAAATACATAACTTGACATCACATTTTGTGATCTCAAGATGGGGAGGCCAACGATATAAACCTTTCGCCTTTACGGAACAAGGTATTGCGATGCTTTCTTCCGTATTGAAAAGTAAAACTGCCATTCAAATAAACATTTCCGTTATGCGTGCTTTTGTGATGATACGCGAGTTTGCCTTGACCTACCAAGAACTCAATGAGAAATTGATAGAGTTGGAAAAGAAGCATAATCAAAAATTCACGGACATCGACCAAGTGCTGAATTACCTAATTAAAAAAGACCAACAACTTGCACAGCAAACAACTCGCAAGCAAGTCGGGTATAAAAAATAGAAATATGGAACTAGAACAAATAAAACATAGTATTCACGAAATCCGTGGAAAGAATGTAATGCTCGACATGGATCTTGCTAAACTTTATGAGGTAGAAACCCGCGTCTTGAAACAAGCGGTTCGGCGAAATATGGAGCGATTTCCGGAAGATTTTATGTTTGAATTGACAAAAGATGAATGGAACATTATAAGATCACAACTTGTGATGTTTAAAAATGGACAAGGAAAATTCCCTAAATACCTACCTTTTGTTTTTACCGAACAAGGTGTTGCCATGTTAAGTGCCGTTTTAAATTCTGAATACGCTGTGCGCATAAGTGTTAAAATCATGCGTGCATTTGTAGCGTTGAGGCAATGGGCTTTGAATCACCAGGAAATCAGTGAACGATTGAATACCATTGAAAAGCAATTTGGACAAAAATTCACGGACATCGACCAAGTGCTGAATTACCTAATAAAAAAAGACCAACAGCTTACACAGCAAATAACTCGCAAGCAAGTCGGGTATAAAAAATAGAAATATGGAAATAGAACAGCATTTAATTTCGTTCAAAAATTATATGAACTTTCGGCGTTATAGTCAAAATACCATCAAAACATACGCTGATGCTTTGGAAGTTTTTTTTAGATTTTATAAGGATCAAGCGCCCGAAAGTCTAAACATTGAAAATATTATCAACTTTAATACTTCTTATATTCTCAAGAAAAATCTATCGGCGAGCTACCAAAATCAAGTAATTAATGCCATCAAATTGTTTTACAGAAATCGCTTTAACCGCGCGATGGAGGTAGATTTCATTCAGCGACCAAGAAGAGAAAAACGCTTACCAAATGTTCTGAGTAAAAATGAAGTAAAATCAATTTTAGAAGCACCAACAAACCTAAAACATCGAGCCATGCTCAGTTTAATTTATGCTTGTGGATTGCGAAGAAGTGAGTTATTAAATCTGACATTAAAAGACATTTTATCTGATCGCAACTTACTATTCATCAGGCAATCCAAAGGAAAAAAAGATCGGGTTGTGCCCATAAGTATCAAACTCATTGAAATACTACGCGACTATTACAAGGCATTTAAACCAAAAACGTGGTTATTTGAAGGACAAGAAGTAGGCAAAAAATATAGCGATAGAAGTATCCAACTTGTTTTAAATCAAGCAGTAGAGAAAGCAAAAATAGTTAAACCAGTTAGTTTGCATTGGCTACGTCATAGTTACGCTACTCACCTTTTGGAAAGCGGAACAGATTTACGATACATACAAGAATTACTGGGACATTCTAGCTCAAGGACAACGGAAATTTATACACATGTCAGCACTCGGAATTTACAACAAATTCGTTCACCTTTCGATGATTTGTAAAAATTATCACTATTTTAGCCTAACGCAATAAACCTGCGCATATACAACAATATATAGTTTATTGAAGAAGGTTTGTAGCGTGTATAAGTAAGTTAGGTGCAATTATACCGAACCCGAAACCGACAGAAAAATAGCGACATAAAATTGATATGACAAACGAATTTTTAGACAGTGCGAAAAAACAGTTTGAGTATTACAAAATGCTCGGAGAAAAAACATTTTCACAACTTTCGGACGAACAACTTTTTATTCAACTAAATGAAGAAAGCAATAGTGTTGCAACAATTGTAAAACATTTGTGGGGAAATATGCTCTCTCGTTGGACAGATTTTTTGACAACAGACGGAGAAAAAGAATGGCGCCAAAGAGACGCTGAATTTGAAAACGATATTTCAAGCAGAACTGAACTTTTAGAAAAATGGAATGAAGGTTGGACTTGTCTTTTTAATGCAATAAATCCTTTGACAATAAACGATTTGGCAAAGGAAATATTTATACGAAATCAAGGACACACGATGACAGAAGCTATAAATAGACAACTTGCACATTATCCATATCACGTTGGACAAATTGTATTTATCGGAAAAATATTGTGTAATGAAAATTGGACTTCACTTTCTATTCCGAAAGGAAACTCGAAAGAATATAACGCTGAAAAATTTGCAAAACCGAAACATAAACAACATTTTACAGACGAATATATAAACGATAAAAATACTCTTTAAATGATAAAAGGAATTTATGAAACTCATATAAATGTAGAAAATTTAGAAACTTCAATTGAGTTTTATCAAAATGTGCTCGGACTTGAAAAGTGTGGCTATAATGATGAACGAAGAATTGCATTTTTTTGGGTTGGAAAACCACAAGAATATATGTTAGGACTTTGGGAAAAACCTAAATCAGAAATTGTAAAAATGCACTTTGCTTTTCGTTGCGACAAGGAAGATATTTTAAATAACTCAATCTCATTTTTAAAAGAACGAAATTTAAACCCGTATAATTTCCTTAAAGACAATAATGAAATACCAATGGTTTTTTCTTGGATGCCAGCATTGGCAATTTATTTTGACGACCCAGATGGACATTGTTTAGAATTTATTTCTATTATAGAAGGACAACCAAAACCAGAATTAGGAATTATAACCTTTGAAGAATGGGAAAGGGACACAAAAATTTAATAAATAAACCAAATAAAAATAACTGCACCTAACAGCGTGCAAGCGCCATAACCCTGCCGCAGGCGCAACACAGGGTTACGATCGCCTGCACGCAAACCGTTATGCATCATGCAAAAAGAAAACAAACAATTAGTGAAAACTTAAAACCAGAAAATAAAATGAAAGAAAAAAATAGAAAAATACATTCGTGGTTAATTGGGATTGTATTAGCTGCTTCAATTATCTATTCGAATAATTGCGGTGCACAAATAGCAACGATTGCGGTGAATAGCATAAATACCAACGTTATGACCAACACAAAATTGTTGTTTGGAATTACATTTGATTCAAGAACAAGTTTAGCGGATAATGCTGGAAATTTTATTGGATATTATGATTCAAGTGGAGTTATTATACCTCAGCTAAACTCTTTATTCAATAATTTCCCGCTGAGTACTTTACGTTATCCTGGAAATGGTATTGCAACAGGATTTAATTGGAAAAAATCTATTGGACCAATTAACTCAAGACCTAATCAAGATTTGATGGGAACTCAGGGTCCTCCGCAGCCTGTTAAATTTGGATTCGATGAATTTATGTCTATGACAGCTGCTAAAGGAGTTCCTTCTTCTGAAATTCAGATAATGGTTCCGATTTATGACTCCGCCACAACAGGATTAACCTTGACCCAATCAAGAGCTGCGGTGCCAAATGTTATTAGCCATAATGCTGACTGGGTTGAGTATTGTAATTCACCCAGTGATGGAAATGCGACAAACCCTGGTGGAGGAACTGATTGGGCTGAAATAAGAGCTTCAAATGGACATCCCAATCCTTACGGAATACAAATTTGGAATATTGGAAATGAACCATGGTCTAGTTTCGAATATGGGCCTTCTAATGATAGTTGTAATGCATATCTAACCGATGTTACTCCTATTATAGATGCTATGCTCGCAATTGACCCAACCATAAAAATAACAATGCCTACGACAGGTAATCCTACAAATTCATCCAATTGGTCAAATGCCCTATTAAATTCAAGTTTAGTAGCATCAGGGAAAGTCTATGCGCTATCAGCACACTATTTCCCAACCGAAAACACCTCAGCACAAAGTATAAATAACGTTAGCTCATCTTTAAACACTTTAAATACTGTTGCTTCAACAAAAGGAGTTAAAGTATTTGTTGGTGATTATGCACATTATATTACTGCTTCAAATCCAACAACAGCACAAAAGGATTCTGCAATGCAATGGTTGGGTGCTAATCTTTCAGCAGACATGTTGCTCATGCTGTCACAAAAATCTACAATTGAAAGAGCTAATTTTTGGGTATACGGTAACGCTATTGCTGCTTGGCACCCCATCAGAAAAAATTCAACAGCCAATTATACATCAATGCCAGCTGCAGAAATATATAAAATTTTATATCCTGCCTTCTTAGATAATTCTGTACAAGTATCAACGAATTCACCCAACGCTGCAGATGGAAGATATTCGATTCGTTCAAACGCATTTGTTTCTTCTAGTTTAAACCAATTAAATATTGTTGCAGTAAATAGAGATAAATTTAACACTGTTCCATTGCAAGTTAATGGAACGACAGGATACACTTTAAATAACTCTAAAATATTTACCGCCACGACAAATACTTCAGAAACAATTATACAATCAACAGCAACTACAGATGGCTCAGGTAATTATCTTATGCCACCTATGAGCGTATTAATATTAGAATACAATAATACGCTAACTGGGCTTTATGATTTAAATTTGAACAATTCAGTAATTCAACTATTCCCGAATCCAGCTGATAATGTTTTACGTTTTTCAGAACCACTTAAAAATATTGAAGTATTTAACTCTAATGGTCAAAAAGTCATTAGCAAGATTGAAAGTTTAGATAATATTTCGGTAAAAGAACTTACACCGGGCATTTATTTTATTAGGTCAGACAAATTAATCGGAAAATTTATTGTAAAAAATGACTAAACAATTAGTAAGCAAAATAATTGCACGAATGCATAACAGCGGTTTGGCGTAATGGCGGGCGAAGTGCTTCGTAGAAACATTTTTGCTATATTTAAAGTGCGTGCTTCGTATGAACATTTGTGGTTCAAATCCGCCACTGCGCCAAGCCGCAAAACGTTATATCTAAAACCAACCTGACACAATTAAAATGGAAACAGAAGCAATAAAAAAAAAGTTAGAGACAGCGTTGAAAAATTCTCTTCAACAAGCATTAATCGAAATGGAATCGGTAGGCAAAGTAGGTTTCTCAGAAGAAGCTTTGCGTTATTTAGTAATGTCAGAAATAAGTAAACAAAAATACTGGGGCACATTTCCAAATGAACCGAAAACTGAAAACAAATTATTGTTTGAACAAGAATATCAAAGATTAAAAATTAAAAGAAAAACTCTCAAACCTGATATTGTTTCTATAAATGAGCATGAACATCTATTAGCAATAGAATTAAAAATTAAAAGTGATATTTCAGACGTTGACAAATGTAAAGAGTATATAGATGAAACAAAAGGTAGGGCCTGCTTTAAAATGGCTGCATGCGTTTATGCGATACACAAAGACTTAACCCAAATTGCTTTTCATGTCGAAACTAAAATTAAACATGCAAATAAAATTGGTATTAATAGAAAGAATGGAAGGCTTTTGGTTGCCTTTATTGAATGGCATGATGACTTCAAATATTCTGGGAAGACAAATAATTACAAGAAACGAATACGTTTAGAGTGGATCTATTAAAAAAATAACTGATATAACAGCTTGCAAGCGCCATAGCCTTGCCGCAGGCGCAACACAAGGCTACGATCGCCTGCACGCAAACCGTTAGCGGAAAGGCTAACGCACATAAACATCAATAAAGTTCATATAAAAAACGCGAAAAATGAATCGTATAACACTTATCGCAATTTTGATTAACCTACTTACAATTAACTTGTCAGCTCAAGTAGTAATCAACGAAATTCAGTCATCCAATGTAAACACAGTAACTGACATTGATGGTGATTTTAGTGATTGGATTGAACTATATAATGCAGGTTCAGTTTCTGTAAATCTGAATAACTATGGATTGACTGACAAACCGTCTAATCCTTTTAAATGGATATTTCCTAATGTTTCCATACTTCCGGGTGATTATTTATTGGTATTCGCATCAGGTAAAAATCTCAATAACATAGGTTACCAATGGGAAACGGCTGTAATGGCTGATGATTACTGGCGTTACTTTGTTGGAACATCAGAGCCACCGTCAAACTGGAAAGATATTAATTTTGATGACAGCGGCTGGCTGCAGGGAAAGGGTGGTTGCGGTTATGGAGATGGTGACGACAGCACATTAGTTCCTTCGGGTACATCATCAGTATATATGCGTAAAATATTTACTATTGCTGATACTTCAAAAATCGGCAAAGCAATTTTCAGTATTGATTATGATGACGGATTTGTTGCATACCTGAATGGAGTAGAGTTTGCCCGGTCAGGGCTTGCCAGCTATCCACCTGCGTGGGATGAATTAGCTGAATACCCCCACCAGGCACAAATGTTCCAGGGTGGTGTTCCCGAAAACTATACTATTGATCAAACTTTATTAAGTAGCCTGATAGTAAACGGGAGCAATGTCCTCGACATTCAGGTGCATAATGCTGACATATCTTCCCCTGATTTATCATGCATTGCTTTTTTAAGTTTTGGACTAACCGATAATTCTAGTTTATATGGTCCACCACCGGTATGGTTTAGCGATTCCACTTATTGTTTTTTGCATTCTAATTTTAAAATTGATGGTACTGGCGAAACTATTGTATTGACAACCCCTGCAGGTGTTATTGCAGATCAAAAACCAAGTGGTTATATAGCCAATGATAACTCCGCTGCCCGAATTCCTGATGGTGCTTCCACCTGGTGTGTTACAGATGTATCTACTCCCAAAAGCAGCAATAATGGAAGCATTTGCTATTTAGCATATGCACCGGAACCTACGTTTTCTCTCGCTCCCGGTTTTTATACCGGAAGTCAAAATATTAGTATTTCTGCATCATTACCGGGAACTGAAATACATTATACTACAAATGGGAGCATTCCTGAAATTACAGATTCATTATTTACTTCACCCATTATATTAAGCGCATCAACAGTATTAAGAGCAAGATGCTTTGGCCCTTCACAGTATTTGCCCGGACCAACTGCATCAAATTCGTATTTAATAAATGAACCCACTACATTACCTGTTGTAAGCATTATTGCTGTGCCCGGAGATTTATTCAATGATGGTTCAGGAGGACCGGCTGTGTATGATAATGCTGCTTGTTGTGATCAGCAGGCAAATACAACATCCTGTACAATTCAATACTTCGATTCGATCCATCAATATCAATTTACCCGTGTTGCGAGTTTCAAGCCTGTAGGACATGGTTCATTGAACTTCCCTCAAAAGTCAATTCAATTAAAATATGATAAAGATTATGGTTCAATTGGCGATGTTAGTTATAACATTTTTTCAAAAGATAAACCGGCATTAGGTCCTTCGCATGGATTCAGAGTAAGAGACATGGATAATGATGCGTATTCTGCTCGAATGAGGGATGTGGTAGTAAATAGAATGGCATTAAACACATATTCAGGAACTGCTGCTTATCAAAATGTAGCCGTGTATATCAACGGTGTGTATTGGGGGCATTATGCTGCGCGAGAGTTATTAGATCAATATTTTATGAGAGATAATTATGGCGCTGATGCCGACAGTGTTAATATAATAAAAAAGGAAAACGAAGATATTGGCTATTATGGCTATCATGTTGAAGAGGGAAGCGATATTTCATTCATTGCTATGAGTGATTTTCTGATAAATAATGATTTAAGCGACAGCGCCTTATTCAATCAGGCCATAAGCCGGATAGATTATAAAAACTGGGTTGATTATTTTGCGCTGGAAATTTATGTTGATAATAATGACTGGTTTCCCGGAGAGTTTCATAATAATACAGAAATAGCGAATGCTGTTTCACCTGATATTTCATGGAAATATATATTATGGGATGTTAGCTTTTCACAAGGTATCTGGGGCTCGGTAAGCGATGACTTATTGTATAACACTTTAGCTGCACCCAGCTATCCAAATATACATACCGATATGATGAATTCGCTTTTGCAAAATTCATTTTTCAAAAATTACTTTATCAATCGGTTTGCTGACTTGATGAACTATCATTGGACAAACGCTAAAGTAAGCAGCATTATTGATTATAATGCCAATGAAATAGCTCCCGAAATGAATGCGCATTCACAAAGGTGGGGTGATATAGATTCTGCATCGTGGGCAATTGCAGTGCAATATTTAAGAGATTTTCATGCACAGCGTCCCGAGTATGTTCGCAATCATATTCAAAATTACTTTGGATTAAATAACCAGGTAAATGTTACTTTATACGTAACTCCTCCGGGTGCCGGGAAAATCATGATAAGCACCATCACACCCGATATTTTGCCATGGACAGGTGTTTACTTTAACGGCAACCCCGTGAAAATAACAGCAATTGCAAATCCAGGATACACTTTTGTTGACTGGTCGCCTAATACAATTTTTAGCTCCGCAAACCCTATTAAGTCATTTACAACAAATATTTCTTCCGACGATATTTTTATTGCCAATTTTATCAGTACGCCTGATGCTCCAATAATTAATGTTTATCCCAATCCTGCCTCAACCATCTTGAATATTACCAGCACATCTGATCAAGTAACACTTATAGACTTGGTAGACGTTATGGGTAGAGTTGTATCAACAACCAAACTAATGAACGGATATGCAGAAGTTGATATATCCTTTCTCAATAATGGAGTTTACATCGTCCAAACAGACAAAGGTAAAGGACAGAAAATCGTAATCTATCATTAAAAATCACAGACCGTGCTGCAAAGAAACATAAGCCCATCCGCTAACAGCACCTACAAGAAATTGGCGGTTCACTGGTTAAATGTAGCTTTGTGCTTCGCATCAAGCGCAGTGGTGGCAGACAGTTTACGGCTCCGAAATCGCCAACTTCTTAAACCCACAAAACGTTAGCGGCAAGCATAGAGGACACACCAAACGGGACAAGAAAAAGAAACCGCTAATAAAACTTTTCAGTCTTTGACTTATAGGTATCCTGTATCATTTTAATAAAAGCATTCTTATCACTT
>Ga0214919_10003292_pt1 | contig 24583 bp, 18 predicted proteins | sample LL1503_MetaG_FD_177994 | JGI IMG/M metagenome (GOLD analysis project Ga0214919, IMG submission 177994) | Freshwater microbial communities from Lake Lanier, Atlanta, Georgia, United States - LL-1503 | ecosystem: Environmental > Aquatic > Freshwater > Lake | place: USA: Georgia | collected... | reverse complement strand
CCGACATTAAAGTTCCTTCAACAGTCCAGATCCAACCCATCATTCCGACCGCTGAACCTTTAGGGCGAACCGCTTCCATAACCTCCCAATAGAAGACCTGAATTGTTCCGCCGATTAAACCTAAGAATGCGGCAGCAATCGCCATAGACCAACCTGGGTATGTGTAAATAATTGGTATCGAGATAAATATCCAGACAAAATAGGTAAGGCGCATCGCTTTGAGCGCAGATACCTTCTTCGATACCAGGCCTCCGAGTAATCCACCTATTACATTTGCCACGCCCATGGCGGTAAATATCCAAGCAGTTCTGCCTGGTACGCCTTCAAGCGTTGCAAATGCTGGAACCGCAACATCGAACACGCCCCAACCAAATCCAATGAAACAACCCTCGATCATCAACAGCTGAATTGCTTTATTTTTCCAAAGTGAAGTGTGATTGGCTTCCTTTTTCTCTGGAACCCAATCACGTGAGAGATGAGTCAAAGCCAGTGCGCCACCACCAATAGCCATCAGCGCTGCGGCAACGGTGAGCGCGCTACCAGGATGAGCCGAGAGCGCTAGAGATGTTGCAATGACCGGTCCAAGTACTCCGGCAGAACTCATAACTGAAGTGTCAACAGCGTAAGCAGTTCTTAAATAATCTTCAGGCACAACCATCTTCCAAAGCGGTCTGACAGATAAGTTGATTGGGGGAGCGCTGATTCCCATGATGAAGGCTGCCACTAAAATTGCGTTCTTATCTTGCATCGTATTTAAAATTAACATCATCGCGGCATAGCCCGGCACAAAGATGCGAAGTGGCCATTTTTGTCCGAAACGATCCATCAGTGAACCGCGAAGACCTGCTGTCGCAGCACCGGCGAGCGAGTTGATACCAATTGCTAAACCAGCAACGGCAACTGAACCAGTTGTTTGTTCTGTTTTAAAGAAGATCGCTAAAGCGACCATTCCGTAGGAAACGCGGGCAGGGAATGCAGCGAGAACTAAGACCCAAACGTTGGGAATAGCAAAGAGTTCTCTGTAGCGCCTCATTTGCCTTTAGTTTACGCCTGAGTACTGGACGGATTTGCCCTAATTGCAGCCAAAACCGTACGCTTACGCCCGTTCACCAGAAAGGTTCTGGAGTCCTATTACTTTCTATCCCTACGGAGCAACTTGAGCACATCATCACCAGTCGTAGCAGTTAACGACATCGGATCAGCAGCAGATTTCCTTGCAGCAATCGAAGGCACAATCAGAAATTTCAATGACGGCGATTTGGTCGTCGGAACAGTAGTCCAAGTAGATCGCGAAGAAGTTCTTCTTGATATTGGTTACAAGACAGAAGGCGTAATCCCTTCACGCGAACTCTCAATCCGCCACGATGCAGATCCAAATGACATTGTTAAGGTCGGCGACCGCATTGAAGCGCTCGTTCTCCAAAAGGAAGATAAAGAAGGCCGCACAATTCTCTCTAAGAAGCGCGCACAGTACGAGCGCGCCTGGGGCGAAATCGAAGGCAAGAAGGAACGCGACGAAGTTGTCGTCGGTACAGTCATTGAAGTTGTTAAGGGTGGCTTGATCGTTGATATCGGTCTTCGCGGCTTCTTGCCGGCATCACTTGTTGAAATGCGTCGTGTACGCGATCTAACTCCTTACATCGGTAAGGAAGTTGAAGCACGTATCATCGAACTTGATAAGAACCGCAACAACGTAGTTCTTTCACGTCGCGCATTTCTTGAGCAGACCCAATCTGAGTCGCGCACAACATTCTTGAACCAGCTGCAAAAAGGTCAAGTACGTACCGGCGTTATCTCATCAATCGTTAACTTCGGTGCATTCGTTGACCTTGGTGGCGTAGATGGTCTCGTTCACGTATCAGAGCTTTCATGGAAGCATATCGACCACCCAGGCGAAGTTGTCGAAGTCGGCGATGAAGTAACTGTAGAAGTTCTAGAAGTTGATTTCGAGCGCGAGCGTGTCTCACTCTCACTTAAGGCAACCCAAGAAGATCCATGGCAAGCATTTGCGCGCACCCACACAATTAATCAGGTTGTTCCGGGCGTCGTAACAAAGCTTGTTCCATTCGGAGCATTTATTCGTGTACACGAAGGCATTGAAGGCCTAGTTCATATTTCAGAGTTGGCAGAACGCCATGTTGAGATCCCTGAGCAGGTTGTTGCTGTAGATGACGAACTATTTGTAAAGATCATCGATATCGATCTTGAGCGTCGTCGCATCTCGCTATCTCTTAAGCAAGCCAATGAAGGCCACGAAGTTGAAATCGAAGCATTCGATCCAACTCAATACGGCATGGCTGCTCGTTATGACGCAAATGGTAACTTCATCTACCCGGAAGGTTTCGATCCTGATACTCAGGAATGGAAGCCTGGCTTCGATGCACAGCGCGAGGAATGGGAACGCCAATACCAGGAAGCACAAACTCGCTTCCTTGCACATAAGAAGCAGAAGGCAGAAGCCAAGGCAGCAGATGCCGCAGCACCTATTGCTGAAGAAGCAGCGGCTGAATAGCAAATTACAAGTTAAGAAAAGGGTTCACCTGCGGGTGGGCCCTTTTTCTTCTCTTGGCGCAGATCAGAAAGGTAGAGTCTGAACTATGTTGGTCGTGGCTCTTACTGGTGGAATTGGTGCCGGCAAATCTCTTGTCGCACAGTACTTCTCTGAGCTCGGAGCGCGCGTTGTTGATGCTGATCAACTTTCAAGGATTGCAATCGAACGTGGCTCTGATGGATTTGATGAAGTAGTAACAAGATTCGGCGAAGGCATCTTGCGCAACGGGGATATCGATCGCAAGGCTTTGGGTGAAATCGTTTTCAAAGATAAGAGTGCAAAGGCTGATTTAGAAGCGATTGTGCATCCGCGGGTTCGCGAGCTCTTCTTTGAAGTTGTGGCAGATCTAGCATTGGATGAAGTTCTAATCTATGAAATTCCGCTGCTTGTCGAAACAGGCGCCGCAGAAAATTTTGATCAGATCATTACAGTTGAGGCAGACCTCGAACTCCGCAAAGCCAGGCTATTAAAGCGCGGCATGTTTAAATCTGAGATCGAATCTCGCCTCGCCGCTCAGGCATCGCCTGCAGAGCGGAAAGCGGTTGCGACCTATGTCATTGAAAATAGCGGTGATGAAGATCAGCTGCTGCGTAAAGTTGAAAATCTCTGGGAGGAACTTCAGCGCCTTTCAAAGTAGGCTTGGGAAATGCGCCCGATATCTGATCTCCAAAGAAGGGTTCATCCTTTCCAGGTAATCAGTGACTATGTGCCAGCGGGCGATCAGCCGCAGGCTATTGAAGAGATCGTCACGCGAATCAACGCCGGCGCGAAAGATGTTGTCCTACTCGGAGCAACCGGTACCGGAAAGTCGGCGACTACTGCCTGGTTGATTGAACGCCTGCAGCGCCCAACGTTAGTTTTAGCGCCCAATAAGACTTTGGCGGCGCAGTTAGCAAATGAATTCCGTGAGCTCTTACCTAACAACGCCGTCGAATACTTTGTTTCGTACTACGACTACTACCAACCAGAAGCCTATGTTCCGCAGACGGACACCTTTATCGAAAAAGATTCCAGCGTCAACGATGAGGTAGAACGGTTGCGACACTCTGCTACCAATTCTTTGCTTACCCGCCGCGATGTAATTGTGGTTGCCACTGTTTCCTGTATCTACGGACTCGGAACGCCGCAGGAATACATCGATCGAATGATCCGCTTGAAAGTCGGGGATGAGATCGAACGCAATCAACTGTTGCGTCGCTTCGTCGATATTCAGTACTCGCGAAACGATATGGCATTTGAACGTGGCACTTTCCGCGTGCGCGGGGACACGATTGAGATCATTCCAATGTATGAAGAACTGGCGATTCGAATTGAGATGTTCGGTGATGAGATCGAAAAAATTATGACTCTCCATCCGCTAACCGGTGAGATCATCCGCGATGAGACCGAAATCTACATATTCCCTGCGACTCACTATGCCGCTGGTCCAGAAACAATGAAACGCGCGATGGGCGATATTGAAGATGAGCTGCAAATTCAATTAAATCTCTTTGAAAAGCAGGGCAAGTTACTTGAAGCACAACGCCTGCGCATGCGCACAACTTTCGATTTAGAGATGATGCAGCAACTTGGCTTCTGCTCAGGTATTGAAAACTATTCCCGCCATCTCGATGGCCGCGATCCAGGATCAGCGCCTAACTGTTTATTAGATTATTTTCCAGAAGATTTTCTAGTTGTTATTGATGAAAGCCACGTCACCGTTCCACAAATTGGTGCGATGTACGAAGGCGATGCTTCGCGAAAGCGCACCTTGGTAGAACATGGATTTCGGCTACCGAGCGCGCTTGATAATCGCCCACTTCGTTGGCCGGAATTTCTCGAACGCGTTGGCCAAACTGTTTATCTCTCGGCGACTCCAGGTAAGTATGAGATGGAGAAGGTTGGGGGAGATGTTATTGAACAAGTAATTCGTCCTACTGGCCTGGTCGATCCAGCCATCATCATCAAGCCGATCAAGGGTCAGATTGATGATTTACTAAACGAGATCAATATTCGCGCCGCCAAGAATGAGCGAGTACTTGTCACGACGCTAACTAAAAAAATGTCTGAAGATCTAACTGATTACCTGCAAGAACGTGGCGTGCGAGTTCGCTATCTCCACTCTGAGGTAGATACCTTGCGCCGCGTTGAACTCCTGCGTGAACTCCGCTCTGGTGAATACGATGTTTTGATCGGTATCAACTTACTTCGTGAAGGCCTAGACCTTCCTGAAGTATCACTTGTGGCCATTTTAGATGCGGATAAGGAAGGCTTCCTAAGGTCTGCCACATCGCTTATTCAAACTATCGGTCGTGCGGCAAGAAATGTTTCCGGTGAAGTCCACATGTACGCAGACAATATTACGAAATCTATGGCTCAGGCGATTGATGAAACTAATCGGCGTCGCGCAAAGCAGGTTGCATATAACTTAGAACGCGGAGTAGACCCACAACCTTTACGCAAGAAGATTGCCGACATTACTGACACCATCGTACGAGAGAGCGATGACACCGAAGATTTGCTGGCTACGAGCAAAACGATTGGAAAGAGTAAGAGCGGTGGCTCGGGTCTAGATATTGGATTTAACTCGCGTACTGTCGTATCGCTACCCCGCCAAGATCTGCTCGCCTTGATAGGCTCACTCACCGATCAGATGCGCAGTGCGGCAGCCGATCTGCAATTCGAATTGGCAGCGCGTTTACGCGATGAAATTAGAGAGCTCAAGAAAGAGCTACGTGGAATGAATGAGGCGGGAATTTAGTGAGCATCGATAAGTTAATTGTGCGCGGTGCGCGTGAGCACAACCTTAAAGATGTATCTATTGAACTTCCCCGTGAAGCGCTCATCGTATTTACTGGTTTATCAGGTTCTGGAAAATCTTCGCTCGCCTTTGATACCATTTTTGCTGAAGGACAACGTCGATACGTTGAATCCTTATCTGCATACGCTCGTCAATTCTTAGGCCAGATGGATAAACCTGATGTTGATTTTATTGAAGGTTTATCACCTGCAGTTTCTATTGATCAGAAGTCAACTAACCGCAATCCGCGGTCGACTGTGGGAACGATTACTGAGGTTTATGACTACCTGCGCCTGCTCTTTGCACGCGCCGGGCGTCCGCATTGCCCAAAGTGTGGCCAAGCGGTATCTCGACAAAGTCCTCAGCAAATCGTCGATCAGATTCTTACTATGCCGGCGACTACAAAGTTTCAAATCCTCGCTCCAGTTATTCGTGAGCGAAAAGGTGAGTTTGTCGATCTATTTAACGATTTGGTTACGCAAGGTTATTCCCGAGCTCGCGTAGATGGCCAGACTATCTCGCTATCTGAGCCACCAAAGTTAAAGAAACAGGAAAAGCACACTATTGAAGTAGTGGTAGATCGCTTAACAGCCAAAGCTGAATCGAAATCACGTCTTACCGACTCTATAGAAACCGCACTTCGCTTAGCATCGGGGATAGTTCTTCTAGATTTTGTTGATGCCAAAGGCGCGGAAAAGGAGCGAACCTACAGCGAGCATCTAGCCTGCCATGACTGCAATCTCTCTTTTGAAGAACTTGAACCACGTTCTTTCTCATTTAACTCACCATTTGGTGCATGCCCAGAATGTTCTGGCATCGGCACAAAGTTAGAAGTTGATGAGGAACTGGTGATTCCAGATGACAACCTAACTATCAATGAAGGAGCTATCGCTCCCTGGTCAAGTGGCCATACCTCCGAATATTTTCTGAGACTGTTGGAAGCGCTCTCCGATGAAGTTAAATTCTCGTTAGATAACCCGTGGAAGAAGTTGTCGGTCAAAGCCAAAGAAGCGATTCTAAATGGATTTGAATATGAGGTACACGTTAAATACAGGAATCGCTACGGACGTGTACGCAACTATTCATCAGGCTTTGAAGGAGTAATCCCATTTATTCACCGCAAACATGATGAGACTGAAAGTGACTACTCTCGTGAAAAGTACGAGTCCTACATGCGCGAAATACCTTGCAATGTGTGTCAAGGTGCGCGCCTAAAGCCTGAAGTATTAGCTGTAACAGTAGGGGATAAGAGCATTGCCGAAATTTGTGAACTCTCGATTGCAGATTGCGCCGAATTTTTGAAGAGTATTTCTTTAAGCGCTCGTGAAGCACAGATCGCTGAGCGCGTTATGAAAGAAGTGCACGCACGCCTTGGTTTCTTGCTCGATGTGGGCCTTGATTATTTATCGCTTGCCCGTCCGGCTGCCACGCTGTCTGGGGGAGAAGCGCAGCGAATTCGATTAGCTACTCAAATTGGTTCTGGTTTGGTCGGCGTTCTTTATGTCTTAGATGAACCAAGTATTGGTCTTCATCAACGCGATAATCGCCGTTTGATTGAAACCCTGACTCGTTTACGTGATCTCGGCAATACCTTAATAGTGGTAGAGCACGATGAAGAGACGATCCGTACTGCAGATTGGATCGTTGATATCGGGCCAGGTGCGGGAGAGCATGGTGGGAAAGTTGTTGTCTCCGGTTCTTACGAAGAGCTCATCGCTTCGAAAGAATCAATCACTGCTGCATATTTATCGGGTCGCAAATCAATAGCGATCCCGCGAAAGCGACGTCCCCTAGATCCTAAGCGAAAACTTGTGATCAAAGGAGCCAAAGAAAATAACCTAAAGGATGTTGAGGTTGAAATTCCGCTTGGAGTATTTGTTTCTGTGACGGGTGTAAGTGGCTCTGGTAAATCAACTTTAATTAATGACATTCTCTATACGACTCTGGCTAATAAATTAAATGGAGCGAGATTAGTACCTGGTCGCCATCGCACAGTTACTGGCGTCGATCTACTAGATAAAGTTGTTCACGTTGACCAATCTCCGATTGGCCGCACGCCACGATCTAATCCAGCAACATACACTGGCGTATTCGACAAAGTTCGTGCACTTTTTGCCGAGACTACCGAAGCAAAGGTGCGCGGCTACCAGCAGGGTCGATTCTCATTTAACGTAAAAGGTGGGCGTTGCGAAAACTGTTCGGGAGATGGAACTATCACCATCGAAATGAATTTCTTGCCCGATGTTTACGTCCCTTGCGAAGTTTGCCATGGCGCGCGTTATAACCGCGAAACCCTTGAAGTACATTACAAAGGAAAGACCATCGCTGAAGTTCTTGATATGCCAATTGAAATTGCTCACACCTTCTTTGAATCTGTTCCGACTATTGCCCGCTATCTAAAGACGCTCTGCGATGTTGGTTTGGGCTACGTTCGATTAGGACAGTCCGCGCCGACCCTGTCCGGTGGAGAAGCACAGCGCGTAAAACTAGCTACCGAACTGCAACGTCGTTCGACGGGTCGTACCATCTATGTTTTAGATGAACCGACTACGGGACTGCACTTTGAAGATGTCAGCAAACTTCTGGGAGTGCTAAGCCGTTTAGTAGATTCTGGAAATACCGTGGTTGTAATTGAACATAATTTGGATGTTATAAAGTCATCGGACTGGGTAATCGATATGGGGCCAGAAGGTGGATTCCGCGGTGGCACTGTTGTCGCTGAAGGAACGCCAGAAGATGTTGCAAAGGTGAAAGCTAGCTATACCGGAAACTTCCTTGCCGAAATTCTGGCAACCAATCGCGCGCCGGCTATGAAAAAGGCTGCCGTTAAGTAAATGGCTGATCCAGCTAGTTATCGTCCCAAAGAGATTCCAGAGCTACCTGGGGTTTACCGGTTCTATAACGGCAAAGATAAAGTTATCTACGTTGGTAAAGCTAAGAATTTAAAGAACCGCTTAACAACTTATTTCGGTTCAAATTTGGCGCGCAAAACCCACCGGATGGTTAATGAAGCAGTCCGGGTTGACTGGACCATTGTCGCCACCGAACTCGAAGCCCTTGCCCTGGAATTCTCGTGGATCAAGCAGTATCAACCGACCTATAACGTCCAATTTAAAGACGATAAGTCTTACCCATACTTAGCGATTTCCATGAAGGATGAATTCCCGCGGATCTTTATCACTCGTAAAGATAAGCGACCAGGTCTTAAATATTTCGGGCCTTACACAAATGCCTGGGCGCTGCGTAATACCTATGAAGTTTTGCTGAAAGTTTTTCCGGTACGATCTTGTTCAGAAGGAAATTTTGCTCGCGCCAAACGGAGTAAACGCCAATGTTTACTTGGCGATATTGGTAAATGCGCCGCCCCTTGCGTCGGCTGGGTAACTCCAGAAGAACATCGTGAGATTGCGGTAAGGCTCGATGCCTTTATGGAAAAGGGCATGGAAGATATATTGCCAACACTTAGATCTGAGATGAACGCGGCGGCAGAACGCGAAGAGTTTGAGCGCGCCGCCCGCATTCGCGATCAGATTGAATCATTTGAAAAGGCGCAGAAATCCACGCAAGGAAATCTTTCGGATGACCTCGATGGGGATTTCATCGCGCTCCACGAAGAGGGTTTACATGCTGCGGGGTCGATATTTATCGTTCGCCGGGGATCAATCAAAGGATCACGATCATGGATCGTTGATCAAGAGCGTGCGCTAGAAGGCGATGATCAAGTCGCTTCACTCTTCTTCTCCATTTACAGCCAGAGCGCACCAACTGAAATTCCGAGTGAAATCTTTTTGAATCGTGAGCCTGCCGATCAAGCAGCGTTAGAAGAATGGCTTACTGGTCTGCGCGGAGCAAAGGTTTCGATAAAGGTTCCACAACGTGGCGAGAAAGTGGAGCTACTTCAAACAGTGGGACGAAATGCGCATTACGCGCTGATTCAATTCTTAAGTAAGCGCGCAACTGATGCGGCGGTTAGCGGAAAGGCGCTTTTGGAAATCGAAGAGCAGCTCGAGTTACAGCGCACGCCGCTTCGTATCGAGTGTTATGACATCTCAAATATCTCGGGAACATCGGTTGTGGCATCAATGGTCGTCTTTGAAGATGGGATGGCGAAGAAGAGCGAGTATCGCCGCTTCATTATTGATACCAAGGAAGCCACTGATGACACACGCGCGATGCATCAGGTGATTACCCGACGTATGAAGCGATTGTTAAATGATCGCGCCGTCGACGAAAGTGATGTAGCTGCAATTGGTGGAAAGTTAAGTAAGTTTTCCTATCCGCCACACTTAATCGTGGTTGACGGTGGTGCACCACAGGTGGCAGCAGCGCAACGTGCGTTAGATGATCTTGGAATCACTGACGTCGCGCTTTGCGGGTTAGCTAAACGTTTGGAAGAAGTCTGGCGCCCCGGTGAAAGTGATCCACTGGTTCTTCCGCGCACGAGCGAGGGTATGTATCTATTGCAACGAATTCGCGATGAAGCGCACCGCTTTGCAATTACCTTCCATCGATCACGCAGATCAAAAGTGATGCTCGAATCAATACTCGATGAGATTCCCCAGATGGGACAGACGCGTCGAGCTGCGCTTTTGGAACAATTTGGTTCGGTAGCAGCGCTGCGCAAAGCTTCTTTAGCAGAGATCGCAATGACACCAGGAATTGGCGAAAAGATCGCGGTGATTATCTTCGAGTACTTGCAGAAAGCTTCACAAAACGCATTGCAGGCCAGAGACGTTGAGATCGTAAATACGCAGACCGGTGAAATTACAACTGGTACGAAGTAGCCAAAGCGCGCTAACTCAGGGGAGAATAAGCCCATGGCAACTAAAGAACTTCTAGTCGTAACAGGCATGTCTGGTGCTGGTCGCTCAACTGTTGCTCATGCGTTAGAAGACCTAGGTTGGTATGTTGTTGACAACTTACCGCCAGCGCTTCTTCCAGAGTTAGCGCTACAAACGAAGAGTTCAGATATTGCATCTCTCGCCGTCGTAGTTGATGTACGTGGTGGAAAATTCTTTGATGCGCTGAGCCATTCTCTTCACACCCTCAAAGAGTCCGGCATTTTTTACCGCTTACTTTTTCTCGACGCGACAGATCAATCCCTAGTTCAGCGTTTTGAATCCACTCGCCGCCCACATCCATTACAGGCCAAGGATCGCATTGTCGATGGCATTGAGCGCGAACGCAGCAAACTTGAAGAACTTCGCTCTGGAGCGGATGTAGTAATTGATACTTCAAATTTAAATGTACACCAGTTGGAAAAGCGCGTCGGCGAGATCTTCTCTGCAGGAATGTTAGATGCGATTCGAATTAATGTACTTTCCTTCGGTTATAAATACGGAATCCCAGTGGATGCTGATCTAGTCCTAGATTGCCGCTTTATCCCGAATCCGCATTGGATTCCAGAGCTTCGCCCGCTAAGCGGATTAACTCCCGAAGTTTCCAACAAGGTTTTGACTAGCGAAGGCGTCGCTGACTTTGTAAAGAGCTACGTTGGGGTAATTCGCCAGATGATGCCCGGCTATCTGCGCGAGGGTAAGAAGTATGTAACGATCGCTATCGGTTGTACCGGTGGAAAACATCGCAGCGTTGCTATAGCCGAAGAGATTGCAAAACAACTTTCTGCAGACAAGTCAGCGATCGAAATTTCAGCGCATGCAACACATCGTGATGTGGGTCGTGAATGAGTGGAAAACTTCCGCGCGTAGTAGCCCTTGGGGGAGGCCATGGCTTGGCTGCAACCTTGGCAGCGCTTCGCCAGATAACGAGTTCCATAACCGCGATTGTTACAGTTGCCGATAATGGTGGTTCTAGCGGCCGTTTACGTGAAGAGTTTCCCATTTATCCGCCCGGTGATTTACGTATGGCACTTGCTGCGCTCTGCGCAGACGATGAATGGGGCAGAAGTTGGGCTGAGATCATGCAATATAGATTTACCAGCGATGGAGCCCTCGATGGCCATGCCGTTGGAAATCTTTTACTAGCAGCGCTTTGGAATAAAGGTGAAGATCCGGTTTCAGGCTTAGATCGAGTTGGTTCGCTTTTAAAAGTTATTGGTCGTGTATTGCCAATGTCAGCTTTACCACTTGATATCGAAGCCACTTTCACTAATTCAACAGGACGCTTCATCGTTAAAGGACAAGTTCAGGTTGCCACCGCCAAGGGTCGTCTTGAATCACTCCGTATACATCCCGAAAATCCAGATGCACGACCAGAGGCGCTTTCGGCAATTGCCGAAGCCGAATGGATAGTTATGGGTCCGGGGTCTTGGTTCTCTAGCGTGCTTCCACATTTATTGGTACCACAACAACGTGAAGCATTGGTAAGAAGTGAAGGCAAGAAAATTCTGATTTTGAATTTGGATTCGGGGACCGAACATGGGCCGGTAATTAATTCAGGAGAATATGCTGGCTACACCGCAACCGAACACCTAGAGATTTTGCACACCTACGCACCGGAGTTGAAGTTCGACCTGATCGTCGCCGATGAAAGCGTGGTCGCTGGCTCTGATCAACTAGAGCGCTATCTTTCAAGTACAGGTGGAGAGTTGATCGTTGCTGATCTACGCGATGAAAACTCACTCATCCATCACGATGTAAAAAAATTGGCCTCACTTTTCGCACACATTGCAGGCTAAATCCTGCTTGGATATGCCCATGGCAATGACCGCAGCGGTAAAAGACGAACTCAGTCGTCTTTCAGTCACCAAACCTTGCTGCCGTAAAGCCGAAGTTTCGTCACTTCTGCGCTTTGCTGGTGGTTTACATATCGCAGCAGGGAAAGTGGTTATTGAAGTTGAACTCGATACTTCACAGAGCGCGCGTCGTCTTAAGAAAGGTATCGCTGATATCTACGGACACGATAGTGATTTGGCGGTTCTCTCATCGAGTGGATTACGTAAGGGTTCTCGTTATGTTGTTCGCGTAATCGAAGCCGGTGATGCACTTGCTCGTCAAACTGGTTTGATTGATAGCAATGGTCGCCCAGTTCGCGGACTTCCACCGCAAGTTGTTGCTGCAAATATTTGTGATGCCGAAGCGGCATGGCGTGGTGCATTTATTGCTCATGGTTCTCTTACCGAACCAGGTCGCTCTTCATCACTTGAAATTACTTGTCCAGGTCCCGAAGCAGCGCTGGCTCTAGTTGGCGCAGCGCGTCGCTTAGGAATTACCGCTAAAGCGCGCGAAGTACGCGGCGTTGATCGCGTCGTAATTCGTGATGGTGATGCAATTGGAGTTCTCTTAACTCGACTCGGAGCACATGAGAGCGTTCTTGCTTGGGAAGAGCGTCGTATGCGTCGCGAAGTTCGCGCAACCGCAAATCGTCTTGCTAATTTTGATGATGCAAATCTGCGTCGCTCTGCTCGCGCCGCGGTTGCAGCAGCAGCTCGAGTGCAGCGCGCCATGGAAATTCTCGGTCCACAAATTCCGGATCATTTAAAGGAAGCTGGTGAACTTCGTATCAGCCACGGCCAGGCAAGCCTGGAAGAACTTGGTTCACTTGCATCTCCTCCGATGACCAAAGATGCGATCGCTGGACGTATCCGTCGCCTCTTGGCGATGGCCGATAAGCGCGCTGCTGAACTTGGAATTCCTGATACAGAAGCAGGCTTATCGCCTGACTTGCTCAACTAGCACTACCCAAAAGTAACTAGGGCAGAAGTAACTCCGCTCGACTGGTAAGGTTAGCGTCGACCCCAATGTTGTGGCAGTTTGGGATGTGGCAGTTTTATTGCCGTCTACCCAATTGGTGAATTTAAATCGATCCGCAGTGGGTCCTTACAATTTCTAGAGCGAGGTTTTCAAGTGATTAATGTTGGAATTAATGGATTTGGTCGTATCGGCCGTAACTTCTTCCGCGCAGCCCTGACCAACCCAAATATCAATATCGTAGGTATCAACGACCTAACCGATAATGCAACTTTGGCTCACCTACTTAAGTACGACTCAATCTTGGGTCGCCTAGGTCTTGAAGTAAGCCACACTGAAGACACACTTACTGTCGGCGGCAAGACAATCAAAGTCTTCGCAGATCGCGACCCAGCAAATCTTCCATGGACATCAGTTAAAGCAGATATCGTAATCGAATCTACTGGCCACTTCACAAAGGCAGCTGATGCTAAGAAGCACATCACAGCAGGCGCTAAGAAGGTAATCATCTCGGCACCAGCAACTGATGAAGACATCACAATCGTTATGGGCGTTAACCATGATAAGTACGACCCAGCAAATCACAACGTCATTTCAAACGCTTCATGTACTACCAACTGCCTCGCGCCAATGGCCAAGGTATTAAATGACAACTGGGGCATCGTTAAGGGTTTGATGACAACCATTCACGCCTACACAAACGATCAGGTAATTCTCGACTTCCCACACAAGGATCTTCGGCGCGCTCGTGCAGCTGCTACAAATATGATCCCAACCTCAACAGGTGCAGCAAAGGCGATCTCATTGGTTCTCCCAGAACTCAAGGGCAAGCTAGATGGTTACGCAATGCGCGTTCCCGTCCCAACAGGTTCTGCAACAGATCTCACTGTTGAACTTGCAAAGGAAGCAACCGCTGAAGAAATCAACGCGGCAATGAAGTCTGCTGCCAACGGTGCGTTAAAGGGATTCCTTTCATATACATCTGATCCAATAGTCTCTTCAGATATCGTGACCGATCCTTCATCTTGCATATTCGATTCTGGTCTAACCAAGGTAATCGGAAACCAGGTCAAGATTGTTGGTTGGTATGACAATGAATGGGGTTACTCAAACCGTCTCGTAGACCTAGTTGGTCTCGTCGGAAAGTCTCTCTAATCTAAATGGCACAAGCGCTGCAAAGTTTTGATGTAGCCGGTAAGCGAGTTTTCCTTCGTTGTGATCTAAACGTTCCGTTGAAAAACGGAGTAATCACAGATGATGGACGCATCCGCGCCTCGCTGCCGACTATCAAAACGCTTCTAGCTAACGGCGCAAGTATTATTATCGCAGCTCACCTGGGGCGACCAAAAGGTGAAGCCAAACCAGAACTTTCACTTGCTCCCATTGCAGTGCGTCTTTCCGAACTCTTGGGCTCACCAGTTCAATTCGCTGGCGCTGTTACTGGTTCAGATGTATCAGCTAAAGCGCAAGCGCTCAAGGCTGGAGAGATTCTCCTACTTGAAAATATTCGTTTCTTAGCAGCGGAAACCTCCAAAGAAGAGTCAGAGCGCCAAGCCCTCGCTAAAGAGTTGGCTGAACTAGCTGATGCTTATGTTGGAGATGGTTTTGGAGCTGTGCATCGCAAGCACGCTTCGGTTTTTGATCTACCTAAGTTGCTTCCACATGTTGCCGGAACTCTTGTTGCTGCAGAAGTTGAAGTACTCAAGAAACTAACTCAAAACCCAGAACGTCCGTACGGAGTAGTTTTAGGGGGAGCGAAGGTTTCGGACAAGATCGGCGTTATCTCTAATTTACTCGGCAAGGTAGATGTAATGGCGATCGGTGGCGGAATGGTCTTTACCTTTCTTGCTGCGGAAGGCAAAGAGATTGGATCATCTCTTGTCGAAAGAGATTTAATTGAAACTGTAAAAGGTTTGATTAAGCAGGCCGCAGACTCGGGCGTAAAGCTATTTCTACCTACAGATATTTTGGTATCTCCAGCTTTTGCATCCGATGCTCCAGCAACCTTAGTTACCGCAGATGAGATTCCAAAAGATCAGATGGGTCTTGATATTGGACCTGAATCTGCTGAAAATTTTGCTGCTGCTATTCGCTCTTGCAAAACTGTTTTCTGGAACGGACCAATGGGCGTATTTGAATTCCCGGCATTCGCGAACGGAACCAAGGTTGTTGCACAAGCGCTAACTGAAATCTCTGGAATCTCAGTGGTCGGTGGTGGTGATTCTGCTGCCGCAGTTCGTGCACTTGGTTTCGCAGACTCTGCCTTCGGTTATATCTCAACCGGTGGTGGTGCATCTTTGGAATACCTAGAAGGAAAAGAACTTCCTGGTTTAACAGCTCTTGATCTCTAAGTTTTAATAAACCATTTAATCTAAGTTAGAAGGAGTAAATAATGCGCAAGCCACTTATGGCGGGAAACTGGAAGATGAACCTCAATCATCTTGAGGCGATTGCAGTTGTTCAGAAGCTTGTCTACTCACTAAATGATAGAGATTACGATGCAGTCGATGTCGCGATTATTCCGCCATTTACAGATATTCGTTCTATCCAAACGATGGTAGATGGTGATCGTCTGCGCTTGCAATATGGCGCACAAGATCTTTCACCAGAAGCAAGTGGCGCATTCACCGGAGATATTTCAGGGTCAATGTTGGCAAAACTTGGCTGCACCTTTGTAGTAATCGGCCACTCCGAACGTCGCGCGATCCACAACGAAGATGATGCCCTAATCAACCGAAAAATTAAGGCCGCTCTGGCAAATGAATTAATTCCGATTTTCTGCGTCGGCGAAGAACTCGCTATCCGCGAATCAGGAGCGCATGTTTCACATGTGATTCGCCAAGTTCGCGCTGGACTAGAAGGATTTTCCAAGCCAGAGCTAAAGAAGATTATTATCGCCTACGAACCAGTTTGGGCGATCGGTACCGGAAAGACCGCAACGCCTGAAGATGCGCAGGAAGTTTGTGCTGCGATTCGCGAAGAAATCCAATCAATTGGTTCAGCCGAAATTGCTGCGAATATGCGCATCCTCTACGGCGGTTCTGTTAAATCTTCAAATATCGTTGAAATTATGAAACAGGTCGATGTTGACGGCGCCCTTATCGGGGGCGCGAGCCTAGATCCTGAAGAGCTGGCAAAGATCGCCAAGTTCTACGCTGCTGAAGGCGCCTAAGCGCGGGGCTAGATCTAGTATCCTTACCTTCTATCTCCAACCACAGCTCTGAAGGAGTATTAAATCGTGGCTCTAGCGCTTTCTATCTTGCTCATCATCACAAGTATCTTGATGATCCTTCTGGTGCTACTCCATAAAGGAAAAGGTTCAGGCCTTTCCGATCTATTCGGTGGCGGAATCTCATCTAACTACGGTGGTTCATCCGTTGTAGAACGTAACCTTGATCGCATCACGATCGTGGTTGGCGGAATCTGGTTTGGCGGCGTTGTCGCACTAAGTCTTGTTTTGAAGGGTTAATCCATGGCAAGTGCAATTCGCGGAAGTCGTGTCGGCGCTGGCCCAATGGGCGAGGCCGAACGCGGAGATCAAATTGAGCGCGCAACCGTTTCATACTGGTGTGCAAATAACCACGAAGTTCGCCCATCTTTTGCTGTTGAAGAAACGGTTGTTATTCCTGCCGAGTGGGATTGCCCAAAGTGCGGTCTCCCAGCCGGCCGCGATCGCAATAATCCACCTAAAGCAGTTGTAAATATTCCTTACAAGACCCATTTAGCCTATGTAAAGGAACGTCGTACAGATGCTGAAGGTGCAAAGATTCTCGAAGAAGCGCTACGCAAACTTCGTGGAGATGACGAGTAGCTAAAGTTTTTTAGCTGCTGCAAGCAGTTGGTCAATACCCGCTCTACGTTCTCTTAGATGCAGACGAAGCAGCGGGTATTTTCTTGTCGCAAGCGCACGTGCATCACCTAGCGCTTGGGCCATCAGCAAGGTTCGGAAATCAAAGTCGCGCCCGGGAATTGGATAGTTATTTACCGATTCACCTGTAATTTGCAAAAATGATCCATTTTGTTGGCCACCTTTATGGAACTGCCCAGTTGAGTGTAAGAATCGTGGACCCCAACCAAAACTAACTGGTCGACCAGACGCTTGCGAAAGTATTGAACGCAGTTGTGAAATCTGGGCATCGTTCTTGCGATCTAGATAAGCCATGATTGCGATATAGCCATCGTTATCGGTATTGGCTATTAAGTTCTTTAGCGCCGCAGTAACAGTATTTCCGTCTCCAAAAATTTCCACGGCTTCATCACTATTTGCTGCAGTTATAACTGGAAGTTGGTTATGCCACTCTGCCAAAATCGCAGAAGTTGCCTCCTTGGACTCAGTCACATTTGGTTGATTAAAGGGATCGATCCCTAAAGCCGCACCCAGTAAAGCAGTTACCCATTCCCAGAATAAGAAATGTTCTCCGAGTTCGGCTACAACGTTTAACTCTGCACCAGGTGAAAAAGCTACTGAAAAAGCGCCACCTTGTGCGGCCTCCTCAAAGCCTTCAGTTGCAATCGGCAAACGGCCGCGTTGTTCTTTACCAGTTGATTCAGCAATTAACTGCTCGATCCAATCCGATAGCCCAGGAAACCTCGAACCGCTATCGGTAAATCCTAGGAACTGTTCTGACTGAGTCAGTAATAAATAAGCAACATCAAGAATTATTTCTGGGTTTTTCAAAATTGATTCTCTGCAATCACCTGCCTGATCAAGAAGCACAGAGGCATCGACACCCATAAGCGCGGCAGGAGTTAGACCAAAGGCGGTAAGTGCGCTAAAACGTCCTCCCACCTTTGGATCAGCGTTAATAACTGCAAATCCAGTTTTACGCACATCAATATCTAATGGCGATCCCGGATCGGTAACAAAGATCATGTGGTCGACGGGATTTAGCCCCGCTTTGCGTAGGTAATTCTCGAAGAATGCGCGTTGTGAAGAAGTTTCGATAGTTGACCCAGATTTTGAAGCCACTAAGACTAGTAATTTGCTGGCATCGCCCGAAAGTGCGTGGCTTAGATAATCAGGATCTGTGGAATCCAAGATAAATACTTTCTTCTGGAAAGTTTGTGCGATCACCTCTGGGGCAAGGGAAGATCCACCCATTCCGCAGAGGACTAGATCAGTGCGATCGCGAAACTTTGCCGCTAGCGCATCTAACTGTGGCAGTAGCGGACGAGAGGTTTCATCAAGATCAACCCAGTTCAGACGAATCGCTGCTTCTGTCTGTGCCGCATCTCCCCAAGTCGTTGCATCCTTTGCCGCAATTTTGGGGTGTACTTTTGCAAGAAGTTGATAGTTAGCATCGCTGCGATCTACCTTAGATATCGATGGCCCACTTACTTTGATCATTTACTTTACTTCAGCGCGTTCTGAACTTTGGCGGCGATGGCATCTGGAGCAAAACCAAATTCGCTAAATAGTTTGCCCGCCGAAGCTGATGCTCCGAAGTGCTCAAGGGAAATTGTGATCCCTGAATCTCCGATGTAGTCACGCCATCCTTGGGCGATTCCGGCCTCAATACTTACACGCAACTTAGCGCTCTTTGGAATCACTTGACCTTGGTAAGTTGCATCTGTCTCTTTAAACCATTCCAGACATGGTGCGCTAACTACGCGAGTTGAAATCCCTGACGTTTCTAGAAGCGCCTGAGTTGCAAGTGCGACCCCAACTTCTGAACCGGTCGCGATTAAAACTACATCTGCCACAGCTGATGCTTCTTTCAAAATGTAGGCGCCCTTTGCAACCAGCGCTGCATCGCCATGAGTTGTGCGATCAACTACTGGCAGGTTCTGACGGGAAAGTAATAGCCCCGCTGGCTTGCGTCGCTGCAAAATTACCTTCCATGCTTCACGAACTTCGTTGGCATCTCCAGGACGCACCACATCAAAGTTAGGGATCGCACGAAGTGACGCTAAATGCTCGACTGGTTGATGTGTTGGCCCATCTTCACCAAGTCCAATTGAATCGTGGCTCCATATAAAGATAGATGCGATATCCATAATTGCCGCCAGGCGAACAGCCGGACGCATGTAATCGCTAAATACTGCAAATGTTCCACCGAAGCAGCGAGATAAACCGTGCAAGGTCACACCATTGAGGATTGATCCCATAGCGTGTTCGCGGATACCAAAGTGGATCATGCGACCGTATGGGTTCGCGTTCGCCATCTCACTAGTTGCTGGTAAGAATGAGCCAGCGCTCGTAATCGCAGTGTTATTGCTGCCCGCTAAATCTGCCGAACCGCCCCAGAACTCAGGTAGCGTTTTTGCAATCGCGGCAATCACATCTCCAGATGCTTTGCGGGTCGCAACATCTTTGCCTGCTGGAAATTGCGGAAGGTCTTTATCCCATCCCGCAGGAAGTTGCTTGGAAAGTAAACGCTCTAGCAAAGCTGCACGATGCGAATTTGCAGATTTCCAATTAGCAAAGTTGTTATCCCATTGCGCACGTCGAACTGCGCCGCGATCTTTAACTTTACGAACATGCGCCATTACTTCACTCGGCGCTGCAAAATCTACTGCCGGATCTAAACCGAGTAGCGTTTTAGTCGTAGCAATTTCTTCGGCGCCAAGTGCCGATCCATGAGATTCAGCAGTGTTCTTGGCATGAGGTGCCGGCCAAGCAATCACTGACTTCATACGAATTAACGTTGGTTTGCTAGTTTCGGAACCCGCCTTAACCATTGCGGCATCTAGAGTTGCTAAATCAACGTTTCCATCTGCTTGGGAAGCGACCTCAATTACATTCCAACCATATGCACGATAGCGAGCCGAGACATCTTCGGTAAAGGCAACGCGAGTATCTCCTTCGATAGATATTCGGTTATCGTCATAGATCATCTTGAGATTGCCAAGTTGTTGAGTACCGGCAAGTGACGAGGCTTCTGCGCTAACACCTTCTTGTAAATCACCGTCAGAGCAAATAACCCAGATATTGTGATCGAAGATTGATTTTCCGACAGGTGCATCGGGATCTAGTAAACCGCGTTCATAACGCGCTGCCATCGCCATTCCGACTGCAGTTGCAACGCCTGCACCCAGAGGGCCAGTTGTCATTTCAACTCCTGCAGTATGGCGATATTCAGGGTGGCCAGGTGTCAGCGAATTCCAGGTACGGAAAGCTTTTAGGTCATCGAGTTCTAGACCGTAACCACTGAAGAACAATTGGATATATAGAGTTAGCGATGAGTGGCCACAAGAGAGTACAAAGCGATCGCGACCCAACCAATTTGGATCTGCGGGGTCATGAACTAGATGGTTCTGAAATAAGTTGTAGGCAACTGGAGCAAGTGACATCGCTGTACCTGGATGGCCATGGCCGGCCTTTTGCACGGCATCCATTGCCAGGGCGCGAGCGATTGCTACAGCGCGATTATCTAATTCAGTCCAGTTCTTCATCGCCATCCTTTGCCTGAGTATCTTTGATTTTTAACTCATCATTAAAGTTCTTGTTACGGTGATACGGATCCGCCACGCTGCGATCCAAACAAGGGTTGCGCCAAGTAGATGCGCAGCCACAAGTATTTCAGGAATTCCAGTGAAGTATTGGATGTAGCCGATCGCGCCCTGGGCGAGCGCGATTGCCGTAAATATTCCAATTCGTCGCGACAGTTCCCTATCGTTTCGTACCAGTATGTAGAAAGCTGCAGTTAGGCCTAACAGCGCAATGACTAAATCGGCGTGTAACCAAGCAATGGTTCGAATATCAAAACCAAAGCGACGCGCTTTCTCATCGCCGGCGTGCGGACCAGATCCCGTGACCAAGGTGCCAAGGACAATTACGGCAAATGAGATCGCGATATGTGCCAGAGATATCCGCTTAGTCAGCGGTTCTAGATCATTGCGTTTGATGGCAGAAAGCTCTCTTCGTGAATAAAGCGAGGTGGCAGCGGCGATCAAGGTAATTGAGAGCAAGAGGTGACCGGCAACTGGCAGCGGATGAAGATCGGTAAGCACGGTGATTCCACCAAGTACACCTTGTCCGAGAATTCCGAGAACTTGTCCAGCAGCCAACCAGCGCAGATCTTTTCGGCCAGTCTTTAGGACGTGGATAAGTACAACCAAAGCAGATAGAACAAGTGCAAAGGTGAGCAAGCGATTGCCGAATTCAATCCAGGCGTGGAGCTGACCTTCTGCTTGATGTGGCACAGGGGTGTAGGAACCTGGTGTGCACTCGGGCCAAGTGGGGCAGCCCAAACCAGAACCGGTTAAGCGGACTGCGCCACCGGTAATTACCAGGGCGGATTGCAGGAAGAGCAGTAGGCCATATAGAAAGGCGCGCATCTTCATACGCTTAGCCTATGACCTTTGCAGGCTCGAATGCCGCGCTAGAAGTGGCAGCGGCGAGCGAATTACGACACAATACTGTTGTGAAAATCAAGGAGCGCGTAGAAGCGGTTGCTGGGGATGACCTTCGTACCCGTGACGCTGTAGCGCGCTCGATTCTCGAAAATGGACCATCAACTGCCGTCGCTCTAAGTGAGCGCCTTGGTCTTACTCCAGCCGGAATCCGTCGCCATTTGGATCTCTTGGTTGCAGATGGAATTCTCGAAGCGCGCGAACCTCGTACCACACCTTCTCGCGGTCGCGGACGACCTTCTAAAGTTTTTGTGATGACCGATAACGGTCGTGAAAAATTTGAGCATTCTTATGACGACTTAGCTGTTGCGGCACTTAAATTTATGTCGGCGCAATCGGGGGAGCACCTCGTAAATGCGTTTGCACAATCTCGCGCCGACGACATTACTCGCAAGGCAACAAAGAAGATTTCAAAGAGTGGTAACAAAGTGGTTGCGCTCGCCGAGTTCTTAACCGAACAAGGTTATGCCGCAAGCGTTGGACCACGGGGCACCGGTGAAGAACTATGTCAGCACCACTGCCCAATCGCGCACGTTGCCGCTGAGTTTCCACAACTCTGCGAAGCAGAAACCGAAGCGCTCTCAAATTTGCTTGGAACACACGTTCAACGTTTAGCAACTATCGCTCATGGCGATGGTGTTTGTACAACCTACATACCTGCGATAAAAGCCGGAAGGGCAAATAAATGACAACAGCACATCCAGAGCTCGATGGTCTCGGCAACTACGAATACGGTTGGTCAGATGGCAACGATGCTGGCGCAAACTCCAAACGCGGAATCAACGAAGATGTAGTTCGTGATATCTCAGCGAAGAAGAGCGAGCCACAGTGGATGTTGGATCTTCGCCTGAAGGGTCTTTCGCTCTTTGAAAAGAAGCCGATGCCATCATGGGGTTCAGACTTGTCTGGAATCTTCTTTGACACCATTAAATACTTCGTACGTTCTACCGAAAAGCAAGCGGCGACTTGGGATGATCTACCTGAAGAAATTAAGAACACCTACGATCGTTTAGGTATTCCAGAGGCAGAAAAGCAGCGCTTAGTTTCCGGTGTTGCCGCCCAGTACGAATCTGAAGTCGTTTATCATTCAATTCGCGAAGACTTGGAAAAGCAAGGCGTGATTTTCCTTGATACCGATAGCGGTCTAAAGCAACACCCAGAACTCTTCAAAGAGTATTTCGGTTCGGTAATCCCAGTTGGTGATAACAAATTTGCTGCACTAAATACTTCTGTCTGGTCTGGTGGATCATTTATCTACGTACCTAAGGGCGTACATGTTGATATCCCGCTACAGGCATATTTCCGTATTAACACTGAGAATATGGGTCAATTCGAACGCACCTTGATTATCGCCGATGAGGATTCTTACATTCACTATGTAGAAGGTTGCACAGCGCCAATCTACAAATCAGATTCACTTCACTCAGCAGTTGTTGAAATCATTGTGAAAAAGGGCGCACGCGTTCGTTACACAACAATTCAGAACTGGTCTAACAACGTTTATAACCTCGTAACCAAGCGCGCGACATGTGCTGAAGGTGCAACTATGGAATGGGTAGATGGAAATATCGGTTCCAAGGTCACCATGAAGTACCCAGCAGTTATGTTGATGGGTCCTCACGCAAAGGGTGAAACTCTCTCACTCGCATTTGCTGGAGCCGGACAACATCAAGATTCTGGCGCCAAGATGGTTCACGCCGCTCCTTACACATCTTCTTCGGTTATCTCTAAATCTGTGGCACGTGGTGGCGGTCGCACTTCATACCGTGGACTTGTACAAGTTCAAGAAGGTGCCCATCACTCAAAGAGCACGGTTAAATGTGATGCGCTTTTGGTTGACACAATCTCTCGTTCAGATACCTACCCATATGTAGATATCCGCGAAGACGATGTCTCAATGGGCCACGAAGCAACTGTTTCCAAGGTAAGCGATGATCAACTCTTCTACTTGATGTCTCGCGGACTCACTGAAGATGAAGCCATGGCGATGATCGTGCGCGGATTTATCGAACCGATCGCTCGCGAACTTCCAATGGAATATGCACTTGAGTTAAACCGCCTCATCGAACTCCAGATGGAAGGTGCGGTCGGTTAATGCCAACGCTTACCACTAACTACTTAACACCTACGGGGCGTGAAGAAGCCTGGCGCTTTACGCCATTAAAGCGTTTAGGTGGACTTCATGACGGAACAGCGGTTATAGCTGATCGCGATTCTCTTTCTCTTAAAGGAGCTCTTGCGATGGGGGTAACTTTCGAAAGAATTTCACGTGAACTAGCTTCACCACTTACCGAGAACGACGATGTAATCGTGGCGCGAATTCGGGAAAGCGCTGCCGATGTTGCGGTACTAACAGTGAAAGCAAATACCGAAATCGCAGAGCCAATCTTTCTAACTCGCAGTTCTGGCGCGCTTGATTCAGCCGAACTCTCTCGAGTTCAGATCCGAATCGAGAACCATGCTAAGGCAACTGTGATCATTGAGAACTCCGGTGAAACGCATCTTGCTGAAGATCTAGAAATTTCAGTTGCACCTGGCGCCAATCTAACTTTGGTGACACTGCAAGAGTGGGATAGCAAAACTATCCACACAGGACGCCATCACGCAATCGTTGATCGTGACGCAACTTTCAAATCAATCGTAGTAACTGTTGGCGGGTCGCTTGTACGCCTACTTCCAACTGTAGATTTCATCGCACCAGGAGCTTCTTGTGAACTTCTTGGTATTTACTTTGCAACATCAGGTCAGTTCTTTGAACACCGCATGTTTGTAGATCACAAAGTCCCCAACGCTAAATCTCGCGTTAACTACAAAGGCGCTCTTGCTGGAGATCAAGCACATACAGTTTGGATTGGCGATGTATTTATTCGCGCCGCTGCTCAAGGAACTGATACATACGAACTCAACCGAAACCTACTTCTCTCTGATGGAGCGCGCGCAGATTCTGTTCCAAACCTTGAGATTGAAACCGGCGAGATTATTGGCGCTGGACATGCCAGCACCACTGGTCGCTTTGATGACGAACAACTCTTCTACCTGATGTCTCGCGGTATCAATGTTGCTGATGCGCGTCGCCTAGTTGTGCGCGGCTTCTTTAATGAGATCGTCTCTGAAATTGGAGATGAAGTTATTAAAGATCGTTTGATGGAACGCATCGACGGCGAACTTGCCAAGGCTGGTGCATAAATGAGCGATTTGAAGTTAAGTGAGTTAACGGTTGGAAAGCCAGTCAAGATCGAGAAAGATGGT
>Ga0214919_10003291_pt1 | contig 24586 bp, 28 predicted proteins | sample LL1503_MetaG_FD_177994 | JGI IMG/M metagenome (GOLD analysis project Ga0214919, IMG submission 177994) | Freshwater microbial communities from Lake Lanier, Atlanta, Georgia, United States - LL-1503 | ecosystem: Environmental > Aquatic > Freshwater > Lake | place: USA: Georgia | collected... | reverse complement strand
CAATAACTGGATGCATTTTTGGATTTGTAACTATGGCGAAGACTTTCGCAACGGGGGCATTAATAATGATGCGTGCGGCCTTTAGCTTTGGAATTCCAGTTTCGAGTATCTCAGATCTCATGTGGCTATCCTAAAACACCCCGATTGATTTCGCTACTGCTAAAATCAGACATGCAATTAATCGAGTCTATTGATAAATACAGGCAAGCTACTGACCTGTTTATTACAACTGCCTTAGGTTTAACTGCTACTGATTTAGATGCGCCACGAGTAAACAGTTGGACTGCACGACAAGTTATTCATCATGTGGCAGATAGTGAAGCACAGTCATACGCAAGATTGCGCAGGTTGGTTGCCGAGCCAGGCACGGTTATTCAGGGATACGACGAGGCTGCCTGGGGAGAGAACAAGACTTTAGGTTATGAAGAGCTTCCCATTGAGATTGCAATAGATGTGTTTCAAGCAGTGCGAGCTTCGTCATTAGAAATCTTGAAAAGACTCACCGAGAAGCAATTAGAGAACTCTTGCGTGCATAGCGAAACCGGCGAATACACAGTAGAAAAGTGGCTTGAGACTTACATAAAGCACCCCATTGAGCATGCCCAACAGATGAAATCAGGTATGTAGGAGCTTTTTTATTAATTAAAAAAAGCGATTATTGCGCCGGCAATGGTTAGATTAATCGCATCATTGGCGGTCTCAACAACCCAGACTTTAAGACTTTCTCCACCAAATAAACGGTGAGAGAGCGATGAAAACATTGAAATACCAACACCAACTGCAAAACCAACACCAGCGCCATCAGTAATTCCAATATCAGTGTGTTGTCCTAGTGAGTTAATGATCAAAGCAAGCGTGAAGGTTTGAATCAATACGCCAAGAATTGTGCCACCAAAAAGCAAGACGGGCTTATTCTGACTAGTAGTTAACTGACCAGACGAGTTACCTTTAGCCTTCATCCAAACCGGATAAAAAGTCTTAGGGCCAAACCATATGGCTCCACTAATAAATGAAACAAAAAATGCAACTAATACACCAACGAAATTTAGTCCTGTGAGTACCATCCAACTATTTTACATGAACTCGCTTCAAAGGTAAGAATTGCCTATTGGTTTCTATACAATTTTGCTATGACCTCGGCACAGGTAACGGCACATCTGCGAAAATTCGCGCCAGAACAGCGCAAGATTTTGGCTATATTGCGGGACCAGATTGCATCTGAATTACCCACGGCCAAGCAAGTAATTAAATACGGCGTACCGACCTTCATGATTGAAGACGTACCAGTTATTGGTTTTGATGGCTATAAAAATCACAATAGTATTTTTCCTTACAGTGGTTCTTTTAATGCTCGACTTAAGAGTGATCTAGAACGGTATGTCCAGACAAAAGGATCAATTCACTTCGAGTTAGGAATAGTCTTTCCTAAACCTTTGCTGAAGAAGATTATTAAAGAGAAAATTAGGCAGATCAACGATTCTTTTCCCAAGAAAAGCGGCGAGTACCTTCAGTTCTATCCCGATGGCGTCTTAAAAGCCAAAGGTAAATATAGAGCTGGAAAACTCCATGGGGACTGGCAGTGGTTTCGTAAAACTGGCGTAATCATGCGCTCTGGCTGTTTTAAAAGCGGCGAACAAGCGGGGACGTGGGTTACCTATGATGCACAGGGCAAGGTCTACAAAAAGACTCTTCCTAAGAGCCGGTAGGTAGATTTCTATATTAGTCGGGCCTTGTTTACACTTCCTACATGAAATTTCTCGTCTCGGTAATTGACAGTACGACTCGTTCACCGCATTCGCCAGAGGAAATTGCAGCCATTGATGATTTCAATGACACAATCAGTGAGGCTGGACAGCGCATATTCGCGGGTGGTTTAGATTCTCCGGCGACAGCTACTGTTTTTGATAACCGACATGCAGCAGGCTTATCTGCCGATGGTCCATTTATGCAATCACCGGAGTTCTTCAGTGGCTTCTGGATTATTGATGTCGATAGCGTTGAAACTGCGCGCCAATTAGCTGCCGAAGGTTCGCGAGCCTGTAATAGAAAAGTAGAGTTACGGCCGCTACTCGGCTAATAATCACTCCTATCCAGAAATGCGTGAATGAAGTTACAGTAAGTAAATGAGACTGGAGAACAAATGACAGATCCAATAGCAAGTAGAGCATTACGACATATGGCTTGGGCAAATGGCCAGATGCTTACTATTTTAAGCCAGCTTCCCGATGAAGCTATTAATTTCTCGGCATGGAACCCTGATTGGACTGTGGGCAAAATCGTTCACCATATTGTGAGTGCACAGGGCCGACTTATTGCAAGAATTTCCGGTGAAGGCGCACCCGAAGAACTTCCGGATTTAACTACTGCCGCTGGTGTGAGTGACGTAATTCCTGTCTTTAAGCACAGAGATGCACGCATTCTCGATTTATCTTCGGGGCCTGACGAATTACGACAATTTGTTCTTTACGGAAATGAAGTTGAGTTTCTAACATCCACGTTATTTGCCCAGGCTGTGCACCATGCTACAGAACATAGGGCTCAGATATCTGACATATTGGCCGTCAATAAAATGGATGTTCTTAATCTTGACTCTATTTCGCTATTTCCATTTGAAAAATGGGAACGAACAATCTAGGATTCACTTAAGTAAGGGGAGTACCTAGTTACAGCTACCTCGTCAATACGGTGTGAAAACCCGGGGCGCTGGCCGAAATTCGGTTAGGAAGACCTTGACCACGTTACTAATTACGCGCGTCAAGGGAGAAATTTATGAACCTATCACTAACCACCTGGGGATTAACTTTTGGGTTGATCTCATTTCTCATCATTCTTGATTTGTTCACATCGAGCCGAAAAGCCCACGATGTGTCATTTAAAGAGGCTGTGGGTTGGACGACCTTTTATATCAGTACTTCAATAGCTTTTGGGTTGTGGGTATGGAATCACTTTGGTTCAACTTTTGGAACTGAATTCTTTGCAGCATATTTGGTTGAATATTCTCTCTCGATAGATAACCTGTTTATCTTTGTAATTATCTTGGCTCAGTTTGCAGTACCAAGTATTTTTCATCAAAGAATTTTGCTCATAGGTGTGATTTTGGCGCTTTTATTTAGAGGGATATTTATTTCAATAGGTGCTGCTGCAATTGCAAAGTTCTCGTTCACTTTCGTAATTTTTGGTGCAATTCTTGTGTGGACTGGTATCGGGTTATTCCGCCATTGGGATGAAGACCCAGAGCCAAATGATAATTTAATGGTTCGTACAATTCGATCCCGGGTAGCGATGGTTAATGAGTTCCACGGCTCAAAACTCTTCATTAAAGTAGATAAAAAGCGTTTTGCAACCCCAATGTTTTTGGTGATTATTGCTATTGCTTCAACAGATTTATTGTTTGCCTTAGATTCAATTCCAGCAACATTTGGAGTCACTTCGCAGACCTTCTTGGTCTTTACGGCTAACGCTTTTGCCCTCCTCGGTCTGCGAGCCTTGTACTTCCTGCTCAAAGGCCTTCTCGAGAAGTTGGTCTACCTATCACTTGGCCTTTCAATAATTCTGATGTTTATCGGGGTTAAGTTAATCCTGACGTACTTCCATGAGGTATTCCATGATGTTCCGAAGATTTCGACCCCACTCAGCCTTGGTGTCATTAGCGGGATTCTGATTATCGCTACGATTGGCAGTGCAATTAAGACACGATCTGATTCAACTGCTAAAGCGCACGCTGGACGTGTTACGGGAGGCAAAGGGCATGAGAAAGAAAATAGCTAGCGGTTGGCAGTTATTACCGTCGAGTTTACGAAAAGTCATCGCTCTAGTAATTGGCTCCACGTTAATAATTGTGGGCCTACTTCTCATTGTCCTGCCCGGACCATTCACTATGCCCTTAGTAATTGGAGGCCTTGTGATTTTGGCTCTTGAATTCACATGGGCTGAGACGTTGCTTATTCGTGTGAAACATCATGGAGCAAAAATTGTCCCGAAGAAGTTGTTTAGGAAGAAATAATTCTAATAATGAACAAGCGAGTAGATATTTTTATACGCAATGCCCCACAATGGCAGGATGAGTTTTCATTATTGCGAGAGCTTGCGCTGAAATCTGGATTAACTGAAGATCTAAAGTGGGGCCACCCTTGTTATACATTAGACAACGCAAATGTTTTTCTTATTCACGGCTTCAAAAAGTACTGTGCTATAGCTTTTTTTAAAGGATCTCTGATGAAAGATCCGCAGAAGATTTTGATACAGCAAACCGAGAATGTTCAATCCAGTCGCCAGATTCGATTTACGAGCCTAGCTGAGATCAAAAAAATGCAGAAAATAATAAACTCCTACATGGCACAGGCAATTGCTATTGAAAAAGCAGGGTTAAAGGCTGAGTTCACAAAGACTGCTGAACTGGTGGTGCCTGCAGAAATAGAATTAGCTCTTAAGAAGTTACCAGGACTGGCACCTGCATTTAAAAAACTGACGCCCGGCCGAAAAAGAGCCTATGTCTTGCACTTTTCGGCGGCTAAGCAACAAAAAACAATGGAGGCAAGAGTAGAGCGGTGTGCACCAATGATTCTTGCGGGTAAAGGGCCTAACGAGTATTAATTCGGTTGCGCCATAATCGAATCATGTACGTATTGGGCAAGACTTCGTAATCGTTCGTCATAATATTTTTTGAAGCGTTCATCAGAGATGTACATCAGAGCTAAATTCTTTTGCATCTCGATCGAGCAGTCATAAAACCATTTAGAAATAGCGGCACGATGTGCAGTTACGGCAGCTTGAGCTTCAGCGGATGTGACTAACAAGCTATTTCCGCAGGCATAAGCAAAAGCCTCCGTTGCCGCTTCTTGGTCAACTTTTGCTAATTCAAAATCGGTCGGGGAGTACTTAGACGTGCGTTCTTTAGATTGTTGGAAAGCTTGCGTTTCACCCCACCGTGTTTGGACTTCTTTATCGAATTTACTCATGTTCTATTTTTCTAAAAGGGCAGTTAACTCTGATGTAGTGCAGGTCTCGCCTAAGCGTGGAAAAATAATCTCAATGCTGTTGTTATGTGCATCCATGTTTGTATCGGTCATTGCATCAGTAACAAGAGTGACTGAGTAACCAAGTTCGCGTGCATGACGTGCCGTTGATTCGACTCCAATACTCGTTGACATACCAACGACAACAACTTGCGTGACCTTTTGTGACTGTAGATAGTTATCAAGATCGGTATATGTGAAAGCTCCCCACTGTTTTTTTGTAATTAAGTGGTCACTTGGCTGATGGTTGAGTTCGGGGATTAAGTTAGTCCAACCCTGGGGTAGTGCATCTAAGCCTGCTGGCTTCTCGGTTCGACCTTTTGGCGCAGCATCTACATTCACGAGTACAACTGGCAGTTTGTGCTTTCGATAAAGAGTGAGAAGAGCTGATACGCGCTCGATAATTTCACTAGCGGGGTGCACTTTTGGGCTAGAAACTATGCCCTGCTGCAGGTCTATCACGACTATGGCTGAGATGGGATCAAGGGTAGTAAGTGGCATACGCGCAGCTCCTCGAGAATTGATGGGCGAGTGGGCCAAGAGTACGACTCGCCAAGAATAAGGGCGAGACCCCTCGCAGGGGAGATTGTTGACAATATCGCGCTAAATAGAGTAAAAATATCCTCTCAGGAGCATTGACAGCAGGATTGTTGATAATTTAGCCTTCAGGAAACGTGTTACTCCTTACACACCTATGCTCAGAAAGGTAATAACTGTGAAGTCAAAAGTTTCTCGTATTTTTGCACTGATTGCTGTGATTGCACTGGCATTTACTGTCGTGCCTTCTTCAATGGCAGCCTCTGCAAAGCCTAAAGAAGTTCGGATCGGTTTGCTCTTTCCAACCACTGGAGCATTTGCGCTTCTTGGTACAGACCAGATGACTGGCGCCGAAATGGTGCTCAAGTGGGCAAACGCTAATGGCGGAATCAATGGCGTTCCTATCAAAATTTTTTACGGCGACTCAAAGAGTAACGCCGCAGAAGGCGCAACTGCTGCACAGAGAATGATTGATAATGACAAAGTAGACATCATTATTGGTTCATATAGCTCTGGTATTGCACAGGCAGTGATGCCAGTTGCACAACGTAACAACGTCATTCTTTGGGAAGTTGGCGCAGTGTCACCAACTGTTAACTCTCAAGGTTATTCAAACTTCCTGCGTACCGTTGGTGTCTCTAAGACATATGCAGCAGCAGACTATGACTTCGTAACTAAGTTTCTAGCTAAGAAGCTAGGCAAGAAAGCTACTGATCTTAGAATTGCAATTGCTAACAACAACGGAGCATTCGCTTCAAGCGTGGGCGATGCAGTTAACACACTATTTCTTTCAAAGGGCTTAAATGTTGTTGCTAAGGAAGTTTATCCTTCAACATCAACTGACTTAACTCCCTTGGTTCTAAAGCTAAAGGCAGCTACTCCAGATGTTCTTTTCCTAACACCAGATGCTCCAGATTCACTTCTGTTCTGGAAAACTGCTAAGACTCAGGACTTTAACCTCTCTGCTCTAGTTGGTTCTTCTGGAATCGGTGGAGCTGGATTCGTTGCCGCCTTCGGTGCAACTGGCGTAGAAGGTGTTTACGATGTTGAAGCACCTGCCCTAGCATCAATGAACACTTCAGGCCTTAAGCCACGAGTTGCAGATTTGACTGCACAATGGGTTAAGGAGTTCGCAACTGCTATGGGTCACCCATGTGCAGTGCACTGTGGTGATGGAATCGGTGGAGCGTACACATTAGTAACAGATGTTCTTCCACGCGCACTCCGTTCAAGCAATAGCTTCAGCGCAGCTGCAATCATTACTTCTGCTAGCAAGACAAATATCCAAGACGGTGGAACACCACAAGGTTTTGGAGTTCAATTCACTGGCACAAATTCAGCTACCGTTGGTGAAAATATTAAAGCTAAGTCAGTAATCATGCAGTGGCAGGGTGGAGCACTGAAGGTCGTTTGGCCTGCATCACTCTCAACGTCGACTCCGTTTGCTCCTATGAAGACATGGGATCAACGATAGTTCAATGAAGTGCAGTAAATTTCTGAAAAAATTTCAGAAATAGCGTTTAACATCGAGGGAAAGTGGGAGCCACCAATGTTCGGTTCAGCTTTAATTAGCGGACTGGTCATTGGTGGCTTCTACTCCTTAGTAGGAGCAGGTCTTAATTTAATTTTTGGTGTCATTAAGATTATTAACTTTGCCCAAGGTGCGATGCTCACAATTGGTGCGTATTTAACATATTGGTTTGTGATCACAACTAAACTTGACCCATATTTGGCTCTTCCTTTTGTTGCGATCACCCTTGCATTATTCGGATTCATCATTCAAAAGACCCTTATCAACCGCGTGCTTGGCCAAGAACGAACCAGTCAGTTACTAATTACTTTTGGAATTGCTCTTGCGATTCAAAATACAACTCTTGCATTATGGGGACCAGATATCAGGTCAGTAAATACTTTTATCAGTGATAAAACTTTTGAAGTTTCAGGCATCCGTGTAGGAGCAACGGCTGCGATGGCGTTACTAGGTGCGCTCATTGTTTTACTCGGATTGTTTCTATTTTTATCGCACACCAGATTAGGAACTGCGATTCGGGCCGTAGCACAGCAATCGGATTCAGCTCTATTATCGGGAATCGACGTCAAGAAGGTTTATGCAATTGCATTTGCACTTGGAAGCGGCCTTGTAGGCGTCGCCGCAGTTCTGATAGTTCCCATTTATGATGTTTACCCACTAGTGGGAGAGCACTTTGGAATCATCGCCTTCATTGTCGTCGTACTAGGTGGACTTGGAAATATTCAAGGTGCGGCAATTGCCGGAGTTTTTCTCGGGGTAGTTCAGAATCTTTTCGCAGTCTATGTAAGTGATGCCCTATCCACGGCAATCCTTTTCTTCATATTTCTCATTACTTTGCTCTTCCGCCCACAAGGTATTTTTGTTAGAAAGATGCGGGTGTCATAACAGTGAGTACAACAAAGACTATTACCGAGAGCGAAAGAGCAGAGATTCTCCGACCTCCAGGGCTTCGATTGGCTGGAGTTCCAGTCTTTATCGCCATGGCTGCGATCCTTGTTGTGATGCTTGCTGCTCCAGTTTTAACCGATATCAGGTTTTATTATCTTCAAGTCACAATCATGATTTTCTTCTATGCAACCCTTGGAACAGCATGGGGAATTGTAGGCGGCTATTGTGGTCAGCATTCAATTGGCCAAGCAGCTTTCGTAGGTATTGGAGCCTATACATCTACCTTGCTTTATATGAAGAAAGATATATCGCCATGGATCGGTCTGTTTGCGGGAATGCTTCTTGCGGCAGTTGTTGCACTGATCATTGGATATCCGTTATTTAGATATGGACTTCGAGGTGATTATTTTGCCCTTGGAACAGTTGCGCTCGGTCTCATTATCTATGAACTTACCAATAGTTTTTCCGGACTCACTGGTGGCTCACAAGGCATTCCCCTTAAATATGAAAATAATCCTTGGAACTTTCAATTTCAAGATCGAAAGTATTATTACTACATAGGATTCATTCTTTGGTTAGTTACTATTTCAATCTCATACCGCTTGCGTCGCTCACGCAGAGGTTTTGAGATGCTCGCCGTTCGAGATGATGAAATTGCTGCCTCACGTGGTGGCATCAGCATCATGCGCGCAAAACTTTCAGCCTTTGTCATCGGTGCCGTAATTTCGGCAGCAGCTGGAACTTTCTTTGCTCAGTTCCTACTATTTATCGATCCTGGAACAGTAATGAGCCTGGAAATCTCTGTCCAAGTAATTTTAGTTGCCGTATTAGGTGGCATGAATAGTTATCTTGGAGGAACTGTGGGAGCCATTATTTTGGTGCCTTTGTCGCAGTTTTTATCCTCTCGCTTCACCCAGTCGCCAGGAGCCGATGTTGCTGTTTACGGGTTAATCTTGATTTTTCTTGTCATCTTTATGCCAAATGGAATTTTAGGCCTGCTTCGTAAATCTCCTCGCTGGCGAAAAGTTATTGGGTGGTAGTGATGACTCCATCAATTCTTTCAATAGACGGTGTTACTAAAAGCTTTGGTGGGCTTGATGTGCTCAAAGGAATTTCTCTAGAGGTAGAGCTCGGATCTATTACTGGAATCATTGGACCAAATGGTGCAGGCAAAAGCACGCTTTTTGACATTATCACCGGCTATCAAAAATCAGATGCAGGTACGATTTTATTTGAGGGGGAAAATATTGCCGGCTTATCGCCGCATTTATTTGCTCGCCGTGGATTAATTCGAACATTTCAATTAACTCGGGTCTTTCCACATTTAACGGTAGCTGAGAATTTATTAGTATTTGCAGATGGTAAAAATTCTGCTGGTGCTGCTGGCACCAAAGACAGGGCTGTCGAGCTTCTTGAATTTGTACATTTAATTGGTTTAGCTAATACAGAGGCTTCAACACTTTCGTATGGACAATTGAAGTTACTGGAGTTAGCACAAGTATTAATGCACTCACCAAAACTCTTACTGCTCGATGAGCCTTTTGCTGGAATTAACCCAGGACTGATCGACAAGATTATTCAACATTTGCGAGATCTCAATAAACAAGGAACCACCATCGTTCTTATCGAACACAATCTACCTATGGTGGCCAGCCTTTGCGACTCAATTGCAGTAGTGAGCAATGGAATTATTGAAATAGTCGGACCACCAGATGTCGTCGTTAATAACCCTCGCGTCAAGGAGGTGTTCTTAGGTGGCTAAAATAGTGAAGAAAAATCTCCTAGAGGTTCGTGACTTGGTATCTGGTTATGGCCGTATTGAAACACTCCATGGCGTATCTATAGACGTACCTGTCGGTGGAATCACCGCGATTATTGGACCAAATGGATCGGGTAAAAGCTCACTATTAAAATCTGTTTCTGGATTAATTAGGACTTGGAGCGGAAGTGTCCTCTTAGACGGTAAAGACATTACAAACCTTGCTGCGCATAAGCTTGTTAGCGAAGGCATGACTATGGTGCCCCAAGGTCGCGTTGTCTTCCCGCAGTTATCAGTTCAAGAGAATCTGACGATTAATGCTTTTACCGTTAAATCAAAGCATGTTGTACAGGAACGCCTTGAAGAGGTTTATGCATTTTTGCCGATTCTTTCTGAGCGAAGAAAACAGTTTGCTGGAAATCTTTCAGGGGGAGAGCAAGTAATGCTCTCGATTGCAAAGGTTTTGATGCAAAAACCAAAACTACTTTTACTGGATGAGCCATCGTTAGGGTTGTCGCCTAAAATCGTCGATTTTGTGTATGACCGGATTCAGCATCTTGCTAACAATGGAGTTGATGTGCTTGTTGTAGAGCAAAACACTAAGAAAGCGCTTGCGATCGCTAATCATGCCGTAGTTTTAGTTTTGGGAGATGTACGTTTCGAGGGCACGCCGGACTCCCTAGAGAAAGAAATTGATCTAGGTACGCTTTTCTTAGAGGGGCGAATCGCAGAGTGAAAAATACATTTGAAACTCTGCCTCTTCCTTGCACAATTATGCGTGGTGGAACTAGTCGCGCAATTTTCTTTAGAGCCGAAAATCTTCCAGCTGCGCGTCCTAGCATTGAAAAGATTTTGCTCAATGTCTTGGGTAGTCCAGACGTACGGCAAATAAATGGTTTAGGTGGAGCTACACCCCAAACCAGTAAAGTTGCGATTATCTCTGCATCTGAATTTGAAGATGCAGACGTTGATTATCTTTTTGCACAAGTAGATATTACGAGCGAGTTAATCGACTGGGGCGGAAATTGCGGCAATATATCCTCGGCCGTGGGCCCATATGCTATTAATGAAGGTTTAGTTGCTGCCAATTCCGATGGATCAATCACGGCAGTTCGAATTCATAACGTCAATACGGGCAAAATTATTGTCGCTCAAGTCCCTGTCATCGGCAGCCGTGCAGCCGTAGAAGGAACTACTTTTATTGCAGGCGTTCCAACATCGGGTGCACGCATTGATCTAGATTTCTTAAAGCCAACGGGAGCTGTTTCTGGCAAGGTTTTACCTACCGGGCATCTGCAAGATGAGATGACTCTCTCTGATGGACGTCAAATTTTTGTCTCAGTTGTAGATGCAGCGAATCCAACGGTTTTTGTCCGTGCCCAGGATATTAATATGGTTGGTACAGAGTTACCGGCCGAGATAGAGAGCCGGCAGGATATTTTGCATGTTGTGGAAGAGATTCGTGGGCAAGCGGCGGTCTGGTTAGGTTTAACTGCAAGTGCCGATCGAGCCTCTGCAGAGACTCCTGGACTTCCAAAAATTGGTTTTATAAGTCCGGCAACAGATTACACAATGAGCTCTGGTGGAAAAATCTCTAAAAATGATATTGATTTAACGGTAAGAATGTTTTCAATTCGCTCTCCACATAAGGCCTGCCAAATTACTGCGGGAATTGCGACGGGAGTTGCAAGTTTATTACCTGGAACCGTAGTTGCCGAGATGATGACTCTTAGAGCATCAACATCTGGAAGCACCGAAGTTCGCTTAGGGCACCCATCGGGAGTAATGCAAACGGTTGTCCATCACATAGATGGCAAGATGGATCAAGTTTCAAAAGTTTCGGTTGTGCGAACTGCACGAGCAATCATGGACGGTGTAGTCCATGTACCTAAAGCACTCCTTGCGGGCGTCCAATGAGGGGAGCACATTCTTATGTCTGAAAGACGCCTAGTGAAAGTCTCAGGAGCTGAGGCGATCGATTACACGGAAAACTCATTGCGCAGATTAATCATCGATGGATTTTATGTTTCAGGTGAGCGTATTAGTGATACCGCTTTATCCAATGAATTAGGCGTTAGCCGTACAACTATACGAGAGGCTTTCCAGCGATTAGTTAAAGAGGGTTTAATTTCAATTATTCCTAACCGAGGTGCCTTTGTTACAAAATTGAGCCGAGAAGAGATTACAAAGTGCTATGAAGTTCGTGAAGCACTAGAAGTCCATGCCGTTCGACTGGCAACTGAAAAAGCCCCTGTAGAACGCCTACTTGCGCTGCAGGGAATGCTGACCGTTACGCAGACGTCTATCGTGGAGCACGGTGGCCGCTATCCCGTGGATCTAGATTTTCATGAAAAAATATTTGAATTGGCTGATAATCCTCTGCTTTCAGAGCATGCCAGCCAAGTCAATGCCAAGTTGAGGCTTTCGCGAAGTAAGTCTGGCTTCATGCCAGCCCGAGCTCGCGAGGCTTATGCCGAGCACGTAGCAATTCTCAATGCAATGTTGCGTAGAGATGTACAAGGGGCAGTAGACGCGATGCGTAAACATGTCACAAATTCGCGAATCAATTCTGAAGAAAGAGAAGATTCATTGAATTCGACTAAGCAAATTCTGCTTAAGCGATAATCGAGAGGGAAGAAAATGCAGAAACTAAGAGGCGCCGATATTGTTGCTGAGTCATTAATCCGATTAGGAATTGAGTATGTGATTGGCGTGCCTGGCCATACAGTTCTGGATCTTCTTGACGCTCTCCGTCTTCGTCAAGATCGTATTCGCGCGATTATGGTTCGCAATGAAGAGACATCTGGGTATATTGCAGATGCCTATTTTAGAATTTCGCACAAGCCAATGGTCGTTGTAGCTCACAACAGCGTTGGTGCAGCTAATACTCTTACTGGAGTGATGAATGCAATGTTGGATTCTTCAGCAATGATCGTCATTACTGGAGATGCTTGGACTAAAACTCAAGGTCGCGGTGCTTTCCAAGAGTTAACTCATTCTCGTGATGCTGGCACTGCAGATATTTTCCGCGGTAGCGTCAAGCGCTCATGGACAGTCAACAAGCCAGAGAAGCTTCTTGAAGTACTTCTTAAAGCTTATAAAGAAGCGGTCAGTGGTCGCCCAGGTCCTGTCCATATTGATATTACTCAAGAAGCTTTTACGCAAAAGGCCGATGTTGAGTTTCCAGATGATGTATTTAACTTTGTTCCAAATTCACGCACACGCGGTGATGCACAAGCAACTGCCCGTGCCTTTGAACTCCTAAAATCAGCTAAAGCGCCAGTAATTTTGGCCGGTGGCGGTACAAATCGTGGCCAAGCAAGTGCAGCCCTTATTGCCTTTGCTGAGTCGATGAATATTCCAGTCGCAACTACATCTATGGGTAAGAGCTCTATTCCAGATGAGCATTCACTCTCGTTAGGTGTCAGTGGATGGGTTGGAACAACTGTTGCTAACCATGCACTTCGAAGCGCTGATGTAATTTTGGCATTAGGAACTCGCTTGTCAGAGACTGATACTGCTGGATTTACAGATGGCGCAGTCCTATCGATTCCAACAACAAAACTCATACACGTCGATATCGATCCTGTTGAAATTGCACGTTTCTATCCAGTAGCAGAAGGAATTGTCGGCGATGTAGCTGCGGTTCTTGAAGACCTACTTACTCTTGCTCAAGCAGCTGGAGATGCAAAGTCTGCTCGTGCTGATTGGTGGTCTTCACTTAAAGAAGTTAAAGAGTCATGGAAAGCTGAAGTTGCGAATTCATTTAACTCTGAATCTGATCCAATTGAGCCAGGGTATTTGACGCAAGAGATTAGAAAAGCCCTTCCAAAAGATGGAATTATGATGACCGATGTTGGAAATTCACAAAAGTGGATTATTCAACAGTTCCCAACATATGGTCCAGATACTTTTGTAACAAGCCTTGGCGGAGCCTCTATGGGCTTTGGGCCTTGTGGAGTTGCAGGTGCTCAACTTGCAGCACCAGAAAAGCGCGTTGCAATTATTACTGGTGATGGCAGCATGTCGATGAGTTTGCATATCTATCCAACAATTGTAGAACTTGGTTTACCAATTGTTTATATCGTTGCAAATGACTACGCATGGGCATCTGTAGATGGTCCACAAGCTCGTCGATTTGGACCAAACCAAAGCTTCTTTACTCGCTTCACACTCCCTAATGGTGAGCCTTATAAGTTGGATTTCGCCGCAGTAGCAAATGCATGCGGGCTAAAGGCTGAGCGCGTTCTTTCATCTAAGGATCTACCAGCAGCACTTGCTCGTGCATTTGCCGCGGGAGTTCCTTACCTACTGGACGTAGAAGTTCGTCGCGATACTTATGTTCCAATGACTGCTCGTGGGGCATATCCACTCCCAGAAGTGGAATAAGAATGAAAACAATAGTTTCACAGCGTGGTATTTGGATTAATGGCCAAGAGCGGCCAGGTGCCAGTGGTAAAACACTCGATGTCGTAAACCCATTCAATGGGCTAACGCTTGCAACATTTTCAATGGCTTCTGGCAAAGATGCTGATGATGCAATTGCATCGGCTTCGGCGACATTTAAGAATGTTATGCGCACTATGCCCGCCTATGAGCGAGCCCAAATTCTACGTCGTGCAGCTCAAGAGATTAGAGATGGCGCAAAAGAGTTAATCGAGATAGTTGTTGGTGAAGCTGGCAAGCCAATTCGAGATGCAACACGTGAGATTGGTCGTGCATCAACGTTGCTAGAGCTTGCAGCTGATTACACGATGGTTCAACAAGGACAAGTAATCCCGATGGATATTGTTGAAAGTGGAGTCAATCGAACTGGAATTGCAAACCGCGTTCCCGTTGGAGTTATTGTTGCAATTGCACCTTCAAACTCGCCAGTTAACTTAACCATTAATAAAATTGGTCCAGCATTTGCAGCTGGAAATACTGTAGTTCTCAAACCATCAGATCAGACTCCAATATCTGCCCTGTGGTTAGCGGCAGCATTTAAGCGAGCTGGTTTACCCGATGGTGCTTTCAATGTAGTAATCGGAGAGGTCGAAGAGGCTATTGAACCGTTGGTTCGTGACCAAAGAGTTCGAATGATCAGTATTACTGGTGGCGTGCCTGCCGGCTTGGCAGTCATAAAGGCAGCTGGAATTAAGAAAGTTGTGCTTGAGTTAGGCTCAAGTGCAGCTAACGTAGTTCGAGCAGATGCCGATGTTCCGGCAGCAGCCAAAAGTCTTGCCACATCTGCCTATTTATCGTCAGGTCAGGCATGCATATCTGCACAGAGAATATTTGTGCATGCTTCAATTGAAAAAGAGTTCACCAAACTCTTTGTTGAGGCAGCTGAAGCGATGAAAATCGGCGATCCGATGGATCCTGCAGTTGAAATTGGTCCCATGGTGTCGCAAACTCAAGTACAGCGAGTACTCGGGTGGATTGAAGAAGCTGTTGCAGCGGGTGCAAAAGTGCTGACTGGCGGGGTAGCAGTTGCCAGAACTATTAAGCCAACCTTGTTGTCGAACGTTCCAGAAAACGTCACCATTTCTAGCAGTGAGGTTTTCTCACCTATCGCAGTGTTGCAAACTTTTACCGAAGATGACGATGTCATTGAGCGCGTTAATTCATCAGTATTTGGTTTACAAGCTGGTGTCTTTACCAATGATTTGAGAGCAGCTTTCCGCTTTGGTCGAGATATTGATGCGGGAGCTATTTGGATCAATGATTCTTCTAGATATCGCCAGGATAATTATCCATTTGGTGGAATGAAGATGAGCGGAGTTGGGCGCGAAGGCGTTCAGTATGCAATTGAAGAGATGACCGAATGGAAGTTTCTTGGATTAAAGCTCGGACCTTCTGCCGGAATTCTTTAAGAGCCCTACGTCATTACTAGATAGATTGGATGAGATATGAGCGTCGTTGATAGCAGAGGCTTACCGTGGAATGAACCGCCGGGACACTTTGGTGGTTTTTCAAAGTATCTTGTTAATGATGAAAATGAGGGAAGCAAGTACTTTGATTTCCGCATTTCTCGCTATCCAATTAAGGGATTAGTAGAGCAACACACACATGAGATTGCTGAGCAGATTTTCTATTTTATCTCTGGCACCGGAACCGTCTGGTACGGAGATGAGAAAACTATTGTGGGTCCTGGATTCACTATGTTTGTACCTCCAACAATTAATCATGGAGTTGAAAACACTGGAGATGAAGATTTAGTGTTTATCGTTGCAACATCGCCTCCAAATGATGTTCCGAGAAACTAATCACCATGCAATATGACGTCATAGTTGTCGGTGCAGGCAATGCCGCACTCTGTGCAGCGTTAATGGCACACGAAAATGGTGCAAAGGTTTTGATTCTTGAAAGTGCACCAAAATCAGCTCGTGGAGGAAACTCATTCTTCTCTGGAGGATGGATGAGATTTACTCATGATGGGGCAGAAGATCTGGGAAGTACATTTCCAGAGCTTGCACTAACCGGCAAAGAGGATTTTGACGTACTGAGATATCCCGACAATGAGTTTTTTGATGATATGGCCTCTATTACTGAGTATCGCGGTGATCCAGAGCTCACTTCCCTTCTTGTAAAAGAGTCAAGAAAGGCCATGGAGTGGTTGCACGCTAAGGGGATTCGATTAGTTTTTACTTTTAGTAAGCAAGGTTTAAAGCATAACAAGCGTTACCAAGTAGGTGGCGGTTCAATTGCCGTAAGTGGTGGAGGAGCTGGACTTGTAGAAAAACTTTTTGAAAATGTAGAAAAAGCTGGAATTGAAATTAGTTATCAAACCAGAGCCATAGAGCTTTTAGGCATCCCTGGTGTATGCGTCACTGGAGTCAGAGTTAGAAACTCAACCGGAGAAGTGCTCGATATCAATGCACACTCAGTTGTGTTAGCAAGCGGTGGTTTTGGAGCAAGTGCAGAAAAGCGCACTCGCTATCTTGGTCCTGGATGGGATTTAGCTAAGTTGCGTGGCAGCGAATATAACCTTGGCGATGGAATCGATATGGCTCTTGCCTTTGGTGCAAAATCCTCTGGACATTGGAGTGGCAGTCATGCTGTTGCATGGGATGCGAGTGCGCCAACAAGCGGTGATAGAAATAGAGGAAACGAGTTTTCGAGAAACGCTTACACCATGGGAATAATGGTCAATAAGAATGCAGAACGTTTCCTAGATGAGGGTGTTGATTATTCAGCAATCACCTATGGAAAAATTGGAAGCGAGATTATGCGTCAACCTGACTCGATGGCATATCAAATCTTTGATTCAAAAGTTCTAGATATTCTCGACCCAAACTACAACGGCCGGCAGGTTTCTAAAATAACTGCCCAAAGCGTAGAAGAGTTAGCTAAGAAATTGGATTTAGATCCGATTATCTTGGCGCACACAATTGCCAATTTCAATGTATCCGTTGATGATTCAAAAACCTTTGATCCAAATTGCAAAGATGGAAAGTCAACTATCGGTTTAATACCTAAGAAATCTAATTGGGCTAATAGAATTGATGAAGCGCCTTACGTAGCGTTTCCGGTAACCACCGGATTAACTTTTACTTTTGGCGGCGTGCACGTCGATGAAAAAGCGCAGATTATTGATACTCAAAACCGGCCGATCCAGGGCTTATTTGCTGCCGGTGAACTAGTCGGCGGAATTTTCTACTACTCATCACCTTCAGGTGCGGGATTAACTGCCGGAACAGTTTTGGGTAGAACTGCAGGTCAACAAGCTGCATTGAGTGTGCGTAATAACTATTCTCAGTCGAAATAGGTTCGATGAAGCTTAAAAAAGCTAACTGGCCCTATGCATTATTAGCACATGCACTTTTTCTGCAGCTAGGAACATTTGTTGTGCGCCCTGCAGCTACTTATAGGGCGATTGAGCTAGGAGTTAATCCAGGTGTCATTGGTTTGATTGCATCTAGTTTTGCTTTCTTACCTCTTTTTGCTGCCGTGTTGATTGGAAGAGCATCAGATCGAGGTAAGAACTCAGCAATTCTCTTAACTGGCTCAGTAACTTTGATTGTTACTGGCGTAGGTTTTATCTTTTACGCGCACTCAATCTTCGCTCTCGTGATACTTAATCTGTTACTTGGGTTGGGTCATCTTATGAGTGTGATTGGACAGCAAAGTAAAGTTGCACAAGGCGAACGAGCAACTCTTGATTCAGCTTTTGGTCTTTATACGTTCGCAGGATCTTTAGGGCAAACACTTGGTCCAGCGTCGATAATCCTTTTCGGTGGGCGCTCAATCATCCCTAACACCAGAGATTTATTTATTTTCTCTCTCATGTCCTCAATCATTTTATTTGCAATAACAGTGCAGCTGAGTCGAAAATCCGCCAATGAGCCTGGCGAGATAATTGAATCGAAAAAAGTAAGCCTGCTTGCTTCCTACCAACAGATTGAACCCGGGGCTAAGAAGGGAGTATCTGGAGCGCTTTTGATTAGCTTAGTTGTCATAGGTTCAGTAGACGTTCTATCGGTTTATCTGCCAGTCCTGGGGCTCGACAGAAATATTTCCGCCGCCACCATTGGAGTATTACTTAGCACACGTTCAATAGCGACTGTTTTATCGAGATTCTATTTGGGACCACTTTCATTAAAATATGGCCGTAATCGCTTATTGATTAGTTCAGTAGCTACTTCTGCACTCTTCATGGGCTCACTACTACTTGCTTTGCCACTATGGATTACTGGGGTTTTACTCTTTTGTTTAGGGTTTGCCTTGGGAATCGGTCAGCCACTAACAATGACAATTATTACTCTTGCCGTTCCTACACATTCACGCGGAACGTGGTTAGCGTTGCGACTGACGGCAAACCGAGTGGGGCAGAGTGTTTTACCCGCTTCAATCGGTTTATGTAGCGCCATTGCTGGTGTGACAGGAGTATTTGCAGCGAATGCACTTGTATTGGGCGCAACGGCTCTAACATCAGGATATTTAATGCCTAGACGTGATGAGAAATTTGAAGCTCTGTAATCCTTTAAGTATTTTATTTTTTTCACACAGTAGTGCATCATTTATACATGAATACGCAGGTCACACTCCTTCACCCGGATGAATGGGCTCGAGTAAAGGATTTACGTTTACGATCTTTGCGTGAGAGCCCAGATGCATTTGGTGGCGATTTAGTGGCAGAGAGCGCCTTTAGCGAGATTGAATGGCGTTCAAAATTCTCACAACTAGATTATTTAGTTGCCACAATTTCGAACATGGATATTGCCATCATGTCAGTAGAAGTCTTAGATGGAGATCACAGTGCAACATGTTGGATTGGTGGGTGTTGGAGCGATCCGCACTATCGAGGCCAAGGCGCATTCAGTGCATTATTTAGATTTGTTGATTCCCACTCTGAATCTAAGGGTTGGCAGCGTCAGGGACTAGGAGTATGGACAGATAATTTCTCTGCAATAGAGGCATATAGAGCTCTTGGTTTTATTGAAGCGGGAGAGAGGCAAGAGAGTGAGCGACGACCAGGTCGCTTTTATATGCATATGATTAGAGATTCCAAGGCACCATCACTACATTAATAATGATATTTTGGCTCTATGACCAAGCTCTTACTTGAACCTCACCATGATGGCAGCGAAATATATGTCTCTAATAGCTCTCCACGTTTAGGTGAGAAAGTAACTTTTAAGGTCCGAATACCTAGTTCGTATACTTTCGATCAAGCCGTGATGCGTTTTTACCATGATGGCGAGCCGCGCACTACGCATCTAAAATTAACTAAGAAAAATAAACATGAATCGTGGTGGCAGGCGAGTATCGAAATTATTAATCCCAATACTCGCTATCGTTTTCTTTTCGCAAGTACGAGCAAATTTGATTGGCTCAATGCTGCAGGTCTGCATCATCATGATGTTCACTCAAATAGCGACTTTCAAATAATCGCCGAAAAACCAGCACCAACGTGGCTTAAGAAATCTGTTTTTTATCAGATATTCCCAGATCGTTTCGCTTCGACTTCCATCAAGAAACTACCCGACTGGGGACATGCTCAGCCGTGGGATTCATTTGATAAAAATAAAAAGACATGGAATGGTCAAGAAGTTGCAGGTGGAGATCTTAAAGGTGTTGAAATGCATTTGGATTACATCAAAGATTTAGGAATCAACGGAATTTATTTCACACCCTTTTTTCCATCACAATCTAATCACCGCTATGACGCTACCGATTTCTCCACCGTTGACCCGCTCCTAGGTGGAAATGCTGCTTGGTTTAGCCTGCGCAAGGCCAGCGATAAAGCCGGAATCCGCTTAGTGGGGGACTTAACATCCAACCATTGCGGTAAGGGCCATCACTGGTTGCATAAAGCTAAAAAAGATAAGAAAAGTAAAGAGCATGGATATTTTTATTGGGATAAGAGTTTTAAGTGGGGATATGTTGGCTGGTGGGGACTTGAGTCACTTCCAAAGTTAAATTTTGCCTCTAAAGCTTTGCGCAAAGAGATGTATGAAGCTAAGAATTCTGTCGTTCAGCTATGGCTCTCACCTAAATTTGGTATGTCAGGGTGGCGAATCGATGTCGGAAATATGACTGGAAAGTTAGGTGATATAGATATTCACGATGAAGTCATGCATGGAATTCGTAATGTTATGGATTCGGTCGCACCTGACGCGTGGCTTGTAGCTGAGAACGGCGATTTCGTTGCAGAAGATCTAGCTGGACGTGGCTGGCATGGAACGATGAATTACCAAGGCTTCATGCGTCCGTTGGCATCGTGGATGAATAAGAATGCGAATTTAGGTGGAGGTTTTCAGGGCCTACCTATTGATTCACCGAAGATTACTGGTAAGGCATTAGTCAATACCATTAAGAATTTCAATGGTTCTATTCCTTGGCAAGCACTGACGGCTTCTATGGTCCTGTTGGATTCACATGACACTCCACGCTTTAGGACAATTGTTGGCAGAGATCGTGCGCGTCATTTATCAGCGATGACCATGTTGCTTACATATCCTGGCGTGCCATCGATTTTTATGGGTGATGAGATTGGCCTAGAAGGAAATAATGGCGATGACACTCGCAAAACAATGACGTGGGGAAATCAGAAAGACTGGGATTTAGAGTTTCTCGCGCAAATAAAAGAGCTCACTCACCTTCGCCGCACCGAGGATGCATTTATTAATGGGGGATTACGTTGGGTTGCAGCAGAAAATGGATACATCGCTTACTTGCGCGAATCCAAGAAAAGTCGCGTCTTGGTACTCATTTCGACATTAGCCTGCACAGTTGACTTAGATATCTCGACGCTGGGATACAAGGTCGTTAAGGTTTTGCATGGTCATAATGTCACTGGCTCAAAGATTAAGTTCTCAAGCAGCAAGGCGACTCATGGAGTTTGGAAACTTGCATAGCCAGCTTTGCCTTTACCCAAGCGCGCAGTTGTAGAATCCACACATGAGTAATGATCTTCTGCAGACCTATCGCAAAAATATTGAGGGCTTTATCGCCCGGGCCAAAGAGCTCGATGATTCAACTGCCAATCAGATTCATGCCCCGGGGGAATGGTCACCAGCCTATGTAATTCACCATGTAGCCGATGGTGAGATGCACTTTGCGATTCGCTATTTTAATTCGCTCACAATTGATAGTCCTCAGATTATTAATTTTAATGAAGATCTCTATCCGACGGTCCTGAATTATCAAGGGCGAGACTGGCGTAATTCACTCGCATTGATTGAAAGTATTGCAAACCTAGTTGTCGCTGCGCTAGCTGGGATATCAGCAGAGCAATGGAGTTCTAAGTCGATTCACCCCGAGCTAGGTGAGGTCACTTTAGAGCTATTAATTACCAAAGCATGCGCACATACAGTGGCGCACACTCAGCAGCTCTTAGAAATTAAGGCCTGAGATGTTTGAATCCATATTATTAGGAGTCATTCAAGGCTTAACTGAATTCTTACCTATCTCATCCAGTGCCCACCAAAGAATAGTCGGAGAGTTTTTTAATAGCGCCCAGGACCCCGGTGCCCGTTTTACTGCGATTACCCAGATAGGTACTGAACTTGCTGTACTAATCTTTTTCAGACATGACATCAAGCGGATTCTCACCGCATGGATTAATCAAAATGTACGCCGTGACAATTTAACTCCCGAAGAAAAACAAGAAGCGCGAATGGGTTGGCTGATTATTATCGGCAGTGTTCCTATTGTCATTTTGGGTTATCTTGGTAAGTCATTTATCGAAAATGATCTTCGCTCTCTTTGGTTAATTGCATCAGTCATGATTATTTTTGGCTTGATTCTTGGCTGGGCAGATCACTATGGGAAAAAGATTCGCACACTGAGTGACTTAAATCTTGCACATGGCTTGATGTATGGCTTAGCCCAGTCGCTGGCCTTAGTTCCAGGCGTATCTAGATCTGGCGCAACTATTGCTATGGGTCGTTTACTTGGCTACACACGCGAAGCGGCACTCCGTTACTCATTCTTATTAGCTTTGCCAGCAGTTTTTGGTAGCGGCCTGTATGAACTCAAAGGTGCGCTAGAAGATAAGTCCGGAGCTCAACTGTTTTCACTCTCAGAGACATTTATTGCAACAGCCATCGCTTTTGTGGTGGGTTACGCCGTGATTGCATGGCTACTTAAATTTGTACAAACCAAAAGCTTTATGCCCTTTATTATCTACCGTGTATTTCTTGGGAGCATTCTTCTCATCTTGCTTTCTCAGAGAGTGATTAACCCTTAAGAACTTTTATTTGTGTTGTTTTTCTCATAGTGCTAGCCCTCTTGTGTGGTACACAGAATAAATCCTTTTCTAACAGTGATTTATTTAATACTCTCGAAAGAGGTACCCCTCACTATTTTCTAAGTATCACGTTGAGCTGGTGGAAAGATTTCCTTGTAGATAAGAAGTATTACAAGGAGAGATGAGGCTTACAGTGAACACCGTAGGAAAACCAAAGCTATTGAAAGCTCTACTACTCGTTAGTGTCAGCGCACTTTTTATATCCTCTATGGGCGCCGCCCAAGCAGCAAATAAGACCATCACATGCTACAAAGGCTCCGTAGTAAAAAAAGTCACTGCAGCTAAACCCAAGTGTCCAACGGGATATTCAACAACTAAGCCAAAGATCACTGCTAAGCCAACGGTGACACCAAAAGTTACCGTGACACCTAAGCCAACAGTTAGCGCTACCCCAATTGTGACAACGAAAGCAACATCAGAGACTCTTGCTTTCAATGGTACATATACTGGAAAGATCGGTTTGCTGTGGGGAGATAGTTACGTACAGGTGACATCTGTAGATGCATCAGGTATCGGAACTATCCTCGGGCTAAGTGATATGCAAGGGGTTGGTTCTGCTGCACCCGCCAGTCAATGCGACTCATTTGGTGGCTCAGGAACAATCAGTGGCGGCGGAAATACGCTCAAGCTCACTTTTGATACGAATGCACAAGCATGTGCTGAGGATTCAGATGCTCCCACCGGAATCAGTATTACTGGAAGCGCAATTATTAATGGTGGCACCGGTAAGTATGCCGGGGCAAGTGGAACTCTCAAAGTAACTGGCAGTTTTAGTATCAAAACGACTGCAGCTGGGAAAACCGAAAGTGATGCTTTCAAAATTACGATGAGTGGAAATATTAAAACTAAGTAGTTCTCAAAGAATTAACAATTAGAAAAAGAGGGAGTGGAAATGAAAAGAAAGAATTCAATCGCAACGATAAGTGCGCTAGCGCTACTTGGTGGAATATTTATGGGGGGGACACCGGCACAGGCAGCGCCAGCGGCCTCAACGCTTGTGCTCTCTGGTGGTAATGGTGTCTTTGGATTAGCACCAATAACAATCATTGCAACTGCCAGCAGCGCAGGAAGTGTTAAATTTTATGCACGCGGTGTTGGAATCGTGGGCTGTGAATCTGTACTCACAACCACGACTGCACCATTTGCAGCAAAGTGCGCTTGGCTACCAGCGACATCTGGACCCATTGCATTAGGCGCTTCATTTATCCCAACAGATCCTGCAGCATTTGAACCAGCTGAAGCACCAGCATTCAATGTAAAAGTTGGTGTTCCAGTTCAGGGCATTGTTTCACCCATCCATATTTATGTTGACACAATTTTAGCCACAGGTTCAACTGGCGTACTAGCTCCACGCTTTGGCGTTGGCTGCACTATCGCTAGTGAATTCATTGTTGGACAAACCATCGTCTTTCGAATCTATGCAAATAATGCCGATCAAGGTGGCGCAGTAATGGATTCATCTAATACTGCCAAAGCCTTTGTTGAGGTTGCCGGGGTCAAGGATCCTCTTCCAATGACGTATGGAAATCACAGCGGAGTTGCTTTTTGGACTGCAGTTCTTAAAACAGGTGCAGCACCTCTTTATAACACTCTCGGAGTAATCAGTTACAAAGTAACAATGATTGCTAAAGATACAAATACTATGAAAGTGCTTTCTACCAAAATGGTAGCCGTTCTAGTAGATGGCAAGCGTTTAGTTGAAGATGGTAAGCCAGTCTACGAAAGAGTGAGTTATTACCGGACCGTCAAAGTTTCTCCCGTACTTAAAGGTGCAACTGGAACATGGTCATCTAATTTCACAGATACATCGAAATTAACTCTTTACGCAGTTCCTAAAGCTTAAATAGAGATCGGAGAGAAAGATGAATGTAATAACCAGAAGATCAAGAAGTACACGTGCAATTGGTGCAATCGTTGTGCTCACTATGGCAGTAGCCATGGTGAGCCCAGCCAGTGGCGCAGATGCAACACCCGGAACGACATTAATTGCACCTGCTGGAATCCCTAATGTTCCCGCCATTGCCTTTACGGGAAAAAAGGTTGGAGCTTTTATAACACCACAATCTATGGTGAACTTATCTGTAGTTCCAGCACAAGGAATTGTCGGAGACCCAATGGTC
>Ga0214919_10003290_pt1 | contig 24591 bp, 31 predicted proteins | sample LL1503_MetaG_FD_177994 | JGI IMG/M metagenome (GOLD analysis project Ga0214919, IMG submission 177994) | Freshwater microbial communities from Lake Lanier, Atlanta, Georgia, United States - LL-1503 | ecosystem: Environmental > Aquatic > Freshwater > Lake | place: USA: Georgia | collected... | reverse complement strand
AGCCTTCTTCCGGTCGGGCAGCGGCTTCGTCGGCAACGATTACGCCGTGGTGCGCGCGGTGCATGAGGTCGTTCCCTGGCTGGGCCGCGGTGCGGGCCTGCTGGTGCCGATCCTGCTGGTCTGGCGCCGGCCGCGCTGGCTCGGCCCGCGCTGGAGCCGCCGGCTGCTGGCGTTGGGTCTTGCGATGTGGCTCGGAACCGGGTTGGCAGTCAACGGCTTGCTCAAGGAGGGCTGGGGGCGCGCGCGGCCGGTTGCGGTGCAGGCCTTTGGCGGAACGGCGACTTTCACGCCGGCGTTGCACCGGTCGGACCAGTGCGCGCACAACTGCTCCTTTGTCAGCGGCCATGCCGCCACCGGCTACACCCTGCTGGCGCTGGGCCTGTTCGGAGCGCCTGCCACGCGCCGGCGTTGGCTGTGGGTGGGCGCCGTCGCCGGCCTGTCGCTGAGCCTGCTGCGCGTTATGCAGGGCGGCCATTTCCTCAGCGACACCCTCTTCAGTGGCCTGACCGTTTGGCTCTGCTGCGCGCTGCTGCGCGAAGCCTGGCTGCGCCTGCGTTTGCGCGCCCTACGCCGCCACGCGGCGGCACGCAGCGGGGACTGAGGGGCTGCCTGCCCCGACCTGCCGATGCGCGTCAGCGCGTCCATTTGCACGCGCAAAACCTGGCCGCGAAGGCCGAGTGGCGCCTGACACAGCATCGCCTGGGAACCCAGCGCCCCCGTCATGGTCACCAGCGCCACGCGCTCGCGCTGGCCGGCGCCGCTAAAGCCGACGATGGCCGGCACTCGCCCGGCACCCTGGCGCAGCAAGCGGTCGACGACCGGGCGTTTTTCGACCGGCAGCATGCGCTGCGCAACGGCAAATGCCCGCAAAGTCCACGGATCCCTCGGACAGAAACGGCGTGCCCATGCTCGGCACAATGCCGCGTATGAAGCCGGGAGCCGCAGCGTCTGGCATGGCTGCCGATATTATTTCGGTACCCCGTAGCCCATCGTCTGCGGTAGCCACAGCACGATTTGCGGGAATGCCGTCATGGCCAGCAGCAACAGCAGCAGCATGACCAGGAACGGCCAGCCTTCCTGCATCATCTCGCCAATCGGGATGCCGGTAAGCGCTTTGGTGACGAACAACAGCATGCCAAAGGGCGGGTGGATCAGCCCGATCATCATGTTGAGTACCACCAGGACGCCGAAATGCACCAGGTCGATGCCCAGCAGCTTGACGGCGGGCAGCAGCATCGGAACAAAGACCAGCAGCAGCACCGAGACGTCCAAGAAGCAGCCCAGCACCAGGAACATCAGGTTGACCAGCAGCAGGAACCGGATTTGCGACAGCTGCATGCTGTCGACCCACTGCGCCATCGCCTGCGGAACCCCCTCGGCGGTGAAGGCATAGTTGAGGATGAACGAGCCCGCCAGGATGATGGTGATGACAGCGCTGGCGCGGGTCGATTCCATCACCACGCCCCAGAAGCTTCTCCAGCTCAGCGCACGAAACACGACCGAGGCCAGCACCAGCGCGTGCAGTGCGGCGACGGCGGCCGCCTCGGTGGGCGTGAAAATGCCCGAGTAGATGCCGCCGAGCAGCACGATTGGCATGGACAGCGGAAGCGCGCCGCGAAAGATCAGGCCGGCCCACTCGGAGCGCGGCACCGGCTCGTCGCGCGGCATGTTGCGCCGCACGGCGATGGTGTGGACCACCAGCATCATCAGCGCAGCCATCAGGAAGCCCGGAACCACGCCGCCCAGAAACAGCGCGCCGACCGACGCGCCCGAAACCATGGCGTAGATCACCATCGGTATCGAAGGCGGAATGATCGGCCCCAGCGTCGCGCTGGCCACCACCACCGCGCCGGCAAAGCCACGCGTGTACTCGGGCTTCTTGAGCATCTGGCGGATCGTCACCAGGCCGGGACCGGCGGCGTCGGCGATCGCGCTGCCGCTCATTCCCGAGAAGATCACGCTGACCAGGATGTCGACCTGCGCCAGTCCGCCACGCATGCGGCCGACCAGGATGCGGCAGAAATCAAACAGGCGCTCGCTCACGGTGCCGGCGTTCATGATGTTGGCCGCAAAAACGAACAGCGGGACGGCCAGCAACACATAGCTGTTGTACAGGCCGTTGCCGACCTGTTCGGCGACCAGCCCCACGTCCTGCCCCTTGACCAGCAGGTAGGCGATGCCGCTGGCGAGCATGGCGAAGCCGATCGGCATGCGCAGCAGCATGCCGGCGACGAGCACACCGACGAGCACCAGGATGGGCGAGCTCACGGCAAGCCCTTCGTGCTGCCCGCCGCTGCGGTGTCCGCGCCGGGGGACGGCCGGCTCATACCCGCAGCTCCGCCTCGAGTCCGGTGCCGCGCACCGCGTTCCAGATCGCCCATGCGGCGCGCAGAACGAGCGCGGCCATCAGCAGCACGAAGGGCAAAAAGACCCACATGAAAGGCACATCGAGCACCGGCGTACCCTCGCGCCGCATGAAATGCACATAGTCCCAGCTCGCTGGCAGCGCGGCCAGCGCCAGGCCGCCAATCATCAGGTTGCCGGCTATTTGCATCGCCTGGCGGGTGCTCCGGTTGACGCTGTTCCACAGCAGGTCGAACGCCACATGCTCTCGCTCCGGGACCATTGCGGCGGCGGCCCACAGGATGACCCATACATACAGGATGACGGCCGCCTCGTCGGTCCATGCCAGCGGCTTGTTGAAGCCGAAACGCGCCGCGATCTGGATCACGAAGACGGCGAACAGCGACAGAAACAGCGCGCCGCCAAGCGCATTGGCGGCGCCCCTGAACCAGCGCGCGAGCCTCACTTGACGGCGTTGATGCGATCAACCAGTCCCTTGGGCCAGACCTTGGCGTATTCCGAGTTCTGGTAGGCCGCCTGCACCGTTTTGCGAAAAGCCTCCACATCTGGGGTGCTGACCTGCAGCCCTTCTTTTTTGAAGAAGTCGACCAGTTGCGCCTCTTCCTTGATGCGGTTCTCGTTGTTGTAGGCGACGGCAGCCTGCGCGGCCGCGCTGAGCTTCTGCTTCTGGGCGGCGCTCATCGCGTTCCAACTCTTGCTCGCGATGGCGATGAAGATGCCGTCGGTCAGGTGGCTGGTCATGACGATCTGTTTGGTGACCTCGTAGAACTTGGCTGCGCGCACCGATGGAAGCGGGTTGTCCTGGCCGTCGATGGTGCCGGTCTTCAGGCCCAGGTAGACCTCGCCAAAGGCCAGCGGCGTGGGCGTGGCGCCGAGCGCCTCGCCCAGGAACAGCCATTCCTTGGAGCCGGGCATGCGCAGCTTGACCCCCTTGAGGTCGGCCGGCGTCTTCACATTGCGAACTTCGCGCAGGTTCACCTGGCGGCTGCCGAGGTAGCCGATGGCCAAGATCTGCACATCCATTTTCTCGGCCACCGCTTTGTACATCTCGGCGCCGATCGGGCCGTTGAACACTTTCTGCTGGTGGTCTGGGTCGCGGATCAGGTAGCCCGCGGTGTAGATCGAGTACTCGGGCAGCATTTTTGCGATGTCCTGCGCCGAGATGGCGGCGAGCTCCAGGTTGCCGCGTGCCATCGCGGCAGGCTCGGTTCCCTGCTTGAACAGCGATGCGTTGAGGTTGATCTGCACCTCGAACTCGCCGGGCGCGCTCTTATCCAGCGTGTCCTTGAAGACGGTCCACATCTTGCCGTGCCAGTCGTCGGGAACCGCCGGCGTCGAGATGCGCAGCATGGTTTTGCTTTGCGCAAAACTGGGCAGCGCCGCTGCGCCGACTGCGGCTGCGGCGCCGAGGACGGCGCGCCGGCTGACGCGGCGCTGGGAAGAGGGGTTGGAAGCGGTCATCGGGTTGTCTCCTGAAAAAATCAAACGAGGGAAAGCAGTGAACCTATCGCACGATACCCTGCGCGGACGCTTTGCGCCTCGGCGGCATCCAGGGGGCACAGCGGCGCGCGGACATGGAGCCAGGCGTCGTCGCCGGTCTGCTCGGCCAGCATGGTCTTGTAGACGCAGACGAACTGCATGTTTGGCATCACGCTGAGCAGCGCTAGCAGTTCGCGCACCAGGCGCTCATCGTCGGGCGCAACCGCGTTGGGCGCGGCGACGATGCGCCGTAGCAGGCCCGGCGCAATATTCGCCAGTCCATTGATAGACCCGGAGCCGCCGGCGCGCATGGTGGCGGCGACATGCTGCTCGGCGCCGACCAGTATCGACAGCGAGGGGAAGGCCCTGGCCAGAGCCAGTCCGTGTTCCAGGTCTCCGCTGCTGTCCTTCACGCCGATCACTTGCCCGGGGTGGCGCTGCGCCAGCGTGGCGATACTGGCGTGGCTGAATGGCACGCTGCTCAGACCGGGTATGTGGTACAGCAACAGCTTGAGTTGCGCGTCGTCGATGCCGCGCACCACCTGCGACACCGCCTCGACAATGCCGGCGTCGCGCGGCTGGCGGAAATAAAAGGGCGGCATGTAGAGCTGGCGGTGGCAGCCCAGTTGCGCTGCGTGGCGTCCGATCGCGATCGCATCGGGCAGGGCGCTTGCGCTGGTGACGACGACCGTCTGCTGGGGCCCAACGCCGCTGGCGAGCAGGGCCTCAAGCAGGGCTTTGCGCTCGGCCACGCTGAATGCCGGCCCTTCGCCGGTGGTGCCGAATAGCGTGACGCCGTCGCAGCCGGCGGCGAGCATGCGCTTGGCATGCGCGATGGCGCGCGCGCTGTCGACCCGCGCGTCTGCCGTGACGGGTATGAGCAAAGCCGGCCAAAGGCCGTGGATGTCCTGGTTCAAGTGCTTGTCCTTCGGGTGTTGCTGCGTGGTTGGGCGGCGGGAATTGGGGCTTGCGCCGCGGCGCAGGGCGCGAGGGCCGGCGCGTCGAGCACCCGGTCGCGCGCGCTGCGAATATGGGTCGCCAGCAGCTCGGCCGCGCGCGCTGCATCGCGCAGGCGCAGCGCAGCGATGAAGTCCAGATGCTCGTGCATGGCCGGTATCAGCCGTGCTTGCGTGATGACGCTCGGCTCGAGCCTGATCAGGCGTACGCGCAGGCTGTTGACGCGGTAGATCTCGGAGACGATCTCGTTGCCCAAGGCGTCGACCATGCGGTCGTGCAGGCCCCAGTCGAGCGCCTGCGCGTCGTCGAGCAACTGCGCGTCGGCGCGCGCGGCGCTGGCGCGGCGCAGGATGTCGCGGTGGCTGGCCTCGATAGCGTCGAGTTCGTCCTGACCGGCGCTGAGCGCGAAATGCACGATCGCCTCGTGTTCGATCATGGCGCGGACCTGGAACGCGTTGCGGATCAGCTGGAGGTCCACATGCGCTATCTGCAGCCCGCGCTTCGGAACCGTCCTGACCAGCCCGCCCGCCTCCAGGCGCGGGATCATTTCGCGTACCGCGCCCAGCGGCATGTCGAGCAGCGCCATCAACGCACGCTGCGAAACAAACTGCCCGCTGCGGATGCCCCCGCTGAGGATCTGCTGCGTGAAGCCCTGGTAGGCGCGCGCGCGCTGCGTGGTCCCGGCATGCTGCGTCGCGTCTGCGGTGTACATCATGGCCGCACCACGCCCTTCTTGAGCAGGATGTTGCCGTAGCCGCGCGTTTCGCCGGTGGCGACGATGGCGAAGGCGCTGCCGGCGCGCTCGTAGAAGGCAAAACGCTCTAGCGCAGTCGCCGCGCCGCAGCCGTAGCGCTGGAGCACCGCGTTGAATTCGGCAACGGCCGGCGGTATGGCATCGGGGTCGCCGACGACCTGCATCGTGAAGGCGGCCTGCGCGACAAAGTCGTCTAGCGGCAGCACACTGAGCACCGCGTCGAGCACGGCCTGTGCGCTGCTGCCGGGCAGGCGCAGCAGCCGCCTGGCTTGGGCCGCTGAGGGAAAGTTGGCGTCGGCCAGAACGATCTCGTCACCATGGCCCATGCTCGCGAGCAGGTGCAGCAGATCGGGCGACAGCAGCGGGGAGATGCCTTTGAGCACGCGCGGGCAGCCTCAGTCGCGGGCGGCTGCACCAATGGCAATGGGGTGACGCGCTGACATGTTAGAGATGCTAACATGGAGCGGACCATGATATTTACCCCCTGCAGCAACGGCCTGGCGCTGGGCTTGGGCGGCGCGCCGTTGGGCAATCTGTTCACGCCGATCGGCGAGGCGCAGGCGCAGGCGGTGCTTGCGCAGGCGATCGCCGGCGGCTGCCGCAGCTTCGACACGGCGCCGCACTATGGCAATGGCTTGAGCGAGCTGCGTTTCGGACTGGCACTGCGGGCGCTCGACCGCGACGCCTTTGTGTTGTCGACCAAGGTCGGGCGCCTGCTGCATCCCGAAGCCGGCGCGCCGCGCTCGCAAAACGGTTATGTCGACGCGTTGGCGTTTGTGCAGCGGTGGGATTATTCGGCCGCCGGCGTGCGGCGCAGCGTCGAGGACAGCCTGCAGCGGCTCGGCCTGGCCCGACTGGACATCGCCTACGTGCACGACTGCGACGCGCTGACGCACGGCACGGCCTATCCGCAGGTGCTGCGCCAGGTGCTGGGCGAGGCGCTTCCCGAACTGCGGCGCATGCAGCGCGAGGGCTTGCTGCGCCATGTGGGTCTGGGCGTGAACGACGTCCGGGTCTGCCTGGACGTGTTGCAGCAGACCGAACTCGACTGCCTGCTGCTGGCCGGTCGCCACACCCTGATCGACCATTCGGCGTTGCCGGAATTGCTGCCGCTGTGCCTGCGACGCGGCGTGCGCATCGCGCTGGGCGGCGTCTTCAACTCGGGAATCCTCGCGACCGGCGTTCGCCAGCCGGGTGCGCTGCGCTTTGACTATGCCCATGCGACGCAGGAGCGGGTCGAGCGGGTCGCCAGGGTGGAGTTGCTGTGCGAGCGCTTCGCCGTTGGGCTGCGCGCCGCAGCGCTGCAGTTCCCGCTGGCGCATCCGGCGGTCGAGGTGGTGATGCTCGGCGCGCAGGATCCGGCACACTGGATCGACGCAGTGGCGATGCTGCGCCAACCCATCCCCGAGGACTTCTGGGACGCTCTGCGCGCGCAGGGGCTGCTGCCCGAGGCGGCGCTTGCTGCGGGCCCATGATGATCGACGCGCACTTTCATATCTGGCAACTCGCGCGAGCCGATTACGGCTGGCTCACGCCGGAAACCGGCAGCATTTACCGCGACATCGGTCTCGCTGATTGGCGCGCGCTGAGCGCCCCGTGCGGCGTCAGCGCCGGGGTTCTCGTGCAGGCGGCGCCGACCGAGGCGGAGACTATTTTTTTGCTGCAGCAGGCGGCGCACGCCGGCGATGTGTGCGCAGTCGTCGGCTGGACCGACCTGCTGGCCGCCGACGCGCCGCAGCGCATCGGCGCGCTGGCGCGGCACCCGAAGCTGCGCGCCCTGCGCCCGATGCTGCAGGACATTGCCGACCCCGATTGGATCTTGCAGGACGCGCTGCAACCCGCCCTGCACGCCATGCTGGCGTGCGATCTGACTTTTGACGCGCTGGTCAAGCCGGCGCACCTGGCGCGTGTTGCCGAACTCGCGCGGCGCTATCCCGGGCTGCGCATCGTAGTTGACCACGCTGCCAAACCCGACATCAGCAGCAGCCAGTGGCAGGGTTGGGCCAAGGAGCTCGCGCACCTGGCGCGTGCGCCGCAGGTCTGGTGCAAGCTGTCGGGGCTGTGGACCGAGGCGCCCCAGGGCTGCGCCGTCGAGGTGCTGCTCCCTTATGCGCGCCATGTGCTGGACTGTTTTGGCGCCCAGCGCACGCTGTGGGGCAGCGACTGGCCGGTGCTGGAACTGGCGGGTGCCTATGCATCCTGGCATCGGCTGGCGCGCCAACTGGTGCTGGAGATGCTCGGGCCGCAGGGCCCGCGCGGCGTGTTCGGCGCCGCCGCCCGCGCGGCGTACCGCCTGTAGCAGGGGTCTGCGGCGTCGCCGCAGACTTGGTATTACATCCGTATCGCATCCAACAAAAGATGCGGCCATGAATGTTCCGCTGCCCAGAGAAGTCCGAACCGGCGTCTTGGACGACGCGCAGGCGCGGCCAACGGCTTAGAGGCGTTGTAGCTGACTTTGCGCGCATACGGCATCGGCGAGGGTTGAGGAAGCGATCACGCCGCGCCCCCGCGCGATCATGCCGGTGCCCCTCTACGGCCAGTTGGCCAATAGGGCACCGATTCTCGAGTTGGCACGGCGGCATGGATTGCGCGGCATCGAGGACGTTGCCCAAGTACATGGTGCCCCCCTGTCAGGGGCAAGAAGTATCGGGTGCTTGCCCAGCGCGCTCAAGGCAAGCGGGCCCCGCAAGCAGGGAGAGTGGCGCCTTACTCGGGAGGTGAAAGGCGACGGCTGGCGGTCGTCGGTAAACGGTGCCCCTTTGCGTTTGCGGGCGCGCCGTCAGGCCGCTTCGAAGGTGCCGGCGAACATCGCCGCCAAGTGAGCCTCACCACGCTCCAGCACGAAGTAGCGCAAGGCCTCGGCCGCCGGCGACAACAGCTTGTTGGAGGTGTTGACCACATGCCAGCGTCGCATCAGCGGCAAGCCCTCGACCGGCGGCGCGGCGATCAGGCCGTTGCGCCATTCGAGGCCTATGGTGTGCAGCGAAATCAGGCTCACCCCCATGCCGGCCATCACCGCCTGCTTGATCGCCTCGGTGCTGTTCATCTCCATGACGAAAACCGGGCGAAGCCGGAAGCGGTCGAGAAACTCCTCCAGCGCGGCGCGGGTACCCGAGCCGGGCTCGCGAACGATGAAGGCCTCGCGCGCCAAGGCATCGGCGCGCACATGCTCGGCCGCCGCGAACGGGTGGCCTGACGCGGTGACCAGCACATGCGGGTGCATCGCGAAGGGCTCGGCCCGGTGCGGCGAATCCTTGGGCGGCCGGCCCATGATCGACAGGTCCACCTCGTTGGCCTGCATCATCGCCACCAGCTGCTCGCGCCCGCCCAGGCGCAGCCTCACCTCGACCGCCGGATGCTCGGTGTGGAACTGGGCCAGCAACTGGGGCAGGAAGTACTTGGCCGAGCTGACCATGCCTACCGTCAGCAGGCCGGATTCGACACGCTTGAAGCGTGCCATCGCGTCGTCGGCTTCCTTCAGCGTGCCCAGCAGGCGGCGCGCATAGACCAGGAAATACTCGCCCGCGGTCGATAGCGACAGCCGCCGTGCGGCGCGGTCGAACAGTGGCAAGCCGACTTGGCGCTCGACTTCCTTGATCTGCATCGACACCGCCGGCGGCGTCAGGTGCAGGGCCTCGGCGGCGCGCTGCACGCTGCCCAGCCGCGCCACTTCGGCAAACACACGCAACTGGCGGAAGGTGACGTTCATCGCTGGACTGGGCTCGAAGCCGTATGAGATAAGGAAAAGCTTAAGTCAAAGCCAATAATGTCTAACTTTACCTTATTCTAGAAGGACCTTAGAGTTCACCCACGCCGCAGTTCACACCCCCAGCCGCAGGCCCCCCAGGCCGACCAAGGAGACCCCTTTGAACCATCCGCAAGAAGCCGCCGTCCTCGCGACCCTGGCCAGCGCCCAAGCCGACGGGCCCATTCTGGACAAGAAGCAGCGCTACAGCGCCGGGGTGCTCAAGTACCGCCAGATGGGCTACTGGGACGGCGACTATGTTCCCAAGGACACCGACACGCTGTGCCTGTTTCGCATCACGCCGCAGGACGGGGTCGATCCGGTCGAGGCGGCGGCGGCGGTGGCTGGCGAATCGAGCACCGCGACTTGGACGGTGGTGTGGACCGACCGCCTGACGGCCTGCGACAGCTACCGCGCCAAGGCCTACAAGGTCGAGCCGGTACCGGGCATCCCCGGCCAGTATTTCGCCTGGGTGGCCTACGACATCATCCTGTTCGAGGAAGGCTCGATCGCCAACATCACAGCCAGCCTGATCGGCAATGTGTTCTCGTTCAAGCCGTTGAAGGCGGCGCGGCTGGAAGACATCCGGATGCCGGTGGCGCTGGTCAAGACCTTCAAGGGCCCGCCCACCGGGCTGATTGTCGAGCGCGAGCGGCTCGACAAGTTCGGTCGCCCGCTGCTGGGCGCCACCACCAAGCCCAAGCTGGGGCTGAGCGGGCGCAACTACGGCCGGGTGATCTACGAGGGCCTGAAGGGCGGGCTGGACTTCATGAAGGACGACGAGAACATCAACTCGCAGCCCTTCATGCACTGGCGTGACCGCTTCCTCTACGTGATGGACGCGGTCAACAAGGCGAGTGCGGCCACCGGCGAGGTCAAGGGCAGTTACCTGAACGTCACCGGCGCGACGATGGAAGACATCTACGAGCGCGCCGAGTTCGCCAAGGAACTGGGCTCGGTGGTGATCATGCTCGACCTGGTGATAGGCTGGTCGGCGATCCAGAGCATGGCCAACTGGGCGCGCAAGAACGACATGATCGTGCACATGCACCGCGCCGGCCACGGCACTTACACCCGGCAGAAGAACCATGGCGTGAGCTTCCGGGTGATGGCCAAGTGGTTGCGCCTGGCCGGTGTCGACCACCTGCACACCGGCACGGCGGTGGGCAAGCTCGAAGGCGATCCGATGACGGTGCAGGGCTACTACAAGGTCTGCCGCGACAGCTACACCCGACAAGACCTGCCGCGCGGCCTGTTCTTCGACCAGGACTGGTGCGACATGCGCAAGGTGATGCCAGTGGCCTCGGGCGGTATCCATGCGGGCCAGATGCACCAGCTGATCGGCTTGTTCGGCGACGACGTGATCCTGCAGTTCGGTGGCGGCACGATAGGCCACCCGGCCGGCATCCAGGCCGGCGCGGTGGCGAACCGGGTGGCGCTGGAGGTGATGGTCAAGGCGCGCAACGAGGGCCGCGACATCCTCGTCGAAGGGCCGGAGATCCTGCGCGCCGCGGCCCGCTTCTGCACCCCGCTGCAGCAAGCACTCGACACCTGGGGCGACATCAGCTTCAACTACGCCTCCACCGACACCAGCGACTACGCTGTCACGCCCTCGGTTGCCTGAAGGACAAACACACCATGATGACCAACCCCACCGGCCGTATCACCCAGGGCCAGTTCAGCTTCCTGCCCGACCTGAGCGACGCCGAAATCGCGCTGCAGATCGCCTACGGCTTGGCCAAGGGCTATGCCTGGAGCATCGAGTACACCGACGATCCGCACCCGCGCAACACTTATTGGGAGATGTTCGGCATGCCGATGTTCGATCTCACCGATGCCGCGGGCGTGATGCTCGAACTCGCCAACTGCCGCGCCACCTTCCCCCACCACTACATCCGGCTGATGGCCTTCGACTCGACCCGCAACATCGAGAGCATTGCGATGAGCTTCATCGTCAACCGGCCGCCGAATGAACCCGGCTTCCGTCTGGTGCGCCAGGAGATGGCTGGCCGCACGATGCGCTACACGGTGCACAGCTACGCCACCAACAAGCCCGAGGGCGAAAGGTATTGACGCCCATTCCGTAGCGTCTTCGGTCCGGCAAAGCCGGATCCGCGGCGCCCGCTTGGCAACCTGACCCCGGACCTGCAGCCCGACCATGGCAAATCCCACTTACTCGATCCCCGGTACGGCGATCGCCCCGGCGGCGGCGGCGCCAGCGTTGGCGCCCATGGCCGCGCCCACCACCGTGGGCGAGGTGCTGGCGCAGAGCCAGGTGATGGCGGTGATCGACGAACTCGACCGCGACCTGGTCGGGCTGGTGCCGGTCAAGGCCAGGATCCGCGACATCGCCGCGCTGCTGGTGATCGCCAAACTGCGCGAGCAGTTCGGCATGGCCGCGGCCATGCCCTCGCTGCACATGTGCTTCTCGGGCAACCCGGGCACCGGCAAGACCACGGTGGCGCTGCGCATGGCGCAGATCCTGCACCGGCTGGGCTATGTGCGCAAAGGCCATGTCGTCAGCGTGACGCGTGATGACCTGGTCGGCCAGTACATCGGCCACACCGCGCCCAAGACCAAGGAGGTGCTGAAGAAGGCGATGGGCGGCGTGCTGTTCATCGACGAGGCCTATTACCTCTACCGGCCCGAGAACGAGCGCGACTATGGCCAGGAGGCGATAGAGATCCTGCTGCAGGTGATGGAAAACCAGCGCGACGACCTGGTGGTGATCCTCGCCGGTTACAAAGACAGGATGGACACCTTCTTTCAATCGAATCCGGGCATGAGCTCGCGCATCGCCCACCATCTGGACTTCCCGGACTACAGCGCGCCCGAGTTGCTGCAGATCGCCGATCGGATGCTGGGCGACGGCAGCTACCGCTTCGGCGACGGCGCGCGTGAGGTCTTCGACCAGTACCTGCGGCGCCGCGTCGCCCAGCCGCATTTCGCCAACGCCCGCAGCGTGCGCAACGCGCTGGACCGGATGCGGCTGCGTCAGGCGTCGCGGCTGTTTGCCGACCGAGACCGGCCGCTGACCCGCGACGACCTCAGCACGATAGAGACCAGTGACATCCTCCTCAGCCGGGTCTTCGACATGCCCGCTGCCAATCCTCAACCGCCTTCAGCCTGAATCGAGAGTCCTGCCATGCACCTCGGACGCACCACGCTTTCCAAGTTCCTGATTCAGCAACTCGCCGGCGTCGGCGACCAGGGCAAGCTCGCCGCCTTGCTGGTCGATGTGGCCGCCGCCGTGAAGGCGATATCGGCGATGACGGCCAAGGGCGCGCTCGGCGGATTCCTGGGCGCGATAGACCAGACCAACCTGCAGGGCGCGCAGCAGCAGAAGCTCGACGTGCGGGCCAATGATGCGATGGTCGCTGCCACCGAATGGGGCGGGCTGGTGGCCGGCTTGGCCAGCAAGGAGCGCGACGAGCCTTACCTGATCCCGGAAGGCTTTGCCCGCGGGCCCTACCTGCTGGTGTTCGACCCGCTGGACGGCGCGTCCAATACCGACGTCAATGTTCCGGTGGGTACCATCTTTTCGGTCCTGAGGCATGACCGCGACGAGGCCCCGGCCAGCGCCGACTACCTGCAGCCGGGAGCGTCCCAGGTGGCGGCTGGCTATGCCATATACGGCCCGGCCACCATACTGGTCCTCACCGTGGGCAAGGGCACGCACGGCTTCACGCTCGACCGCGAGATCGGTAACTTCATCCTGACCCATCCCAACTTGGTGATACCCGAAGACAGCAGCGAGTTCGCGATCAACACCAGCAACGTGCGTTTCTGGGAGCGGCCGGTGCACCGCTACGTCACCGAATGCCAGGCCGGCCAGGCCGGTGAGCGCGGCCGCGACTTCAACATGCGCTGGATCGCCAGCATGGTGGCCGAGGTGCACCACATCCTGATGCGCGGCGGCGTCTTCATGTGCCCGCGCGACGCCAAGGACCCGTCAAAGCCCGGCCGCCTGCGGCTGATGCACCAGGCCAACCCGATCGCCTGGCTGATCGAGCAGGCCGGCGGCTGCGCCAGCACGGGCCGGCACCGGCTGCTCGAGATGCAGCCCAGCGCGCTGTACCAGCGCGTGCCGGTGATCCTGGGCAGCAAGAACGAGGTGCTGCGCATCGAGCGCTACCACCGCGAGGCCGACAGCGGCACCGACAAGCCCTATGTTTCGCCGCTGTTCAACGAGCGCTCGCTGTTCCGCGCCCAAGAGCTGGCCTGACCCGATCCAAAACTTCCGGAGTACGCGACATGTCCACCCGCCATCCCGTCATCGCCGTCACCGGATCGTCGGGAGCGGGCACGACCACGGTGATGAAGAGTTTTGCCCACATCTTCCGCCGCGAAGGCATCCGCGCGCGGGTCATCGAGGGCGACTCGTTCCACCGCTTCAACCGGCTGGAGATGCGCGAGAAGGTGCGCGCCGCCGACCACGGCGAGGGGCCGGCGATCAGCCACTTCGGCCCCGAGAGCAACCTGCTCGACGACCTGGCCCGCACCTTTGCCGGCTATGGCGAATGCGGCCAGGGCCAGGTGCGGCGCTACATCCACGATGCGGGCGAAGCCAAGGAACTGGGCGGCGACCCCGGCACCTTCACCGCCTGGCAGCCGATGGGCGACAGCGACTTGTTGTTTTACGAAGGCCTGCACGGCGGCTACGTCGGGCCCGAGGCCGACGTGGCCCGCCATGTCGAACTGCTGGTGGGCGTGGTGCCGATCATCAACCTCGAGTGGATCCAGAAGCTGCACCGCGACCAGACGCTGCGCGGCTACAGCCAGGAAGCGGTGATGGAGACCATCCTGCGCCGCATGCCCGACTACGTGAACCACATCTGCCCGCAGTTCAGTCGCACCCATGTCAACTTCCAGCGCGTGCCCACGGTGGACACCAGCAACCCGTTCATCGCCAAGGACATCCCCAGCGCCGACGAGAGCATGGTGGTGATCCGTTTCGCCAAGCCGCGGGGCATCGACTTTCCGTACCTGATGTCGATGCTGCACGGTTCGATGATGACGCGGCCTAACACCATCGTGATCCCGGGCGGCAAGATGGGCCTGGCGATGCAGCTGATCCTCACGCCGATGGTCCTGCGCCTGATGGACTTGAAGCGCCGGGCCGGTTGATCACGGCTTGGCCCATCGACAATGCGGCCGGCTGTTGCCTCTGTTCTCCCGTCCCCGCCAGAATTCGAGAGTTCCGTCATGCCTCTGCCCAGCCCCCGACAAGCCGCCGTCATCGCGCCCAGTATCCTCTCGGCCAACTTCGCCCGGCTCGGCGACGACATCGCCCGCGTCGTGGCGGCCGGCGCCGACTGGATCCATTTCGACGTGATGGACAACCACTATGTGCCCAACCTGACTTTCGGGCCCATGGTCTGCGAGGCGCTCAAGCCCTACGCCGGGGTGGCGATGATGGACGTGCACCTGATGGTCGAGCCGGTGGATGCTTTGGTGCCGGCGTTTGCCAAGGCCGGCGCCGGGCTGATTAGTTTCCACCCCGAGGCCAGCCGGCATGTCGACCGCACGCTGGCGCTGATCCACGACAATGGCTGTCAGGCCGGTTTGGTGTTCAACCCCGCCACGCCGCTGCACTGGCTAGACCATGTGCTCGACAAGCTCGATCTGGTGATGCTGATGAGCGTCAACCCGGGGTTCGGTGGCCAGAGCTTCATCCCCGCGACCCTGCCCAAACTGGCCGCGGTGCGCCAACAACTGGATGCCTACAGCGCCCGCACTGGCCGCGTGATCCGGCTGGAGGTGGACGGTGGCATCAAGCCCGACAACATCGGGGCCATCGCTGCGGCCGGGGCTGACACTTTCGTCGCCGGGTCGGCGGTGTTCGGCAGCCCGGACTGGGCCGCCACCATCGCCGCGCTACGCGCCGGGGCCGACGCGGCATCGCCGACCGTGGCCTGACCACGGGGCGGCCACCATGCTGCGGGCCTTGATCTGGGATGTCGACGGCACCCTGGCCGAGACCGAAGAGCAGGGCCACCGCAGCGCCTTCAACCAGGCATTTGCCGAGCAAGGCCAGCCCTGGCACTGGGACGAGGCGCGCTACGGCGGGTTGCTGGCGATCACCGGCGGCAAGGAGCGCTTGCTGCACGCCTGGCAGCAGACTGACCCGGTGGCCGCGGCTGCGCCCGAGGCGGCGCAACAGGTTGCCCACTTGCATGCGCGCAAGACCGCGATCTACCTGGAACGGGTGAAAAACGGCGCGGTGGTGCTGCGGCCCGGCGTGGGCCGCCTGCTGAGACAGGCCCGCCAGCAAGACGTGCTGCTGGCGATCGCCACCACCACCACGCCTGCCAATGTGCGGGGCTTGCTGACCGCCACGCTTGGGGCCTCGAGCTTGTCCTGGTTTGCCTGCATCGCCGCCGGCGACCAGGTGGCGCGCAAGAAACCTTCGCCCGATGTCTACCAGCGGGTGTTGCAGACGCTCGGCCTGCCTGCCGACGACTGTCTGGCGATAGAGGATTCGGCGGTCGGTGCCGAATCGGCCCGCGCCGCCGGCCTGGCTGTGCTGATCACGCGCAGCCGCTATACCCGCGCCGACGCGCTGCCGCCGGTGCTGGCCGATCTGGACGGCCTGGGCGAGCCCGGGGAGCCGGCCCGCGGGCGGGTGTTCGACCTGTCCGATGGTCAGCCTTGGCAGGGGGTGGTCGATGTCGATGGTTTGCGGCACTGGCAAAGGCTCGCATTGGCCGCCGCGGCGCGTGGCCGCTGACACTGGCCGACGCCTTCAACAGCGGCGGTGGGGTGAGTCTTGCCGACTTCGGCAGTGAGCTGCCGCGCGCCCTGGGCGCGGGGGCTGGGAGTCGACCCCGATATGGCCTCAAACCGCTGCGTGCGCCGTTTGATGCGGATTTACATGACCTGATCTCAGAGCGCTACGAGCGCACCACGACGGGGGTGACCAGTAATCTGGACTACGAGGAGTGGGATCAGGCCTTTGCGGTGAACCGTCTACTGGGCTCGGCCGCGCTAGATCGGCTGCGTCACAACGCCTATTGCCTGGAGCTCGATGGTCAGCCCTACCGGGCACCGCAGTTGTTGCCAAAATCAGGCAAAGCCGTGACCAAAAAAGAGGCAAAATCCACCAGTGTTTAACCCCTTCGGGGTGTCGTTTTAACTACCTGTTCGTGGCGCCATTACGGCGGTCAGTGACAACACGTTGACAACCACCACGAGTGAAGGAACCACCAATGACATCAGCACGCGCCACCATACTGATTGCCACAATGCTCTGGGGCATGAGCACAGCTGTTCTAGCTCAGGACTCGGTGTTCCTCGATCAACTCGCATGGATGGAGGTCCGGGACGCCATTCGGGCCGGAAAGACCACGGTCATCATCCCGACTGGAGGGACCGAGCAGAACGGTCCGCATATGGTCCTTGGCAAGCGCAACGTGCGAGTCACACTGACGGCCGGCGAGATTGCGCGACGACTAGGAAACGCATTGATTGCGCCGACCATGGCATACGCGCCGGAAGGCAACATTGACCCGCCTTCCGGTCACATGCGATTTCCTGGAACGATTACCCTGCCGCCCGAGCACTTCGCTCAGGTGGTCGAGTTCGCTGCGCGTAGTCTCAAGGTTGCTGGCTTCACTGACATCTTGCTGATTGGCGACAGCGGACCAAACCAAGCTCCACAAAAGCAGGTCGCCGAGATGCTCAATCGGGAGTGGGCGACCACACCCACCCGTGTGCATCATCTCGACAAGTACTACAGCGGTACCGGGTTTGATGCGTGGCTAGAGATGACACAGGGTCTCGGAGATATTGTTTCAACGCCCTGTCCGTGGCTCCAATACGCCGACTATGAAATGGATCCGATATGGCGATCACAAGATGGATCCATTACGCCGGTCACAGAATGGAGCCTATACGGCGATCATGGAATGGATCCTATACGCCGGTCGGTGACACCCGCTTAGCTCGAACGTTAGGCGGCGAAAACAGGCACCGCGCTACACTGCCGCATGCCAGAAATCAGTCGCTTCCTGGGAATCGTGATCGCGATGTACTAACGCGACCATGCGCCGCCACACTTCCACGCCCTGTACGGCGATTACGAAGCAGTACAGGGGAGGTCAATGGCACCTTCCCCGAGCGTGCATTGGCACACGTGCAGGAGTGGCGTACGCTTCACAGGGAAGAATTGTTGAACACTTGGACGCTAGCTCGCGCAAGCAAGCCGCTGCCAAGAATCGAACCACTGGAGTAGTCCCATGCTTCCTCGCATCACTGACGCAAGGTACGTCGAGAACCACACCATTTGGCTTCGCTTCGCCGACGGCACAGAGGGCGAAGTTGACCTCAAGCAAGAACTACATGGCGAAGTCTTCGAGCCTTTGAAGGACCAAGAGTACTTCAAGGCATTCATGCTGCATCCCGAGCTACGGACGGTCGTCTGGCCCAACGGTGCCGACTTTGCACCTGAGTTCCTGCGTGCAGCACTGCGCGTCGCCGCCTAACCCCTCGCTCAAGCGGAGCGCCAACGGCAGGCCACCAAGCCCGGACCGGTGGTACGCGGTACATTTTCACCGGCCCGGGCTTGGTGGCCTGCCGCTGTCGCCCGCTTAGCTCGAACGTTAGGCCTCAGAAATTCGGTCCGCAACGCGTCAAGCGCTAAACTTGTCTCCCTGGAGGTGCGTATGGACTCTGAACTCGTCAAGCGAGACCCTGAAATCATGAGTGGAGCGCTGTGCTTCTCGGGCACGCGCGTCCCCGTGAAGAACTTGTTCGACTACTTGGAGGGCTCCTCCTCGCTGGAAGAGTTCCTTGAGGACTTTCCGACTGTGTCTCGTGAGCGCGCAGTAGCTGTACTGGAAGCTGCGCGTGAGAGCTTGGCTGCAGATGCGCCTGCTGCTTGACGAGTGCGTGCCCGCACGCTTGAGGAAGGCACTTCCATCGCACCAGGTATCCACGGTTCCGCAGGAAGGCTGGTCCGGCGTCAAGAATGGGAAGCTGTTGGCGCTCGCAGCCGCGAGATTCGATGCCTTCATAACAGTCGACAAGAATCTTCCGTATCAGCAGAACACATCAACTCTGCCAGTTTCGGTCTTCGTGCTCGACGCGCTTTCAAATGAGTTGCCATACCTGCTGCCTCTTGTTCCGAAACTTGAGGCCGCGTTGTCGAGCCAAAAGCAAGGCAGCTATGTTCTGTTGCGCACTGAGGCCTAACCCCTCGCTCAAGCGGGCGCCAACGGCAGGCCACCAAGCCCGGGCTGATGGTACTCCGTACATTTTCACCGGCCCGGGCCTGGCGTCCTGCCGCTGTCGCCCGCTTAACTCGAACGTTAGTGGCACAAAGTGAAAAGCCGCGTTCAGCGGGGTGCCCCTTTGCGAGGAGTGTCGATGCCAGGAAGTGTCAGTGTATTTCCGTTTCGGCTTGCTGCGCGCGTAGCCGCCCCCAGCAGAACATGGCATGTGTCGTTTTTTCTTCCATCAGCGCTATTTGCAGATAAGGCCTCATGACGGCCGGATTGCGGCGCAGTAGTTCTAGGGCCGCAGTCTGCCAACTCATGCGCAGATGATGCAGATGGACGCAGATACTGAACTGCGGGGTGTGCAAGACCTGGCCCCAGCCTTCCGTTCCGCGGCAAGTCTCGACTCCCATTGTTTTTCAGAGCTGATCCAGCGGGCTGCGCACGGCACCAACGCCGAGATTCAGCACATGGGTGTAGATCATCGTGGTGGCTACATCGGCGTGCCCCAGCAGATCTTGCACCGTGCGGATGTCGCAGCCGCATTGAAGCAAGTGCGTCGCAAAGCAGTGGCGCAAGGTGTGCGGTGTCGCCGGTTTCGTAATGCCTGCTGTCAGCACTGCTTTCTTGAAGGCCCGCTGAAACGTCTGGTCGTACGCGTGATGCCGACGCACCACGCCGCTGCGTGGATCGGTCGAATGCGCTGCCTGCGGAAACACCCAGAACCACGCCCATGACGACCCCGCGCGCGGGTACTTACGCTGCAGTGCATGCGGCATCTCGACGCCGCCGAGCCCGTCGGTTTGGTCGCCCTGCCAAATGTCGTGGGCACGCGCCAGCTGGCCTTTCAGCCCCGGCACCAACACTTGGGGCAGCATCACGACCCGGTCTTTCCCGCCCTTGGCCTCGCGTACGAGAATGGCGTTGTGGGCAAAGTCCACATCTTTTACTCTCAGTTGCAGACCTTCGGCCAAACGTAAACCCGTGCCGTAAAGTAGTTGTGCGAACAGCAGCTGTTCACCGTCCAGGTGGCGGAACACGGCGGCCACTTCGTCCCGGCTCAGCACGACGGGCAAGCGCCGTTTGACCCGAGGGCGGCCGATTTCGTGCATCCATGGCAGGTTCATGCCCAGCACCTTGGTGTACAAAAAAAGCAGCGCCGACAAAGCTTGCTTGTGCGTCGCGGGCGCAACTTGCCGTTCGCTCGCCAACCATGTTAAAAAAGCCTCGACTTCCGCGCCGCCCAGGTCCTTCGGGTGCTGCTTGCCATGAAAGAGAATGAACGCCTTGCACCAATGAACATAGGCATGCTCGGTGCTCATACTGTAGTGCAAATATCGAATCTGCTCACGCAATTGATCTAGCAGTCGAGGCGCTTGACGTGGCGGTATAGTATTCGGCGGTGGAGGTGGCGCCTGCCGCTTTGTGATGACGGTGTAAGCGGCTTGACCGGCGTTCAAAAAGCTCGACATGATCGCCTCCAGGTACTGGTTACCCTCAATTCCGGCCAGCCTCATCGAATGCTGCTTTTGCAGATTGGATATGACTGTATGAAAAATCAGTGTACAGGTATGAAAGCCAATGTTCAAGCGGCCTTGCAGCCTGCCGGGTGCGCGGAGTTATGGAGACTGGTCGCCGACAAAAACGGCAAAACAGTCGCCAGATATCAATAGTTAGACCTCATCAATACCATCATCCCCGGCCCGAGCCATGAAACTACACAGATCTATCACTGAGCCGATCCGAGAGATTTCCAAGTGGGAGGAACGATGGAATGCCGCAGACCAGGGACTGATCGCCTGTTGGGAGCGCGGCCGCGAGAAGCGTCTTGAAGACCCCGCACTTGCCGCGCAAGCGCTCGACGGGCAGCTAGTCGTACTGCCTTGGAAGGGCGGTGTCGAGAAAGCAATAAAGAAGAAGCAGAAGTTCGGAACTCTCTACTACCTTGCCATGTGGCAAGGTCTACGCGGAGAAGACTTGAACATTGATCCAGCCGAGGAATTCGTCTTGTGCTGCACTGCCACTGGAATGGCTGTGGTCTTCACGAACGATATGACAAAGTACGCTGAAGCGTAGAGCAAGAGGAGTTCGAGCGAATGGAATTCGTGGCCATCGATGTCGAAACTGCCAACCCGGACATGGGATCAATCTGCCAGATCGGGCTTGCAAAGTTTGTCGATGGTCATCTCGCCGAAGAATGGTCCACGCTGGTAGACCCCGAGGACTACTTCGATGAAGTAAATATCTCCATTCACGGCATCGAACCGCGAATGGTCAAAGGGCAGCCGAAGCTCCCGCAGATTGCGGAACGCCTTCGCTCTACACTTGAGAATGCAGTCGCTGTCTGCCACACCCACTTTGACCGAGTCGCGCTTGGCCGGGCTTATGGCAAGTACAACCTGAGTCCGATAGCTACCTCGTGGCTTGATTCGGCGCGGGTGGTTCGCCGTACATGGAAAGACCTCGCGTGGAAGGGCTATGGCCTCGCCAACGTGTGCGACAAGATCGGATACGAGTTCCGGCATCACGATGCACTCGAAGATGCAAAGGCTGCCGGTTTTGTCCTGCTCGCTGCCTTGCGCGAGTCGCAGCAGGACATCGAGCAGTGGCGCCGCCGAGTAAACCAACCAATTGATCCCGCAAGCTCGTCCTCAGGCGCGGCAATTCAACGCGACGGAAACCCGGAAGGTGATCTCTACGGCGAAGTCCTCGTCTTCACTGGCGCGCTGGATTTGCCCAGGCACGAAGCCGCTGACCTGGCTGCTAGCGTTGGCTGCCGGGTCGCCGCCGGCGTCACAAAGAATACGACGCTGCTCGTGGTTGGTGACCAAGATATAACGAAGCTCGCCGGTCACGAAAAGAGCTCAAAGCACCGAAAGGCCGAGCAGCTTGTTGCCGAGGGCCATCGAATCCGAATTATTCGTGAATCCGATTTCAATACCATCGTACGAACTGCACGAAATGAGGTCTAACCCGCTATTCAACCGGACCTGCCTTCGGCAGGCCGGTTAATAGCAACGTTAGACCGCACCGAATACACGCCCACTTGACGTACTGTATCCAAGTGGCTACAGTAGTGGCATGTTTACCATCCGCCAAACCGAAGAGTTCGTCGCGTGGCTCGACGCCCTGAAGGACAAGCGAGCGCAGATTCGCATCGCAGCACGCCTGCGGCAGGTAGAAGCAGGAAGCCTTGGCGACTGGCAGCCGATTGAGGGTGAGGTCTCTGAGATGAGGATTCACTACGGTCCAGGGTACCGGCTCTATTTCGTCCGCCGCGGCCGAGTGATCGTTGTCATGCTCAACGCCGGTGACAAGTCCACCCAAAAGCGCGATATCCGCCACGCGTTGAAGCTGGCTACCGAACTTGGAGACGATCTATGACCAAAACCAAAGCACCGCTCAAGCTTGTGGCCTTCGATGCAGCGAGATACCTTGATGACGACGAAGCCATCGCTGAGTACGTGACTGCCGTACTGGAAGCCAATGATCCGGACTTGTTGCTCCTCGCACTGAGCGATGTGGCGCGAGCAAAGGGCATGGCGCAGGTGGCCAAGGACGCGGGTTTGGGCCGCGAGAGCCTCTACAAGGCTCTGGCTCCTGGCGCAAAGCCGCGCTTTGAAACCGTCATGAAAGTAGCACGCGCACTGGGTGTCAAGTTCACAGCCCACCCTGCCTGAACTGAGAGCGCGCTAGGTGCGGTCTAACCCCTCGCTCAAGCTGAGCCCCAACGGCGTGGCACACTGGCCATCAATCGCTGGGCCTGCGGCCCATTTTGCGCTTGCTGTCCAGCGCGCCGCGCCGTTGGGGCCAGCTTAGCTCGAACGTTAGGCAGCACAAAACGACCTCCGCAACACTCGCTGCATATTTGTAGCCCATGCGCTACACTTCGTCGATGCGAGTCGAGAAAACAGACGAGTACCGCGACTGGATTGACGGCCTGAAGGATCAGGCCGGGCGAGCGCGGATTCTGATGCGGGTCGATCGCTTGATCCACGGCAATCCAGGCTCGCATCGCAATCTGACGGAAGGCGTGTCTGAACTCAAAGTTGATGTCGGTCCGGGATACAGGGTGTACTACTCGCAGCGCGGAACCAGACTCTTGCTCTTGATCGCCGGTGGTGATAAGTCATCCCAGGGCAAGGACATCCCTATGGCGCTGGAACTCAGCCGGAACTACGTGGAGAAGTCGTCATGACCAAGTTGACAGCGAAGAAGTCTGTGAAGACGAAGTCGTCTACATACGATGTTTCGGAGCATCTGCGTACGCCCGAAGAAATGGCCGCCTATTTGGATGCATGGCTTGATGAAGCACCGGAAGACGCAGCTGGTATTGCCCGTGCTTTAGGCGATATTGCCCGAGCCAAAGGCATGTCGCAGGTAGCCAAGGACGCCGGCCTCAGCCGGGAGAGTCTCTATCGTGCGCTCAGCGCAGAAGGCAATCCAAGCTTCGCTACGGTTCTCAAGGTCGCCAAGGCACTTGGAGTAAGGCTCCACGCTCAGGCCGTGCCGAGTGGCGCCTAACCCCTCGCTCAAGCGGAGCGCCAACGGCAGGCCACCAGGCCCGGCCTGGCGGTACGCGGTACATTTTCGCCAGCCCGGGCCTGGCGTCCTGCCGTTGCCGCCCGCTTAGCTCGAACGTTAGGCGGCGCGAAGCGCCCCAGCGAGCTACGGCAGGTCCTCGTGAATGCACAGGTAGTTGCCCTCGGTGTCCTTGAACCACGCGGCCTTTTCCGAACCGAGCACACACACATGTTCCACGGTCTTAAAGCCCGGCAAGTCGTAGTCCTCGAACGCAACACCGGCCCGCTTCAGGTCGGCAACGCTGGTAGCGATGTTGTTAACCCGGAAGCTGATTGCCGTGTGCTCTGCCTTGGTTCCCTCCGGCTTCGGGAACAAAGCCAGCGTGGTTCCACCCACTGCGTACTCAAACTTACCGTCGGGCTTGAAATTGCCCGCCTTCAAACCGAGGCAGCCCTCGTAGAAGGCTCGGGCACGGGCCATGTCCTTCACTGGAAGCATGGTGGTTACTGATGCGTTGGTCAACATATGCAGTCCTTTCGCTCCGCCAGCTGCACCCGCACCAGATCAACCTCCTGAAGCATCGGCAGTCAGCCTTGCAGCATAGACCTGGAAGCGCCTTTGCGCCACCCGACCAAGCGCCGCCTAACCATTCGCTCAAGCGGAGCACCAACGGCAGGCCACCAGGCCCGGGCCGGTGGTACGCGGTACATTTTCACCGCCCCGGGCCTGGCGTCCTGCCGTCGTCGCCCGCTTAGCTCGAACGTTAGACCGCACAAACACAATTCTGCGGTGGGCTTGCATCGTATGTACAGAGTGCGTACACTCGCTGCATGCTCAAGTTCGAGTGGGACTCCAAGAAAGCGGCAGCGAACCTGCGCAAGCACGGCGTGAGTTTCGAGGACGCGCAAACAGTCTTCGCAGATGAGAACGCCAAACTCATTGATGACCCGGATCACTCCGAAGAAGAAGACAGATTTGTCCTGCTCGGCTTGAGCAGCAGTCTTAGATTGCTCGTGGTCTGTCACTGCTGCCGATCGGAAGGCAATGTCATTCGCATCATTTCTGCCCGCAAGGCTGAAGGTCACGAGCGAAACTCCTATCTATGAAGGTGCTCCATGCGCAAAGAATATGATTTCTCTGCAGCACGTAAAAATCCATACGCTGCGCAGTTGAAGAAGCCAGTAACCATTCGCCTGGACCAAGACGCAGTGACCTATTTCAAATCACTCGCAGAGGAAACAGGTATTCCTTACCAGAGCCTAATCAATCTCTATCTAAGAGATTGTGCCGCATCAAAGAAAAAAATAAATCTTGCGTGGGCGTGAGGAAAGCGTAGCAAAAGTGCGGTCTAACCCCTCGGTCGAGGCGAGAGCCTACAGCCGGCCGCGCTACATGGCATGCTTATTGTCCATTCCGCGCGGCCGTCTGATGTTGCCCCCGAAAAACGTACTCCATAGCTGATGGTCAAATTCAGACATTGGAGATTACGAAATGAGCAAACGCAAAGACGGTCAGGAACGGGGCAAATACACCGTGGAATTCAAACTGGAGGC
>Ga0214919_10003289_pt1 | contig 24591 bp, 22 predicted proteins | sample LL1503_MetaG_FD_177994 | JGI IMG/M metagenome (GOLD analysis project Ga0214919, IMG submission 177994) | Freshwater microbial communities from Lake Lanier, Atlanta, Georgia, United States - LL-1503 | ecosystem: Environmental > Aquatic > Freshwater > Lake | place: USA: Georgia | collected... | reverse complement strand
ATAGGAAAGCTCGGTAAAACAGACAGGCAAAAATGAAGCGGGACAGTACCGCGCCCAAGCGCCGCACTGTCCCTGCGAAGAATGCGCGGATTATGCCAAGAGTTGCGCGTGCATTTCCTGCACGGATATCACACCCAGATCGTCAAGATATTTCATGCCTTCAACCGCGGCCTCGGCGCCAGCTATTGTGGTGAAGGTCGTCACCCGGGCTAGGAGCGCCGAGGTGCGAATCTGGCGCGAGTCGGCAATCGCGTTGCGCCGCTCTTCCACCGTGTTGACCACCAGGGCCACTTCGTTGTTCTTGATCATGTCGACGATGTGGGGCCGCCCTTCGGTAACCTTGTTCACGGTGCGACAAGCCACGCCTGAGCTACTGATGGCCGAGGCCGTGCCTTTGGTGGCCAGCAGCTCGAAACCCATGGCGGCAAGCTTGCGCGCCACGTCCACTGCGCGCGCCTTGTCACTTTGCTTGACAGAAATAAAGACACTCCCAGAGCGCGGCAGTTTGGTGCCTGCGCCGAGCTGCGACTTCACAAAGGCCTCGCCAAAGGTCTTCCCGACGCCCATCACCTCGCCGGTAGACTTCATCTCGGGGCCCAAAATTGTGTCAACGCCCGGGAATTTGACGAAGGGGAACACGGCTTCCTTGACGCTGAAATACGGCGGCGTGACCTCTTTGGTCACGCCCTGCTGCGCCAGGGTTTGCCCGACCATGCAACGCGCCGCCACTTTGGCAAGTTGCACGCCGGTGGCCTTGCTGACAAAAGGCACGGTCCGGCTGGCGCGCGGGTTGACTTCGAGCACAAAAATCACGTCCTTGCTGTCCACGTTTTGGATGGCGAACTGCACGTTCATCAGGCCGACCACGTGCAAGGCCTCTGCCATGGCCGCTGTCTGGCGCTTGATCTCAGACACGGTTGCAGCCCCCAGGCTGTAAGGCGGCAGCGAACAGGCTGAGTCGCCGCTGTGCACGCCGGCTTGTTCGATGTGTTCCATCACGCCGCCAATCCATGTGGCGCCTTCTGCATCGCGGATGCAGTCCACGTCGCACTCGATGGCGTCGTTCAAAAAACGGTCCAGCAACACGGGGGAGTCGTGGCTGACTTTGACGGCCTCGCGCATGTAGCGTTCCAGGTCGCGCTGCTCATGCACAATTTCCATGGCGCGGCCACCGAGCACATAGCTGGGGCGCACCACCAGCGGGTAGCCCAGAGCGGCGGCCTTTTCCAGCGCTTCGGGCTCTGTGCGCGCGGTGGCGTTGGGCGGCTGGCGTAGCTCCAGCGCGTGCAGCAGCTTTTGGAAACGCTCGCGGTCTTCCGCGGCGTCAATCATGTCGGGGCTGGTGCCGATGATGGGCACGCCGTTGGCTTCCAAATCGAGTGCGAGCTTCAAAGGCGTCTGGCCGCCGTATTGCACGATCACGCCGAGCGGCTTTTCCTTATCCACGATTTCCAGCACGTCTTCGAGCGTGAGCGGCTCGAAATACAGGCGGTCCGAGGTGTCGTAGTCGGTGGAGACGGTCTCGGGGTTGCAGTTGACCATGATGGTCTCGTACCCGTCTTCGCGCATGGCCAGCGCCGCGTGCACGCAGCAGTAGTCAAACTCAATGCCTTGGCCGATGCGGTTGGGGCCGCCACCGAGCACCATGATTTTCTTGTTGTTGCTGGGAGCGGCCTCGCACTCGGCCCCTTCAGCCTCGTAGGTCGAGTACATATAGGCCGTGTGCGTCCCAAATTCGGCCGCGCAGGTGTCCACCCGCTTGTAGACCGGGCGCACGCCCAGGGCGATGCGCTTGTTGCGCACGGCGGTGTCAGTGGTTTTGAACTGGCGCGCCAGGCGGCGGTCCGAAAAACCTTTTTGCTTGAGTGCGCGCAGCGTGGGCGCGTCGATAGCGTCCAAGCTTGAGCCTGTGGCGGGCTGGGGCAGTTGTTCGATCTCCAGCTCTATCTTGACGATTTGCTCAATCTGCACCAAAAACCAGGGGTCGATCTTGGTCAGCGCAAACACCTCGTCCACGCTCATGCCCTGAGCAAAGGCGTCCCCCACGTACCAGATGCGCTCGGGGCCAGGCTCGCCCAGCTCTTTTTCCAGCACTTCGCGATCTTGGGTTTTCTCGTTCATGCCGTCCACGCCCACTTCTAGGCCGCGCAAGGCTTTCTGGAAGGACTCCTGGAAGGTGCGGCCCATGGCCATCACTTCGCCCACCGACTTCATCTGCGTAGTCAGGCGGCTGTCGGCGGCGGGGAATTTCTCGAACGCAAAACGCGGAATCTTGGTGACCACGTAGTCGATGCTGGGCTCAAAACTGGCCGGTGTGGCACCGCCCGTGATGTCGTTGCGGAGTTCGTCGAGCGTGAAGCCGACCGCCAGTTTGGCAGCGATTTTGGCAATCGGAAAGCCCGTGGCCTTAGACGCCAGCGCGCTGGAGCGCGACACGCGCGGGTTCATCTCGATGACGACCATGCGGCCATCGACCGGGTTGATGGAAAACTGCACGTTCGAGCCGCCGGTGTCCACGCCGATTTCGCGCAGCACGGCCAGGCTGGCATTGCGCAAGATTTGGTATTCCTTGTCGGTGAGCGTTTGTGCTGGAGCCACGGTGATGGAGTCGCCGGTGTGCACGCCCATGGGGTCCAGGTTTTCAATCGAGCAGACGATGATGCAGTTGTCCGCCTTGTCACGCACCACTTCCATCTCATACTCTTTCCAGCCCAGCAGCGACTCTTCAATCAGCAGTTCCTTGGTGGGCGAGGCTTCCAGGCCGCGCTTGCAAATGGTCTCAAACTCTTCGGAGTTGTAGGCGATGCCGCCGCCGGTGCCGCCCAAGGTGAAGCTGGGGCGGATGACGGTGGGGAAACCGAGGGTCTTTTGAACGGCCCAAGCCTCGTCCATGCTGTGGGCAATGCCCGAGCGGGCGGAACCCAGGCCGATCTTGGTCATCGCCTCTTTGAACTTGAGACGGTCTTCGGCTTTGTCGATGGCCTCGGGCGTAGCGCCGATCAGCTCGACCTTATATCTCTCCAACACGCCGTTGTGCCACAGATCAAGCGCGCAGTTCAGCGCAGTCTGGCCGCCCATAGTGGGCAAAATCGCATCGGGCTTTTCCTTGGCGATGATTTTTTCCACCGTCTGCCAGGTGATGGGCTCGATGTAGGTCACGTCCGCCGTGTCCGGGTCGGTCATGATGGTGGCGGGGTTGCTGTTGATCAGAATGACTTTGTAGCCCTCTTCGCGCAACGCCTTGCACGCTTGCACGCCCGAATAGTCAAACTCGCAAGCCTGGCCGATGATGATGGGACCAGCGCCGATGATCAGAATGCTTTTAATGTCGCTGCGTTTTGGCATTTTCTATGCTGCTCTTTACTTTTTTTGCGGTTCGCACACCAGGCGCGGCCACTGTGACTAAAAAATTCCCTCCGGTTTCAAGCCAGGCTGGCGTTGGCCAACTTGATCCCAAACCAGACAAATACCGCGCCCACTGCGCTCGACAAACTGGCCGACAACTTCTGGCGGGCCCGAAAACCCTGGGCCAGTCGGGCGCCCGCAAAAATCAGCACCGACAAATACAGGGCACTAAACCCCATAACGATGGCGCTCAAAATCAAAAAAGGCACGACCGGCGTTTCATAGGCCGGGTCGATGAACTGCACAAAAAACGACAGCAAAAACAAAATCGCCTTCGGGTTGAGCAAACTCACCAAGAGCGCGCGTTTGAAAGGCTGCGCCAAGTGCACCGGAATCTCTGGCCCGGCTTGCATCGGCAAATCCGCGCTGCGCCACTTCTTGACAGCCGCCAACAGCAATTGCAGGCCCACCCAGCTCAGATAAGCCGCGCCAGCGTACTTCACCACCATGAACAGCGCGGGCGTGGTACGCAGCAAACCGGCTGCGCCCAGACCCACCAGCGCCAGCAGCACCGTGTCGCCCAGAAACACGCCCAAGGCACCCTGAAAGCCAGCCTTGACGCCGCGTGCCGTGGCCACCGACAAGATAAACAGCGAATTGGGGCCCGGCAACAAGATGATGCCAAACGCCCCAATCACATAGGTCCACAGGTCGGTCACGCCGTAAAAGCTCATGCCCGCTGCTCCATCTCCCGGATAAAGCGGTCAAACAGGTAGCCAATATCGTGCGGGCCAGGCGAGGCTTCCGGGTGGCCCTGGAAGCAAAACGCCGGTTTGTCGGTGCGCTCTAGCCCTTGCAAAGTGCCGTCAAACAGGCTGATGTGGGTGGCGCGCAAGTTGGCGGGCAGGGTTTTCTCATCCACCGCAAAGCCATGGTTCTGGCTGGTGATGCTGACTCGCCCGCTTTCCAGGTCCTTTACCGGATGGTTGGCGCCGTGGTGGCCAAACTTCATTTTGAAGGTCTTGGCGCCCGAGGCCAGCGCCATGATCTGGTGGCCCAGGCAAATACCAAACACTGGGGTGCCGGACTCGATCAGCACCGTGGCCGCCTCAATCGCGTAATCACAAGGCTCGGGGTCGCCCGGGCCGTTGCTCAGGAAAATGCCGTCTGGTTGCAGCTTTTGCACCTCAGCTGCTGGCGTTTGGGCTGGCACCACTGTGACGTTGCAGCCTCGTTCGCTGAGCATGCGCAAAATGTTTTTCTTCACGCCAAAGTCGTAGGCCACGACATGAAACTTGGGCGCAGTCTGCTGGCCGTAGCCTCGTCCGAGCGTCCACTCCGATTCAGTCCAGCCGTAGCTGCGGTCCGCGCTGACCACACGGGCCAGATCCAGGCCGGCCATGGACGGCGCGGCTTTGGCTGAGGCCACGGCTTGGGCGATGAAAGCGTCGGTCACGGCTTGACCGGCCGCGAGCGCCCAGATACAGCCATTTTGTGCACCCTGCTCGCGCAATTGGCGTGTCAGCTGGCGGGTGTCTATGTTGGCAATGGCCACCGTACTGTGGGATTGCAGGTAGGCGCCAAGCGTCTGGGTACTGCGAAAGTTGGACGCCACCAGCGGCAAGTCTTTGATCACCAGACCGGCGGCATGCACCCCGTTGGACTCTACATCCTCGGGATTGGTGCCGTAATTGCCAATGTGGGGGTAGGTCAGCGTGACGATTTGCTGGCAATAGCTGGGGTCGGTCAGGATTTCCTGGTAACCGGTCATGGAGGTGTTGAAAACCACTTCACCGACGGCAGAGCCTGCTGCTCCGATGGAATTGCCAAGATAGACCGTGCCGTCTGCGAGCGCCAAGATGGCGGGGGGGGTATTACCCTGAAGAGACAAAAGCACTGGGTTCTCCGAATGGGTTACGGGTGCGCCCAAGCACGCTCAAGAGTCCATCTTGGGTGCATTTTTATCGAAGGGGATGGGGCTTTTCGAGCGCTTGGGCGGCAGGTTTATGGAAAGCCTACCATTGTAACCCAGCGACTTTTCGTCCCTTAGGCAGCGCCTACGGCGCTGGAATGCAAGCAAATCGCGGCAGCTGCGGCCACGTTGAGCGATTCTTCACCCCCAGGCTGGCCAATGCGAACATGGATCAGCGCGCGTTCCAGCAAGCTCTGGCGCACGCCCTGCCCTTCATGCCCCAGCACCCAAGCGCAAGGAAACGGCAGCTTCAGCGCCTGGATCAGCGTGCCTTGGTGCGAGCTGGTGACCACCAGCGGCACCTTGAGAAGGTCGAGGTCCGCTTCCTGAACGCCTTCCAGCATCTGCAATCCGAAATGTGCGCCCATACCCGCGCGTAGCGCTTTGGGCGACCACAGCGCCGCCGTCTCTTGCAGGGCAATCACTTGCGAAAACCCAAAGGCAGCAGCGCTGCGCAAAATGGAGCCGACGTTACCCGCGTCCTGGACGCGGTCCAGGATGACGGTGGGCACGTGCGGGTCGATGAAAGTCTGCATTGGCAAGTCCAGCACAAACCCGACCTTGGCTGGCGAATCCAAGCTGCTGATTTCGTCAAACAACGCGTCTGGCACCACCACGTTCTTGGGGGCGGCCGTGGCCAACTGCACGCTGGCCTGCGGCCAGTAGGACTGGGCAAACACCGCGATCGCCGGTTGCAGTCTGCGCACAATAGCAGCACTGCACAAGTGTTCGCCCTCCACCCAAAAACGCCCGGTCTTGCGGTAGGCGGTGTTGCCCTGGGCAAGTTTGCGCAGCTCTTTAAGCAGAGGGTTGTCGCGCGAGGCGATGGGGTGCATGGAAGTCATCGCAATAACTCGGTCACTGGCCGGAAGGTTCGCCGGTGTTCGGGGCATGGACCGTGCTGGCGCAGCGCAGCCAAATGGTCGGCGGTACCGTAGCCCTTGTGCTGGTCAAACCCATACTGCGGAAAAAGTTGGTGGTAGTCGGCGCACCAGCGGTCACGGCTGACTTTGGCCAAAATCGACGCAGCCGAAATAGCGGGTACGGTCGCGTCGCCTTTAACAATGGCCTCCGCTCGCATTTCCAACACGGGCAGGCGGTTGCCATCCACTAGCACCAGTTTAGGCGGCAGGCGCAAGCCCAGCACGGCGCGGCGCATGGCCAGCAGCGTGGCCTGCAGGATGTTGAGCGTGTCAATTTCCAGCACGCTGGCCTGGGCGATCGAGCAGCACAAGGCTTTAGCCCGGATTTCGTCAAACAAAGCTTCACGGCGCTTGGCGCTCAGTTTTTTTGAGTCCGCCAGGCCTCGGATGGGTTTGCGCTCGTCCAGGATGACGGCGCCAGCCACCACGGGACCCGCCAGCGGGCCACGACCGGCCTCATCGACCCCAGCAACCAGGCCTTCCACGCTCCACACCAAAGTGGCTTGCAAGGGCGCCGCCTGCTTAGGCACGGAGCACGCCTTCTATCGCTTCGGTAGCCAAGCGAGCGGTGTCGCGTTGCAGCAACTGGTGCAGCGCCAAAAAACGCCCCTCCAACGCCTGAAGTCTCTCGGGTTGCTGGTGTTTGGCGTGCAGCCAGTCCAGTACCCCTGCGGCCAAGGCTTGGGGGGTGGCCGCGTCTTGCAGCAACTCCGGCACCACAAATTCCTGGCACAGTATGTTGGGCAAGCCCACCCAAGCCTGCAATTTCTTGCGGCGCATGATGCGCCAAGACAGCGCCCCCATACGGTAAGCGATCACCATCGGCCGCTTGAACAAGGCCGCCTCCAAGGTGGCGGTGCCGCTGGCGATCAGGGTTACGTCGCAGGCGGCGAGCACGGTGTGCGACTGGCCGGTGACGATATGCAGGTGGGGACCCACGCCGCTACGCTGTGCCGCCGCTTCAATAGCCGCCTGCAATCCTGGCACGGCGGGCACCAAAAACTTCACGCCGGGCATGCGCATGTGAATGAGCCCCGCGGCTTCAAAAAAGCGAAGCGCCAAATGCCGCACTTCCGACTTTCGGCTGCCCGGCAATAGGGCGACGACATCGTCACCCGACGCCACCCCCAATGCCTGGCGTGCAGCAGCGCGATCAGCTTGCATGGGAATCACCTGCGCCAGCGGATGACCCACATAAGTGGCGGGGATACCGTGCTGCGCCAGCAAAGCCGGTTCGAACGGAAAAATGCAAAGCACATGGTCCACGCTGCGACGGATCACCTCCAGGCGTTCCGGCCGCCAAGCCCAGACCGAAGGGCACACAAAATGCACAGTCTTGACGCCCTGGCGGCGCAGGTTTTCCTCTAGGTGCAAGTTGAAGTCGGGCGCATCCACACCGATGAACAAACCGGGTTTGTCGCGGCTTAGGCGCGTGAGCAGCTGCTTGCGGATACCGACAATTTCTCGGTAGCGCCCCAGCACATCCCAGCCAAAACCATGCACTGACAACCTGTCGTGCGGCCACCAAACTTCAAATCCTTGCGCGGCCATGCGTGGTCCGCCGATGCCGGCAGTGCGCAGGCTGGGCCAGCGCTGGCACATCGCCTCCAGCAACAAACCTGCCAGCAGATCGCCCGAGGTTTCACCGGCAACCATCGCCACTGAAAACGCACGGTCGGTAGGAATGCGCGGTGCAGGCGTCAACGCACAATTCCGCGCTGGGGCGGGGTGTGACTCAGAAACTCCAGCATCATCGCTACATCTGGCGCGGTTTCCGGTCGGGTTTCGACGAGCGTGGCAATCTCCACCTGGGCCCGCTCCAACGTCAGATCTTCGCGGTACAGGGCTTTATGCATGGCCTTGACACCGGCAATCCGTTCGGGCGAGAAGCCGCGCCGGCGCAGACCTTCGTAGTTCATCGAGCGTGCGCCTGCGGGCTGCCCTTGGCACATCACAAACGGCGGCAGGTCAGCAAACAGCAGCGCGCACATAGCCGTCATGCTGTGCGCCCCCAAGCGCACAAACTGGTGCACCACGGTAAACCCACCCAAAATCACCCAGTCGCCCACCACCACGTGGCCTGCAAGCTGCGAATTGTTGGCAAAAATCGTGTGGTCCCCCACCTGGCAATCATGCGCCAGGTGCACATAGGCCATGATCCAGTTGTCGTTTCCCAAACGGGTAACGCCCACATCACCGGGCGAGCCGATGTTGAAAGTACAAAACTCCCGGATGGTGTTACGGTCGCCAATCACAAGTTCACAAGGCTCGCCAGCATATTTTTTGTCTTGGGGAATAGCGCCAAGGGAGTTGAACTGGAAGATACGGTTATTTCGCCCGATGGTGGTGTGGCCCTCAATCACACAATGAGCGCCAATGGTGGTGCCAGGGCCGACCTTGACATGGGGACCAATCACCGTATACGGGCCGACCGTCACCGTCGGGTCCAACTCCGCCAGCGGGTCAACAACAGCCGTGGGATGAATCGCCACCATCTCAGGCCTTGGGGTCGATGGCGCGCATGGCGCAGGTCAGTTCGGCCTCCACCGCCGTTTCGCCCGCCACGCTGGCGCGGGCCTTGAACTTGAAGATGCCCGCTTTCATGCGCAGCAATTCCACCTCCAAAATCAGTTGGTCGCCTGGCTCAACCGGGCGCTTGAAGCGCGCGCCGTCGATACCAGCGAAGTAATACACCGTCTCGTCGTTGGGCGAGGTGCCTAAGGCGTCAAACGCCAGCAGCGCCGCCGCTTGGGCGAGCGCCTCCAGCATCAGCACCCCCGGCATGACTGGGCGGTGCGGGAAATGACCCTCAAAAAACGGCTCATTCATGGTCACGTTTTTCAAGGCCTTGATGGTCTTGCCCTTGTCGAGTTCCAGCACTCGGTCCACCAGCAAAAACGGATAACGGTGGGGCAGTTGCTTGAGAATTTGGTGGATGTTCATCATGACTTGGGTTCGCTTTCTAATTTTTTGATGCGCTCGCGCAGTGTGTGTAGTTGTTTCAGTGTGGCGGCATTGCGCTCCCAGGAAGGGTTGTCATCCAAGGGGAAAAACCCCGTGTAATGGCCCGGTCTATTGATCGACTTGCTGACCACGGTCGCCGCCGAAATGTGCACGCCATCGGCAATCTGCAAGTGGCCCAACACCACCGCGCCACCGCCAATGGTGCATTGGGCGCCAATCATGGCACTCCCAGCAATGCCAGCACAACCGGCTATGGCGGTGTTGCGACCAATGCGAACGTTGTGCCCAACCTGGATCAGGTTGTCTAGCTTGACGCCGTCTTCAATCACCGTATCTTGCAAAGCGCCCCGGTCCACACAGGTGTTCGCCCCAATCTCCACGTCGTCTCCGATGCGCACCGCACCGAGCTGCTCAATTTTTTCCCAGCGGTCTCCGTCAGGCGCAAAGCCAAACCCGTCGGCGCCGATGACCACACCACTGTGCAGCAGGCAGCGCGCGCCGATTACGCAATCCTCACCCACAGTGACGCGGGCCTTAAGCTCGGTCCCAGCACCGATACAAGCGCCACGCTCAATGACGCACAAGGCACCCACGCGGGCTGTCGGATGAACGCTTGCGTCAGGATCCACAACGGCCGTAGGGTGAATGGCAACCAGACCTTTTGGCGGGCTTGCGGCACGTAATTTGGCGCGCCAGAGCTGGGTTAGGCGGGCAAAATAAAGGTAAGGCTGGTCGGTGACGATGCAATTGCCCCGGAGCATAGCGGCTTCGGCGAGGCCCGGGCCGACGATGACGCAGCCCGCCTTAGAACTCGCAAGTTGGTGCTGGTATCGGGGGTTGCTGACAAAACTGATTTGGAAAGGACCCGCCGTCTCCAGGGGCGCCAAACCGGCAATCTGCAGGTCTGCATTGCCATGCAACTGCCCGCCCAGCGCGGCGACGATGGCAGACAGGCTTAGATCAGACACACCTGCGGCACGAAGTTAGCCTATTTAGCCGCCGCCGCGTTAAGGATTTTCAGCACTTTTTCAGTAATATCGTGCTTGGCGCTGCTGTACACCACCTCTTGAATAACCAAGTCGTACTTTTCGTCTTCGGCCACTTTTTTGACCGCCTTGGTTGCCCTGTCCAGCACCTGCTGCAACTCCTCATTGCGCCGACCGTTCAAATCCTCCTGGTACTCGCGCTGCTTGCGCTGGAAGTCTCGGTTAAGTTCGGCTCCTTCTTTTTGTCGGGTCGCTCGCTGAGACTCGGTCATGGTGGGTGCATCGCGTTCGAATTTTTCACTGAACGTCTTTAGAGATGCCTGCAAATCACCCAACTCTTTGCCGCGTTTGGAGAATTCTTGCTCAAGCTTGGTCTGTGCGGCTTTGGCTATGAGCGACTCCGTAGTGATGCGCTGGGTGTTGATGTAGCCAATTTTGGAATCTTGCGCCAAGACGCTCGAACTCAGGACGGCCAGCAGCGCGGCGATGCACGCGATTTGGTAAGTGGGTTTCATTAGAAGGAAGTCCCAATTTGGAATTGAAGTGTCTGCATTTTATCCGTGTCAAACTTGGAAATCGGTTTTGCCAAGGCCAAGCGTAAGGGACCGACCGGCGAAATCCAGCTGACGCCCACGCCCACCGATGTGCGCAAATCGCCCAGCTGTATGGGCTCATCGGGGCCATACAGACCTCCAGCGTCAAAAAAACCGTACATACGCAGCGTCCTGTCATTGCCACCACCCGGCAACGGTGACAAAACCTCGGCATTGAACGTAAGCTTCTTGGCCCCACCGGTTGCAACAGCCCCTTGGTCCCGCTGGGCCCCGGTCGTTATGCTGCCTTGCTCGAATCCGCGCACTGAGCCGAGTCCACCCGAATAATAGTTTTTGAACAAGGGGTAGGTCTTGTCATTGGTTGACGCCCCCATGGATAACTCGGCATTAAGCGCCAAAGTGGTCTTTTTACTCAGCGGGAAATACTGCTGGACCTGGGTGGTGGCGCGCGCGTAGAGCAACTCGCCCCCGACACTCCACTCGCCAGTGGCACGCACGACGCGGCCTGAACTGGGTACCATCGCGCTGTCGCGGGTGTCCCGTGCCCAGCCCACGGTCAATGGCACTGCATACGTTGTGTAACCGAACTGATCCGCAAAATCGCTGTAGGCCGTGGGCAGCAATGACCCTGGAATGATGGTGGTGCTGTCAACGCCAAGCCCGAAAAACACCGTGTCGGTTTCGGTAAATGGCACACCGAATCGCACGCCCGCACCAGTGGTTTGCAATGAATAGCTGTCCAAATCCACGTAAGGCTTGGTGGTACGTTGGTACAAGTCAATGGTTCGCGATACGCCGTCGTCTGTGAAATAGGGGTCGGTGGTATTGAAAACCAGCGTGCGATTGAGCTTGCTGGTATTGAGTTCAACGCCGAGGGAATTGCCGGATCCAAACGCATTTTCCTGTTTAAAACCCAGCATGACCCCGAGACCGTCCGCACTCGATACCCCAGCACCCAAGCTCAAACTGCCCGTGGGCTTTTCTACCACGGTAATTGTCAAATCCACTTGATCGGGCAATCCCGCCACCTCTTGGGTGTCCATGGTCACTTCTTTGAAATAACCCAAGCGGTCGACACGGTTGCGTGACTGGCGGATTTTTTCTCCGTCGTACCAAGCTGCCTCGAGCTGACGGAATTCGCGGCGTATCACCTCATCGCGTGTTCGATCGTTTCCGGCCACGTTAATGCGTCGCACATACACGCGACGCGACGGCTCCGCGCGTATGGTTACTTCCACCTGGTTTGTCTTGCGGTCGACAACAGTGGACGACTCCGCAACAGCAAAGGCAAAGCCAAAGTTGGAATAAAAATCCGTAAACGCCTTGGTGGTCTGACTTACTTCATTGGCGTTGTAGGGCGCACCGACCTGAATTTTGACAAGTGCTTGGAACTCCGCATCCTTTTCCAGCAAATTTCCAGCCAACTTAACTTTGGAAACGATGAATCTCTCGCCCTCTGAGATATTTATTGTGACGTTGATGTCCTGCTTATTTGGGGAGATGACCACCTGCGTCGAATCAACTACAAACTCCAAATACCCTCGCGACAAATAATGAGATCGCAAAGTCTCGACGTCTGCATTCAATTTGCTGCGAACGTAGCGGTTGGACTTGGTATACCAACTCAGCCAGCCACCGGAGTCGGAGTCGAGTAAACCCAGCAGCGCGTCCTCAGAAAACGCCTTGTTACCCACTACGCGGATGGACTTGATTTTTGCAATATCGCCTTCGATCACGGCAAAACTTAAGTTCACGCGGTTGCGCTCAATAGGTGTGACGGTGGTCACCACTTCGGCGGCGTACATGCTGCGGTTAATGTACTGGCGCTTGAGCTCCTGCTCGGCCTTATCGGCCAGGGCCTTGTCAAATGGCCTACCATCCGACAAACCAATGTCCTTCAGCGCCTTGACCAGCACATCCTTGTCAAACTCTTTGGTGCCACTAAAGCTAACATCGGCCACGGTGGGGCGTTCCTCGACTATCACCAGAAGCACATTGCCGCTCACCGTAATCCGGACATCGTTAAACAAGCCCAGCCCAAACAGTGCCCGGATGGACGCCGCCGCTTTATCGTCGCTGTACGTATCTCCAATGCGAACCGGCAGGGATCCAAAAATTGTCCCAGCCTCGACCCTTTGCAAGCCTTCAACCCGGATGTCCTCAACCGTAAAAGGCGCCAAGGCGCTCGCGGAGCCAACCACGATAAAGAGCATCAACGCGGCAATAAAGCGGGAAAAGGACTTAAAAGCAATAGTCATGGTGAACATTCAATGGGCAAGGCGCTAGGTCAAAAAAACCGCCCTAGCGCACTGTCGCGATCTGCGACGAGTGCCATCATAACGGTCTGAACCTGGTCATACCCGCAGTCGCTCCACCTGTACACCTGCGACCGCGCGCGCCTCGCTGTCAATGGCCAACAAATCACCCAAAGAGACGGGCGCAACTGGGCTGAGCGCCTCAAGGCAAGCGATGTTGACAGCATGAATCTGGTCAAAGCGGATACTTTTGTCCAAAAAAGCCGCCACAGCGACCTCGTTGGCTGCATTCAACACCGCAGGGGTGCCGGGTGGCGCCGCCAATACGTCCCAGGCCAGTCGCAGTCCAGGAAAGCGCTCGCCGTGACCACGGGTGTCCATGGGTTCAAACGTCAAGCCCGCCAGGGTGGAAAAATCCAAGGCATGGGCCCCGCTGGTGTGGCGCAAGGGCCAGGAAAGCCCGTAGGCGATGGGCCCGCGCATGTCGGGAGTTCCCAACTGCGCCACCACCGAATGGTCCACAAATTGCACCATCGAATGGATGACGCTTTGCGGATGGATGATCACCTCGATGGCCTTTGACTTAACCCCAAATAAAAATTTCGCCTCAATAACTTCCAGCGCCTTGTTCATCATCGTCGCGGAATCCACAGAAATCTTGCGCCCCATAAGCCAATTTGGATGGGCACAAGCCTGCTCTGGGGTCACTTTCTTTAAGCTGGCAGGATCACGGGTGCGAAACGGTCCGCCAGACGCGGTCAATATGATTTTGTCCACAGCATCAGGCCAAAGCAGGGGATCCTGGGGAAGGGCTTGAAATATGGCTGAGTGCTCGCTATCTATCGGTAGCAGGGTTGCGCCGCCCTTGCGCACCGCATCCATAAAGAACGTGCCACCCAAAACCAAAGCCTCCTTGTTCGCCAACAGGAGGCGTTTCCCGGCATGTGCCGCTGCTATACATGAAGCCAGTCCAGCCGAACCGACGATTGCCGCCATCACGGAGTCCACATCGTCGTGCGCAGCCACTAGCTCTAACGCGCCAGCGCCCCACAGCACCTGGGTTTTTAGTCCCTGGTCTGCCAAAACAGCCTGCAGTTTTCGCCCATGCCACTCGCTCACCATGACGGCAAATCGAGGTCGGAACGTGAGGCATTGCTCGGTCATCAGATCCACGCTGGTGTGGGCCGCTAGCGCAAAGACCTGGTAACGCTGCCGGTGGCGAGCGATCACATCGAGCGTATTGACGCCAATGGATCCAGTCGAGCCAAGAACACTGATGGTTTTCAGACGATCACTCACACGCTTTCCTCCTAACTGCTGCACAGCAGCATGGCAAGCGGCAGCACTGGCAACAGAGCGTCGATCCGATCGAGGACGCCGCCGTGGCCGGGCAGAAGTCCACTGCTGTCTTTCACACCTGCAGCACGTTTGAAAAGCGACTCCAGCAGGTCTCCGACCACACTCATGGTCGTCAAAAACACCACCGAAAGCGCTAAAAACCAGGGGCTTACTGCTCCCAAATGGCTATAAAGACTCTGGCTGCCCAGACCTTGCCAACTGTCCAAGCTGCGCCAGGAAAAGGCGACCGCCATCACCACAACAAAGGCGCCAAATACCCCTTCCCACGTTTTCCCAGGACTGATGCGTGGGGCGAGTCTTCGCGCAATGAATCGACTGCCCAACAAGCGCCCAGAAAAATAGGCAGCAATGTCGGCCACCCAAACCAGGGCCAACACGGAAAACAGAAAATTCACTCCTGTTACTCGCGCCTGCACCAGCGCCAACCAAGCGGCGCACAAACCAACCAGCCCCCCTGCCAAGCGAATACCTCTTGGAACAACAAGCCAGCGGTCTGATCCCACACGCAACAACCACGTAGCCCCCAAAACCCAAGCTGTCCCAACCCCCAGCCAAAGCCATGCAAGCGATGCGAAGACAACACCAGTCATCCACAAGCCCGCGCACACGACACCAAAGCACATCCCGGAAAAAACAGCGTACAGACCCGAGAAGCCACACAATCGCGCCCACTCCCAAGCTGCGCCGCATACCAATATGCCACTCACCAGAACAAAGAAAAGACGATTGGAAGAAAGCACCGCTGGCACCAAAATGCACAGTAGAAGCACGGCCGTAATGATGCGCTGTTTCAACACAGCGGGCGTCCCAGCTTAGGCTGCGAGAACTGCGTCAACTCCGGCCCCGCTAACCCATACTGGGGTCCATGGCGAACGGCACATGGCGTAACCAAAATGCACTAAACCGGTTGGGCTAGACCGCCATGATGTCGTGCTCTTTGGCACTCACCAAGCGGTCAATTTCCAGAATGAAGCGATCCGTGATTTTCTGTATCTCCGCTTCGGACCGTTTCTGATCGTCCTCGGAAACCAACTTGTCTTTTTCCAAGCGCTTGACAGAGTCGTTGGCATCCCGCCGCAAATTTCGTACCGCCACCTTCGCACCTTCACCTTCGGAACGGACCACTTTGGTGAGCTCCTTTCGGCGTTCTTCGGTCATGACAGGCATCGGAACACGAATCAAATCGCCCATGCTCGAAGGGTTCAAACCCAAATCACTTTCGCGAATGGCCTTCTCGATCTTGGCGCCCATGCTCTTTTCCCAGGGCTGAATTCCGACAGTACGCGAGTCAATCAGCGATAGATTGGCAACCTGGCTCAACGGCACCATGGAGCCGTAATACTCAACATGTACCGTTTCTAGCAATGCAGGGTTGGCGCGGCCCGTGCGCACCTTGGTCAAGGTAGTCTTGAAAGCAGCAATGGACTGCTCCATTTTTCCTTCCACGGCGGTTCTAACTTCATCAATAGCCATCGCAGTCACTCCAAACATTCAAACATGCACCAATGTGCCCTCATCCTCGCCCATGATGACGCGCTTAAGGGCGCCATGTTTGAAGATGGAAAACACCTTGATAGGCAACTTTTGATCACGGCACAAGGCGAAAGCTGCCGCATCCATGATGCCCAAATTTTGCTGCATGGCACTGTCAAAGGTGAGCGTCGTGTATCGCTTTGCGGTGGGCACCTTTTTTGGATCGGCATCATAAACGCCATCCACTTTGGTCGCCTTAAGTACAATCTCCGCACCAATTTCGGCTCCGCGCAGAGCGGCGGCCGTGTCCGTTGTAAAAAACGGATTTCCAGTACCAGCGGCAAAAATCACCACCTTACCCTCTTCCAGATATTGCAATGCCTTGGGTCGCACATAAGGTTCAACCACCTGCTCGATACCAATAGCAGACATAACGCGCGCTGTTAAGCCCGCTTTGTTCATCGTGTCCCCCAGCGCCAAGGCGTTCATTACAGTTGCTAACATCCCCATGTAGTCAGCCGTGGCCCGGTCCATGCCAACGGAGCCGCCTGCGACGCCACGGAAAATATTTCCACCTCCAATGACAACCGCTACCTCGACCCCCAGACGGGTCACCTCGGCGATCTCATCGACCATCCGCACGATGGTATCGCGGTTGATGCCAAACTGATCGTCTCCCATCAAGGCCTCACCCGACAGTTTCAACAAAATACGTCTGTAGGCTGGCTTTGCGGGTGTCATGGTTAGCTCCGTTGGCAATACTGGATATTTCAAATGGAGAACTTCGCCCAAACAATTGAACGTTTACGCAATGGCCTGACCCAAAAGGCTTTCAATTAAGCCGTTTGCTTAGCCGCGGCAATTTGCGCAGCGACTTCAGCAGCAAAGTCATCAACCTTCTTTTCAATACCTTCGCCCACTACGTACAGGGTAAAACCGTGCACTGTGGTCGCTTTTTCCTTGAGCATCTGCTCTACAGTTTGCTTGTCGTTCTTCACAAAAGACTGGTTAAACAAAGACACTTCCTTGAGGAATTTTTGCACTCCACCTTCGACGCGTTTGTTCACAATTTCTGCCGATTGGACCGGTTTTCCGGCAGCTGTTGCCACCGCCGCATCTTCGGCAGCCTTAGCCGCCGCAACCGAGCGCTCGCGGGCCACCAGCTCGGCAGGTACGTCAGCGCTAGAAAGTGATACGGGCTTCATAGCCGCCACATGCATGGCAACGTCTTTGGCTGCAACTTCGTCTCCTGCAAACTCCACCACAACGCCTATACGAGTTCCGTGCAGATAGGAAGCGACCTTGGCACCGGAAGCAAACCGTTTGAACCGGCGAAAGCTCATGTTCTCACCGATCTTTCCGATCAGCCCCTTGCGCACATCTTCCAGCGTCGGTCCAAACCCGTCTTGCGCGTAGGCCAAGGCACCCAATTCAGCTGCATCTGCCGGATTGTGCTTCGCAACCAAGCCAGCAGCCGCGTTGGCTAACGCCAGGAAACTGTCATTCTTTGTCACGAAATCGGTCTCGCAATTGACTTCAATCATGGCGCTTACATCCTGCGCCGCGGCCACCGCCACCACGCCTTCAGCAGTCACCCGAGAGGCGGCCTTGCCGGCTTTACTGCCCAATTTAACGCGCAGCAATTCCTCTGCCTTAGCCATATCCCCTTGCGCCTCTGTCAATGCCTTCTTGCATTCCATCATCGGTGCGTCCGTCTTTCCACGCAACTCTGCGACCATGCTTGCAGTAATAACAGTCATTGTGAAATCTCCATATCAGTTCAACAGATAAATAAATCTTAAAAAAAAGGGGCTAGCAAGCCCCCTTTGAGAGGGTTCAAAGGCGTTCACGCAGCCTCATCGACCTCTACGAATTCATCTTCGCCTTCGGCAACCACCGCTTTGACCAGATCGTCAACCGCGTTCGCACGGCCTTCCAGTACAGCGTCAGCAATTCCACGGGCATACAAAGTCACCGCTTTGGAGGAGTCGTCATTGCCCGGAATAACGTAATCGATACCCTCGGGAGAATGGTTGGAGTCCACTACGCCGATCAAGGGAATGCCCAACTTCCGGGCCTCAGCGATCGCAATTTTGTGGTAGCCGACGTCGATAACAAAAATCGCGTCGGGTAAGGTCACCATATCTTGGATGCCGCCGATGTCTTTTTCCAATTTCGCGAGTTCACGGGCAAACATCAGTTGCTCTTTCTTACTCATAGCGTCGAGTCCTGCTTCTTGCTCGATTTTCATGTCTTTGAGACGTTTGATCGATGTCTTCACAGTTTTGAAGTTCGTCAACATTCCACCAAGCCAGCGCTGATCTACGAACGGAACACCCGCACGTTGCGCCTCAGCGGCTACGGTTTCACGCGCTTGGCGCTTGGTTCCGACCATCAAAATCGTTCCCCGCTTAGCGGTCAACTGACGCACAAACTTGGCTGCATCCTGGAACATCGGCAAGGATTTTTCCAGATTAATAATGTGAATTTTGTTGCGATGTCCAAAGATGAACGGTGCCATCTTAGGGTTCCAAAAACGGGTCTGGTGTCCGAAGTGAACGCCCGCCTCCAACATTTCGCGCATAGTAACTGCCATGAATACTCCAAAGGTTAGGTCTTAAATCCGGTCCGCATTTCCCACGGTCAGACTCTGTCTGGACGAAGGACACCTTGGCTGGACTGGCTTGTGATTACCCGCTTGAGACCAAAGAAAATCCTTGGACCCAGCAAAGCTTATCGAGTTTACACCAACATGCCCCAAGAACCGCCCACTTCGGGGCCTCGGCGTGCAATTAACTGGCGGTACTTTCCTCGGATTTTGAACGGCCTTCGCGCTTAGGCAAAGGCTGAATGTCAAGTAGAACGTCCGTTTTGGACTCGTCTTTGTCATCCAAATCGACCGTTAACCGTCCACCCTCAGTCAAGCGACCAAACAGGAGTTCATCAGCCAGCGCTCGGCGAATAGTGTCCTGAATAAGCCGCTGCATCGGGCGTGCACCCATGAGCGGGTCAAACCCTTTCTTACCAAGGTGCTTGCGAAGCTTGTCTGTAAACGTGACGTCCACCTTCTTCTCCGCCAGTTGGGTCTCAAGTTGGAGCAGAAATTTGTCAACCACCCGCAAAATGACATTTTCGTCCAACGCTTTGAATCCAACGATTGCGTCCAAACGGTTGCGAAACTCTGGCGTAAACAGGCGCTTTATGTCAACCATTTCATCGCCTGATTCGCGGGGATTGGTAAAACCAATCGTTGCCTTGTTCATCGTCTCGGCGCCTGCGTTGGTCGTCATGATAATGATGACGTTTCGGAAATCCGCTTTGCGTCCATTGTTATCGGTCAAAGTTCCATGGTCCATCACCTGCAGCAGCACATTGAAGATGTCGGGGTGAGCCTTCTCGATTTCGTCCAATAGCAGCACGCAGTGGGGCTTCTTGGTCACCGCCTCGGTCAAAAGTCCGCCTTGGTCAAATCCCACATATCCTGGCGGTGCGCCAATGAGTCGGCTCACCGCATGGCGCTCCATGTATTCGCTCATATCAAAACGAATCAGATCAATGCCCATGATGTAGGCCAACTGCTTGGCCGCTTCCGTTTTTCCGACCCCAGTGGGACCGCTGAACAAAAATGAACCAATAGGCTTGTCCCCTTTGCCTAGGCCGGAGCGCGCCATTTTGACTGCCGAAGCCAAAATATCCACGGCTTTGTCTTGCCCAAACACCACACTCTTGAGGTCGCGGTCCAGGGTCTTGAGTTTGCCTCGGTCGTCATTAGAAACATTGGCAGCAGGGATGCGAGCAATTTTGGCCACAATTTCCTCCACCTCTGTCTTGGTGATGGTTTTCTTGCGCTTCCCGGGCGGCAAAATTTGCTGCGCAGCGCCCGCCTCGTCAATCACGTCAATCGCCTTATCGGGAAGATGCCGATCATTAATGTATTTGGCACTGAGTTCAGCTGCCGCCTGAAGCGCTGCGAGGGCATATTTAACCTTGTGGTGTTCTTCAAACCGCGACTTCAGACCCTTGAGGATTTCAACTGTTTGCTCCACTGTGGGTTCGACCACGTCAATTTTCTGAAACCGACGCGACAGTGCCGCATCTTTTTCAAAAATGCCACGGTACTCGGTAAATGTGGTCGCACCGATACACTTGAGCTGCCCAGAACTCAAGCTAGGTTTCAACAAGTTGGAGGCGTCCAAAGTGCCGCCTGAAGCGGCGCCTGCGCCGATCAGAGTGTGGATTTCATCGATAAACAGAACCGCATTGGGACGATCCTTCAAGGCCTTTAGAACGCCCTTCAGGCGCTGTTCAAAGTCGCCTCGGTACTTAGTTCCAGCCAGCAATGCTCCCATATCCAAGGAATAAACGACGGACTCTGCCAACACGTCTGGCACGTCTTTTTGGGAAATTCTCCAAGCCAGCCCCTCTGCGATGGCCGTCTTTCCAACTCCGGCTTCGCCCACCAAAAGGGGGTTGTTTTTGCGCCTCCGACACAGGATCTGAATAACCCTCTCGACCTCATACTCTCGGCCAATCAAGGGATCAATTTTCCCGTCTTTCGCCAATTGATTAAGGTTTTGCGTGTACTGCTCGAGTGGTGAGGCCTTTTCATTCTTCTCAGACGTTGTCTCCTCGCCATCTGCAGCACTCTCGCCACTCTTGGTAACTTCAGGCGGATCGCTTTTCTTGATCCCATGTGCAATGAAGTTCACCACGTCCAGTCGCGTCACGCCTTGCTGGTGCAAATAATAGACGGCATGTGAATCCTTTTCGCCAAAGATGGCCACCAGCACGTTGCTCCCCATGACTTCTTTTTTCCCACTACCGGTGGACTGCACGTGCATGATGGCGCGCTGAATCACCCTCTGGAACCCCAGTGTGGGCTGCGTGTCAACATCGTCCAAGCCGGCCACCTGCGGCGTGTTGTCTTTGATAAAGTGATTCAGCGACTTTCGCAACTCATCAACATTTGCGGAGCAAGCGCGCAACACCTCTGCCGCGCTGGGGTTGTCCAGCAATGCCAGGAGCAAATGCTCCACCGTAATGAACTCATGCCGCTGCTGCCGGGCCTCGACAAACGCCATGTGCAAACTGACTTCTAATTCTTGGGCGATCATGTCGTTTCCTTTACCTTATTCAATGTTTATGGGGTGTCACTCATACCCACGGGAAAAACCTGCCAGTTACCTTTACCGCTTCAAAGCCCTGCAGGCTCACTGACACACTGCAACGGATGCCCCGCCTTTTGCGCAGCATCCATCACCTGATCCACCTTCGTTGCCGCAACATCCTTGGAGTACACGCCGCACACGCCTTTGCCATCCAAATGGATTTTCAGCATTATTTGGGTCGCCGTTTCCAAATCCTTGGAAAAAAACTCTTGAATAACCAAAACCACGAACTCCATCGGAGTGAAATCGTCATTCAGCATCAAAACCTGGTGCATCGCGGGAGGCTTTACCTTCAACGGGATTCGCTCCAACACCACCGCACCACCATCGTCGTGCTTGGGTTTTTGCAGGGGTAATTGAACTGGGAGTTTAGGAGGTGTACTGGCCATGCTTTGATTTTATCGGTGCGACCATCGTATCGCAGTCAGAAGGGTAATTGGTGTTGTGCCCCCTGAATTCAAGCGGCAAAAACAAAATCGCCCGAAACGCGTCTGCGTCTCGGGCGATCGGTGCCAAAGGGGTCCACCCCAAGCGGCTTCGGCTGTGGTTCGGTTACATGTGGTCGATCATGACCTGGCCAAATCCTGAGCAACTTACCTGCGTTGCACCGTCCATCAGGCGGGCAAAGTCATAGGTCACCTTTTTGCTTTGGATGGATTTTTGCATCGAGCTGATGATCAGATCTGCAGCTTCTTTCCATCCCATATGACGCAACATCATTTCAGCAGACAGAATTTCCGATCCCGGGTTCACGTAATCTTTTCCCGCGTACTTGGGGGCCGTTCCGTGGGTTGCTTCGAACATCGCCACCGTATCGCTCAAGTTGGCCCCCGGAGCGATGCCGATGCCACCGACTTGGGCGGCTAATGCGTCCGATACGTAGTCGCCGTTCAGGTTCAGGGTCGCAATAACACTGTATTCAGCCGGCCGTAGCAAGATTTGCTGTAAGAACGCGTCGGCAATGCTGTCCTTTACGACGATTTCTTTGCCTGTCTTTGGGTTCTTGAATTTGCACCATGGGCCACCATCGATAAGTTCTGCGCCAAACTCTTTTTGGGCAAGGCCGTAGGCCCAGTCACGGAATCCACCCTCCGTGTACTTCATGATGTTGCCTTTGTGGACGATAGTCAGGCTGGGTTTGTCATTGTCAATGGTGTACTGCAACGCTTTTCGCACCAAACGCTCGGTGCCTTCCCGGGAAACCGGTTTGATGCCGATGCCTGAAGTATTTGGGAAGCGGATCTTCTTAACACCCATCTCATCTTGCAAAAATTTAATGAGTTTTTTCGCTTTCTCAGACTCGGCTTCGAACTCGATGCCGGCATAAATGTCCTCAGAATTTTCCCGAAAAATAACCATGTTGGTTTTTTGCGGCTCCTTCACAGGGCTTGGCACGCCAGCGAAATACTGAATGGGACGCAAACACACATAAAGATCCAATTCCTGGCGCAAAGCCACATTGAGTGACCGAATGCCGCCGCCCACTGGGGTGGTCAGCGGGCCTTTGATGGACACCACGAAATCACGAATAGCGTGCAAAGTTTCCTCTGGCAACCACACGTCCGGTCCGTACACATTGGTTGACTTTTCACCGGCAAAAACCTCCATCCAATGAATTTTCCGGGCGCCGGCATAGGCCTTGGCCACTGCGGCATCCACAACTTTGAGCATGACTGGTGTGATGTCGAGTCCCGTTCCGTCACCCTCAATGAAGGGAATGATCGGGTGATCTGGCACATTCAACGACAAATCGGGGTTAACCGTGATCTTTTTGCCTTCAGTGGGGATTTTTATGTGCTGGTACATGACGAGGGTCTCTGGTATGTGAACGCGGGCAAATGGTGGACTTTGCGCCTTTCTCAGATGCTTTTGCCACCGACAGAAATTAATTTTATCCCCAAACAATTACGGGAATCTGTCAAAAAGGGCCCCATTTGCGAAGCCCCTCCTCAGTCCAATCAAGTGGAAATTCCTTTGGTCAACCCTCAGAGTCGGGCCTGCGGGAACGGTGCCGCAGGGACCACATTCCTGAGCGCGGGTGGTCGACTTTCATCGACAATACGCCCATGCGCCCTATTCGCCTGACCCTGCTTCTGAGCCTTTTTGGACCATTTTTTTTGGTTTTGGCGCAACCAGCGCCCCAGATGAACTTGCCACGAACAACCTTGGGAATCGGCATTCATCAGATTCAAGTCCAGGTGGCGACGACCCCAGAGCAACAAGCAACGGGGCTGATGTTTCGTACCGATATGCCTGCCCACGAGGGAATGCTTTTTGTTTTTGGTACCCCCAGCCAGCAGTGTTTTTGGATGAAAAATACCCTGATCAACCTCACGGCAGCCTTCGTGTCTGACGATGGGACCATCGTCAATACAGAAGACATGCAAGCCCAAACCACGGTCTCTCATTGCTCCGCCAAGCCGGTTCGGTTCGTGCTCGAAGTCAATCAGGGTTGGTTTGCAAAGAAAGGCATCAAATCGGGCACGAAAATCACCGGTATCCCGTTCACATCAAGCCGCTAATCCGGCCTGCGCCACCCCGGCGTCTCTGCGGCAACCCGAACCGCCAGCGCCAAAGCCAATTCAAGGCAAGACGCCCAGAGGCTTGTATTCCAAAAGTTACCCCGCTAATTTCGACCGCTCGGCTAGGACCACCTTACTCCCAGCATTTTCCTTGACAAATGCTTCAAAAACAGCTGCCCTGCGCGACCGGCCACCGTGTCTTTTTCACCCCTTGGGCAATGGCTCCTAAGTCGCACCGAAAATGCAATCGTTGCAGATTGCCAAAAAAAAGTTCTTGCAAAAAAATAAATGCTGGATGAAAATACAGTTACTGGATGGTTAAACAGTATGTTTGCAAACCCAGTCTATGCAGCCCACTTCAAGGAGCCCGTATGCTTGACAAGCCAAAACTCACCGCACGCCAGCAACAGATTTTGACGCTGATTGAAAATGCCATTTCGCAAACTGGCGCACCGCCTACGCGCGCCGAAATAGCGAATGAACTAGGCTTCAAGTCGGCCAATGCTGCCGAGGAACACCTCCAGGCCTTAGCCCGCAAAGGAGTGATCGAGTTAGTTAGCGGTACTTCGCGCGGCATTCGCCTACGCGGACACTCTCTGCGCGATCTAAACACATCACGCAGCAAGCAATTTTCAATGCCACTGCCGGGTTTTGCGCAATTAGCCTTGCCCTTGATTGGCAGAGTTGCAGCGGGCTCACCCATTTTGGCGCAAGAGCATGTGGACCAAACCTACTACGTGGAGCACAGCCTGTTTCAACGTCAACCAGACTATTTGCTCAAGGTACGTGGTATGTCCATGCGGGATGCCGGCATCATGGATGGCGACCTGCTCGCTGTACAAGCAAGTAAAGAAGCAAAAAACGGCCAAATCATCGTAGCCCGCATTGGCGAAGAGGTCACCGTGAAGCGCTTTCGTCGAAACAAGCACCTCATTGAGTTGCATCCTGAAAACCCAGACTTTCAAATCATTGTGGTGGAGCCCGGTGAGCCCTTTGAGATCGAGGGACTAGCCGTAGGGCTGATTCGAAACACCATGTTGATGTAACCAATTTATAGAGGCCACTTCCAT